>Ga0307504_10000075_pt1 | contig 20697 bp, 18 predicted proteins | sample 19_S_MG_FD_194516 | JGI IMG/M metagenome (GOLD analysis project Ga0307504, IMG submission 194516) | Soil microbial communities from Populus trichocarpa stands in riparian zone in the Pacific Northwest, United States - 19_S | ecosystem: Environmental > Terrestrial > Soil > Riparian zone > Trees... | reverse complement strand
GGTCGGCGACCAGTCGCGCAGCGACCGCGAGAGGGACGACGTACTTCCGGTCGACGCGTTCGAGCAGGGCGGCCGCTTCCTCGAGGGTCGCGAGATCGATCGACGGGAGGTCGGCGACCAGAGCATCCATCACGAGGTGGCCTCGCTCACGCGGGGCGACACGGTCGGGCGCGCGTTCGGCAGCGGCGGGTTCGGGACGAAGCGGACGTCGACCTCCGTGGTCTCGCGCACGTAGTCGGTCTGGCGGACGAAGAGCCGCTTGACCGATCCACCCAAGCGCACCTCCAGATCGGCCCGCAACGTGTGCTCGTCGGGGTACACCCGGTCCAGGACGACCACCTGACGCAACGCCTTCGGAGTGAGCCAGCGGTTGTCGAGCAGCACCATGATCCCCACGAGTCCGAGGTCCAACGTGCGGGCCAAGGGGACGTCGCGGAACTGCATGCCGTTGATGAGGCCCAGGACGAGGGCCACGAAGTAGTACGCGCCCTCCTGGGGTGCGATCGGCTCGGAGCGCAGCCGGATGATCGACAGGATCGCGAACAGGCCGAACCCGAACGCGACGCCCAGACGCATCTGGTTGACGATCAGCACCGCGACGCAGAAGAGGCTGACGTTGATGGCGACATAGGCCAGGGCCAGGTCCGCACGACGGTTCCGGCGGTAGAAGACGCCGTACGCCACGATGCCGATGCACACCAGGTCGAGCAGCAAGGCTTCGGCCACTCGGTGGCCCATGGCCGTCTTGATGAAGTCCACGCGTTCGGCTCTCCCCGGATCAGCACTCGCTCACGCTCGCGCGCGGCTTCGGTCAGTCATACATGTCATGAGAACCGGAGAACGTTACTCACAGTTCACCTGTCATTCACCTGACTGTCAGCGGGGACCGCTGGGGCGACGACTGGCGGGGAAGGCCTGGACCGGTTGACCGATCAGACCGCGCAGCCGTCGGGGCCGCACTCCTGCGCCTCGGGGGCGCCGGCCAGCACCTGCACCGTCGGGGTGCGCCCCGCCCAGGCGCGGTCGAGAACCTGCCGCAGCGTCTCCGCCGGCTGCGCGCCGGAGACGCCGAACTTCTGGTCGAGGACGAAGAAGGGGACGCCGCTCGCGCCGTACGCCTGGGCCTGGGAGATGTCGGCCCAGACCTCGTCGGCGTACTCCTGGCTGCCGAGCACCCGGTCGACCGCGTCACCGTCGAGGCCGGTCCCGACCGCGATCCTCCGGAGCTCACCGTGGTCGGCGATGTTGCGGGCCTCGGTGAAGTACGCCGAGAACAACGCCTCCTTGAGCTCGCCCTGGAGCCGGGAACCGCCGTCGTGCAGGGCGAGGTGGAGCAGCCGGTGGGCGTCCATCGTCCCGACCCGGAGCGACTCGTGGTGGCGCCAGATCATGCCTTCCTCGGCGGCCACCGCCTCGACCCGGTCGATCATCTGCTTGCCACCCTCGGCGCCGCCGCCGTACTTGCGCCCCAGGGACTCCGCCACCGTCTCGACCGGCTCCTGAGGAGCGCCGGGGTCGAGCTGGAAGGAGCGCCACACGATCTCCACCTCGTCGGCGTGCTCGAAGCCGGCGAGGGCCGTCTCCAGGCGGCGCTTGCCGATGTAGCACCAGGGGCAGACGACGTCGGACCAGATCTCGATACGCATGCCGGGGCAACGCCGCCGGGGCCGGCGGTTGTTCCGACCCCGAGGGTGACCCTGACCGCACCCTGGGTTGGTTCGGGGTCGCGGGAGGGTCGGGTCGGGTGGGCTCCCCGATGTGGCCCACCCCCGGTCGCCGCGAGGCTTCGGGCCATGATCACCGTTGACCACCTGTCCAAGTCCTACCGCGGCTTCACCGCCGTCGACGACGTCTCCTTCACAGCCCGGCCCGGCCGGGTCACCGGCTTCCTCGGCCCCAACGGCGCCGGAAAGTCCACGACCATGCGCGTGATGGTCGGTCTCACCCCGGCCGACTCCGGCCACGTCGAGGTGCTCGGGCGCCGGTACGCCGACCTGCCGAACCCGGGCCTCGAGGTCGGCGTGCTGCTCGACGCCTCGGCCCAGCACGCCGGCCGGACCGGTCGCGAGATCCTCACGGTCGCCGCCCGCACCATGGGCCTCCCGGCCAGCCGGGCCACCGAGATGCTCCGCCGGGTCTCCCTCAGCGACAGCGAGGCCGACCGAAGGGTCCGCAACTACTCCCTCGGCATGCGGCAGCGGCTCGGCATCGCGACCGCGCTGCTCGGCGACCCCGAGGTCCTCATCCTGGACGAGCCGGCCAACGGTCTCGACCCGGCCGGCATCCGCTGGATGCGCGACCTGCTCCGCGACTACGCCGACCAGGGCGGCACCGTGCTGCTGTCCTCGCACCTGCTGCACGAGATCGAGGTCATCGCCGACGACCTCGTCGTGATCGGCAACGGCCGGATCGTCGCGCAGGGCACCAAGCAGGAGCTGCTGGCGGCGGCCGGGACCGTCGTCGCCAGCCGCGACAACGGCACGCTCCACGCGGCGTTCACCGACGCCGGCATCGCCGTCACCGTCTCGGGCAGCGGAGCCCTGCACGTGGACGCCGAGTCCGGACCGGTCGGCGAGCTGGCCTTGGCGGCCGGCGTACCTCTCACCGAGCTGCGCTCGGCCGACGGCGCAGGCCTGGAGGAGATGTTCCTCCGGCTCACCGCCGAGAGCCAGCGCGACACCACGACCACCTCCGAAGGAGAAGCAGCATGAGCACCGCCACGGCTACCAGTGCCACGAGGGGCGCCCCGAGCGCGCCGGTTCCGGCCCGCACCAGGAAGGCCCCCGCCCCCATCCCGATGTCGCGGATCGTGGGCGTGGAGCTGCGCAAGATGTTCGACACCCGCTCCGGCTTCTGGCTGATGATCGGCATGGGCGTCAGCGCCCTTCTCGCCACCGCGGCCGTCGTGCTGTGGGCCCCGGACAGCTCCATCACCTACGACTCGTTCGGTGCGGCCGTCGGCATCCCGATGACCCTGCTGCTGCCCGTGATGGCGATCCTCTCGGTCACCTCGGAGTGGAGCCAGCGCAGCGGCCTCACGACGTTCACCCTCGTGCCGCGCCGCGGCCGGGTCATCCTCGCCAAGGTGATCGTCTCCATCGGCGTCGGTGTGGTCTCGATCCTCGCGGCGCTGGCGATCGGCGCCCTCGGCAACCTCGTGGGCAGCTCGCTCGCGGGCGTCGACACCGTCTGGGACATCTCGCTCTCCCAGATGTCGACGCTGCTGCTGGCCAACGCACTCAACCTGATGGTCGGCTTCATGCTCGGCGTCCTGCTGCGCAACTCCCCCGGCGCGATCGTGGCGTACGTCGTCTACAACTTCGTCCTGCCGCCGCTGTCGATGCTGCTCGCGTCGTCGCAGGACTGGTGGGACCGCGCGAGCAGGTGGCTCGACTTCAACCAGGCACAGGCCTACCTGTACGACGGTGACCTCACCGCCGCGCAGTGGGCGCACCTGGGAGTGTCCGCGACCCTGTGGATCGTGCTGCCGCTGGCGGTCGGCCTGGTCATGCTGCGCCGGTCCGAGGTGAAGTAGCCCGGCCCGGCCGGACGCCAGACGGACGTCAGACGAATCGTGGGCAATGGCCCACGATTCGTCTGACGTTGCGCTCGGGAGATCAGCGAGCGGAGGTGCCCTCGACGTAGTCCGAGTCGTGGCTCTTCACCCAGGACATCAGCTTGCGCAGCTCTCGGCCTGTGGTCTCGATCGGGTGCTTCTCCTCGGCCTCGCGGAACGCCTTGAACTCGGGGCCGCCGGCGTCCTGGTCCTTGATGAAGCGGTCGGCGAAGGAGCCGTTCGTGATGTCGGCGAGCACCGCCTTCATGTTCTCCTTCACCTGCGGGGTGATGACCCGCTGGCCGGAGACGTAGTCGCCGTACTCAGCGGTGTCGGAGACCGACCAGCGCTGCTTCGCGATCCCGCCCTCGTACATGAGGTCGACGATCAGCTTGAGCTCGTGCAGGCACTCGAAGTACGCGACCTCAGGCTGGTAACCGGCCTCGGTCAGGACCTCGAAGCCGTACTGGACGAGCTTGGAGGCGCCGCCGCAGAGCACGGCCTGCTCACCGAACAGGTCGGTCTCGGTCTCCTCGGTGAACGTCGTCTTGATGCCGCCGGCACGGAGGCCGCCGATGCCCTTGGCGTACGACAGCGCGAGGTCCCAGGCCTTGCCGGACTCGTCCTTCTCCACCGCGACCAGCACCGGGACGCCGCGCCCGTCGACGTACTCGCGCCGGACCAGGTGGCCGGGACCCTTGGGGGCGACCATGAAGACGTCGACGCCCGGGGGCGGCTGGATGTAGCCGAACCGGATGTTGAAGCCGTGGCCGAAGACGAGGGTGTCGCCCTCGGTGATGTTCGGCTCGACCGCCTCGGCGTACAGCTTCCGCTGCACGTGGTCGGGAGCGAGGATCACGATGACGTCCGCCTCCTCGACCGCCTCGGCCGGGTCGAGGACCCGAAGGCCCTCAGCCTCCGCCTTGGCCCGGGACTTGGAGTCCGCGGGCAGGCCGACGCGCACGTCGACGCCGGAGTCGCGCAGGCTGAGCGCGTGGGCGTGGCCCTGGCTGCCGTAGCCGAGGACCGCGACGTTCTTGCCCTGGATCAGGGCGAGGTCGGCGTCGTCGTCGTAGAACATCTCTGCCATCGGTGTGTCTCTCTCTTGTCAGTGCCCCGCCGCGGCCGGCGGGTTGGGGATGGGGACCGGGCGCAGCGTGCGCTCGGAGATGGAGCGGGAGCCGCGGCCGATCGCGACCATGCCGGACTGGACGAGCTCCCGGATCCCGAACGGCTCCACGACCGCGAGGAACCCGGCCAGCTTGTCGGGGTTGCCGGTCACCTCGATGGTGACGGCGTCGGGAGCGACGTCCACCACGCGCGCCTTGAAGAGCTGGACGGCGTCCAGCACCTGCGAGCGCGAGTCCGCGTCGGCCCTCACCTTGACCAGGAGGAGCTCACGGTTGACCGACCCGGGGCCCTCGAGCTCGACGACCTTCAGGACCTCGACCAGCTTGTTGAGCTGCTTGGTCACCTGCTCCAGCGGTGAGGTCTCGACGTTGACCACGATGGTCATGCGGGAGACCTCGGGGTGCTCGGTCGGACCGACGGCGAGGGAGTCGATGTTGAAGCCCCGGCGGGAGAAGAGGCCGGCGATCCGAGCGAGCACGCCGGGCTTGTTCTCCACCAGGACGGACAAGGTGTGGGTCGTCATCTCAAAGATCGTCCTCGTCGAACTGGGGGGCGAGGTCGCGGGCGTACTTGATCTCGTCGTTGCTCGTGCCGGCCGCGACCATCGGCCACACCATCGCGTCGCGGTGGACGCGGAAGTCGACGACGACGGGCTGGTCGTCGATCGCCATCGCCTTCTCGATGGTCGCATCGACGTCGTCGGGGCTGTCGCAGGCGAGGCCGACGCAGCCGTAGGCGTCGGCGAGCTTCACGAAGTCCGGGATGCGCTTGGAGTGCAGGTCGGTGTTGGAGTAGCGCTCGTTGTAGAAGAGCGTCTGCCACTGCCGGACCATGCCCAGCGACTCGTTGTTGATCACCGCCACCTTGATCGGGATGTCGTTGATCGCGCAGGTGGCGAGCTCCTGGTTGGTCATCTGGAAGCAGCCGTCGCCGTCGATCGCCCACACGGTGCTGTCCGGCTTGCCGACCTTCGCGCCCATGGCCGCCGGGACGGCGAAGCCCATGGTGCCCAGACCACCGGAGTTGATCCACGTGTTGGGGTTCTCGTACCCGACGAAGTGCGCGGCCCACATCTGGTGCTGGCCGACGCCGGCGCAGTAGATCGACTCCGGGCCGGCGATCGCGCCGAGCCGCTCCATCACCAGCTGAGGGGCGAGCGCCCCGTCGGCGGGAGCGTCGTACCCGAGCGGGTACTGCTTCTTCACGCCGGCGAGGAACGCGACCCAGGACTCGTAGTCGCCCTGCTCACCGGACTCCCGCAGCGCGGTGATGAGGTCGCCGATGACCTCCTTGCAGTCCCCGACGATCGGCACGTCGGCCACACGGTTCTTGCCGATCTCCGCCGGGTCGATGTCCGCATGGATGACCTTCGCCCCGGGTGCGAAGGAGTCGAGGTTGCCGGTCACCCGGTCGTCGAAGCGGGCGCCCAGGCTGATGATCAGGTCAGACTTCTGCAGGCCGCCGACGGCCGCGACCGTGCCGTGCATGCCCGGCATGCCGAGGTGCTGGGGGTGGCTGTCCGGAAAGGCGCCGCGGGCCATCAGGGTCGTCACGACCGGGATCCCGGTGAGGGCGGCGAGCTGCGCGAGCTCGGCGCTCGCGCCGGCGCGGATGACGCCCCCGCCGACGTACAGGACGGGACGCCGGGACTCCAGGATCAGCCGGGTCGCCTCGCGGATCTGCTTGGAGTGCGGCCGTGTCACCGGCCGGTACCCCGGCAGGGCGAGGGACGTCGGCCAGTCGAAGACGGTGTCGGACTGGAGCGCAGACTTCGCCACGTCCACCAGCACCGGACCGGGACGGCCGGTGCTCGCGATGTGGAAGGCCTCGGCGACGGTGCGCGGGATGTCGGCCGGGTCGGTCACGAGGAAGTTGTGCTTGGTCACCGGCATCGTGATGCCGCGGATGTCCGCCTCCTGGAAGGCGTCGGTGCCGATCATCGCGGCGCTGACCTGTCCCGTGATCGCGACCAGCGGGACGGAGTCCATGTGGGCGTCCGCGAGCGGGGTCACCAGGTTGGTCGCGCCGGGGCCGGAGGTCGCCATGCAGACGCCCACCCGGCCGGTCGCGGCGGCGTACCCCTGGGCGGCGTGGCCGGCGCCCTGCTCGTGGCGGACGAGGATGTGGCGGATCGTGGAGTCCATCAGCGGGTCGTACGCCGGGAGGATCGCTCCACCCGGGATGCCGAAGATGTCGGTGACCCCGGCTGCCTCCAGGGACCTCACCAGGCTCTGGGCACCGGTGATCTGCCCTTCCTGCTCGCTCATGGTCCGTCCTTCTCGGCTCTGGGTTCGGGGGCTGTGCTCGAGGGTGGCAACAAAAAACCCCTCGGTTGCCCGGGCAACGAGGGGTGGACGTGTCGACCGATCGCTCAGTCGGCACGTCCGGTGCTTACAAGGAGAATCTCTCGCACGAGAGTCAGTGTAGGCACCCCGGCTCGTCACCGTCGCTCGAGTCTGGCATGCGTCCCAGATAGTGGTACGCCAATCCCACCATGTGTCAGGTGGTCGGATTCAGCGGCCCGCGCGGGTGCAGACGCAGTGCCGGTTGCCGTCGGCGTCCTCCAGCACCCAGTACGACGGAGCCGCGGCGTCGCTGACGAGGGTGCCGCCGGCCTCGACCGCGGCCCGGACCCGCCGCTCCCCCTCGTCGGCCGGGACCCAGACGTCGAAGTGCCAGCGCTGCTCGAGGTCGCGCTCTGGAAGCTTCGGGCCTTCCTCGTGCGGGAGCTGGAACCAGAGGCCAGGGACCTGGCCGCTGGGGTCGACCGGCTCACCGTGGCTGACCTCGCCGCCGAGCAGCGCCGCGTAGAACGGCCCCAGCTCCTTCGAGCTGGTGTCGAGACCGGGCTCGAGCTGGGTGAGGCCAGAGGTGTCGGCCTCGGCGCCGAGCTCGGCGGCGTACCCACTGATCGTGCGGGCGAGGTCGACGTCCCGGCTCGTCACGCCGTTCACGTCGTGGCTGACGAGGTCGACGATCACCTCGGGATAGGTCAGCCGGACGTCCGGGTGGTGGTTGGCCTCCTCGGCCGCCGCCCCGATGCGCTCCACCAATCTCAGCCCGGTGGCGAAGTCGCCGGTGCGGAACCTCGCGCGGATGCCGGAGAGGAGGAACCGCCAGTCGTGGAGGCCGGCGCCCTCGACGTCGGCCAAGGTCAGTCGCTGCTTCGGGTCGCTCATGTCCTCGACCCTGGCACACCACCCGGACGTTCGGCGTCCGCGAGGGGGCTCAGGGCAGGACGGAGAGCCCGATCTCCTGCGGGTTGTGGGCGATCTCCCACCGGAAACCGTCGGGGTCGGCGAAGTAGCCGCTGTAGCCGCCCCACTCGCGCTGCACGCCGTCACCGATGTCGGACGCGCCGGCCTCGCGGGCATCCTCGATCACCCGGTCGACCTCCTCGGGGCCGGCCAGGTTGTGCGACAGGGTGATCGGGACGATGCCGGGGCCGCCTCGAGCCGGGCCGACCTCGGCCTCGAAGCTCTCCCGCGCCCACAACGAGAGGATCACCTTCTCCGCGACCCGGAACATGATGACGTCCTGCACATCGAGCTCAGGCTCCCAGCCGAGCCCGTCGACGTAGAAGCGCCGCGTGCGGTCGAGGTCGGTGACGGCCAGGGTGATGAAGGAGACTCGCTGATCCATCGACCCACCGTGTCACGAGCCACCGACAACGTGGTCCGCGAGTCGGGTCCGCTGACGGCCCTCCGCATCGAAGTTGGCCGGGGCCAGCCACGCGTCGTACGCCGGCGCGAGCCGGGCCCAGTCCGCGTCCGTCATGGCGAACCAGTCGGTGTCCCGGTTCCGGCCCTTGTAGACCAGCGCGTTGCGGAAGCGGCCCTCGTAGCTGAACCCGAAGCGCCGCGCGGCCGCCGCGGACGGCACGTTGCCCGAGTCGAGCTTCCACTCGAACCGGCGGTAGCCGAGATCCTCGAACAGATGACCGGCGAAGAGCCGCAGGACCTCGGTGCCCGCCCTCGTCCGCGCCAGACCCTCCCCGAAGAGGACGTTGCCGATCTCGGCCGAGCCGTGGGCCGGGTCGAGTCGGCACAGGGTCGAGACGCCGGCGGCCCGGCCGGTGTCCGTCGGGAGGAGGGCGAACGTGAGGGTGTCTCGGGCCGCGGCCCACCCGGCGATGCGGGCGGCGAGGACGGCGACGCTCGCAGGCGGCTCGTCCGTGCGGTAGGTCCACGACGCCGGGTCTCGGGTCGCGGCGAAGAGGGCCTGGGCGTGAGCCACGGCCACGGGTTCGACCGCGACGTACCTGCCGGCCAGTCGTACCGGCTGGGGAGCCGGCCGCGGCGACCACTCGACGGGGTCCCCCACCACTTGGCCTAGCTCGTTGACCGGGCTCATGGCCGGAATCCTTGCAGCCACCCTTTCGGACGTATTCGGAGGACTCGGAAGAAAGTTGTGACGAAAGTCTCGATGTGAAGGCATCTCGGACATAGGGTGCCGAAGTCGGCCAGCGGGATGAGCGGGCGCCCAGGCCGATAGCCCCATCGCGGGCGCTCCCCACGCCCGCGTTGAGGATGGTTCTCTCAGTGAAGTCACAGCGCACTCGCGGCCTGGCGGTCACCGCCGCAGCCGCGGCTGCCTTGGCGATGATCGGTACCTCCGGCATCGCCCAGGCAACAGATCGACCGGACGCCAAGCCGGTCAAGGTGGAGGGCAAGCGCCCGAGCCTGCCCCTGAGCATGGGCAAGGGCGTCGTCGCCCCGGTCCAGGCCAAGGAGCAGACCCGCACCTGGTTCGTCCAGTTCAAGGGCCAGGGCGCTGCCGCCCTCGGCCGCGACGGTCGCTCGGCCGTCCTGTCCCGCCGCGGCGCCGTCGAGCGCCAGGCCGGTAGTGCGCTCGGCACTGCCCGAAGCGAGGACGGCAAGGCCGCCCAGGTCTTCACCCTCACCAACAGCGTCCCGGGTGTGGCCATCCGCACCAACGGCGCCGGCGCAGCCGCCCTGGCGAAGCGCGACGACGTCGTCAGCGTGAAGGCGGTCGTGCCCCGCACGGCGGAGAACGCCAACGCTGCGGTGCTGCAGAAGGCCGTCAACGTCTGGCGTCAGGCGAACGGCCTGGGTGCCGACGTGAAGATCGGCATCATCGACACGGGTATCGACTACACCCACGCCGACTTCGGTGGGCCGGGCACGGTCGACGCCTACAACAACCAGGACCCGACCGCCTCCAACTGGCGCTCGGCCCTCTCCGCACTGGGCAAGGCCAAGATCAAGGGCGGCTACGACTTCGCCGGAGACGACTACCAGGCCAACCCCACCAACTCCGACGGCTCGCCGAACCCGAACTACCAGCCGAACCCCCACCCGGACAGCAACCCGCTGGACTGCAACGAGCACGGCACCCACGTGTCCGGCACCACCGCGGGCTACGGCGTGCGGAAGAACGGCAAGACGTTCACCGGCAACTACGCCAACCTCGACAAGGCCGACCTCCTCAAGATGAACGTCGGGCCCGGCATGGCGCCGAAGGCGGAGCTGTACGGGCTCAAGGTGTTCGGCTGCGCAGGCTCCACCGACGTCGTCATGCCCGCCCTGGACTGGGCCCTCGACCCCAACGGCGACGGCGACTTCTCCGACCACCTCGACATCGTCAACATGTCGCTGGGCTCGAACTACGGCCCCGTTGACGACCCGGAGAACCTGGTCGTCAACAAGCTGGCCAAGCACGGTGTGCTCTCGGTGATCTCCGCCGGCAACGACGGTGACACCACCGACATCGCCGGTACGCCGGGCACGTCCGCCTCTGCGCTGACCGTTGCGGCCAGCGTTGACGCCTACCAGCTGCTCGACGGGCTCAAGGTCAACGCCCCCGCGGAGGACGCTGGCGTGGTCGCCGGTCAGTTCTCGATCGCCTACGACTGGGCCGGCAAGCCGCCGGTCACGGGCACCGTCGTGAAGATGTCCGACCCGAGCAACCAGGACGGCTGCAGCACCTTCTCGCCGGCCGACGCGGCTGCTGTCAACGGCAAGATCGCCTGGCTGACCTGGGACAGCAACGACGCGACCCGTCGCTGCGGTTCCGCGGGCCGTTCCGGCAAGGCCAAGGCCGCCGGGGCCATCGGTGCGATCTTCACCGGTGACGTCAAGCCGTTCGCCGGTGGCATCACCGGCGACCCGGACATCCCGGTGTTCCAGCTGACCTCGGACGCGACCTCGAAGCTGGACCCGGCCGCCACCGCGGGCACGCTCAACGTGACCTTCGACGGTGCGCTGCGCTCGGCCGCCAAGGACATCGACCACTCGCTGGACGACACCCTGGCCAGCTTCTCCTCGCGCGGTCAGCACGGCTCGCTCGGGGTCGTGAAGCCGGACGTGGCTGCGGTCGGCGACTCGGTCGCCTCCGCGGGCGTGGGCACGGGCAACAAGGCCCTGTCCCTGTCCGGTACGTCCATGGCTGCCCCGAACACCACGGGCATCGCGGCGCTGGTCAAGGCGCGGCACCCCGAGTGGAGCCCGCTCCAGGTCAAGGCCGCGGTCATGAACACCGCGACCCACAACGTCTGGACCGGCAAGGGACGCACGGGTGACCGTTACGCCCCGGCTCGCGTGGGCTCGGGTCGCGTGGACGCCAAGAAGGCCTCGAACACCGACGTCCTGGCCTACCAGCCGGGTCACTCCGGTGTGGCCTCCGTGGTCTTCGGCGTGGTCCCGGCAGCGTCGGGTCAGACCGTGGTCAAGTCCAAGAAGGTGCACCTGGTCAACGCCGGGAACCAGCCGACCACGCTGGCTCTGGGCTTCGACGTCGTGAACCCGGCCCAGGGCGTGAGCTACACGGTCTCGCCGAAGTCGGTGACCGTCCCGGCCCACCACAGCACGAACGTCACGGTGACGATGACGGCTGTGGCCGACCAGCTCACCCACACGCTGGACCCGACCATGGACAAGACGGACGCCAACTTCGGTCTGGACCGGACGTTCGTGACCGACGGCTCGGGTTGGCTGACGGTGACCCCGTCCGGCAAGCCGGCGCTGCGCCTTCCGGTGTACACCGCGGCGAAGCCGACGTCGACCACCACGGCCACGCCCAACGCCACCGGCGACGGCATCGACCTGACCGGTCAGGGTGTCGCCCCGGCCGGCGCCGGGGACGACGTCTTCGCCTCCGCCGCAGCTGTCCTGCAGCTGGGTGCGGAGAGCGGTCGGACCGCTGCGTGCACGTACCCCGGCTCCATCGCGGGTTGCGAGCAGTCCAACGACCGGGCCAGCGACATCAAGGCCACGGGCGCCGGCATCGGCCAGGACGCGTTCGGGGGGGACTACCTCCAGTTCGGCATCTCGACCTGGGGCGACTGGGCCAACCTGGACGTCCTGACCCCCTACGTGGACTACGACACCAACGGTGACGGCGCCTACGACTACGAGACCTTCGTCACCAACTACAAGGACACCGACGTGTTCCTGGTGGAGACGGTCGACTACAACACGGGTGCGGTCAAGGACATCGAGCTCCTGAACGACTACCAGGGCCTCGGCATCCTCGACACCAACCCGTTCGACACGAACGTCGTCCTGCTGCCGGTGGCCCTCGGGGCGCTGAACATCACCGACCCGATCAGCTACACCTCGGGCGTGTTCAACGGGTACACCGGTGACACGCTGGACTCGGTGGACGCCACGTTCGACTCGGCGTCGCCGGACATCTCCACGCCGGCGGTGCTGTACCAGGACGAGGGTGGCTCGACCATCCCCGTCAACGCTGCCCCGGGCGCGCAGGCGCTCGTGTTCCACCTCTACGGTCAGAAGGGCGCGCGGGACGAGGTCGTCTCGTTCCCGACCCCCTGATCACGCAGCATCGCTTCACCCCGAGGGCCTCGACCATCCGGTCGGGGCCCTCGGGCCGTCCAGACAGAGTCAGGCCAGCGCGGCCTTGATCGCCTCGAACCCCCGGGCCACCTCGTCGAAGCTGGTGGACAGTGGGGAGAGCCCCAGTCGCAGCCCCTCGGGGTCGCGATAGTCGGGGATGACGTCCTGGCGCCACAGCACCTCGGTGACCTCGCGCATGCGCGGGTGGTTGAGGGTGACGTGTCCCCCGCGCTCGGCCGGGTCACGCGGCGAGGCCAGCGTCACGCCGTACGGCGCGAGCTCGGTGTCGGTGAGCTCGATCGCGAATTCGGTGAGGGCGATCGACTTCTCGCGGATCGCCGCCATGCCGGCCTCCTCGACGACGTCGAGCTGGTCGAGCAGCGGCAGCATCCCCGTGATCGGCGGAGTGCCGGAGATGAAGGCGCGGACGCCGGGCGAGGGTTTCCACTCTGGCCCCATGAGGAAGGGGTCCGCGTGCCCCATCCACCCGGTGATCGGTTGACGCAGCCTCCCCAGGTGGCGGGCAGCGACGTAGCCGAACGCCGGGGCGCCCGGGCCGGCGTTGAGGTACTTGTATGAGCACCCCACCGCCAGGTCCGCACCCCAGGCGTCGAGGGCGACCTCGACCGCCCCGGCCGAGTGGCAGAGGTCCCACAGGATGAGGGCGCCCGCGTCGTGGACGATCCGCGTCAGCTCCGGACCGTCGGCCAGGTAGGCCGACCGGTAGGCCACGTGGCTCAGGACCACAAGAGCGGTCCTCTCCCCCACGGCGTCGGCGAGGAGGTCAGCGGTGACGCCGGAGTCCCGGCGTACGTCGATCCAGCGCACCTGCATGCCCCGCTCCGCGGCGATAGCAGTGACCAGGTATCGGTCGGTGGGGAAGTTGTCGGTGTCGATGACGAGCTCGTCGCGACCCTCGGGAGCCGCGTCCACCGCTGCCCGGATCAGCTTGTAGAGCAGCACCGTGGTGGAGTCGCCGACGAAGACCTGCCCGGGCTCAGCCCCCAGGCCCACCTCGCCGAGCCGGTCGCCCAGGGTGAGCGGGAGCTCGTACCAGCGCTCGTCCCACCCGCGGATCAGCCGACCACCCCACTCCTCCGTCACGAACTCGCGCAGCCGCTCTCCGGTCACCCGGAGGGGCCGGCCGAGGGAGTTCCCGTCGAAGTAGACGAGACCGGAGTCGGCGCCGACGTAGCGGTCACGGAGGGCGGCCAGCGGGTCGGCGGCGTCGAGCTCGGCGGGGGTCACGGGGAATGTCTACCGCAACCCCTCCGGGTGAACCGCGGTCTAGACCGCCGTGCGACGTTGGACTTCGGCCCCGGCCGCATCGCCGGTGCCCGGGACGTCGGCGTCTGCCGCGTCCTGAACTCGGGAGGGAGTTACAGATGTTCAATACACGCACGCCCAGGACCGACTCGTCGCGACCCGCATGGTCGCGAGGCCTCGGCCTCACGTCACTCATCACGGCCTTCGCCATGGCCATCACCGTGGCGTTCGTCTCGGGCGGGAACGCGGAGGGATCGAATTCGCCCGCCCGCGCGTCCACGCTCACCACGGTCGCCCACGCGCCGTCGGCGAAGATCAAGAGCCTGATCTCCGGCACCACCGCGAGCGGGGACCGCGTCACCGGGACCTACACCCCGATGAGGTTCTACAAGAAGAACGGCCATGTCCGGTCCCGCGGAGTCTTCAACGGCGTGATCCACCAGGCCGACGGCACGACCAGGACGTTCACAGTCATGCGGAGCACCCGCGTCACGAGCATCGACGGAACAGGCGTGTCCAACGCGCGTACGTCGTCGCGACAGGCCAGCTGCGACATCCTGCACCTGGTCCTCGCACCTCTTGATCTCGACCTGCTCGGGCTCCAGGTGCACCTGGACCGCGTGGTGCTCGACATCGTCGCGGTGTCGGGGGCCGGCAACCTGCTGGGCAACCTGCTCTGCGCCGTCACCGGGCTGCTCGACGGTGGCCTCACCGGTCAGCTCGGACAGCTCACCCAGCTGCTCAACCAGATCCTCCAGCGCCTGCTGATGGGACTCTGACCGACAGCACCACGCACGACCCGGTCCGGGGGCTCTCGAAGCCCCGGGCCGGGTCGCGGCACGCCGGTCAGAGGATGGTGCTCTCGAGGGTGCTCTGGAGGATGACCTGCTCCTCGTCCTCCCCGACCACCCTGAGGCCGTGCCGTTCGAAGAACGACCGGGCGGCCGCCTCGCGCTCGACCTTGAGGCCGAGGCGGGCGCCGATCATCCCGGAGTTCCGAACCAGGTCGGACAGCACCAGGCTGCCGATGCCTTCTCCGCGCCGGTGCGGGAGGACGGCGAGGTCCACGACCCACCACAGCGCCTCGGTGCGGTTGAGCAGCAGCCGACCGACGGGCACCGAGTCGACCTCGATGACGTAGCCCTCGGCGTGCGGCCACTGGACCGACCAGCCGGCCTGGCGCCCGGCGTACTGGATGCCGAGCAGCAGGGGCACGCGGTCGGCGGCGAACAGGTCCCGAAGGAGCTGGTCGTCCGACTCCTTCTCCTCGCGAAGCACGTAGCTCTGCACTCCGATCCAGGTCATACCCGACGGTACTGGTTGCGAAGCCTCCCGGTCGAGAGGCTCAGCGGGTGGTATGGATCAGCCGCAGACGGCGCCGTGGGCGGCCGACTGCACCACCTTGGCGTACTTGCCGAGGACGCCTCGGGTGTACTTCGCCGGCTTGGGAGTCCAGCCCTCCCGACGCGCCTCGAGCTCGGACTCGCCGACGGCCACGTCGAGCGTGCGGTTGGCCACGTCGAGGGTGATCTCGTCGCCGTCCCGGAGGAACGCGATCGGCCCCGCGTCGACGGCCTCGGGGGCGATGTGGCCGACGCAGAGGCCGGTCGTGCCACCGCTGAAGCGGCCGTCGGTGATCAGGAGGACGTCCTTGCCCAGGCCGGCGCCCTTGATGGCACCGGTGATCGCCAGCATCTCCCGCATCCCCGGACCGCCCTTGGGCCCTTCGTAGCGGATGACGACGACGTCGCCAGGCTTGATCGCGTTCTGCGTCAGGGCGTCGAGCGCGGCCCGCTCGCCGTCGAACACCCGGGCGGTGCCGGTGAACGTCGAGTCGTCGAAGCCCGCGCTCTTCACGACCGCACCCTCCGGCGCCAGCGAGCCCTTGAGGATGGTCAGCCCACCGGTGGCGTGGATGGGCGCGTCGAGGTGGCGCAGGACGTCGCCGTCGAGACCCTGCGGGTCGAGCGCCTCGAGGTTCTCGCGCATGGTCCGCCCGGTGACGGTCAGGCAGTCGCCGTGCATCAGACCGGCGTCGAGGAGTGCCTTCATGACGACGGGGATGCCGCCGATCTTGTCGACGTCGTTCATCACGTAGCGACCGAAGGGCTTGAGGTCGCCCAGGTGCGGCACCTTGTCGCCGACGCGGTTGAAGTCGTCGAGGGTCAGGTCGACCTCCGCCTCCCGGGCGATCGCCAACAGGTGGAGCACGGCGTTGGTGGAGCCGCCGAGCGCCATCACCACGGCGATGGCGTTCTCGAACGCCTCCTTGGTGAGGATCTGCCGCGCCGTGATGCCCTGCCGCAGCAGGCCCACGACCGCCTCACCCGAGCGGTGCGCGAACCCGTCGCGACGCCGGTCGACGGCCGGCGGGGCGGCCGAGCCGGGCAGGCTCATGCCCAGCGCCTCCGCGACCGCAGCCATCGTGTTCGCGGTGTACATCCCGCCGCAGGCGCCCTCGCCCGGGCAGATCGCCTTCTCGATCCGGGTCACCTCGTCCTCGGTGATCTTGCCGGCCAGGCACGCCCCCACCGCCTCGAACGCGTCGATGATCGTCACGTCCTGACCGTCGACCTGGCCGGGCATGATGCTGCCGGCGTACAGGAAGACGCTGGCGAGGTCGAGCCGGGCCGCGGCCATGAGCATGCCCGGCAGCGACTTGTCGCAGCCGGCCAGGAGCACCGAGCCGTCGAGCCGCTCGGCCATCATCACCGTCTCGACCGAGTCCGCGATCACCTCCCGGCTGACCAGCGAGAAGTGCATCCCCTCGTGGCCCATCGAGATCCCGTCGGAGACCGAGATCGTCCCGAACTCCAAGGGGTAGCCGCCGGCCGCGTGCACGCCGTTCTTGACCGCCTTGGCCAGCCGGTCGAGCGAGAGGTTGCAGGGGGTGATCTCGTTCCAGCTGCTCGCGACGCCGATCTGCGGCTTCTCCCAGTCGTCGTCGCCCATCCCGACCGCGCGGAGCATCCCGCGCGCGGCGGCTCGCTCGAGACCGTCGGTCACGTCGCGGGAGCGGGGCTTGAGATCGGGCTGGTCACTCATGCGCGTCAGCGTATTCCGCGGGCCCGAGCCGCCGACGGCACGTCTCAGTCGACAGGTCTCATCCGTCAGGTGGTTGTGTACTGGGTCACAGAGCGGGTAGGCATGTGGACCGGAGGGAACGCTCTCGGAAAATCTCTCGGGAGCCGTCGACGGCGGCCACCAGCCGCCCAGGAAGGCGGCAGCACATGACCACGGATCGAATCACCGGCGCACCCACCGCCGGTCCAGCAGAGGCGGACCGCTCGCAGGTCCGCAAGGCCGCACTGGCCAGCACCGTCGGCACCACCATCGAGTGGTACGACTTCTTCCTCTACAACACCGCGGCGGCACTCATCTTCCCTGCGGTGTTCTTCCCCGAGTCCTCGGTGTACGCCGGCCGGCTCGAGTCGTTCGCGACGTACGCCGTGGGCTTTGCGGCCCGACCGGTCGGCGCCCTGATCTTCGGTCACTGGGGCGACCGGATCGGTCGCAAGGCCACCTTGATCATCACGCTGCTGATGATGGGAGTCGCGACCACGCTGGTCGGCCTCCTGCCCGGCACCCAGAGCTGGGGCACAGCGGCGCCGCTGCTGCTGATCCTGCTGCGCCTGCTCCAGGGCATCGCGGTCGGCGGCGAGTGGAGCGGGTCGGTCCTGCTCTCGATGGAGTGGGGCGACCAGAAGCGGCGTGGCTTCATGGCGAGCCTCCCGCAGCTGGGCGTGGCGCTCGGCCTGATCCTCGGCACGGGGTTCATGTACCTGCTCAGCTGGGGACTGTCGGACCAGCAGTTCTCCTCCTGGGGCTGGCGGATCCCCTTCCTGTTCAGCCTCGTGCTGGTCGCGATCGGCCTCTACATCCGGCTGCAGATCCTCGAGACGCCGATGTTCGCCAAGCGACTGCGCGAAGGCACCATCAGCCGGTTGCCCTCGATCGACGTCTGGAAGCACCACTGGAAGCCGATCATCCTCAGCGCCCTCGCGCGGCTCTCCGAGCAGGCGCCCTTCTACGTCATCACGTCGTTCGCCCTGGTCTACCTCACCGAGGAACAGGGGTACTCCAAGACGTTCGCGCTTGCCGCGATCCTGCTCGCGGCCGCCGTGGAGGCGGTCGCCGTGCCGGTCAGCGGTCACCTGTCCGACCGGGTCGGCCGGAAGAAGATCTACCTGATCGGGTCGGCGCTCATGGGGGTCTACGGGTTCGTGCTCTTCGCGGCGATGAACAGCGGGGTCGCCTTCCTGGCGTTCGTCGCGATGCTGTTCGCGCTGATCCCGCACGCCCTTCAGTACGGGCCGCAGGCCGCCCTCATCGCGGAGTCGTTCCCCACCGAGCTCCGGTACGCCGGAGCCGGCCTGGGCTACCAGCTCGCCTCGGTGTTCGCGGGTGGGCCGGCGCCCCTGGTCGCGACCTACCTGCTGGCCCACACCGGCAGTGGCTACGCGATCGCGGGGATGATCCTGTTCTGCTCGGTCGTGACCCTGATCGCGGTCTCGGCGATGACCGACCACAGCCGGTCCGACATCGAGGACGACGCGACCTACGCCCGATCCAGCTAGTCCCGGCGGATGCAGGACGGGTCGCCGGACCATGGGTCCGGTGGCCCGTCCGGCGTCTCAGATCTTGGCGGCCCGCACGCACATCACGTCGGGCAGGTCGCGGTGGATCTCGCGCCAGGTCTCGCCCTCGTCGGCGGAGGCGAAGACGGTGCCGTTGCGGCCGCCGACGTACAGGCCGGCCACCTCGTGGTCGTCGGCGCACATGGCGTCGCGCATGACGGCGGCGTAGAACTCGTCCGGCAGCGTTCCGCCACCGAGCTCGGTCCAGGAGTCGCCGCCGTCCTCGGTGCGGTAGACCCGCGCCTTGCCGTCGACCGGCCAGCGCGCGCCGGCGCCGGAGATCGGGAAGGTGAAGGCCGTGTTGGGCTGGTGGGGGTGCGCGACCATCGCGAATCCGAACTCCGTCGGGAGGCCCGGGGCGATGTCGTTCCAGGTGGCACCGCCGTCGTCGGAGCGGTAGACGCCGCCGTGGTTCTGCAGGAAGAGCCGGTCCGGGTCGGTGGCGTCGCGCGCCACCTTGTGCACGCACTGCCCGAACTCGGGGTAGAACCGCTCACCCGGCATGAACTCCGCCTTCACGCCGGTGTTGGACGGCGCCCAGGTCTTGCCGCCGTCGCTCGTGGTGTAGACGCCGCCGGTCGAGATGGCGGCGAGCACCCGGTCGGGGTCGGTGGGGTGCGGGAGGATCGTGTGGAAGGCCTGACCTCCGTAGCCGGCGTTCCACTCCTTGCGGTGCGGGTGGTCCCAGAGGCCGCGGACGAGCGAAAAGGTCTCGCCGCGGTCGGTCGACCTGAAGATCGCGCCTGGTTCGGTGCCCGCCCAGACGACGTCGTCGTCGACGCCCGGCTGGAGCTGCCAGACGCGGGCGAGCGTGGCATCGGCGTCCTCGGGGAAGCGGATGGCGCCGTTCGGCGTCTCGTCCCACTTCTCGCCCAGGTCGTCGGAGCGCCAGACCTGGGGGCCGAGCCAGCTCGACGCGGCGCCCGCGAACAGGCGCACCCCTCCCCTGCGCCGGTCGATCATGGCGGAGTAGACGTCCTCCATCTGGAAGTGCGGACCCGTCCAGCTCCACTCCTGTCGCGCGTCGTCACTGCGGCCGATCCACAGCCCCTTGCGCGTTCCCACCATCAGCAACGTGCCCATCGTTCATCTCCTCCTGGCGACCACCGGTGCGTCGGACACTAGTCCGACCCGCCGACACCGGGAATCTCATCGGTGGTGGCCGATTAATCTCGGCAGGTGCCCCCGTCGAGAACCCCCGTGCTTCTCGTCGTGGCGGGGATCGTCTCGGTCCAGCTGGGCGCCGCGTTCGCGAAGGACCTCTTCAACCTGGCCGCGCCGACGACGATGACGTGGCTGCGGTTGCTCACCTCGGCGGTCCTGCTGTGGGCGGTCGCCCGGCCGAGGGTCCGCGGACACGGGTCGACCGACTGGCTGGTCGCGGCCGGTTTCGGCGTGGCCCTGGGCCTGATGAACTGGTCGATCTACCAGTCCTTCGCCCGGATCCCCCTCGGCGTCGCGGTGACCATCGAGTTCATCGGGCCGCTCGGCCTCGCGGTGCTGAGCTCGCGCCGTCCCCGCGACCTGCTCTGGGTCGGGCTGGCGGCCCTCGGCGTCGGCCTCCTCGGTCTGCACCGGGCCTCGCTCGACGGCCTCGGCGTCGCGTACGCCGTCCTGGCCGGCCTGGCGTGGGCGGCGTACATCCTGCTGTCGCAGCGGACCGGTGCCCGCTGGGAGGGCCTGGACGGCCTCGCCGTGGCGAGCGTCGTCGCGACCGTGGTGATCACGCCGCTGGTCCTGACCGGCGCGGACGCGCAGGTAGCCGGCTGGGACCCCGGGCTCGGACAGGCTCGCGTCTGGGTGCTCGGCGCACTCATCGGCGTCCTCAGCTCGGTCATCCCGTACTCCTGCGAGATGGTGGCCCTGCGCAGCTTGAAGCCCGCGGTGTTCAGCATCCTCATGAGCCTCGAGCCGGCCGCCGCCGCACTGGCCGCGATCCTGGTCCTCCACGAGCTGCTCGCTCTCGACCAGTGGATCGCGATCGGTTGTGTCGTCGTGGCGAGCATCGGCGCGACCCGATCGTCCCGGGGTCCGCTGAGCGACATCCAACCCAATGTCTAGTGAAACAGTAGACTTTCGGGGAGAGTTCATCTAGCGTTGATCCCATGGCAAGGAAGAGCGTCTAACGTCGTGAACGTGCTGATCCCATTCCTCGACCGATGGGCACGGTCCTCACACATCCAGGCGCGGCGCAACGCCATGCTCGCCTCGACCCGGCTCACGCAGCGACGGATCGAGCGCGAGGAGGTCGACCGGTACCTGACCGAGCTTGTTCGGGTGGCCAGGTACC
>Ga0307504_10000074_pt1 | contig 20896 bp, 19 predicted proteins | sample 19_S_MG_FD_194516 | JGI IMG/M metagenome (GOLD analysis project Ga0307504, IMG submission 194516) | Soil microbial communities from Populus trichocarpa stands in riparian zone in the Pacific Northwest, United States - 19_S | ecosystem: Environmental > Terrestrial > Soil > Riparian zone > Trees... | reverse complement strand
TGCGCTACCGCCGCCCCCGTCCCCGCTCCCTCTCCGTCGCCGAGGCTTCCTAGCTTCTCGACTGGTGATCGTACGGGTCGACCGCTGCTCGGCCGAGCCGCTGACCAGCAGGTTCGTGTGGCCAGGGCCTTGTCAGCGGCACTCGATCAGCAGTCTCCTAGGCTGGTCGGACCGGTGGGCAGCCAGCCGGCAACCCGCAGCAGCGGGCGTAGTCGAGGGAGGAGCGCCATGAGCCCGGAGATGGCCAGGACCGACGAGGAGTGGCGCCAGGAGCTCACCCCGGAGCAGTACCAGGTGCTGCGCCAGAAGGGCACCGAACGGCCCTTCACCGGCAAGTACGTCCACGCCAAGGAGGACGGCACGTACCGGTGCGCGGCGTGCGGCGCCGCCCTGTTCGACTCCGGCACCAAGTTCGACTCGGGCACCGGCTGGCCCAGCTTCACCGAGCCGGCGGTGGCCGACGCCGTCGAATTGGTCACCGATCGCAGCCACGGGATGGCGCGCACCGAGGTCGTCTGCCGCACCTGCGGCGGCCACCTGGGCCACGTGTTCGACGACGGCCCCGGGCCCACCGGCCAGCGCTTCTGCATCAACTCGGTGTCGCTCGACCTCGACACGGACAGCCCGCCCGGCGCCGGCTCCTGAGGGCACGCCGGCGCACCGGCCGTAGGATCGAGCCCCATGGCCCGCGTCCTTGACATCCTGGCGACCTTCGAGGCGTACGCCAAGAAGACCTTCGTCGATTCGCCGGTGGTGCGAGAGTCGAGGTGGAAAGAGCTCTACGAGGACGCCCATCCCGAGGTGTTCGCCGCCTTCTACGCCGACCAGGGGGACCGGGTCGGGCGATCGGCGGTGGTGCGGGAGATGACACTGGTTCGGGACCGGGCCGGCGAGGGTGGTCCCGCTCTCCACCGGATCATCGACGAGATCGAGCCGGCTGTGCGCGACGCACTCGGGGTGGCGCCCACGCCCGACCCGTTGCACGTGCTCATGGTCGGCCCGTACTCCATCAACGTGCTGGTGGGCACGATGGGCGACGACGTCACCGTGTTCCACTGCCTCGAGTGGTTCCAGTCGGAGGAGGGCAGCCGGGTTCTGGTGGCCCACGAGGATGCCCATGCCTGGCACAGGATCGTGCTGGGGTTGGCGCCGCCGGCCGACGACGCGGCGTGGACGGCCTTTTCCGAGGGCCTGGCCACCCAGGTGTCGCGCCAGGTCGTACCGGGCCGCCCGGAGGACGACTACTTCTGGTTCGGCCACGAGGGCTTCGAGGACTGGCTGCCGTGGTGCGTCGAGCACCGCGACGAACTGCTGGCCCGATTCCGGGACGAGCTCGACCGGGAGGGCACGACCGACACCTTCTTCGGCTCCGGCCTTGTGGAGAAGCGGTGGCGGGTGGGGTACTACCTGGCCGACCTGCTCGTGGCGTCCCTCGACCGGCCCCTGCCGGACCTGGTCGCCCTGAGCGTCGACGAGGGCGGCGCCGCCATCCGCGGGGCGCTCGACCGGATGGCTTGACCTGGCCCCAAGGGCCAGGTTCTATCCTTCTCGTACAGCGATCGAAACGCTTCCCGCCCCTTGGTGGGAGCGCTGTCCCCGGAGGTTTCCAGATGACCACGGCAACGACCAGCTGCTCCTGCGGGTGCAGCTCGATGACCTCACTCACCGCCGCCACGGAGGCGTGCGGCTGCGGCTGCCAGTGCTGCGGCGACGCCGCCAAGTCCCGGGAGGACGAGATCACGGAGCTGCAGAACCTGCGGGCGGCCATCGACACGCGGCTGTCCGAACTCTCCGCCGGCGTCGCCGGCGGCTGAGGCGGGGCGACATTCCGGGCGGTGACACGCCCGGCCGTCATTCCCCCGCGTTGCAGCGCCACCGGCTGGACAGCGCCGGGACGGTGAGCGCGGTTCAGGCTCCGTCGGGCACGGAAGCGGCCACGGGCGCCGACACGTCGAGGCGGTAGCCGCGCCCGGGACTCGGGCGCAGCGCCGCCCCGCACGGCCCGAGCCTTCGCCGCAGCCGGGTGATGGTGGCCTCGAGGAGATGGGGGTCTGCCGCGGCGGACCCCCACAGCTTCTGCAGCAGGACGGCCCGGGACACCACCGCCCCGGGCCGGTTGGCCAGCAGCGTGAACACGGCCTGCTCGAGAGGGGGCATCTCGACGATACGGTCGCCCACCTGCACGGCGAAGCCCTGAACCACCACCTCCGTGCCGGCCAGCACGAGCGTTCGGCGGCGGTCCTCGAAGCGGTCGCTCAGGGCCCGGATCATCAGACCGAGACGGCCGAGCGACGGCTCCACAGGCGACTCGATCCCCTCGTCACGCGCCGCGCCGGCGCACACCGCGCCCACGCAGGCGGCCACCACGCCGGATGCGTTGAAGGCCCTGCGCAGTTGGGAGTCGCGGTCGTGGCGGGCAGCCACCTCGAAAAGGTTCTGTACGGCGGGCGCGCTGGTGAACGTGACGGCGTCGACACGGCCGTCACACGCCGCTTCCACCAGCCGCAGGGCGGGGCCGACGTCATCGGGCATGCGCCAGCGATAGACGGGTACCTCCACCACGTCGGCGCCCTCGCCTCGCAGCGCCAGCGAGATGTCGGCGGCCTCCGCCCCTGCCTCCTGCACGGCCACCCTCTTCCCCTCGAGCGGCTCGGCCAGCAGCAGGGGGAGGAGCTGGTCGAGACGCTCGTTGGGCGAGGACTGCCACACGGCCAGGCCGGCCGCCTGGACGGCGCCGGCCGACTTGGGGCCCCTCGCCACGATGCGAGCCGGCGTGAGGGCGCCAAGGAGGGATTCGCCCATCCCCCAGGCCTGGGCCGCCTCCAACCAGGCCCGCATGCCGATGCCGGTCGTAGCCACCAGGTAGTCGGGGGGATGGGTGGCCACCGAGGCGGTGGCGGCGCGCAGGGCGTCGTCCGACGCCAGGTACTGGGTCGCGATGCTCGGCCCGTGCAGCACGCGCGCCCCCCGCCGGCGGAGGAGTTCGGCCTGGTCCTCCCAGCGCCGGTCGGCGGTGACGCCCACGGTGTAGCCCTCGAGCGGGCGCAACGGCATCCTTCCATCCTGCAGGGGAGGTGTTACCACCTTGTTTCTCCCGCCCTGGTGGTGGGGTGAACTCCGTCTGTACGCCTGCTGACCACCACGCCGGGGCGTGGTCACATCCGCTCCAGCCGGACTGCCGCCTGCTTGTAATTGGGCTCCCGGGAGATGGGGTCGAACTCGTCCACGGTGAGGCGGTTGGCGCAGCGCTCGTCGTAGTGGAACGGCACGAACACCTCGCCCTCGCGCACGATTGCGGTGACGCGCACCAGCAGGTTGTCCACCACGCCCCGGCGTGACGCCACCCGCACGAGGTCGCCGGAGCCGATGCCAAGGCGCGTGGCGTCGCCCGGGTTGACCTCGACCCATGCCTCCGGCGCCAGGTGCTCCAGCACGTCGACCCGGCCGGTCTTCGTACGGGTGTGCCAGTGCTCGACCGTGCGGCCGGTGTTGAGCAGGAACGGGTACCGCTGGGTGGGCGCGTCGCTGATCGGCTCGGGCGTGACGCACCACAGCCTGGCTTTCCCGCTCGGCGTCTGGAACACGCCGTCGGTGTAGATGCGGGGCGTGCCGGCCGGGTCGGCCGTGCCCGGCGGGCACGGCCACTGCACACCGCCGGCGGCGTCGATGCGGTCGTAGGTGATGCCGCTGTAGTCGCACAGCCGGCCGGCCGACACCTCGGCCCACTCGGCGAAGGCGTGTTCCGGCGTGGTCCAACCGGGATAGATCTCCCCGTCGACGCCGAAGGCCCGGGCCAGATCGAGGAAGATGTCGAAGTCGGCCCTGGCCTGGCCGGGGGGCGCCACCGCCCTGCGCACCCGGGACACCCTGCGCTCGGCGTTGGTGTAGGTGCCCTCCTTCTCGCCCCAGATGGCGGCCGGCAGCACCACGTCGGCCAGGGCGGTGGTGGGCGTGGCGAAGCCGTCCTGCACCACGAACAGGTCGAGCTTGCCCAGGGCCGCCTCCAGGCGGGACCGGTTGGGGAACGACACCACCGGGTTGGTGGCGATGACCCACAGGCCCTTGATGGTGCCGTCGATGACCCCGTCGATGATGTCGGGGTAGGCCCGGCCCCGTTCGGTGGGCAGGCGATCCACCGGGACACCCCACAGGGCGGCCATCTCCGCACGGGCCGCCGGGTCGTCCCAGTTGCGATACCCGGGGAGCGACGACGTGGCCCCCGCCTCCCGTGTGCCCATGGCGTTGCACTGGCCGGTGAGGGAGAACGGCGCCGCCCCCCCTTTGCCCACGTTGCCGGTCACCAGGCACAGGGTGTTGAGCAGTGTGACGGTCTCGGTGCCCTGCACCGAGTGGTTGACGCCCATGGTCCATGCCACGAAGGCCCGCTCGGCGCGACCGAAGGCCAGGGCCGCCTCCCGGATCTGTTCCGCCGCCACGCCGCAGTCGGAGGCCACCCGGTCGAGGTCGAAGGCGGCCACGTGGGCGGCCAGCTCCTCGAAGCCCTCGGTGTGGGCGTCCACGTAGGCCCGGTCCACCAGGCCCTCGTCGATGATCACCTTGAGCATCCCGTTGATCAGGGCGATGTCGCTGCGGGGCCGCACGGCCAGGTGGAGGTCGGCCACCATGGCCGTCTTGGTGACGCGGGGGTCCACCACGATCACGGTGGCGTCGGTGTTGCCGATGACGCGGGGCGCAAGGAGCGGGTGGTTGTCGGCCACGTTGGCGCCGACCAGGAGGATGACGTCGGCCTGGTCGAGGTCCTCGTAGGCGCCGGGCGGGCCGTCGCTGCCGAAGCTGCGCTTGTAGCCGGCCACCGCGCTCGACATGCACAGCGTGGTGTTGCCGTCGTAATGGCGCAGGCCGAGGCCGGCGCGGCACAGCTTGCCCAGGGCGTAGAACTCCTCGGTCACGAGCTGGCCGGTGCTGATGACGGCCACCGCCTCTGGCCCGTGCTCGTCGAGCAGCCGGCGGAACCCGGCCACGACGGCGCCGAGCGCCTCGTCCCACGACGCCCGTTCCTGGTCGCCGTTGCGGGAGCGACGCAGGAGCGGCGTGGTGAGCCGGCCGGGGGCGGCCAGGGTCTGGTGCTCGGACAGGCCCTTGGGGCAGAGGCGCCCTGCGTTCACCGGATGGTCGGGGTCACCCTGCACGGCCACGGCAGCGCCGTCGCGCACGCCGAGGTACATGCCGCACCCCACGGCGCAGTACCCGCACGTGGTGCGCACCCACGTGTCGGCCTGCCGGGTCTCGTTGACGGTGCCGAACCGCTCGTCGGCCACGTACTTCCGGGGTGACGGGCCGGGGTGGGCGGTCATCGGCCGGCGAAGAAGCTGCCGGCCACCCGGAAGGGGACGACGGTGACGTAGAAGAGGTAGCGGCCGATCAGCTCACCGCCGGCGGCGACGAACAGGGCGCCGGCAAGGCGGCCGCTGGCCGAGGGGCCGGCCACGGGGACGGCGAGGGACCACGCCAGGAGGGCGTGGGTGACGGCGACGGCCGTCACCCGGAACCACATGAGCTGGCGGAAGCGGCCGGCGAGGAGGGTGGCGGTGCCCTGGTGCTGGCGGTCGGTGCGCCCTCGCACGGTGGCGAGCAGATGGTGGACCACGCCGAGTTGCACGAGGCCGCCGATGCCCGCGGCGGCCACGAGGGCGACGATGAGAGGTGCCGGAAGTGCGCCCCGATCGAGGCAGAGCAGGGCCAGGAGGGGACCGGTGGCGAGGCCGGTGGCGAAGAAGGAGACCAGCGTTCGGCGGGAGTTCCACACCGGGCGGGCCGGCACGAGGTACAGCCGGCCGCTGGCGTACACACCGGCCATGCCGGTCACCACCGCCGTCACACCGATGGCCAGCCGGGTGCCGCGATCGACGCCCAGCGAGTCGCGCCATTCCCACGCCGCCGCGTAGGCGAGCGACGTGCCGGAGAACAGCGAGAGGAGGGCCACCTCCCGGCTGAGCCAGGACGTGCGCCAGTTGCGGAGCGCCTTGAACGCCACCGTCGGCCGGCCGAGGTGGAGCAACGAGGCGGCCAGGGCGACGGCGCCCGCCAAGGCGGCGGCAACCGCCCCTCCGGAGAGACCGGCCGTACGCGCCCCCCCGGCTGCCTCCGCCACGACCGTGGCGGCCACCGTGCCGAGGGACAGCTGCGTGAGCAGGGTGAGGACCACCAGCGGCCAGTGGGGGTCCTCCGGCTCCACCGAGTGATCGGTGGCGGCCACCAGCTCGGGCAGGCCGTCAGGGATGACGATGCGGGTGGTCGACAAGGTGATGTCCGCCGGGGGGAGACCGGGGCCGTCGGCGGTGGAGTGGTCGGCTCGCCATGCGGCCACGTTCACCGGCTCCACCGTGATGGCATGTGTGGGGCAGGCCAGCACGCAGGCCGGGCTCTGGCCCTCGGACAACCGGGGAAGGCACATGTCGCACTTGGCCACGACCTTTGCGGCCTTGTCGTACACCGGGACCTCGTACGGGCAGTTCCAGATGCAGTACTGGCAGCCGATGCACTCGGCCGCGTCGTGTTGCACCACGCCGTTCTGGAGCTTGGTGTAGGCCTGGGTCGGGCAGCCCGACAGGCAGGTGGGCTCCAGGCAGTGGTTGCACGCCATGGACAGGTTGAGGCGCTTCGTCGTGGGGAAGACGCCGCCTTCCAGTTCCCCCACCCGCCGCCATGCCTTGTCGACGGGCGTGGCGTTCTGCTCGGCACACGCCACCTCGCAGGAATGGCAGCCGATGCACGCGTCCATGGCGAAGCTGAACCGGTACTGCTCGCCGGCGTCGAGGGGCAACAACTCGGGGCCGTCGACCCCGATGCCGGTGAGCCGCCGGAGGCGCTCGGTGACGGGCGCGGCCGACTCGGCGGCGGCCCGGTCCTCCAGGACCGTCACGTCAGGGCGACCTCGACCCTGCCGTCACGTTCGCGCACCAGGTGCACGGGCAGGGACACGGCAGGATCGTCGAGGCACGCACCGGTGCGCAGGTCGAAGTTGTGCTTGTACATGGGCGACGCGACCTTGGGGACGCCGCCCCGCGAGCCCACGATGCCGCGCGACATCACGTTGGCCCCGCTGAACGGGTCGTGGTTGGACAGCGCGAACAACTCGTCGTCGGGAGACACCCGGAACAGCGCGACCTGCTGCCCGCCCACCAGCGCGGCCGTGCCCCGGTCAGGGACCAGATCGTCGTAGGCGCAGACGTCCTGCCAGGTGAGGGCGCCGGTGTCGAGGGTTGCCGTCATGGGATGCGGGCCTCCTTCTTCTCATGGGGGAAGGCGGGCCGGCGCTGGCCCCGCTCGGCGACGAACACGACGTTGGAGTCGGGCTCGTCGGAGTTCACGAAGGTGTGGAAGCGCCGAACCTTCTCCGGGTCGGCGATGGTGGCCGTCCACTCGCACTCGTACTCGGCCACGTGGCGGTCCATGTCGGCCTCGAGCTCGGCGGCGATGCCGAGGACGTCATCGATGACCACCGCCTTGAGGTGGTCGAGGCCGCCCTCCAGCTTGTTCAGCCAGGTGGCCGTGCGTTCCAGCCGGTCGGCGGTGCGGATGTAGAACATGAGGAAGCGGTCGATGTAGCGGATGAGCGTGTCGTGGTCGAGGTCGGCGGCCAGCAGCTGGGCGTGCTGCGGGCGCATGCCGCCGTTGCCACACACGAACAGGTTCCATCCCTGCTCCGTGGCGATGATGCCGAAGTCCTTGCTCTGGGCCTCGGCGCACTCGCGAGTGCAGCCCGACACCGCCGACTTGAGCTTGTGCGGCGCCCGCAGGCCCCGGTAGCGGAGCTCGATCTCGATGGCCAGGCTGGTGGAGTCCTGCACGCCGTAGCGGCACCAGGTGCTGCCCACGCACGACTTCACCGTGCGCAGCGCCTTGCCGTAGGCATGCCCCGACTCCATTCCGGCGGCGATGAGGCGGGCCCAGATGGCGGGGAGGTCGTCGACCCGGGCACCCAGCATGTCGATGCGCTGGCCGCCGGTGATCTTGCAGTAGAGGCCGTAGTCCCGGGCCACTTCGCCGATCACGATCAGCTGCTCGGGGGTGATCTCGCCGCCCGGCACGCGGGGGATCACCGAGTAGGTGCCGTCACGCTGGAGGTTGGCCAGGAAGTGGTCGTTGGTGTCCTGGAGGGGGGCCTGGCGACGATCGAGGATGTAGCCGCCGCCCACGCCGAGGGAGGCGAACATCGACGCCACCGCCGGCTTGCAGATCTCGCAGCCGAGGCCACGGCCGTGGTGGGCGAGTACCTCGGAGAACGAGGTGAGGTGGTTGATCCGCACGACGTCGAACAGCTCCTGGCGGCTGTAGTCGAAGTGCTCGCAGAGGTTGTTGCGCACCTCCACGCCGGCCCGCTTCAGCTCCAGCTTGAGCAGGTCGGTGACGAGGGGAACACAGCCGCCGCAACCGGTTCCGGCGGCGGTGCACGCCTTGAGGGCGGGGACGTCGGTGGCGCCACCGGCAACCGCTGCGCAGATCGCACCCTTGCTCACGCTGTTGCACGAGCAGACCATGGCCGTGTCGGACAGGGATTCCACGCCCATGCCGGTGCCGCCCCCCGCGCCGCTGCGGGCGGGCAGCACCAGTTCCTCGGGAGCCGGCGGCGTTGGCATGTCGCCCCGCGCCATCTGGACGAGCGTCTGGTACATGGACGCGTCGCCCACCAGGATCCCGCCGAGCACCTGCGTGCCGTCGCCCGACACGACGAGGCGCTTGTACACGTTGGCCACCGGGTCCGAGAACACGATCGACTCTGCGCCCGGCGTGGTTCCGAACCCGTCGCCGAAACTGGCCACGTCGATGCCCATCAACTTCAACTTGGTGGACAGGTCGGCGCCCTCGAAGACGGCGTCGCCGCCCAGGATGCGGTCGGCCACCACCCGGGCCATCTGGTAGCCGGGGGCCACCAGGCCCCAGATGCGGCCCTCGGCCAAGGCGCACTCACCGATGGCGTAGATGCGGGGGTCGCTGGTGCGGCACGCCTCGTCCACCACCACCCCACCCCGCTCGCCCACGTCCAGACCGGCGTCGCGGGCCAGCTGGTCCCGGGGCCGGATGCCGGCCGAGAACACAACCAGGTCGACCGGGAGGTCGGGGTCGTCCTCGCCGGCGAAGCGCATGCCCGTCGCCCGCCCGTCCGGGCCTTCCAGGATCTCCGTGGTCGCCATGCCCGTGTGGACGGTGACCCCCAGGTCCTCGATGCGCCGGCGCAGGGCAGATCCGCCGCCGTCGTCGACCTGCACCGGCATCAGGCGCGGGGCGAACTCCACCACGTGCGTCTCCAGGCCGAGGCTGCGCAGGGCGTTGGCCGCCTCCAGCCCGAGCAGGCCACCGCCGACCACGGCGCCCACTCGCCGCCCGGCGGCGTCGTCCCGTATCGCCTCCAGGTCGTCGATGGTGCGGTAGACGTGGCATCCGGGCAGGTCCTTTCCGGGCACGGGGGGGACGAAGGGGTACGACCCGGTGGCCAGCACCAGCGCGTCGTAGGCGATGCTCGTGCCCTTCGCCGACACGACCTTGCCTGCCTCGGCATCGATGGAGGCGACGGCGTCGCCCACGTGCACCTCGAGGCCCGCCGAGTCGAAGAAGCCGGGCGCCACCAGCGACAACTCGTCGGCCGTCGTACCGGTGAAGAAGGAACTGAGGCCGACCCGGTCGTAGGCGAGGCGGCCTTCCTCGCAGAAGGTGACGATGTCCCATTCGGCGGTGGCGCCCCGCTCTACCAGCATCTCGAGCAGCTTCTGGCCCACCATGCCGTTGCCGACGACCACGAGGGTGCGCCGGGCTGCGTCCATCGCCATCTAGACCGCCACCTCGAGGTCCCAGGTCTTGGACCACACCCGCTGGCGGCGGTTGACGCAGATCGACGCGACGCCGACGGCCACCGAGACGGCGGCGAAGCCGGCGGCGAACGTACCGGTGGAGCCCTTGAGCGACCCGAGGGCGAAGGGGAGGAGGAAGCCACCGACGCCGCCCGCTGCTCCGACCAACCCGGTCATGGCGCCCATGCGCGTGGGGAAGCGCTGGGGCACCACCTGGAAGACCGCGCCGTTGCCGACTCCGAACGAGCCCATGGCGGTGAACAGGAGGAGGACGGTGATGGGCAGCCCGGGAAGGGTGGCCGAGGCGAGCAGCAGGGCGCAGGCCACGCCGAGGGTGCCGGCGAGGACGCGGGTGCCACCGATGCGGTCGGCCAGCGTCCCGCCCACCGGGCGCAGGAACGAGCCGGCGGCCGCGCACAGGGCGGCGAAGCCGGCGGCGGTGACCTTGGTGAGGCCGAAGCGGTCGACGAAGAAGATGGGCATGTAGCCGGCCAGGCCCACGAAGCCGCCGAAGGTGACCAGGTAGAAGCTGCACAGCCAGCGGGCGTCGGGGTCCTGCAGCAGGGAGAAGGGGTTGGACGACACGCCCGTGCCGGACTGGGGGCGGGGCGGCTCCTTGGCCAGGGCGGCGAAGGTCAGCCACGCCAGGCACACGGGGATGGCCGCCAGGCCGAACACGCCGTGCCAGGTGACGTGTTCAGCCAGGCGGGGGGCCGCCAGTGCGGCGATGAGGGTGCCCGAGTTGCCGGCGCCGGCGATCCCGAGGGCGAGGCCCTGGTACTCGGGCGGGTACCAGCGGCTGGCGAGAGGCAGGGCCACGGCGAAGCTGGCACCGGCGATGCCGAGCAGCAGCCCGATGCCCAGCACCTGTGCGTAGGTGCCGCCGCCCAGCCACCCCCACAGAAGGGGGATGAGAGTGAGGCCCATGGTGACGAGGCCGGTGCGGCGCACGCCCACCCGGTCGGCCAGGCTGCCGAGCAACAGGCGGAAGGCGGCGCCGCCGAGGGGTGGTACCGCGACCATGAGGCCCTTCTGGGCGGCGGTCAGGTGGAGGTCGGATGACACGTAGGCGCCGAGGGCCCCGAGCAGGACCCAGACCATGAACGAGACGTCGAAGTGCACGAGGGCGGCGATCAGACTGGGTGTATGACCGGCGCGACGGAATCCCTTGGTTGTCACCCGCCCAGGCTGTCGCACGTCCGTGTTGGCTCGGTTGCCGGGATGTCAACGTCGGGATACGAACTGCTGACCCTGACGCCGGCCCGACGTGCGGGAATTGCAACGAGGTTGTAACACTCGGGCTCCCCGGGCGTGATTTCGGCCCGGACGGACCGCGGCCGGACCGGTCAGGCCGAGACGAGCCCTCCGCCCACCGGCTCGATGCCCAGGTCGCGGTAGGTGACGAGGGCGGCGTAGGGGATGCCCTTCTCCTTGAAGTACGGGCCTGCCACCTCACCCCGGTCCACCAACGTGACGGCCGCCGCCACCGTGGCGCCCATGGCCACGATGGCGTCGTGCGCCCTGCGGATCGATCCACCGGACGTCACGGCGTCGTCCACAAGGAGCACCGACGTGCCGGGCCCGACCCGGGCGCCCTCGACCAGCTTGTCGGTGCCACGCCCCTTGGGCCCCTTACGCACGACGAACCACTCGGCGCCCGACAGCATGGCCACGCCATGGGCCAGATGGTCGGCGCCCATGGTGAGTCCGCCGACGGCGTCGAACGCGATGCCGTGCACCGCCTCGAGCACGGCCCGGCAAGCGGTCTGCAGGTCGGCGCCGCGCGAGAGGGCAGCCTTGCCGTCGACGAAGTCCCGGCTGGTCTGACCCGACGCCAGCACGACGGGCTCAGGGAGACGAAGGAGGCCGCGCTCCCGGACGATCTCCACGACCTGTTCCCGAAGGCTGCTCACTGCGCGTGCTCCCCTTTCACCGGCGGTCGCCCCATGGTTGCACGCCGGCGGCCGCCGCCCCTATCGGATACGGCCGGCTTCAAGCATGCCGTTCAACGGCCCGCTTGAAGGCGGCGAGGGTGGCGCGGATGCCCTCCTCCATGTCGGCCCGGCGGTCGGTGACGCCGGTGGTCACCTTGGTGACAAGGCGGGAGAGGCCACCGAGGGGCTTGTGCATCTCGAACGACTCGGTGACGAGCGTGCCGCCCTCCACGGGCTCGAAGCGGTAGCGCCACCAGGTGTCGGGCTTGGCCGTCGTGCCGGTGACGAAGACGAAGCTGCGTCCCGGGTCCGCCTCGGTGACCTCACATTTCGTGGACCATTTCGTCCTGCCCCGGCGGTTGTAGCCCTTGAAGCGAGCGCCCACGGCAGGGCCGGTGGCTCCGTCGAGCCACTCGCCCCGCTCGTTCTCCGGGCTCCACTCACCCATCCGGGTGACGTCGGTGAGCAGCGACCACACCCGTCCCGGCTCGGCTGCCACTGTGATGCTGGCCTCACCGGTACGCCCGTCATCGGTCATGGGAAGGACCTCCTCGTGATGGATCATGCTCGCACCATTGGAGCCTCGACGCCGTGCCCGTGGGAACTGGCATGGCGACGGCGCCCGCCCGCCTAACGTCTGGCGCAGGCATGGAACCGAGCGACATCACCTCCGGCCTGGTCCCGCCGCTGCAGCCCCACCTGATCGTGCTTTTCGGCGCCACCGGCGACCTGGCCCGTCGCAAGCTGCTACCGGGCCTCCTCCACCTGTCCTGCGCCGGACTGCTGCCCGAGTGCCGCATCGTGGGGACGTCGCTGGACGACCTCGACGACGAAGGGTTCCGGACCTTTGCCCGCAAGGCCTGCGACGAGTTCGCCCGTCCCGACATCGAGAAGGCCCACTGGGACTCGTTCGAGGGCAAGCTGTCGTACGTCAGCCAGGCGCTTGGCACGGAAGGCCTGCGGGGGAAGGTGGCCGAGGCCGAAGCCCGGCTGGGGCCGGAGAACCGGCGGCTGCACTACCTCAGCGTGCCGCCCAAGGCGGCCACCGGCGTGGTGCGAACGCTGGACGATGCGGGCCTGGTCGACCGGGCCCGCATCGTCATGGAGAAGCCGTTCGGCACCGACCTGGCCAGCGCCGAGGCCCTCAATGCCACCTTGCACGAGACGTTCACCGAGGCGCAGATCTTCCGCATCGACCATTTCCTCGGCAAGGAGGCGGCGCTCAACATCCTGGCCTTCCGGTTCGCCAACGGCCTGTTCGAGCCGATCTGGAACCGCAACCACATCGACCACGTGCAGATCGACGTGCCCGAGACGCTCGCCCTCGAGAACCGCATCGGCTTCTACGAGACCGTCGGCGCCTACCGCGACATGGTGGTCACCCATCTGTTCCAGGTGCTGGCCTTCGTGGCAATGGAGCCGCCCACCGCTCTCGCCCCCCGGGCCATCAGCGAGGAGAAGAACAAGGTGTTCCGCTCCGTGCTGCCCCTCGAGCCGCACCATGTCGTTCGGGGGCAGTACAACGGGTACCGGGACGAACCCGGAGTGGCGCCCGACTCCGATACCGAGACGTTCGTGGCCCTGCGCTGCGAGATCGACAACTGGCGCTGGGCCGGTGTGCCGTTCTTCCTGCGCACCGGCAAGCGCATGGCCGAGGGCGCCCGGATCATCTCCATCGCCTTCCGGGAGCCTCCCCGGAGCATGTTCCCGGCCGGGTCCGGCGTGGGCGGCCAGGGTCCCGATCACCTCACCTTCGACCTGTCCGACGCGTCGAAGCTCTCGCTGTCGTTCTACGGCAAGCGGCCGGGGACGGGTATGCGGCTCGACAAGCTGAGCCTCCAGTTCGCCCTCCACGACACGGGACGGGAGTCCGACGTGCTGGAGGCCTACGAACGGCTCATCCACGACGCCATGAGCGGCGATCACACGCTGTTCACGACGGCCGAGGGGGTCGAGCGCCTGTGGGACGTGTCGACCCCGCTGCTCGCCACGCCGCCGCCGGTGCGGCCCTACGCCCCCGGATCGTGGGGTCCCAACGCCATCCACCAGCTCGTCGCGCCCCACGCCTGGCGCCTCCCGTTCGAGCGGACCTGGAGGGACTAGCTCGAACCTGACCGATTCTTGAAACCTGGGCCGCGCCTACCTGAGCTCGGCAGCCTGGTGGTGACGAGGCGACGATCAGGTACCTGGCCATGTCCGCCCCCTCCGTCCACGGATGGGCCTCACCCTGCCCGACGTCACGGTTCCGGAGCGACGGCGATCAGGGTGTGAACTTGGCCCTACCGTTTGTCGATGGACCAAGGCCAGGGTGCACAGTTCTGGGATCGACTGGCGCCCGATGCTGAACTGCGCTCGTGGGGACTCGAGCTGCGCCCGGGTGCCGAGCCTCTCGTGGGACCCCTGGGCGCGTTCGGCCGCAGGTCGCCGACCACGGTCGTGTCGGTCCTGGACCCCAATGCCGTCCAGCCCGGCCGGCCGGTGGGGAAACGCACCATCTCCGAGTGGAAAGGGTCCGCGCCGGTCGACTACCACGCATTCGACGGCCACGAAGGGCTCTTCCACCATGGCGGCGGCAACTGGGTCGTCTGGAACGCCGACCTAAGTCGTTGGGGCGTCACCCGAAGCCCCTCGTGGCCGACGACCTGGGTCCACGTGCGGTTCCTGCTCCGCCACCTGATCGTCGCCGGCCTGCTCGCCCGTCCCCGCCACCATTGTGTCCACGCGGTGGTGGCCGAGGCGGAGGGGACGGGCGGCGGTGTGCTCGTCGCCGGGCCGAGCGGATCGGGCAAGACGCGGCTTGTCAATCGACTGGTGGAGCGCGGCGTGCTGTCAGCGGTGGTGGAGGACGACTGCGCAGTGGTCGATGCCGACTGGCGCCTCACCTGCCTGCTCCCGACCGAGCACGAATTGCGACGGCCGCGACGGCTCGACGTCGCCGTTGCCCTGCTTCTCGACGCCGGCGCCGCCGGCCCCGAGGCGGTGCCCGGCGGGGTCGCGGCCGAGTTCGCGGTCAGCTGTCCCACACCGTGGCCGGCAGCCTGGCTGCCGGGGGCGACGCCCCGCGCCGAGCGGATGGAAGACCCGCCCGCCCGGCTCCGGGCCCTGCGTGTGCCAGCCCGGTCGGACACCGACGACGTGCTGGTCGACGCCGTGAGCACGTTCGTGCTCCACGGGGCTCAGGCGGGAGACGCGGCTCGTCCGAGGTAGAGGAGGACGTGGCGAGGGCTCGACCATCTGGCCACTTCGGCATCGGGGATGGCGTGCCCGACCTCGTCCTCGCAGCGCAACGCCAATTCGAGCATGTCGAGTGAGTCGATCCCGATGTCCGCCCATGACCGGTCGAGGAGCCCATGGTCGCCGGCCGTGTGCCCCGCCACGGTGTCGACGATGCGCCGGACCCTGGATTCGAGGGCGGAGGACATGACGGCGCTGCGCCGGGCCGGCATCAGGTGGCGCCGCCTCGACGGTGGCGGGCGACCGTCTCGAACACGAGGGGGACGACCTCTTCGAGTGGCGCCCGCTCGACGAGGCGGGCCAGCTTGCGGCGCAGCCCGTCGTCGATGCCGTGGTCGTCGAGAAATGCAGCGATCGCCAGCTGCACGAATTGATCGAGCTCGCGGGACCGGCCCGCGGCTAGGCGGCCGCCATGGGTCGTGAGTTGGGCGACCAGGCTGCGGCCGGCGGTCTCTGACATCCACCCGGCGTCCGGCGAGATATCGAGTTTGCGCCTCGGTGAGAAGGCGTGGCCAGACTGCGATCCTGGCTCGAGCACCTCGCCGGCCACGATCTCCGCCATTCGGGGGGCGAGCAAGATGCCGTTGCGGTAGGTGGCCGAGCCCACGAGCAACCGGGGGTCGGCGGTCCGCCCGGCCAGCGGTAGACCGTCGAGGGTGACCGGACGATGGCCCACGATCACGGCGGCCAGCTCGGCGTGCCGTAGCTCGGTGTGGAGCTCGATGACGGCGGCGTCGACCAGGGTGGACAGCTCGTCGAGTCTGGCCGATCGGGCAGGCGCGGCCATCGTGGACAGCCGGTTGGTGGCCCCGACATAGACACCCTCCGCTCGGGGTACGAGGTGCGTTCCGCAGGCGAAGCCGCGGTTGGGCGTGCGGATCGCCGCGGGCAGGGCGAAAGGCGCCCGTACGACCATGCTCACGCCCCGCCCGCACAGGATCGGCGGGAGCCCCGGTTCGAGGCGCTCGGAGGCCACCAGGAGTCGTGTGGTCTCGGTGCCTGAGGCGAGGACGACCTGGCGGGCCCGTCGCTTCGCCCCCGACTCGAGCCGGACGACGATCTCGTCGTCGGCAGCCGGTTCCAGCGACACGGCCCTGTCGTGGACCACGTCGGCCATGGGGTGGATGGCGAGGACGATGTCCAGGGCGTCGAGGAGCAGTGCCGTGTCCACGCTCGCCTCGTCGGGCAGGTGCATGACGCCGAACGGCCGGGCCCGCGGCTCGGGTTGGAGTCCGGGAACGTCGCGCCACGAGACCGAGTCGGCCGCGCAGCCATTCGAAGCGGCGGCTTCGGCGATGGCGAGCACGGCTCGCTCGTCGTCCTCGCCCTCGTTGTTGGCCACCACGAACAGCCCGGGAGCGATGCCGATGTCGAGCCCGGAGCGGTCGGCGAGATCCGCCACCCACCCGTCGTAGAGGCGCCGGGCTGCGAGTCGTTCCCCAACGTCCAGCTCCCGCCGCGCCGGCTTGTCGTCGGCCGACACCTCCGAGAACACGCCGAGCATGGCGCCAGCCGCCCGGGACGCCTGGCCGGCCCTGTCGGTCGGGGGCGCCAGCAGCGCGACGCCGAGGCCGGCGTCGGCCAGCCGGAGGGCGACGGCCCCTCCGACGACGCCGCCCCCGACGACCAGCACCTCGCACACCCGGGCTTCGGTCCCCACCACCTCAGTCCACCGGCGCCAGGCCGAAGTCGGTCTCGACGTAGCTCCGGGTACAGGCGCAGACCATTCCCTCGTCGAGGCGGCGCCCACAGGCGCAGGCGAAGCCGACCTGGCGCGCCGGGTTCCCGGCCACGATGGCGTGGTCGGGGACGTCGCGGTGCACGACCGAGCCGGCGGCCACCATGGCCATGCGGCCGACGACCACGCCTGGGAGGATGAGGGCGCCGCCACCGACCGACGCCCCGGCCCGGATCGTTGCCGGGAGCCGCTCGAAGTCGCCGGCGCGCTTTGGTGTGCCGTCCGGGTTGAGGGCTCGCGGTCGAGGGTCCTCCATTACGCACGCCATGGGGGCGATGAAGGCGCCGTCCTCGACGGTGGGACCGAAGAGGTTGGCGTAGTTGCCGACCTTCACGTTGGCGCCGAGATGCGTCCCGGCGCCGAGGAACGCTCCCTTCCCGATCGTGCAGCCCCCCCCGACCCGGACGTCGCCCATGAGCTGCGCCTGATGCCACACCTCGGTCCCGGGCCCGACCGAGGCGCCGTCGGCTACCTCGGCGGTGGGGTGGATGAACACGCGCGTAGCTTCGCACGGCGACGGCCGGCGCGGCGCGGCGTGCGCGGGCCGCGTAGGTTGACGCCGGTGGAGCCACTGCGGGTCCTGATCACCAACTACGCCCTGGTGGGGGACGCCGGCACGGAGCGTTACGTGCTCGACCTGGCCCGGCAGTTGCTCCGCCTCGGGCACCGGCCGGTGGTCCACAGCTCCCAGCTGGGACCCGTCGCCGAGCGGCTCCGCCTCGCCACCGTGCCGGTCGTGGACGACCTAGCCGTCCTCGGGGACTGGGTGCCCGACGTGCTGCACTGCCAGCACACGCTGGAGACGATCCTGGCTCTTCTCCACTTCCCGGGGACGCCGGCGATCTACATCTGCCACGACTGGTCCTATTGGCTGGACCAGGGGCCGCCGCTGGAGCGGGTCGTCCGGTACGTCGCCGTCGACGAGACGGTTCGCGACCGGCTCGAACTCGTGCACGGCGTCCCCGGGGAGCGGATCCGGATCGTCCCCAACTGGGTCGACCTGACCCGGTTCCGGCCCCGCGGGCCGCTTCCGAGCCAACCGGCCCGCGCCCTCATCCTGTCGAACTACGCCAGCCCCGGCTCGCACCTCGAGCCAGTGCGGGAAGCGTGCGAGCGCCTCGGGATCCCTCTCGACGTCGTGGGGCGCGGGGTGGGTAACCCCACCGATCGCCCCGAGGATCTCCTCCCGCACTACGACCTGGTCTTCGCCAAGGCGAAGGCGGCGCTCGAAGCCATGGCGGTGGGCGCCGCCGTTGTCGTGTGCGACGCCCGCGGCCTGGGGCCGATGGTCACCGGCGCCGAGTTCGACCGGCTGCGCCGGCTCAACTTCGGTGCCCGCTCGCTCCAAGGCCGCCTCGACCCCGAGGACGTGATGGCCGAGGTCAAGCGGTATGACCCTGCCGACGCCGCGCTCGTCTCCGAGCGAGTCAGGGCCGAAGCCGGGCTCGACGCCGCCGCCGACCAGCTGGTCGAGGTGTACCGCGACGCCATCGCCGAGGGCGCTCGCCTCACTCCAGATCCGGTGGCCGAAGGAAGGGTCCTGGCGACGTTCCTCCGACCGGTGAGCGAGCGCCTGCGCGTCGGCGAAGAGACGGCGTGGAAGCTGCAGGTCGTCGAGGCCGAGCGCGACGCGTGGGATGCGGAGCGGCGAAGGCTCGATGTCGAGCGCGTCGAGTTCCTGCAGGAGCGGGACCGCGTGCAGGCCGAGGTCGACCGCCTTCAGGGCGAGCTCGACCGAGCCGGGGTGGAGCGGTCCGACGAGCGCGAGCGCCACGGGGTGGACCTCGAGCGGACGCGGGGGGAGTCGGACGCCTGCCGCCGCGAGCTGGATGCGGTGCTGGCCACGGCCACCTTTCGGCTTCGGGAGCGGTTCCTCGCAATCCCCGGCGTGCGGCGCGTCGTCCGTGCCCTCGTGGCCGTCCGGAAGTGAGCGCGCCCGTCCGAATCGCCCTCGTGGGCGCGGGGGCGATGGGACGGCGCCACGCCCGAGCCCTTCTCGCCGTCGACGGAGCGCTCCTGGCGGTGGTGGTGGACCCGCACACTGACCGGGCCGAGCGGATCGCGGCGGAGGCCGGTGGCCGGGCCACCACGAGGATTGAAGACGCGCTGGCGTGCGACGCCGCCATCGTCGCCACACCGGCGGACCACCACGTCGGGCCGGCGGTCGCCTTCTTGGAGGCTGGGCGCCCGGTGCTCGTCGAGAAGCCACTTGCCGAGGACCTGGCTGGTGTCTGGCGCATCATCGAGACGTCCGAGCGATGCGGCGTCCCCGTGATGTGTGGGTTCGTCGAGCGGTTCAATCCTGTGGTGACAGCCACCGCCGCCCTGCTCTCCGAACCGCCCCTACGGATGGCCGCGCTCCGGCACTCGCCCCCCGTCCCGCGTGTGCGCACGGGCGTTGTCCACGACATGCTCATCCACGACATCGACCTCGCCATCCGCTTCGCCGGGGACGCTGCCGTCGACCGGGTCGACGTGGTGGTCGGTGACGACGCGCCGGTCGGCGCGCCCGGCGACACGGCCACCTGTGTCCTCGGCTTCGCCAATGGCGCGACGGCGTCGTTGTCAGCCAACCGATCCAGCGTCGATCGGCAGAGGGTGTTCGTCATCGACACGCCGACCGGCCGTTTCGACCTTGACCTGGCGCGCCGGGCGTTGACCCGCTACGACGTGCCTGCACGCGGCGGTGATGCGGTTGGGACCGTCGTGGAGACAGGGCGGGGAAGACCGGGCCACCGCCCGGTCGACGAACCCCTGGCGTTGCAGCTCCAACATTTCCTCGCCCTGGTCGAGGGTCGTGGGGATGCGGGATACGAGCGCCGACGGCTGACCGGCCCCCACCTGGTGGCGGCCCGCATCCTGTCGGCATGATCCGCCTGTCGCAGACGTCGTTCGGATCCGAGGTCGAGGAGCTCGTCCTCGAGGTGCTGCGATCCGGGCGGTTGGCGCAGGGCCCCATGGTGGAGCGGCTGGAGTGCCTGGCTGCCGCCATGGCGGGCACCACCCACGCGGTGGCCGTGTCGAACGGGACAGCGGCCCTTGAGACGGCCCTCGAACTGGCGGGGACGGGGCCGGGCGACGAGGTCATCACCTCGCCACTCACCTTTCCCGCCACCCTCAATGCCATCCTGCGCACGGGGGCGACGGCCCGCTTCGCCGATGTGCGGCCTGACTTCACCCTCGACCCCGCCTCGGTCGCCGCCCTTGTCGGCCCCCGCACGACGGTAATCCTGCCTGTCCACCTCTTCGGGCTGCCGGCCGACATGGAGGCCCTCGACCGGCTGGCGCGCGTTCATGGCCTGGTGTTCGTCGAGGACGCCTGCCAGGCCCACGCTGCCGCGTGCGGCCACCGGCGGGTGGGTAGCTTCGGCCTCGGCTGCTTCAGCCTCTACCCGACCAAGAACGTGGCGGGCGGGGAAGGAGGGCTGCTCACCACCTCGGACGACGGGCTGGCGCGGCGCGCGCGACTGCTCCGGAACCAGGGTATGGATGGCAACGACGGGATTCCCCTCCTGGTGGGCCACAACGTGCGGATGAATGAACTCCAGGCGGCGGTGGCGGTCCCGCAGTTCGCCTCACTGGACGAAGCTACGGACGTTCGGCGAGCCAACGCCGAGCGGCTCGGTTCCCTTCTGGCTGGCGTCCCGGGGCTCACCCTCCCGACCGTCCCGGAGGGCAGGACGCACGTGTGGCACCAGTACACCGTCGTGCTTCCGGAGGGGTGCCGCCGGGCCGAGCTGTCCGCCCGGATGTGGGCGGCGGGTGTCGAGTCGAAGGTTCACTACCAGCGTCTCGTCGCCGAGCATCCCGCCTATGAGCACCACCCTGGCGTTCCCGGCGACGCCACGCCCGTCGCCCGATCGATTGTCGGGCGCTGGATCTCCCTCCCGGTCCATCCCGGCCTCGGATCCGATGGCGTGGACCGGGTGGCCGATGTCCTCGCGGCCGCCCTGGCGTAGCGCACCCGTGCTCCCCCACGTCCTCGAGCTCCGCGATGGCCTCATCTCTCGCGAGAACGTGTGGATCGACACCGGTGTGGCGATCGCCAGCTCACCACGGGGTCGGGGACGTGTACGGCTGGTGTCGCCTGGCCCTGCGTTTGCGGCCGACGCCGAGAGGCGGCTCGGTGTGCCCGTAGCGCTGGACCCGGTTCTTGCCCTCGCGTTTGGCGGCGTACATCG
>Ga0307504_10000073_pt1 | contig 21035 bp, 18 predicted proteins | sample 19_S_MG_FD_194516 | JGI IMG/M metagenome (GOLD analysis project Ga0307504, IMG submission 194516) | Soil microbial communities from Populus trichocarpa stands in riparian zone in the Pacific Northwest, United States - 19_S | ecosystem: Environmental > Terrestrial > Soil > Riparian zone > Trees... | reverse complement strand
CGCCCGCCCCATCGTCGCGATGGCGGCCACACCGACGGGGGGTGGCTACCGGCTGGTGGCGGCGGACGGGGGGGTCTTCGCCTTCGGCGACGCCGGCTTCGCTGGATCCACCGGTGCCCTCGTCCTGGCCCGTCCGATCGTCGCGATGGCATCCACGCCGACGGGGGGCGGCTACTGGCTGGTGGCGGCGGACGGGGGGGTCTTCGCCTTCGGCGACGCCCGATTCCTCGGCTCCACGGGGGGTCGTCGACTCAACAGACCGATCGTGGGATTGACGATCGCGCCGTGATGTCACAGGCCGTCCCCTGCGCTAGTCCCGCGACTATCCGGCGACCGAAATAGCGCACCTGCCGTGTAACCTTGCACGGTGGCCAAGACTGACACCGAAACGGCGTTCCTCGACGACGGCGAGCGGCCAGGTCTCTTCGACCGGGTCAGGAACTCGGGCAAAGGCCCCCTCTTCCTCCTCATCGGCCTGCTGCTGTTCCTGGTCGTCGTCTACGCGCTGGTGTTGAACGCACTCCGCCCGCACACGCCTGGCCGTGAGATCACCATCGACGAACTGCTCCAGAAGGTGCGCGACAAGGAGGTCACCGAGGTCACCCTCCTGGCCGAGGACCACCGCCTCGTCGGCACCGATGCCGGCGGCGACTGGTGGACCGGCATCGGCCCCAACGACCTGCTTGCACCCCAACTGCTCACCGACTTCACCCAGAAGGGCCTGCGCACCCGGATCGACACGCAGACGTCGAAGAACCTGCTGCGCACGGCCACCCAGTTCGTCCTGCCGGCGGCCACCTTCGCCGTCTTCTTCGTCCTCATCTTCTACATGCGCCGCCGGGGCGACGGCGACAACGAGGAGTGGGCCCTCATGGGCCGGGCCCGAGGCCGGCGGTATTCAAGCGGCGAGGACTCCAACATCACCTTCGCCGACGTGGCCGGCCTTGAGGAGGCCATCACCGAGCTCAAGGAGGTGCGGGACTTCCTGAAGCACCCGGAGACCTTCGAGCGCCTGGGTGCCAAGCCGCCCCGGGGCATCCTGCTCCTCGGCCCCCCAGGCTGCGGCAAGACCCTTCTGGCCAAGGCCGTCGCCGGGGAGGCGGGCGTGCCCTTCTTCTCCGTGTCTGCCTCGTCCTTCATGGAGATGTTGGTCGGCGTCGGCCCGTCCCGGGTGCGCGACCTGTTCCAGAAGGCCAAGTCGGCCGCGCCGTCGATCATCTTCGTCGATGAGATCGATGCGGTCGGCCGCACCCGGTCGTCCGGCTCCATGAACCCCGAGGGCGAGTCCACCCTCAACGAGCTGCTGATCCAGCTCGACGGGTTCGACACCGCCCAGCGGGTCGTGCTCATGGCCGCCACCAACCGGGCCGACATCCTCGACTCCGCCCTCATGCGCAAGGGCCGCTTCGATCGCCAGGTCGTCATCGACGTGCCCGACAAGGCCGGCCGCCTGGCCATCTTCAAGGTGCACTCCCGCGGCAAGCCGGTGGCTCCTGACGTCGAGCTGGAGCGCTTCGCCGGCCGCACCGTGGGCTTGTCCGGTGCCGATATCGCCGCCGTGATGAACGAGGCTGCCACCCTGGCCGCCCGCCGGCGACTCAACTCGATCGGCAACAAGGAGATCTCCGAGGGCATCGACCGGGTGATCTCGGGCGCCGAGATGCACTCGCGCATCCTCGGTCCCGACGAGAAGCGCCGGGTGGCCTACCACGAGGCCGGTCACACCCTCGTGGGCTGGGTTCTCAATTCGGCCGTCACGGTGGAGAAGGTCTCCATCGTCGCCCGTGGCCACGCCCTCGGCCTCACGTGGAGCCTGCCCATCGAGGACCGCCGGCTCAAGACCCGCTCGCAGATCGAGGAGGAGATCACTGCCGCCCTCGCCGGCCTGGCGGCCGAGGAGGTCGTGTACGACGATCCTTCCGGCGGGTCGCAGTCCGACCTCATCCGGGCCACCGGCCTTGCCCGCCAGATGGTCTACGACCTCGGGATGAGCGACCTCGGCCCCGTCTTCCTCGGCACGCCCGAGAGCGGCTATGCCCGCGGTCACTCCGACCAGCTCACCGAGGAAGCCGACCGAGAGGTCCGCCGCATCCTCAACGAGGCCGACCAGCGGGCCCGCACGGTCCTCAGCGCGTACCGGTCCCACCTCGACCGGCTGGTCGATCTCCTGGTGGCCCGGGAGACGTTGGAGTACGTCGACCTCGAGCAGGCCCTGGGCGACCTCCCCAAGGGTCTCCCGTCGCCCGAGGATCTGGCCGCCGAAGGACGGCGGGCCAGAACCTCCCGCTAGGCGCCGCTAGGCGACTGCTGCCGGCGCAGGCCGGCTTTCTCGCCGGTCCGCTCAGCTGCCGCCGGCGGAGAGCCCGACCACCGGCTGGTTGAGCTTCGTACCGCCGGTGGATCCGGCGTAGCGGGCATCGCCGAAGGCGAAGACGCCGCCGTCAGAGGCGGTGAGCAGGTACCCGCGGCCCGAAGGCGTGCCGTCCATGCCGACCACCGGCTGCACCAGTCGGATCGCACCGGCCGAGCCCTTGAAGGCGGCATCGCCGAAGGCGAACACGCCGCCGTCGCCGGCCACCAGCCAGTAGCCGTTGCCCGACGGGGTCGGCGCCATGCCCACCACGGGCTGGGCCAGCTTGACGGCGCCGGTCGAGCCCTTGAACGCGGCATCGCCGTAGGCGAACACGCCGCCGTCGCCGGCCACCAGCCAGTAGCCCCTGCCCGACGGCGTCGGCGCCATGGCGACGATCGGCTTCGCCAGCCGTGTGCCGCCGGCGGAGCCGAAGAAGCGGGCGTCGCCGAAGGCGAACACCCCTCCATCCTTGGCCACCAGCCAGTAGCCGTTGCCCGACGGCGTCGGCGCCATGCCCACCACGGGCTGGGCCAGCTTGATTGCGCCCGTGGAACCACGGAACCTGGCGTCGCCGAAGGCGAACACGCCGCCGTCGCCGGCCACCAGCCAGTAGCCGACGTTCGTGGGCGTGTTGGCCATGCCCACCACGGGCTGGGCCAGCCGCATGGCCCCGGCAGAGCCGAAGAACCCGGCCCCGCCGAAGGCGAAGATGCCACCGTCCCTCGCGACCAGGCGGTAGCCCGGCCCGGACAGGGCAGGCAACGAACGGGCCACGACCAGCCGGTCGACCCGCGGGTGCAGGCCCACGCCATCGATCAACTGGTTGGCCACGGTGGTGTCAGCTCCCGGCGTCACGACCTCGAGGCCACCGGTACGGGCGACGGCCGCAGCCGCGAGAGCGGCGTCGACGGGCTGGTCGCTGTCGGCCACGTGGACGATGTTGACCGGCAGGCGCCGGTCAATGGACTCGTTGAGCACGGACCGGCTCACGGCGACGAGGTCGCCGCCGCCGAGGCGCTTGGCCCCGGGCAGCGACGCGAGGACGGCGTCGGAGATGACCCCCGAGTTGCCCACCACCAGCGAGGTGGCGATGTTCAGCGCTGAGAGCGCCTCTCGGGTGGCCGTCGGAACGCCGTCCCGGCCGTCCGTGAACAGGATCGGCAACCGCAGCGAGGCCGCCAAGCCGGCAGCCGTAAACGCCTCCTGGCTGGCCGGGTTGACGATGACGACTGCGTCGAAGGCAGGGACGCCGGCCCCCTTTTCCTCAGGCGTGCGCCGGTCGATGCCGACGGCGATCGCCTTCGCCACCTCCGCCGGAGTCCCTGCGTAGCGGACGATCTCGTCGGCCGGCACGCCGGCGGAGACGAGGTCGGTGACGACAGCCGGGGTGAGCGCGCTCTCGCCGCCGATCACGAACGCCCCGATGGGCGACATACGGGTGACCTCGGCCTTGAGCTCGGCGGTGAGGCCGGTGGCCGGCGAAGCCAGCAACGGTCCGAGGTGGGCGCGGGAGAGCACGGCCCCGGCCAGCGCGCCGAGCGCGTCACCCTCGTTCACGATGACCGGCCGGGTGACGGCCCGGTTGGTGAAGCCGATGTTCAGCACGGCCTGGGAACCCCCCGTATAGGCGTACCTGGAGAGGTTCACCGACAGGCTGGACCGACTCGTCTCCGGAAGACGCTGCACCGGGATGGCGTCGGGGGCCTTCAGGTTCACCCTGGCGAGGTAGATGTCGACGTTCTCGTTGTCGAAGTTGCCCTCACGGGAGTCCTGCCAGGCGAAGAGAACCTCTTCGTTGCCGAGCTCGACCAGCGCCGGTCCCCAGTTCCAGTACTCCTGGCCGTAGTGGTCGTAGCCGACGTCGAGGTCCTGGGACTTGTCGCTGACCCGACGGTTCGGGGCGAAGGTGGCGCCGGCGTCGAGCGAGTAGGTGAAGTAGGTGTCGCCCATGCGGGCCTCACCATTGCCGAGGTGGGAGTGGGTGGGCGACCGGTAGCCGTGGCGGCGGTCCTGCCACACCACGTCGATCCGGCCGTCCGGGGCGACGGACGCCCTGGGATGGCGCTGGGCCGGCCCGGTAGCGGGAGCGCCGTTACCCGGAGGGTCGTCGTTGAGGCGTATGGGCGCCGACCAGGTGAGGCCGCCGTCGAGGGAGCGGGTGAACATGGTGTCGACGTCGGGGTGGATGAAGTGGTCCTGGCGGCCGCCGGGCGGCGGGCCCTCCATGTACGCGATATAGAGGTTCTGGTTGCGCGGGTCGCCGGCCATTCGCGGGAAGTTGGAGCCGTTGAACCGCGCTGCCGACTCATCGATGTAGCCACGAACGGCCGTCACGTCGACCTGCGTCCACGTCGTGCCATTGTCGACGGAGCGGGCGACCTGGACGACGCTCGTGACGGCGGTGAGGCCGGTGAGCGGGCCGGGATCGGCTCGCCGGTAGGCGATCCCGACGGTCCCGTCGGCGGTGACCACCGGGGCGGACGGCTCGGCCCGAGCCGTGCAGTTCGCCGCTCCCTGGCAGGCGGCGGCGGCCGCGGGCAGGCTCGTCACCGCGCCGGTGACCTCCACCGGCGTGGCGCTCCACGTCGCACCACTGTCGCTCGACACGCTGGCGTACACACGGCCAAAGTTGGTGGCGCCGATGGCGACGTTGGCCTGTGCCATCAGGTACACACGGTCGGCACCGGCGGTGCCCGCTCCCCGCTGGACGGCCAGCTCGGGGGATGTGTAGCTCGGGTTCGAGCCGGCGGCAGCCGATGTGTCAATGGCGACGACGGGCGCCCAGGTCCGGCCGGCGTCGCCGGAGCGGTACACGATCACCGAGTTGGCCTTCCCGGCGCGCGCCGATGAGTGGGTCGTGTAGACGTTGTTGCCGGAGCCCCATGCCACGCTGCCCTCGAACGAGGTGCACGACGGGGTCGTGACAGGGCTCCTCGGAGCGGGGAACCCCGCAGGAGGGGTGAGGGGACCACCAGCCCAGGAGACGCCGCCGTCGAAGGTCACGTTGGCAACGCAGTCGAGTGCCAGGTCGTCCTGTTCGACCTCCACCATGTTGCGGAGGTCGGCCGGATTGACCGATAGGCCGGGAACGTCGCGTACCCGGGCCGCCGGTGGGTTACCCAGGCGGACGTTCTCCCCGGCCCGGACGGTACCCACGGTCTGACCCTGGGCCTGCGGCGCGGCGGTGAGCACGGTCATGGTCGCGGCCGCGGCCGCGGCCACGGCAGCGACCCGCCGTCGCTTGCTGGTGGGGTGCATGAAGAGACGATCTCCTTGACTCGGGGTGGGTACTACGTCTGCTCGAAGAGAGAGGAACGGAGGCGGAGCACCGGTTCGTTGTTCTCCTCGTGCTGGCGCACCAGACGCCCGCAGGCGGGGGGAGTGACGTGGTACGAGACGGCAGTGGGGCCGGAGCGTCACCTGGCGTGACGAAGGGGCGGCCCGGAGGCCGCCCCTTCGTCGAGTTCGTGAAGCCGGATACTACCGACGGGCCCGGGCCGGAGCCTTGCTCTCACGACGGCCGGCCAGCACGAGGGCCGAGGCACCGAGGGCGAGGACCAGGCCGACGGCTACGAGGGCGACGGCCAGGGCGGGGGAACCGTCACTGCCACCGGACATGGAGACCATGACCGACCGGCGGGCCGGGGCAGCCGGAGCAGCCTCGGGAGCCGGGGTGACCGCAGGCGCCGGAGCAGCGACCGGGGCGGGCGTGGCGGCAACCGCCGGAGCGGGAGCGGCGACGGGAGCCGGGGCCGGGGCCGGGGCGGCGACGGGAGCCGTCCGGGCCGGGGCAACGGCGCGGGCCGGAGTGGCAACCCGCACCCGCGGCGTGGCGGTGGTCGCAGCCGGGGCGGGGGCTACGGCAGGCGCCGGGGCGGGCGCAGGAGCGGCGGCGACGGGCTCAGCGGCCGGGGCGGCAGCCTCAGCGGCGATGGCCTCGGAGATGGGGCCGGCGACGGTGAACGCGGCGCGAGCGGGGGTACCCGACACGGGCACGCCGTCGGCGTTGTTCTGGGTGGCGATCAGCGCATACGACCCGGCCGCGGTGCGGGGCACCTGGAAGGAGAAATCGACGCTGCCGTTCGCATCGGGACGGCCCGACCACAGGACCGGACCGCTACGGGTGTTGAAGTGCAGGACGACCGGCTCGGCCGACGGCGCGCCGCCATGGGCATTCGAGAAGTTGCGGCCCACACCGGTGACGGTGACGCCGGAGTCGGCGCTCTGGGCGCTCACCGACAGGCTCGCGAGAGCGCTGCAGGCGTAGGCGATGGAGGCAGCGACGAGCGGTACAGCGACCGCCCCGAATGCCATCAGGTACAGCGGACGACGCTTCTGCATGATGTCCCTTTCCCTTACCCTGGTTTCTCCGCGGAACTCACCACAGAGGGGAGAATCCGTGCACCCGGCGCACCCGGCTGATCGGAAGCTTACACGTCGTCGCTCAGGAGACCAATAGGTGGACGCAGGGAATAGTTCGACCTCCCTTCGCTGATTCGTCGCCGCTAGTATCCGGGGTCCGAGCCGGAGCCGGGCGGGCCCGTTCCGGATCTGCATCGGGAGGGGATTCCCACTATGAGCAAGCGGACCACGAGTGCGCGCACAGGCCGGCGGAGGTGGGCCGTCGCGGCCGCAGCCGTGGTGATCGCAGCCGTGCCCACGTCGCAGGCCGGGGCGGGGTCGCCAGGGGCCACGGAACGGGTGAGCGTCAGCTCCACCGGCGCCCAGAGCACCCTGTCGGGCGGCAGCGCCGGCACCATCCCGGCTCCCACCATCAGCGACGACGGCCGGTTCGTCACCTACCACTCGCGGAACGAGGGCCTCGTCCCGAACGACACCAACGACCGCGAGGACGTCTTCGTCTTCGACCGCGACACCGGCACCACCACCCGAATGCACGCACCCGGGGGGGTGCAGCCCGACGGGCCGAGCTTGTTCCCCGAGATCAGCGGTGACGGCCGCTTCGTGGTCTTCGGCTCGGGGGCCCGCAACCTGGTCCCGGGCGACACGAACGCCTCCCCGCCGGCACCCACCCAGTCGACCGATGCCATCGGGCGTGACGTGTTCGTCTGGGACCGCACCACCGAGGCGATCACCCGGGAGGACGTGGCCAGCGACGGCACCGAGGGGAGGTGCTTCTCCAGTGGTCCGGCGCCCCCCGCCGGCACGCAGATCTTCTGCAGCGGGGGTGTGGCGCTGGCCGAGGCCACCATCAACGCCGACGGCCGCTGGGTGGCCTTCGCCGCCAACGCCCACAACCTCGTGCCAGGTGACACCAACGGCCAGACCGACGTGTTCCTTCGTGACCGCCAGGCCAAGACGACAACCCGCATCAGCGTCCTGAACAACGGGACGCAGGCCACCGGTGGCTCCAGCCTCGAGCCGGACATCAGTGCGGACGGGAGGTTCGTGGCCTTCAGTTCGGCGGCGGTCGGAACGACGGCGGGAGGCGTCACCACAGGCAACCTGGTGGCCTCAGGTACCGCCCGCCAGGTGTTCGTCTACAACCGGGACACCTCCACGGTCACCCAGGTCAGCAACGCCACCGGTGGGGCCCAGGGCAACGGGAACAGCAGCCTGCCCTCGATCAGCGCCGACGGCCGCTGGGTCGCGTTCGCATCGTTCGCAGGCAACCTGGTGCCGGGCGACACCAACGCCGCGTCGGATGTCTTCCTGCACGACCGCCAGACCTCTACGACGATCCGCGTCAGTGTCGGACCGGGCGGAGCCCAGGCCAACGGCAGTTTCTTCCCCGCCATGAGTGGTGACGGTCGCTATGTCACCTACGACTCGGCGTCCCCCAACTTGGTGCCGGGCGACACCAACGGCCGCAGCGACGTCTTCGTCTACGACCGGACCACCGGCACGACCACCAGGGCCAGCCTGACCCGGACCGCCGACGAGAGCAACGACGCCAGCTACTTCTCGTCGCCGAACTTCGACGGCCGCTACGTGGCGTTCACCTCGGAGGCTTCGAACCTGGTGCCGGGTGACACCGACAACGACGTCGACGTGTTCGTCCACGACCGTACCGAGCCCCGACCCTTCTCGGACGGCTACCGGATGGTGGCGTCCGACGGCGGCGTCTTCGCCTTCGGCGACGCCCCCTTCTTCGGCTCCACCGGGTCGCTCAAGCTGAACAGGCCGATCGTGGGCATGGCGTCGACGCCCCGCAACAACGGCTACTGGCTGACGGCGTCCGACGGCGGCGTCTTCGCCTTCGCCAGGGCCACCTTCTTCGGCTCCACCGGCGCGCTCACGCTGGCCAAGCCGATCGTGGGCATGGCGGCAACGCCTACGGGCGCCGGGTACTGGCTGGTGGCGTCCGACGGCGGCATATTCGCCTTCGGCGACGCCAAGTTCTTCGGCTCCACCGGGGCGCTCACGCTCGCCAAGCCCGTCGTGGGCATGGCCGCCACGCCGTCGGGCAAGGGGTACTACCTGGTGGCGTCCGACGGCGGCGTCTTCGCCTTCGGCGATGCGCAGTTCAAGGGCTCCACGGGCGCCATGAAACTCAACCAGCCCGTCGTGGGCATCGCCGTCACGCCACAGGGCGGTGGCTACCACCTGGTGGCGGCCGACGGCGGCATCTTCGCCTTCGGCAACGCCGTGTTCCGGGGGTCCACCGGTTCCCTGGGGCTCAACCAACCGATCGTGGCCATGACGGCCAACCCGTCGGGTGGCGGCTACTGGCTCGTCGCCCGTGACGGGGGGATCTTCGCCTTCGGGGATGCGCAGTTCAAGGGCTCCACCGGGGCCATGAGGCTGAACCAGCCCGTCGTGGGCGGCGCCGCCGGATGATGACCGGCGGCCCGGGGAGGGGCAGTACGCTCCCTCCGGGCCGCCGGACGCATCGGCGGATCTGGAGGGGTGCGAGAGCGGCCGAATCGGACGGTCTCGAAAACCGTTGTGGGGGCGACCTCACCGTGGGTTCAAATCCCACCCCCTCCGCTCACTGACCTGGTCGTTCGCACGAACGCCCAGGTCAGCGGCACGTTCGGGGCCAGTCGGCCAGTGGCCATAGGACCCAATTGCCGACCGCCATGACCGCTCATTTCGTGGTGCGGATGTGGTGCGGTGCAAAGTTGGGGGTGCGGATGGGGTGTCGGGAGGGCCTGATCCGGCCCCCGGGGCGCCGGAGGACCGAGCACGCAGCGTGGTGGTGGGCAGAGTATCCTACTGAGGTAGTAGAGTTTGGTCATGCCGCGAGGGAACCCGTCACCCAAGCTCGCCATCACCGTCGATCCCGTGGTCCACGAACAGGTCGTCGCCGCCGCTGCCGATGAGGGCGTCAGCGTGTCCGCATGGATGACCAACGCAGCCCGGCGAGCGCTCGTCGTCCGCGATGGCCTCCGCGCCGTCGCCGAGTGGGAGGCGGAGCACGGCGCGTTCACCGATGCCGAACTGACCGAGGCCCGCCGACGCGTCGCCGACGACCTCGCCGTCCCGGCTCGACCTCGCTCGGCATGAGCTTCGTCTACGACGCAGCGGTGCTCGTGGCCGCCGACCGCAACGACCGGCTGGTGTGGGCCGAGCACCGGGCCCGCCTGGAGGTGGGGATGACACCGGTGACGACCTCGCCCGTCGTCGCGCAGGTCAGTCGTTCCGGCCGCCAGGCGCAGCTGCGTCGTTTCCTGCGTGGGTGCGAGATCGAGCCGTTCGCCCCCGACGAGGGCCACGCCGTGGGCGCCCTGCTCGGCGCCGCCGGCACCTCCGACGTCGTCGACGCCCACCTCCTGCTCGTGGCGGCCAGGACCGCCGCCGTCGTCCTCACATCGGACCTCGACGACTTGTCGCAACTGTCGGAGCAGCTGCCCTCGCCCGTTCCCCTGCGGCAGGTGTGACCCGCCGCGTCAGCCGGCGAGTTCGGGCTCTGCGGCGATCTCGTTGAGCGCCGCCTCGAGCGTGCCGTCCGCCGTGGTCCGCCCGAGGTCGTCGGCCACCGCGCCGCTGAACACGGCGTCGTCGGTCCTCTGCCCGGCGCCGTCGCCCGTGACGGCGAGGCTGCGCAGCCAGTCCCGGCGTTTACGGAGTGTTCCGGCGCCAGCGAGCCCTTCTGTGTTCATTTTCCGACCGTAGAGGGAGCAAAATGGACACAGAAGCTGCCGTCGCGAGAATCCAGGGCTCCATCGTCTTGCTGGCCACCGTCTCCGGCCCGGCCGCCCGCCGGCGGCCGAGCTGCCATCGCGGGGCGGGGCCGGGCCCCCCGCCGGGCCCTGCCCCACGCGCGGAGAAGGGGCCCCGAAGGGCCCCTTCTCCTTGGGCTGCGGCCGGACCGGCCACTGGGTCAGTCGATCGACTCCTCGGGTCGCCGTGCCCAGCGGCGGACACCGAGGGCCAGCACCGCCATACCCAGGCCGAGCATGCCGAGCGTGCGGGTGTCACCACCGGTACGGGGCAGCGTGTTCGCCACCGGAGCGGCCACGGCGGCCGAAACCGGTGCCGCCGCTACCCGGAACTGGGAGGCGGACTGCACGGAACCGACCTTGAGCGAGAGGCCCTTGGTGAGGGCACCGACGGTGGCGGGCAGGTTCAGCAGGTTGCCGAGGGCCAGGGCCCCGCCGCCCAGGAGGGGCAGCCCGGCCGGGGTCGCTGCGCCGGCGGCGCTGAGCGTCCCCCGGGACGACAGGGCGCTGTTGCCGGTGAGGCTGGTCACCAGGTTGGACAGCAGGGCCGGCGGGGTGATCTTCACGTTGAGGATGTCGATCCCGGCCAGGGCGTTGTTGTAGCCGTTGGCCGTGGTGACGCTGGTGGACTTCTCGAGCACGCCCACGTGCACCAGGTCCTTCAGCGACGGGTCGATGATCCCGAGGACGTTGCCCAGCTGGGCGGAGACCGCGTTCAACGTGTTGCCGATCGACAACAGGTCGACGCCCGGGAGGGTGAGGCCGAGGACGCTGATCGCGCCCACGGTGCCGGTGACGTCGGCCGCCGAGTTGGTGAGGGTGTCGGCGGCCTTGGTGTTCGCCGAGATGGTGGCGCCGTCGAGCTTCAACAGCGTGAGGTTGCCCAGCAGGTCCAGCGCCGTGCCCAGCAGGCTGGACAAGGTGTCCTGCAGGGTCGTGAGCAGGCCCTGCACCGTGCCGGTCACCAGGTTGAGCGCGGGGATCGGTGTCAACTGGCCGTTCGGGCCGAGCAGCGAACCCAGGGGAAGGCTGGACAGGATGTTGCTCGCCTGGGCAACCGCGTTGACCACTGCGGCGCGCTGATCTTGCGGCAGGACCGAGAGCCCGTTGATCGCGGCGGTCAAAGCGCTCGTCGCCGACTTGAGATCGGTGGCGCCGCCGGGAAGGGGCACCCCGAGGTTGAGCGCCGAGACCAGGTTGCTGACGATGCCGAGCGGCAGGTCGGCCAGGTTGAGACCGAGGCCCTGCAGCAGGTCGCCCAGGTTCAGCAGCGAGACGGCGTCGACGGCAAGGGCGCGGTTGCCGCTGGCCGAGGGCCGGGCGGCGGCCGTGGCCGACTTGTTGCTGACGCTCTTGACCTTGAGCAGGCCCACCAGCGACAGGTTGGCCAGCGCCGAGTCGAGGGCGGACCGGGCGCCGGTGCCGTCGAGGGCGGTGGTGAGGCTGGTGGGGATGAGGGAGCCGCCCAGGATGGCGGGCAGGGGCAGGCCGGCCGTGCCGCCCGGGCTGGCCAGGTCGACGGCGGAGCCGTTGACCGACGGGTTGCCACCCGGCGTGCGGGACTCGAAGGTCGGCAGGCTGGCGGTGAGGCTGCTGAGGCCGGGCAGCAGGCCCGAGGCGAGTGACACCGGTACGAGCCGGCTGACGGCGTTGGCCGGCTCGACGGCGCTGTCGATGGTGCTCTGGGCGCTGTCGGCCAGGACCCCGAGCTTGAGCAGATCGCCGAGGTCGAGGCTGATGAGCGTGTGCGACGCCTTGGTGGTGCCGACACCCTCGGCCGACTGCGCCCCTGCCGGACCGGGCGCCGCAACCACCGCCGTCAGGCAAACAGCCGCCGCTCCCGCGACTAGTCGAACCCCAAATTTCTTCTTTTCCACAGTCCCACCTGTCTCGAAAAGTAATCCCGGTATGGATACGGCCCCTTTCGGTGCCGGTGAGGCAAGAATGGGCTAGCCGTCAGTCGGCGTCAAGGGCTAGTTAGCACGGACGTAGAAGATCCCGGTTTGCCCGATACCGGATGAGGGCAAACCGGGCCTATCGCCGCCCTCGCCAAGCGGTGACGACGTCAACCAGTCCTGCCAAACTGGTCACTGTCGCATCCGGTTCGACCGGATAGTCGGGTACTAGGGGGTTTGGCCGCAGGACGGTCCGCATGCCCAGCTGCTGGGCGCCGTGCACGTCGTCATACGGGCGATCGCCCACGAACACCGCTTGTGCCGGGTCCTGCACTCCGAGCGGTCCGAGAACGGCCAGGAACGCCTCAGCGTGGGGTTTCGTCCGCTCCAGCTCACTCGTATAGCACCGTACGTCGATGAGCGGTGCCAGGCCGTCGCGCTCGAGGAAGTGCTCGTGGAACGCCCTCGGCCAGTGGGTGTTGGACAGCAGCCCGATGCGCAGACCAAGGTCGCGCAACGCCGACAGTGCGGGCACCGCGTCGGGATCGTGGCGAACGTGGGGCGTCCATGCGTCGAGGTGGTGTGTGGCCGCCTCCTCCAGCACCGCTTCGGCCACGTCGAGGCCGATCGCTGCCGAGGCAGCCGCGAGTAGAGAGGACAACGTCGTGCTCCGCTGGTCCACCGCGATGCGGGCCCATGACGCCTCCTCCACCGCCACGAGGCGGGCGCACAGCTCGTCCTCCCGGTCCGGCGCCAGGTGACGGGCGGCCAGGCGCCACATGTCGATCATCTCGATGTCGGCGTAGGTGGCGAGGGTGCCTCCCCAGTCGAAGATGACCGCCTGGACCGTCATGTCACCCTTGCGCGGCCGGCGGCGGCACCGGTGAGCCGGCGCCACCGGCCGGTCCCGCCCGCTTTTCGAGCCAGCGGCGCAGGCCGGCGGCGTTGGAATGGACCCCGTTGAGAGTCTCCAGCTTCAGCCGGTGGGCCTCGTCGACCCCGACCAGCTCCGCCGCGAAGGCAGCCTCCAGGGCCGCGGCCACGTCGGCGCCGGCTCGCCAGGCCTGCTCGGCGACCGCCGCCCAGCGGGAGAGGGTCGCTGCCGCCTCCTCGAGCACGGTGCCCGGCTCGGGTACGAGCCCGTAGTGGGCCAGGGCGATGCCCGACGGGCTTCGGGCGGCGAAGCGGCCCAGAGAGTCGAGGGCCTGCTCCAGGTCGAAATCGGGGGGCGGGGTGGCGGGCCGGAGCACGCCGGCGTCGGGCAGGCGCACGCCCACGGCATCGCCGGCGAAGAGGATCCCGCTCTCCGAGTCGTGCACGGCGAGGTGGTGCTTGGCGTGGCCGGGCGAGTCGACGGCGGTGAGCGTGCGGCCCGGGCCCACCACCACCTCGTCGCCGTCCTCCAGCACCCGGATGCGCTCCGGGTCGGTCGCGTCGAGGCGGCCGTAGAGGGAGTCGAGGAGGTCGCCGTAGACCTGGGCGGCCGACGCCACCAGCCGGGACGGATCGACCAGGTGCCGGGCCCCCTTCTCGTGGACGTACACGGTGGCGTCGGGGAACGCCCTGGCCACATCGCCCACCCCTCCGGCGTGGTCGAGGTGGATGTGGGTGACGATGACGCCGGCCAGGTCGTGTGGCCCCACGCCGAGGCCGTCCAGAAGGGCCAGCAGAGTGGGCGCCGAGGACTGGCTACCGGTCTCCACCAGCACCGGGGCGTCGCCCTGCAGCAGGTAACCGGCCGTCACCCGCTCCCAGCCACCGAGCAGGGTGTCGAGCTGCACCACCCCGGGGCCGACGACGGTTGGCACGGGGCGTACGGTAGCGGCATGGCCGTGGCGCCCGGGCGCTGCCCCGACTGCGGGTTCGACGCACCGAGCGTGAGCCCGTCCGACGCGGTGGCGGCTGCCCGGTCCTATCCGCGGCGGTTTCGGGGCCTGCTCGTGCGTCCCGACGACGACGACCCCGAGATCGTCCACCGCCGGCCGGCGCCGGGCGTGGCGTCGGCCGTGGACCACGCCGCCGCCGCCGCCGCCGGCATGTCGGCTGCGGCCCGTGCCCTCGAGCGGGTGCGGGTGCACGAGGGTGCCGGTGTCGACCTCGGTCCGCCGCCGGGGCCGGGCCGGGCGGTGGCCGGGGTGGGTGACGGCCTCACCCTGGAGGACGTGCTCGCCGTGATCACCCGGTCGGCCGCTGCGCTGGCCGCCTCGGCCGAGGCGGTGCACGGAGACGAGTGGGCCCGCACCGGCGTCCTCCCGGACGGCACCAGCCTGCATGCCCTGGACATGGCCCGTGCCGGCGTCCACGCCGGCTCCCACCACCTCCGCGCCGCCGACCGGGTCCTGTCCCAGGTCAGGCTGCTCCGCTGAACGGCCTTCGTCGCCCCGTACCCACGGCGTGCCGAGCCAGGCGGAGCTAGGCGAGTTCGACGAGGTCGAGGAGGTCCTCGCTGAACCAGTCGAGAGTGCCTTCGGGGAGGAGCAGCACCCGCTGGGGCGCCAGGGCCTCCACGAAGGTGGCGTCGTGGCTCACCAGCACCATGGAGCCGGGCCAGGCGGCGAGGGCCTCGGCCACCGCCTCGCGCGACGGAGGGTCGAGGTTGTTGGTTGGCTCGTCGAGGAGGAGCAGGTTGTGGCGCCCGGCCACCAGCTGGGCCAGCGAGAGCTTGGTCTTCTCACCGCCCGACAAGGTGGCGGCGTCCTGGAAGGCGACCTCGCCGACCAGGCCGAACATGCCGAGGAGGGCCCGCAGCTCCTGGTCGGGCAGGGCGCAGTCCTCCCGGAGGTGGGTGAGCACGTCCTTGCCGCGGGTGATGCCCTCGTGCTCCTGGGCGTAGTAGCCGGCCGAGACGCCGTGGCCGAAGCGCACCGTGCCGCCGTCTGGCTCGGTCTGGCCGGCCAGGATGCGGAGCAGCGTGGTCTTGCCCGCCCCGTTCAACCCCATCACCATGAGGCGCTGGCCGCGCTCGACCGACAGGGCCACGTCGTCGAGCACCGCCGGGCCGCCATAGCCCTTGGTGAGGCCCTCCACGTCGAGCACCAGCCGGCCGCTCGGCGGCGCCGGCGGGAAGCGCACGCGGTAGCGCCGCTCCTTGGTGGGCCCGGAAACGGCCACCGCCTCCAGGCGCGAAACCCGGGTGTCGAGCGACTTGGCGACGCGGGCCCGCTTGACGGTCTGCCCGCGCATCGAGTCGGCCAGCGAGCTCAGGCGGTCGATCTCGCTGGCCTGGCGCTCGGCCAGCTTGGCCAGGCGGACCTCGTCGCGCCCCCGGGCCGCCCGGTACTGGCTGTACGTGCCCTTGTAGGCCACGACCTCGCCCTCGTCGAGGTGGAGGACCCGGGTGATGGCCTCGTCGAGCAGGGCCAGGTCGTGGCTCACCACCAGCAAGGCGCCCCGGTAGGAGCGCAGGAAGCCCAGCAGCCACGTACTGGCGTCGGTGTCGAGGTGGTTGGTCGGCTCGTCGAGCAGCAGCAGGTCGCTGCCGGCGAAGAGGATCCGGGCCAGCTCCACCCGGCGCCGCTCGCCGCCGGACAGCACCTGCACGGGCAGGTCCACCCGGTCGGGGGCCAGCCCGAGACCGGCCACGATGCGGCGCACCTCGGCATCCGCCGCGTAGCCGCCGGCCTGGGCGAAGGCGTCCTCCGCCTTGCTGAAACGGCTCACGTTGCGGTCGGACGGGTTCTCCTCGATGGCCAGGCGCAGCTTTTCGATGCGCTGGGCCGCCTCGTCGAAGCCCCGGCCGGACAGCACGTGCGAAAGGGCGGTGGCGTCGACCCCGCTGCCGGCCGGGCGGGCCTCCTGGCGGAGGAAGCCGAGGGCGCCCCTGCGCAGGGCGGTCCCTCCGGCCGGCGCCGCGTCCCCGGCCAGGACGGACAGCATGCTCGTCTTGCCCGCCCCATTGCGGCCCACCAGACCGACCTTCTCGCCGGCGCGCACGCCGAAGGTGGCGCCGTGGACGACCAGTCGCCCACCCACTTCCACCTTGAGGTCTCGTACCTGCAGCACGCGCCCATGGTGGTGGCTGGCCGGAAAAGTGGCCAACCCGCATCGATCCCGGTCCGAGGACGGCCGGCTCGACGAGCGCAGGCGCGGGTCGCTAGGCGGCGGGCTGCTCGGGTACCGCCTGGACGTTCAGCTCGATCTTCAGCTGCCGGCCGACGAGGACGCCCCCGGCCTCCAGGGCCATGTTCCAGGTGAGCCCGAAGTCCTCGCGGTCGATCTCGACCTCGGCCGAGAACACGGCGCGGGGACCCCCGTAGGCGGACCCGACACCCTCGAGCTCGACGTCGAGGGTGACCGGGCGGGTCACGTCGCGCACCGTCAGGTCGCCCGTGACGGTCCAGTTGCCCTTCTTGGGGGCGAGGCGCACCGACGTACTGCGGAAGGTGATCTCGGGGTACTTGTCCGTCTCCAGGAAGTCGCTGTTGCGCAGGTGGGCGTCACGCCTCTCGTCGGCGGTGTGGATGGTGGCGGCGTCGATGACGAACTCCACCGACGAGTCCTCGGGCCGCTCGGCCACGACGATCGTGCCGGCGAAGCCTTCGAAGCGCCCCCGCACCTTCGAGATGACCATGTGCCGGGCCACGACCTCGACGCTGGAGTGCGAGGGGTCGACGACCCACGTGCCGGGCTGAGGGATCTCGATCCCGTCGACCGTCCTGGTTGCCGTTGCAGTGCTCATGATGGGCTCCTTGTCGCGCTAGTTGTACTGAGCTCAACTGTTGCATACACAACTTCTATTCCCTCCTAGCATGGGAACGTGGCGGCCGGGCCGGAAGAGGAGCGACTCGCCGCATGGCGCGCCTTCCTGCGGGCCCACGCCACGGTGGTGGACCGCCTCGACCGTGAGCTGCAGGACGAGCAGGGCCTGCCTCTCACCTGGTACGAGGTCCTGCTCCACCTGCAACGGGCACCCGACCACCGGCTGCGCCTGAGCGGGCTGGCGGAGCGGCTCGTGCTCAGCCGCAGCGGCCTCACCCGCCTGATGGACAGGATGGTGGCGGCCGAATTGATCGAACGTCAGGTGTGTCCGACGGACCGCCGAGGGGCATTCGCCGTTCTTACCCAGGAAGGCGCCGCCCGACTCCGCCAGGCCTCCCCCGTCCATCTACGCGGTGTGCGGGAACACTTCGCCGGCCTCCTCACCGACGGGGAGGCCGCCGCCATCCGAACCGGGCTGGAGAAGGTGGCCGAAGATGGCCACGGGCCGGGCACCTAGCGCTCCCCGTGGCTCCGCTGCGGGCCGGCGGGACCCGAACACCTGTCGTCGGTCCGTCCCCCGGCGCGCCGGAGCCCCTGGGCGAACCAGGGGCTCCGTAGCTCCCGGGGGGCGGGACACCGTTACCCTATCGAATTTCGCGCCGCTGTCCAGCCCGGTTGGCACACTTCAGCTGAATTGTCCGGTGTGAGCAGCATGCGCGGCCCTTGCGCCGCCGACGCACCCGGCGGCCGTCAGATCATCAACCGCTTTCCGAGACCACCGGCGGCGGTGATGTCGGCCCGGATGGAGTCGTGCCGGATGAAGACCCGCCACCGGTGGGCCATCTCCACCGCCGCGCCGATTACTCCCAGGAGCAGGACCACCGCAGTCGCCCTGGCGCTCGAGGCGACGAAGCTCTGGCCAGACGAGGCGGTGAGCCCCGGGAAGATGAGCGCGACCACCAGCGACAGCGGAAGGAGGACAGCCCAGTGCGTCCGCTCGCCCCACGACTGCAACCGCTCCCAGCCCATGATCAAGGCCTCCGTCCACGCAGGCGCCCAGAGCGTCGCACCTGGGCCGAATGTAGGCACATCGGGGCGAGTCACCAAGGCACATTCCGACCGGGCCATGGCGTCCATGGCCCGGACCGCCGCCGTCCGTGGCGTCCCATCGTCCATGGTGGTCCCTTCGCCCCACCGGCACCATGGTCGCCAGACCGGGTCAGTCGACGGCCCCGGACAGGCGCAGCCGGCCCAGGCGGCGGCGGGCGACGAGCAGGGCGATGCCCGTGATGACGCAGAGGCGCACCAGCGCACCGGCGCCGGCCGGGATTCCGTCGCGCGCCAGGCCGTTGGGCACGCCGGGGGCGACGCCGACGAACAGTGCCCGCGCCTCCCACATCGGTGACCACTGGGCGACGCCGGTGAGGGCCGTCCCGAGCAGCCGCTCCACCAGGAATACGAAGGCCAGCGACCACACGGCCGCCCGGCGGGCCACGCAGCCGATGGCGACGAACACGGCGATGTAGGCCATGGCGCCGGCCCCGGCGGCGAGCGCGGCGGCCGGGGCGGCGGCGGGCCGGCCGGCCACCACCGCGGCGAGGGCGCACGCCGCCACGACCGTGACGAGTGCCGCCAGGCACCCGCCCAACCAGCGGCCCACCACGATCAGCCCGAGTGGCGTGGGCGTGAGCCAGGTGAAGTGGAACACCCCCGATCGCACCTCGGCGCCGAGCACGGCGTCGCCGACCACCAACGAGGTGATCGGCACCACCAGCGCGAAGATGCCGCCCGCCGCCACCCGAGCAAAAGCTTCGTTCCTCGGCTCGTGGATGGCATGGGCGAGCAGGCCGAAGAGCAGTGCCCCCGCACACGGCAGGAGGGCACCGAGCCACCGCTTACGCCCGATGCACGACCGCAGGGTGTAGGTCACCACCGCCCGTAGCCGGGTAGGGGTCCAACGCCCCGGTGCCGCGGCCTTCGCCGGCGCAGCCGTCACCGCACCAGCTCCCGGAACAGGCTCTCCAGGGAGTCGTCCAGGGGCCGGACCTCCCGTAGGTGCACCGACAGGTCCCGGGCCACCGAGGGCAGGGCCAGAGCCAGCTCGGCCGCCCGGCTGGTGGACACCACCAGGTCGTCGCCGTCGAGGCGTACTCCCGCCACCGAACCCAGGCCCACGAGACCGGCGGCCAACCGGCGCGGCTCACCGGACCGCACGAGCACGTGACGGGGGCGGTCGTACATGGCGTCGCGGATGGCGCGCTGGCCACCGGCCGCCGCCAGCCGGCCGTGGATGAGCACGATGATGCGGTCGGCCAGCCGCTCCACCTCGTTGAGCACGTGCGAGCTGACGATCACCGTGCGTCCTTGGGCGCCGAGGCGGCGGAACAGCTCGATGAGATGGCCGCGCTGCACGGGGTCGGCCCCGTTCAGCGGCTCGTCGAGCACGAGCACGGTGGGCTCCGACACCAGGGCGGCCGCCACCTTGGTGCGCTGGCGCATGCCCTTGCTGAACCCGTCCACCCGCCGCCCTGCCACCTCGAGCAGGCCGACCTCGTCGAGGGCGCGGTCGGGCGCGCCGCGATCGGCGACCCCCTGCAGATCGGCCACGTAGGCCACGAACTGGCGGGCGGTCAGGCCCGACGGCACGGCCTCGTCCTCGGGCACCAGCGCCACGCGGGCGTGGACCGCCCGGTCGGCCCGGGGATCGCGCCCGTCGACACGGACGGTTCCCTGGTTCACCGGGACCAGCCCGGTGATGGCGCGCATGAGTGTGGTCTTGCCGGCGCCGTTGGGACCGAGCAGACCGGTGACCCCACCGCCGAACGAACAACTCAACTCGGACAGGGCCACCTTCTGGCCGAACCACACCGAGACCTCGGTCACCTCGACGATGGGCGTCGACGCGAAAGCCGGATCCACGGCCACGGTGGGCGTGCCCTCGTCGCTCATCGCTCCGTCCAGCGGTAGCGGTACACCAGGACGGCGGCGGCAGCGGTCGCCACCCCGATGTACACGAGCACGGCGTACAGCCCTCCGTTGGCCACTCCCACGAGCGGGGACCTGGTGTCGATGTGGCCGGAGAAGACGAGGTCGCGCAGGTACAGCGGCAACCCGAGAACGTTGATGAGGGCGGCGGGCGAACCGCGCCCGGTCGTGTTGAAGTCACCGACCAGGATGCCGGAGGTGATGGAGGACACCAGGAACAAGCCGATGAAGCTGGCGCCGGCCACGATGCGGCGGCTGGCCAGGGAGGCGATCGCCACCCCCACGACGGCGTAGAACGCGGCCAGGAGGGTCACCGACAGCGGCACCTTCCACACCACGTCGAGGTTGTCGCGCGCGTAGTCGAGGGCGCCGTCGCTCACCAGGGCCTGCCCCAGATAGAGCACCACCTGGGGCAGGAAGGAGAAGGCGAACAGGACGGAGAAGATGGCGCCGACCTTGGCCACCACGTAGTCGACCCCCGTGAGCGGGCGGGCGAACAGCAGGGGGAGCACCCGCTGGCGGCGGTCGGGGCAGAGGATGTCCGGCGCGGTGATGGCCACGAAGACCAGCAGCGAGCTGGACACCCCGACGTAGTCCCGGTAGGTGATGATCCCTACCGGGCTGCCGATGCGGTCCCGGGTGACGTAGCCGATGCCCACGTTGACGATGGCGGGGATCGTCACGATGCCGAGCAGGACGAACGGCGCCACCTTCTGGCGCCACGGACGGCGCAACCCGAGCGCCCGGCGGACCGACGCCCGGTACAGCGCCGTGGTCGCCGCCCCCCGCCCTCCTCGCGGGCCCTCATAGGGCCGGTAGCCGCGGTCGTAGACCGCCCCGGCGCCCGCCGGCGCGGGGCTCACCCGCCGGTCCGTTGCACGAAGACCTCGTCGAGCGAGATGAGGCGCGACCCGAGGCGGTAGAGCGCCAGACCGAGGTCGGCGACGACGTCGCGGACCACGTCGAGCTGGTCGTCCC
>Ga0307504_10000072_pt1 | contig 21045 bp, 16 predicted proteins | sample 19_S_MG_FD_194516 | JGI IMG/M metagenome (GOLD analysis project Ga0307504, IMG submission 194516) | Soil microbial communities from Populus trichocarpa stands in riparian zone in the Pacific Northwest, United States - 19_S | ecosystem: Environmental > Terrestrial > Soil > Riparian zone > Trees... | reverse complement strand
GGCGTGGCTATGTGTAAGGCCGTGTCACCGGCGTAGAGGTAATGCTCGTCCGGCCCGAGGCCCCGGCGTTCCAGCACGCCAGGCCGGACGTTCTCGATGAGCACGTCGGCGGTGGCGGCCAGCCGGAGCACCAGGTGATGATGCCCTTGAGATCGTACCGGCACAGCTCGACCTCGCCGGATATCTGGAGCATCGACACAACCTGACCGTGAGCGTCCGGTTGAGTCGCGCGCCCGGTATCCGCGACGACATCACCTACGGGTCAGCCGCCGCTGATCAACTCAGCATGACTGTGACGAATGGCGCTAGTCGGTTAATCTTCACAGATGCGTGTGCGTGGGCGATCTAGCGCCATGTCTCTCGCCGTCGTCGCGGCTCTCGCTAGCTGCTCGGTCGGTCAATCCGCCCGAGTGACGCGACCCTTGGCACAAGCCTCGGGTGAGGTCGTGACATCGCCGACGACCGCGACTCATCCACCCACTCGGGATTCTCGCGGTGCTCACCCGCCGGTGAGGGCAACCCAGGCGAAACGCACCCCACCCAATGACCACCAACTGCCCAGCGGTGCCGCCCGAAACCAGATCGCCATTCCGGCCTTGGACGTAACGGCGCCGATCGACATTCCGTGCGTCGACCAAAACGGCGAGATCTTCCCGCTGTCCACTGACCCGCGCCGCACCTGTATTTGGGATGGGGGGGCGCAAGTCGGCGCGGCCAAGGGTACCGAGATGATCCTGGGCCACATCAACTACAGCGGTGTCGCCGGCGCCCTCGGCCGTATCGGCACCTTGCACGCGGGCGACCGGGTCTACCTGTGGGATGCCGCCCGGAATCGCTCCACCTGGCTGGTCACCGTGATCCACGAGAGGCCGAAGGCGGACGGCGTCGATCCCGGAGCCGAGGTTGGTGCTGCCGGGCCGCCACGACTCGTGCTGGTGACCTGTGGCGGCCCATGGATTGGTGGCCACTTCGGATATGCCGATCTTATTTGGGTCTATGCGCGTCCAAATTGATACGTGGACCGAGAGCGACCAATTCTGTTCGAGAGCGGCGCGATCTCGGTTGCCGGCGGCCAGCTCCGTTCGGAGCCGACCGCCGGCGTGACCCAGCCTGTCGACAAATGATCCACCCGGTCGACAAGGATCAAGGCGTCGGGTCGGCAAACCTTCCACCGCGGATGTCGCTGTTGCCAAACGCGGCAGGGCAGGTCCCGATCACGTCCGGCGCTGGCTGTGGAGCGGATGTGTACAGCGAGCCGCGATAGGCGTCGATCGAGGAGCAGTCCGCGGCTGAGCTGGCGTCGTTCCAAACCGCGACAACACCCGCCGCGGTGGCCGAGGCATAGACGTAATCACCAAGGAATTCGGCGGTGAGGCCGTTCTGACTGGTCCCGCGAGGATCGCCCGGGGCCGACCTGTCCAATTGGCTGAACGGGCCGGCGACCCCGCCGCTGACATCCGCATGGAGCACCGCTCCCACCAAGGCGCGTGGGGAAGTCGTGTCGGTGCGGTAGGGCGTGGTGAATGCGTTGTAGGCGATGTAGAGATCAGAGCCGTTCGGTGACACCGCAGGTGCGGTGTACACCGGTCTGTCGCCGGACGCCAGCGCGACAGGTGTCGGCGTCGCCCATGTTTGGCCGCCGTCCTTCGACGAGGTAAGCATGAGTTGCTCATGGTTGAGGCCATTGCCTCCGTCGGACCACGTCATGAAAATCTGGTCAGTGGCTCCCGCACCGGTCGGCGCACCGTTGGCGATGTCGACGCTCGGCCCCGATGCGAGGTCCACCCGGGCACCAGCGATGCCGTCCATCACCGGGCGGCCGAGAACACTATCGAAGACTCCTGGGCTCACCACGTCGGCGACCGCGGACGGGCCGGCCCAATGCTTCCCACCATCGGTCGAGCGGTACATCATCTGAACCGAATGCCCGTTACGGGTGCCTATCCCGAAGACATAGGCGTTCCCCCGTGAGTCCGTGCGCACCGTACAGCCATCTGGCTGGGTGTTGATCCCGTTGTCAGTGGCGGGCCCGACCTGCGCTGTCGTCCAGGTTGCCCCACCGTCGCCGGACCTAGCCACCGTCAGAGGTGTCGGAAGCGCATTGCCCCGGCTATTGCTTCGGAAGGACGCCCAACAAACATAGACATTTCCGAAGAACGGACTGGTCGCCGCGTTGTCCGCCCAGACCTGCTCCTTGTCAGAAACGTGGTGGAGGACTGCTTCGAGATGATCACCGGGGCCTTCCAGGCCGAGGCGTTCCCGGCTGCGGCCGCCGGAACGTCATCGGTCCGCGACACCGCTATCGCTTCGAAGCCGCGGAAGGTCTCCAGGGATCGCGCGGCATTGAAGTTGGAGGTCAGGTTCGCATAGTAAAGGCGTGAGCCGTTCGCCCAGGAGAAACGGCCGTCCGCGCCGAGCCGTGGGCCGAAGGTCACCGCTGGATCACCGTCAGAGACCAGTCCCGCTTCGAAATAACCGGGCAAAGTCCCGATCGAGCCAACCTGCGGACTACAGGCGGCCGGGCCAAGGCAACCCCGCGCGGTCCAGCCGGTATAGGTGGGCTGACTCCATGAACTCCCGCCGTCGAGCGACAAATACACTCCTGAAACGCCCACTCCCGGCGTGAACGGACAGGTGTTCGGGGCACCTGCCGCGCACGATTCCATATCGACTTCCTCATTGGCCCCGGCAACCGCGACACTCGGGTTACTCGGATCGATCGCGACCGCCGGCTCGTTCTGCTTGTTCTGCGAGAACGGCGTGACGGGGCTTCCTACGGTGACGAGTTGATCACCGACAGGCGCCGCGACGGCGATTGCCGCGCCTACGAAAGTCGCCACGGTAGCGGCGACCATCGTGACGACATTGCGGGGTTTACCCATTTACTGCCTCCACTGACCTTGGATCTTGCCTCGCGTCGAACCTTGGGCGCGAGGTGTGGACAGACAGAGACTCACTCACCTTGTCCGACACTGCAAGACCCACTTGAGTTTGGGTAGCAGAATGACGGGACAATGACCGTGAAAGCCGAAATCCCCTTGGTCAACAAGGGGATCCCGCACTTCGCCGCAGCCGGCGAGAATGGTGCAATTCGTCAGCGGCGCGCGAAGAACACGTCTGGGTCGTTTCGGCCGTTGGGGTGGGTGAAGTTGGTTATGCGGTCTCGGTTGTCGCCCCACGCGAAGTATTGGCGGCCCGCGCTGGACACGACGCTGATGTAATCGCCCATGTAACCAAAGCCGATCAACGGGTCGAACTGGGGAACGGTTCGCACGCCTGGGAATGACCGCGAGGTGATCGTCTTGGCTGCGAAGTGGACGCCGTTGTCGGTCGAGTCGGCCACCACCGTGTCAAGGGTGTTGTTGGCGTTGCGCTGGTAGTACGCGATGTGGAGACCGGCGCTATCGACTGAAATGGCGGGTTGTATCTCGTCTCCGCTACCGTTTGTCACCGAACTTAGCCCCCAAGTGGCGCCGTTGTCGGTCGACGTTGCCAAACGGATGTGACTGCGTCCAGTGCCGCCGTCATTCCAGGCCAGCCACAGCGTGCCGGCACGCATCGCCAGCACCGGGAACTCGATTGTGCGCACGAACAGTCCAGGGCCCAATTCGAGCGCCCCGACCGGGGAGGCCGACGTGACCGAAGCCACCGTGGTGCCGTGGTCGAACGTCGTCCCCGCGTCGCTCGACTTGAAAATCACCTCCGAGAAGACCGGCATGGTCCCGATGCAGTGCGGGTCGTCCACGACGATCTTCTCGGCGGCCAGATATAGAGTGCCGGTGGCCGGATCGACGAGCGGTTGGGCGCCGATGTATTGGCCGAAGCTGCAACTCTTTGGATCGTTGCCGATCGTGATCTTGTCGGCATAATGCAGCGACCACGTCGTGCCCCCGTCGGTCGAGCGTGCCAGGGGCAGTCCGGCGACTTGGCTGTTGTTGGCCGGATCGAAAGCAAAGTCGTCCCAGGCCACATATACGTTGTCCCGCCCGGCGCGCTGCGGATCACGCCCGGAGGTGACGGCGTCCTTATCGCCCAGGTATAGAACGCCGTCATTGTTAGGTGAGGCGATCGTCGGCTCGGTCCAGGTTTTGCCGCCATTCGTCGAATGAGCGACAGCTACTTCGAGATTCCCGACGTCACCGCCAAAGGTCAGCGTGCTGTAGTACATACGGCCTGACCTGTCGCTGGTCAGCCACGGATCACCGAAGTTGACGAAGTTCAGCGGATTAGGCAATGCGCCACCGTCGGTGAAGCTCTGTCCCCCATTCGTGGAATAGGCATATCCGGAGAAGTCGAGGCCGTCGGTGAATCCGAGGAGCGCCTGCTGGGAATCGTTGAAACCGACGGCGACATTGCTGCCGGCGACGGCGAGCGAGGTCTCGCTCTGCGTGGTCTGATCGACTTGGAAGTGGTCGGCCGACGGATCGTTTACTCGCACATTCGCCAGTCCCAGCCGCGGCGGCGGCGCGACCGAACCCCCGGTTGCCGGCCGCTGACGTGCCTGACCTTCCGGACCGCCGACCTGGAGACCGGGCGACTGGGGTAGCCCTGCCGTGAATTCGAGGGCACGCCGCACAGCCTGAGTGCCGAAGCGAGCTCTCCCGTGATCCAGCAACGCCTGAGCGATCGCCTTCGAGCTTTGCCGAGCGGCGGGTGCCGCGGCGCCACCGGATCGAGCACCAACCGCGGCGCCCGCGCCGACGACGATCACGCAGATGGCGCACACCGCCCATCTGCGGCGGAGAAATTCTGCGGGCATTGGTAACCCCTCTCTCCCGACCAGCGCTCATCGAGGGCTAGTCACTCTTTTCCGGCTGGGATAACGGCTCAGAAACCAGGACGGGCTGGATACGAAAGGTCACGCCGTATACAATCCGTGCCGCCGCACGGTAATTGTCGGCAGTACTGTCTATCCTGTCAATGGTCGGTTGCACGCATTTTGAGATCAATTGAGAGCGGTGCTCTCGGATCGAAAGGACGGGACCGATGTCCCAGCAACAGCGCTATCTCGAACCCGACTGGTTCACCCGCAACGTTTTTAACCGTGCCGTGAGTCGGCTGACCCGGTTCGGCATCAGTATCTGGGGCTCGCGCGTTTTGCGTGTGCGAGGACGTAAGAGCGGGGAATGGAAATCAACACCTGTCAACGTCCTGACCGTCGATGGCCAGCGTTATCTCGTCGCGCCTCGCGGGGTCACCCAGTGGGTTCGGAATCTGAGAGCCGCCGGCGGTGGCGAACTCAAACTCGGACGACGGAGCGAGCCGTTCCATGCCATCGAGGTCGGCGACGACGTCAAGGCGGCCATCCTGCGCGAGTACCTTCGCCGCTGGAAGTTCGAGGTCGGAATGTTCTTCGACGGCCTCGACGCGAAGTCCTCCGACGAGCAGCTCGCGCGGATCGCGCCCGGATTCCCGGTATTCCGTATCGCGGAGGCAAGCCGTTGATTCGGCCGACCGCTTGATCCGGACGTGCCCGGCCGCGTGATCCGGACGTGCCCGGCTGCTGCCGCCGGTTCATATCAGTCCGCAAGGCCCAGCCGGGCCGGGCGCCGTCAACGCGGCGCGCTGCCCAGGGCCTTCGCGCCATTGCGCGTCGCGTCGCCCGCATCCTGACCCGAGTCGTCGAAGCCATCGTCAACGGTTCCCGCCAGGCCGTTGCGGACAGCGTCGAGCAGTGCCATACCCTGACCGGCCAACGATGCCACGACTCCGCTCAGCCCGTCGGCCCCGTTCAGCACGGTCAGGTTCGCCCCCTGCAAGCCCTCCGCGGCGGCCCGAAGCATGTCAGGCAATTGCTGGATCACGAGCTGATCGAGCGCGATCCGGCCTTGGGCCGCGGCCGCCTCGGCCGAGAGTTTGGTCGCGTCGGCCTGCGCACGGGCCAGGGTAATGATCCGCTCGGCCTCGGCCTGGGCCGGTTTGACGACCTCGGAGATGAGCTCCGCCTCGCGCAATTCGGCGTTCTTCTGCGCGACCAGCGAGCGCTCCACCAGTACGGCCTGTTGGGCCTGAGCTGCGGCCAACGGTCCGGCCTGCGCGGCCTTCTGCTGAGCCATGTCGATCTCAGCCTGATATTGCGCCCTGGCCACCGCGGTCTGCCGGGCGTACTCGGCCTGGTTTCGAGCGCTCTCTTGCTGGGCCATCGCGCTGGCCTGATCGGCGGCGGCCTGGGCGATCTGAGCCGCCTGGTTGACCGCCGCCTGGTGTGGTGCGGCAAGGGCCCGGATGTAACCGGCGCCCTTGTCGTCGATGCTGCTGATCTGAAGCGAGTCGACCGCCAATCCGATCTTGCCCATCTCGCCCTTGCTGGCGTCGAGGATCGCCTCACCCAGCGTCTGTTGTTCACGGATGATCGCTTCGACGGTCATGCTGCCGATGATGCTACGCAGATGGCCGCTGAAGATCCGACCGACGAGGGTGGCCATCTGGGATTGATCGCCCTGAAAGCGCCGGGCCGCGGCCGCGATGGACTCGTGATCGTCGCCCACCTTGAACGCGATGACCGCCTGCACGCCGAGGGTCAGGCCCTGCTTGGTGTAGCAATCCTCGACCACTTCGGCCTCTTGCATGGCAAGGGTCAATGTCGATGCGCGTGAAACGATCGGCATCACGAACACGCCGTGGCCGGTGACGATCTTGAATTGCAGCGCGTCGTCACCGTGCTGCTTCTTGCCGCTGATCAGTAGTGCCTCGTTGGGCGCGGGCACGCGATATCCCAGCATGTCAATGCCTTTCGTTTCGGTCGAGGACCTCGGCGATGACCGGACTGTGTTCGTCCCATGGCTCGACATCGAGTTGGCGCGACCCGCGACTGTTGATGACCAGCACATGCTGGCCCTTGAGGACAGCTTCACCGCAATAGGCGATGTAGTAGTGCGGCAAGCCTTCCACGACAACCCGCACCTCACCGGGCAGCTCCCCGCCGCGCACGGCCACGACTACCGTGCCGACCCGGCCTACCAGCGACTGCCCGTTCATCCCTCTATTGAACCCGCCTTGGGACCGCCGAGTGCCAGCTGTATCCCGATCAGAACCCGGGGAACACCCGGCGCAGATCGTCGAGGCTGATCAGATCGCCGGTCAGCCGGACGGAAGGAGGAGTCCGCTCCGCGGACAGTCTGCCGACGACCAGTCGAAGCCACGATTCGGCGGGCGCGGTCAGCACACCGTCGGGGCGATCCGGCTCGTCGACCAAGCTCACCGAATCCCGAAACTCCAAGCCGAAGGCGCGCTCGGGATCGGTGGTCCTGACCGTGATGCTGGCCTGCCGTCCGGCGAGAACCTCGGCATGTCCGACGAAGCCGACCAACCGCCGGACGTGGTCGAGCAGCGGTTCCAGCGCTTCCGGATCGAGGGCCGCGTCCGGTTCGAAGGCGACGCGCACGTCCCAGGAATGAAACGCGAACTCGGCGAGCCGGAACGCTCCGGCCGTGGCGATGTCCGCTGGCTGGGGCAGGAATCCCAGATCGATGCGCACCGTCGCGCGGGCTTCGGAATCGAGAGCTTCGTACCGCGCGACCAGTGCCTCGTTGGCTTTGAGAAAGCCCGACGCTCGATCCGTGGGCGCCATCGCGTCCCATCGGGCCCACACTTGCTGATTGGTTTCGGAGATGCTCGGACCTTCAGGCAACGCGGTGGTCAGCGCGCGCAACCCGATCTGGGCTCCGCTGCCAAGGTGGCTGAGGACCTGTGATACGTCCCATTCGGAGGCGCCCGACGGTCGGGTCAGGTCGTCCGGCCGCAGCCGATTGACGATCGTGGCCAGCTTGTCGTGGCCGGTTCGAAGGGCATCGATCGCTTGGTCCGCGCTACTGGTCACGAGCTCTCCTTGTGGTGCCGGTGAAACCTGGGCTGTGTGTAAGGATAGATAAGCGGCCTCGCCGGTCCACCGCGGACATGGCGGCCAAGCTGATCAGAATCCTATGTTGAAGGGATTTGGTGTGACTGCGTCCGAGGCCTGGTGGCGGGATGCCGTGATTTATCAGGTATATCCGCGCAGCTTCGCCGACGGGAACGGCGACGGTGTCGGAGATATTAACGGTCTGCGTTCGAGGCTGGGCCACCTCGCCGACCTGGGCGTCGATGCCGTATGGATAAGTCCCTGGTACCCATCGCCGATGAAGGACGCCGGCTACGACGTCTCGGACTACCGCGATATCGAGCCGGTCTTCGGCACGCTGGCCGACGCCGAACTGCTGCTGGCCGAGGCCCATGGGCTCGGGCTGCGGGTTCTGCTCGACATCGTGCCCAACCACACGTCCGACCAGCACGTCTGGTTTCAGCAGGCCTTGGCCAGCGTACCGGGATCGCCAGAACGCGATCGATACATTTTCCGGGACGGACGTGGCGCGGACTGTGAGCGGCCGCCCAATGACTGGATGAGCCAATTCGGCGGTCCGGCGTGGTCCCGGATCGTCGAGGCCGACGGGCATCCGGGCCAATGGTACCTCAGGCTGTACACACCGGAACAACCAGACCTGAATTGGAACAACGGCGAGGTGCGCGCCGACTTCGAGCAGACTCTGCGATTCTGGTTCGACCTCGGGGTGGACGGATTCCGCATCGACGTCGCCCATGGGCTGATCAAGGTGGCTGGGCTCACCGACGTCGGTGACCTATCCTGGCCGCTGCCGCCGACCTCGTCCGACGAAATCGAGCATCCTCATTGGGACCGCGACGAGCTACACGAGATCTATCGTTCCTGGCGCAAGATCGCCGACTCCTACCCCGAGCCTCGGGTCTTCGTCGCCGAGGCGTGGGTCAGCCGTCCGAACCGCCTGGTGCGCTACGTCCGTGACGACGAACTGCATACGGCGTTCAACTTCAACTTCTTGGTCTCGCCGTGGCGCGCCGAATGGCTCAGGGCGACGATCGACCAGACGATGCTGGCTCACGGATCCGTCGGCGCGCCGCCCACCTGGGTGCTGTCCAACCACGACGTTGCCCGGGAGGTCTCGCGGTACTCCCGGCAACAGCCAGACCGTCAACTGCGCAACCTCGACGACCTGCAAGGCCTGCCGGCCGATTTCGAATTGGGGACTCGGCGGGCGCGGGCGGCCGCGCTGCTGATGCTCGCCCTGCCCGGTGGGGCCTACATCTACCAGGGCGAGGAGCTGGGCCTGCCCGAGGTGGAGGATCTGCCTGACGAGGCCCTTCAGGATCCCCGGGTGGCGCAGACGGGGGGACGCAGCCGCGGCCGCGACGGCTGCCGGGTACCCATTCCCTGGGCGGCGGATCGCCCGCCTTATGAGTTCAGCACGCCGGACGGCGTGACCTCACCGGACGGCGTGACCGCCCCGTGGCTCCCGCAGCCGCTCTCCTGGGCCAGGCTCACCGTCGATGCGCAAACCGGAGCGGCCGGCTCCACCCTCGAGCTGTATCGGCGGGCATTGCGGGTGCGTGCGAGCCACACCGCCCTGGGCGACGGGACGATCAGTTGGCTGGACGCGCCCGCCGGGGTGCTCGCCTTCGAACGTGACCCCGGCTTCGTGTGCATGGTCAATCTGTCGGCGGACCCGGTCCCGATGCCGGACGCCGTGACCGTCCTGCTCGCCAGCGATGCGCTGGAGCCGGACGGACGGTTGCCGGCGGAGACCGCGGTCTGGCTATCGCGCCGCCTGCCAGTGATCGGACGCTGCTGAAGGCGCTGCGGCACTGGTAACCCGGATGCCAAACTGGTTCTGATGGTGTCCGGATCAGTGGCCCCTGTCCGGATCAGTGGCCCTGTCCGGATCAGGAATCGGCCGCCCGTCTGGCCGACGGCGTGGGGAGCTCGCCGGTGAACAGCACCTCTTCGGCGACATCCCGCAGCTTCTGGTGGTTCTGCTGGCTCGCCGACCGCAGTTCGGCGAAGGCTTGGTCAGCGGTGATGTGATGTCGGGCCATCAGGATTCCCATGGCCGCGCCGATCTGACGGTTGCTGGCCAGCGCCTTTCGCAGGTTCGCCGCCTGGTCCTGAGCTTGGGCGAGCGCGTACTCGCGCAACTGCGACAGTTCGTAGTGGACACGCAGCCGGGCCAGTAGCTCCGTCGGGTTGAAGGGCTTTCGGACATAGTCGTCGGCGCCGGCCCGCAAACCCTCGGCGGCAGACTCGGCGGCGGCGCGGGCGGTGAGCAGAATGATGGGAACCCGCGATAGCCCGTCCTCCCCGCGTCGCAGCAAGCGCACCAGTTCAAGCCCATCGGGACCCGGCAACATGACGTCGGACAGCACCACGTCCGGCACCGTCTGGGTGCTCAAGGCCCCGGCCAGGTCCGACGCGCTGTCGACCCGCCATCCGTCGGCGCTGAGCAATCGAGTCAAGTACAGCCGTAGATCCGGATCGTCCTCGACCAACAACAGGTTGCGGGTGGGGCCGCTGGACTGTTCGCTCACCGTCTCGTGATGTCCGGGGCTCCAGACGCCGCGGCCGGCCGCGACCAACGGGTCCGACGTCCCGGCTGACACCGCGAGTGGGCGAAGCTCGGCATCACCAGCGGCCTGGTGCGGGATGCTGACGGTGAAGGTGCTGCCACGGCGAGGCTTACTGTCGACGCTGATCTCGCCGGTGTGCGCTCGCACCAACTGGGCCACCAGGGCGAGGCCGATCCCCGCTCCCGGTACCTGCGGTTTCAGCTCCTCGCTGTTGATGCGGTGGAACCGGTCGAAGATTGCCTGCTGCTCAGCAGCGGGTATCCCCACCCCGGTATCGGCCACCCTGAGCTCAATCTCCTTCTCGGTCTGCCGCAGTTGGATGCTGACAGTCCCCTGAGGCGTGTACTTGAGTGCGTTGGATAGCAGGTTAAGCACGATCTGTGCCCACATTTCCCGGTCCAGGCGGGCGGTGCTGGCCCGATTTGGAATGTCTACACGAAGGTCCAGCCCGGCCTCCTGAAACGCCGATTTGAACATGCCCGTCAAGTCGCGGGTCAGTTCGGCCACGTCGGTCGGCTCCAACCGAGGGTTCAGGGATCCGGCATCGGCACGGGCGAAGTCCAGCAGGCCGTCGACCAGCCGGGTCAGGCGCAGCGCCGACCGATGGGCCATCTCGAGCCCGTTCAACAGTTCGGAGTCCGCTCGGACGGCCGGCGCCTTGGTTGCCGCCTCGAGCGGACCGAGCAGCAACGTCAACGGCGTCCGGAACTCGTGGCTGACATTCTGGTAGAAGCGGGTCTTCTCCCGGTCGAGTTCGGTCAGCGCGTCGGCGCGGGCCCGTTGGGCTTCATACGCCTGGGCGTCGGCCAGCAGGGTGGCAACCTGATGACCCAGCAATGTAAAGAAACCGCGGTACTCCTCGTCGAACATCCGGTAGGGGTTGACGCCCAGACACAGCGCCCCCATCGGTTCTGATTGGCCTCCGAACCTCAGCGGGAGCACCATCATCGAGTGCGGAACCGCCGCGCCCAGTGGGCTGGGCTCCAGCGTCCCGACAGGAACCTTCGCGGACAGCCCGGTGACCAGTTCGGGCCTACCCTCGGCCCGAAGCGCCCGCAAGATCGATTCCGACACGTCCGGTCCACCGACCTTAGTCAGATCGCCGGAGATCCCGAACGCACCCACCGGGCTGACTCCCGTCGTGGTGGCGGCCCGGTGGGTGGCGGCGGCCGTCGTGGTGGCGGCGGGATCCTCTGGAGCCCGGTCGTCCGGGTCCAGCTCGTCCGGATCCGGCAGATAGATCACCGCGAAGGGAACGGTCGCCCGGTAGTCGTGCATCACAGTCAAGGCCTGTCGGCACGCACCTGCCCGGTCGGCAGCCGCAGCCGCGGACAGGCCGCCGAGTTCCCGAATCAAGCGCGAACGCCGCTCCCCGACTACTTGGCGGGTCACATCAGCGGCCGTGAGCAACGCTCCGCCGATGGTGCCGTCCTCGTCACGGATCGGGCTGCACGATGAGGTCCAGTAGGTCTCTTCCACGTAACCGTGTCGCTGAAGCAGATACAGCTGGGCCTCTCTGGACAGTACCTCGCCGCCAGCCAGGACGATCTCCAGGGTTGACTCGGGCCCGGAAGCGTGCCACACCTCAGGCCAGGTCAGCGCCGGGGACTGCCCCAGCGCCGCCGGATGTTTAGACCCGAGCAGCGGTACATACGCTTCGTTGTAGATCTGAATGAGACCTGGACCCCAGAACAGCATCATCGGCATCGCTGACGGCAGGACGGTCCGGACCGCCGCCCGCAGTTGATCGGGCCACTCCTCGACCGGACCCAACCCGGTCGCGGTCCAGTCGCGCTCCCGCAACAGCCGTGCCAGCTCACCCGTGCCAGAGAACAGCGTCCCAGCCGAGCGGTCAGTCATGATCCACTCCTTCACTCGAACACCTGTGGCCAACCGCCGGGCAGGACGATCGGAGAATCACCGGTCGTGAGCACGGACGGCGTGGTGATCATGCCTTGTGAAGCCACCGATGTGAAGAGTCGATTCGACCGAACCGCAGAGCGGACGGGAAACCAGATGGGAGGAAATTCACGACCACCCATCCGCACGCGTCCAACACCACCGGGGTCCGCGGATCGGCTGCTGATGAGCCACGAAAGCATCAATTGACGGCGAAGTTCGCCCTCGCGACAAGTCCCATAGCATATTTCGGCCAGAACGTGCCGACGCTCGGAGCACCATCACACCCGCCGTCGCTCTCTCCCGGGTGCTTGACCCACAACAATGCGTCCGCGAGCGGGTGACCGGCCGGTTTGCCTTGAGGGAGCGGACCCAGTCCACGACCGGCGGGATTGCACCAATGGTTGCCGACCCTCCCCTGGCCCGATCGACTGGTGTCGACAATGTAATGCTTGCCGCCGACCAGCGCCGAGAGAGCGTCACCGTAGGCGTAGTCGGTGGATAGGCGATCGAATCCGGCCACATTGACGGCGAACCCGTCCACCAGACCGATGCCGGCCTGGCTGAGCAGGCTCGCCTGCTTGTGAACCGGGATCCACATGGATGCGTCGATGTAGACCCTCACGTTGGGCCGTTTCTTGAGAATTCTGGCCGCGTTCGCAAGCATGCCTTCGCGCTGGTGCGAGACGCCGACATCCTTGAGACGGCTGCTCAGCGCCAGCGAGTTGGGCTCGAGGATCACGATAGCTTTGGCGTTACCGACTGCGGCTCCGATGGCGTTGACCCAGCTGTAATACTGTGACGCTGTGTGGACGCCTCCGCGCGAATAGCCGCCATTATCCCGGTTGGGGACTCCAGCGACAACCAGTTGCAGGGTTCTGTTCGCCGCCTTGGACAGCAGGGTCGAGATCATCGCGGCCGGCTCGGGGTACACCTCGGGAACGAGCCAGGTGGCCTGCGGCTGGTCGGCGATGACCTTGAGCTGGGGATAGCTAGCGACGAACGCGGTGGCGGCAATCGGGCCGCCATACAAGCTCAGGCTCGTGTTCGGGTCGGCCGGTCCCGCTGGTTCTGCCGACGTCGGGGGGACGAGCGTGACGGAGGCCGATCCGGCGGCCTGCGAGGAAGCGGCCGATGGGTGCCTACTGCTGGTCGCGGCTGAGTGGGGGCCGGCGATCAGGCCACCGATCGTCATCAGCAGAGCAATCGCCCCGCCGGCGGCCACACTGCCTAATGCCGACCGCGACACACTGAATGCGTTCATACGGTTTCTCATCGGACGGAGGGTGCGCTTTCTGAGCCTTCCGCTACTGGCATGATCACAGATCGCCGTCGCGTCGCCTCGGGTAGGGCGTGAGAGAGGCGGCCCCTTCTGCCGTCTTGGGAGCGTTATCCCATGGATTTCGCGCCGTCCAACGCCTCACGAATGATGTCGGCGTGCCCGGCGTGCTGCGCGGTTTCGGCGATGATGTGCAGAACCACCCGTCGCGCGGACCACCGCGCGCCGGGTTCGAACCACGGGGCCGGTGGCAACGGGTGCGAGTCGTCGAGGTCGACAAGCTCGGACACGAGCTTGTCGGTCCGGGCCGCGACCTGCTCATACAGTTCCAGGAGCCCACCTAGGGTCTCGCCTTCCAGCATGCGAAAGGCGTCCTGCCATTCATACCTCGAAGTCGCCCCTCCGGACGTCATCGCCGACGGGCCATGGACGATGAAGTCTGCCCACCGACGCTCGGTGAGCGCGACGTGCTTGATGAGCCCTCCCACGCACAGTTCACTTGAGGTGGTCCGTTGTCGCGCCTGCTCGTCGGTGAGGTCCCGGGCGGTCAGGCGCAGAAAGTAGCGATGCCTCGCCAACGATTCGAGCAGGTCGGCACGCTCGCCCGTGTCGGTCGTCTGGGTGGTGTCCACGATCGATCCCTTCGTCCGGTGGGAATGACCGTACGGCGAAGGTCTGACAACTTCGCCGCGCGCTCAGGCTCGCGACAATCGTGGCGTTCTCGAGCAGGCTCCCGGTCCTGGTCGCGGGGATGTTGCGCTACGGGGTGTCGGGGACAGAAGCGGGTCGGCCGAGGTGGTAGCCCTGCGCCCACGGCACGCCGAGGTCTTTCAGGACGACCAGCTCTTCAGCGTTGTCGACGCCTTCGGCGATCACGGTTGCGTTCATGTCGGCGGCGAAGGCCAGCAGGGCGCGGGTCAACGCGCGCTGCCCTCGGCTGTGCTGGATGCCGCGGACCAGCGAGATGTCGAGTTTGATGATGTCCGGTTCCAGCAGGATCAGGTGCCGGAAGCCGGCGTAGCCCGAGCCGAGATCATCGGCGGCGAGCCGGGCGCCGTGGGCACGCATCGGAGCCAACGCCCGGTGCAGCGCGGAGTAGTCCTCGATGGGAACATGCTCGGTCAACTCGATGACGACCTGGGGACACCGGGCCGGGTAGCACAGCTGTTGATCGGGGATGGCCAGGATCGTCGCCGGCGACATATTCAGCGCCAGAAAGGCGCCGGCCGCGGCCGAGTCCAGGAATGGGAGGGCGCGGGCCGCGGCCGACCATTCCAGCTCGGTGCCAAGACCGACGGCGAAGGCGTCGGCGAACCACCCCGCCGGCCCGAACGGGTGCGCGTGCGGAAAGCGGGTCAGCGCCTCGTAACCGACGGTGGCGAGAGTCTGGAGATCGAGCACCGGCTGATACACCGGCGTGATCGCGCCAGCCTGCAACACTGCCCGGATGCGGGCCTGGACCTCACAGCGTTCCTCACTGCTCATCCGGGGCGCCGGGGTCGGCCCGGCCGCGAGTGTGAGGTTCGCATACAGCTGACGGGTCTCCAGCAGGTTCGCCACCCGCAGCAGCACCTCTGAGACATCGAACGGCCAGCTGAGGAAGTCCCGCGCACCCCGCGACAGGGCACGATCACGAGCCTGGCGGCTCGAATCACAGGTCAACACCAGCACCGGCAGGTAGCAGCCGGCCGCGAATGCCTGCACCTGCTCCAGCACCTGGTGACCGTTCAGATGCGGCATCCGCAGATCGAGCAGGACCAAGTCGGGGTTGACGGCGGCCAGCAGTCCCACCACCCGGCGCGGGTCGGTCTCCGTCGTGACTCGGTGCATCCCCGCGCCGTTCAGCACCGCCCGCAGAAGCGCCACGTTGTCGGCGCTGTCGTCGATCACCAACACGCTCATCCCCGCGAAACGGGCCAGCAGGCCCTCCCATGAGTCGGCGTGCTGGACGGCGGCGATCATGTTCAACGTGCGGCCCTCCGCGCTTCGTTCCGGTGCGCGCCAGGCGAATCGTCCGGTTACCGAGCGCATTACTGACCTCATCGGCCGCGCCCGGCGCAACCTGAACAGAGATGCCCGCGTTAACCGACCGCGGCCTACTACGCCCACCCCGAGTCTCGGCGCGCAAAACGCCTGGCGATCTCGCCGCCGGGGTGTCCTGTCCTCGCTCGGTTGGAAGCGGGTGCGACCCTGTCAAGGACGAGGCACTAGCCGCAGCCGGCCACACGTGGATGCTGGGACGCCGCCGCCGCGGGCTCGAGCTCGGACAGTTCCAGGCGGTGCCGCGGCTCGACCGGGAACGCGGTCCGGCCGCGCACGGACAGGTCGGCCCGCACGTGCAGGAGTTCGCCCGGCGTCAGCGACCGCCAGCCGGGATCGTCGTCCATCCGCTCGCTGGCGATGATCACCGACGGGCTGTCAGCCAGATGCTCGGATCGCGCCCGGATCCGGTCGCTGACGGCATCCAAAGCACGCCCGGTGCCGTTACCACCCGCCGGTCGCTCCAGGACGTACAGTTCATGCGCGGCCGGCCAACGCAGCGCCCACAGATCCGTCGCGGTGGCCAGCACAAAATTCAGAGAGTAGACGGGCAGGCGGTCACCGATCCAGCCGATGGCCGCGACCAGACCGGCGGCGAGGTCATCGCCATGCTGGCGGGACTCGGCCGTGATCAGGGCAAAGATCCGCTCGCTGTCCGTCTCGCCAAGGACCAGGCCGGACGCGCCGAGCTCGGCAAGCCGTACATCGAGTTCGGCGAGCCCTTGAACCACCCCGTTGTGGGCGAACAGGCGCCCGTCCTGCTCGAAGGGGTGGGTGTTGACCACCGAGTGGCCGCCGGTGCTGGCGTAGCGCACGTGCGCGACGAAGGTAGTCCCGTGCCGCTCGTGGGCGGCCAGCGCGAACTCTGGATCGTCCCAGGCGGCGAGCGGCTGCTTATCGAGAATCGGCCTTCCATCGGTGAACACGCCGATCCCGGCGCCGTCCGGATTGCGGTGACTCTGCGCCGCCAGGCTGTCCGGGGCGTCGACGAGCCAGAAGGTGGCCGCGACCGGGATCGCCCCCGCGTGCAGGCCGAACAGCCGACACATCCGCCCGCACCTCCCCGGTAACCCTAATCCCGGTACCCGGATCCGTCAGGGACGTCGCGCCGCAGAAGGTCTGTGGTCCAGGACTGGGTCAAGGGAGATCGCGATCACCTCGAGCACCACTACGGCGAACGACCAGGCCGGAACCCAGTCGCCGAGGGTGTCGTACGGAGTGGCGACCGTCGCCCGCGGCACCGCGAGGGTGATCGTCCCGGTCGCCGCGGGCGACCAGGCAAGACGGTGACCCTCGGAGTCGAAGGCGGCCGCGGTCCCCGACAGTGTCGCCTGAACGGTCGGCCGGCCGGTCTCGACGGCGCGGACCGCGGCGAGAGCGGCGTGCTGGTCCGGTGCCCAGCTGCCCTGGAAGGTTGTCGTCGCAGTCTGGAAGACGAGAAGCTCAGCGCCGCCACGGGCCACGGTGCGGCTCATGTCCGGGAAGGCCGACTCGAAGCAGATCAACGGTGCGAACACGAGCCCGTCGGCGTGCATCACCTCGAGGTGACGCCCTCGGATCCGGTTCCGTGCCGCTGCTTTGGTGACCGACGACAGCCACCCCAGCAGGGGCCGGAGCGGGATGTACTCACCGAATGGGACCAGGCGCATCTTGGAGTCGGTGGCGAGGATCCCGCTCCGTCCGATGAGCACGGCGGTCTTGCCGATCCCGCCGCTGGGCGAGACCGCGTCGACGTTGACGAGCAGATCAGCTCTCAGCCGCGCCGCGAGGCTCTGAAGCTGCCGCCGAAGGTCCGCGCGAGCGAACAGGTCGAAGCCGACGCTGCTCTCACCCCAGACGACCAGCTGGAACTTGCCCGTCGGCAGCTTCGCGGTGGCCGCGATCTCGGTCCGCAGGCGGGTGGTCGGATCATGCACCACGCCTGCCTCCACCAGCGCGATCGCGTCGGACCCCGTGCCGCGCGGTTCCGGTTCGACGGCGTAGCAGACCGGCCCGGTGAGCAGGACGGCGACGGTGACGCACCCAGCGCAGGCGCGCAACGTCCAGGTCCGCGCCAACACGACGCCGAGGACGGCCACGTTGACGGCCACGATGAGGAAGGTGACCAGCCATACGCCGCCCAGGGATGCGGGAGCGAGGAATGCGGGGCTGTTCCATTGGCTCGCGCCGAGCAGGCCCCACGGACCACCCAGAGCAGACCACGACCGAATGCCTTCGATGATCGCCCACCCGGCCGGGATGACCACGAGCGCCGCCGCGAGCCGGCGGCCCTCCAGCGGCGGCGACAACAACCACCACGTCAGGACCGCCCACGGCACCCACAACACCGCGACGAGGCAAGCGGCGATCGGCAGCAGCACGGTTGTGCTGGGCAGCAGCCAGTAGTGCATCGCGACGAGGAATCCGAGGCCCCCGAACCAGCCGATGCCGCCGGCGCCCCAGGCAGACGGCGCCCGGCGGATCAGGATGAGCCACGGAACGAGGGCGAACCAGGCCAGCCACCACAGCGCTGGCTTCGGGAACGCGAGGACAGGCAGCGCCCCGCAGGCCAAGGTCGCGGCGACGCTCAGCCGCGGCAGCCGAGGTCTGTCGGGTCCGCGGGCGTCGCCGACGAACGGCCAGCCGCGGTACAACCAGGCGAACGCCAGCCAGCCGAGACCGAAGGCCGCACCCATCCACCAGAGCAGGGCCCGTACCCGGTCGAGGTGCCATAGCGGCACCATCGCGATACCGGCGAGTGCGAATGCCACGTTGTAGAGCACGTCGTAGAACGCGAAGACCCTGCCTCGAATGGCATCAGTTGTGGCACGACCCACGAGGGCGTCGGCGAGCACCTTCAGGCACTGGAAAGATACCGCGGTCGCCGCGAGCGCGGCCAGCAGGCCGATGAGCGTCGGGCTATACCCGGCGACGACGACTGCGGCGGCCGGTGGCAGGAAGGCCAGGGGGAGCAGCGCGTCCGGGCGCCATCGCGCGACCAGCCACGGCGCGCACACGGTACCCGCGAAGGCGGAGATTCCCGTTACGGCTACAGCCAGCCCGTACCCGGGCGCCGAGACATGATAGCGGTTGTCGGCGACGAGAACGAGCAGGACGAAGCCACCGCCGAGCAGAAGGCGGTGTGCCGACACCGCCAGCAGCGGCCGCCGCAGGTCCGGTGTCACGGCCGTGGCACGCATACCGGCCCCGAGTTGGCCGGCAAGCCCACCGAGAGCGGTGCCGATCCGCCGTCCCACCCGGTCGCCGCCGCCAGCGAACGGAAGCCGCCGGAACAGCACGCCCGCCGCGAGGTAGCTCAGTGCCGCCGACACGAACCCCGCCGACACCGACAACGAGACGAACATCGAACCCCCGACGGCTCCGATGAACGCCGCGCTCATTCCCATCAGCCCGGAGATCGCATTCGCACGCACCAGATCCTCGGAACGGACCGTCCGCGGCAGGATCGCACCCTTGGCGTCCAGGACGAATCGGGACGACGACAGCATCAGCAAGACTCCGAAGTACGCGGCCACCTCGGAGTGCCCGAGCGCCGCCCCCACCCCGACCACCGCGAGCGCCGCCCGCAACCAGGAGGCGGTGATCAGTGTGCGTCTGCGGTCCCACCGGTCGATGAAGACTCCGGCTAGTGGTCCCACCACGCTGAACGGCAGCAGGGTCACCGCGAGAACAGATGCGATCCGGGCCGGTGTCGCGCCGGTTCCGATATCGAAGAGGATCAGCTGCGCGAAGGAGATCTGCGCGAGGCCGTCCGCGAACTGTCCGGTGGCCTGGCCGAGGACGAGTGCGCGGAACGGACCGCAAAGCAGGCTGAGCGAGCCGCGCCAGCCAGCGGCGAAGGCGGCCCCCGCGACATCAAGGCGCGCGTCGTCGGACTCGATGGTCTCTACGCCCGTCGAGTCCGGTGCCGCACGGCCGATCGCCATATCTGCGTCACAAAGAAGCGAGTAGGGCCCCGCACCCGGGAACTACGGGCATAGTCACCACTATGCCCCTTCACCATGCTGCCAGTCCGCGATCAAGGGCGGCCCACGGCTCGAACGCGCTACTGACCGAGGCCAACCCCGCCGTCGGGCAGCGACTGGATCCTCCGAAGGACAAGCTCGCCGAGGACCCGGTACCGGCCGACGTCGCCTACCAGTTAATCCATGACGAGTTACTGCTCGACGGCAGCGCCCGGCTCAACCTCGCCACCTTTGTGACGACCTGGATGGAGCCGCAGGCACGCCAGCTGATGGCCGACTGCGTCGACAAGAATATGATCGACAAGGACGAGTACCCGCGGACGGCAGAACTGGAGCGCCGCTGCGTTGCCATGCTCGCCGACCTCTGGCACGCTCCGGACGGAGCAATCGACCCCACGCAAGCCAGCGCCACCGGCTGCTCGACGACCGGCTCGAGCGAGGCGTGCATGCTCGCCGGGCTCGCCTTGCGGCGGCGCTGGGCCGCGCGGGTCGGCGACCGCGCCGGGCGGCCGAATCTGGTCATGGGCGCCAACGTCCAGGTGTGCTGGGAAAAGTTCTGCCGGTATTGGGATGTGGAACCCCGGATCGTGCCGATGAGCGGTGAGCGCTTTCATCTCGACGCCGAGCAGGCCGTGGCCCGATGCGACGAGAACACCATCGGGGTCGTGGCGATCCTGGGATCGACCTTCGACGGTAGTTACGAACCGGTCGCCGAGATCGCCGCGGCACTCGACCAACTGGCCGTTCAGGGAGGACCGGACGTGCCGATCCACGTCGACGGGGCCTCCGGCGCGATGATCGCCCCGTTCCTCGACGAGGACTTGGTGTGGGACTTTCGGCTGCCCAGGGTGGCGTCGATCAACACCTCCGGCCACAAGTACGGCCTGGTGTACCCGGGCGTCGGCTGGGTGTTGTGGCGGGACTCCGCCGCCCTGCCCGAAGAATTGATCTTCAACGTCAATTACCTCGGTGGAAATATGCCCACCTTCGCGCTGAACTTCTCCCGGCCAGGATCGGAGGTGGTGGCGCAGTACTACACCTTTTTCCGGCTGGGCCGATCCGGCTTTCGGGCCGTCCAGCAGGCCGCCCGGAACGTGGCAACCGACTTGTCGGCCCATATCGCGGCGATGCCGGAGTTTCGACTGCTATCCAGGGGGGACGAGTTGCCGGTGTTCGCCTTCACAACCACCGATCAGGTCACCGGATGGGACGTCTTCGCCCTGTCGAGGGCGCTGCGGGAACGGGGCTGGCAGGTACCGGCCTACACCTTCCCCGCCGATCGGCAGGACCTGTCGGTACTGCGGATCGTCTGCCGCAACGGGTTCAGCCACGACCTCGCCGGCATGTTCTTCGGTGACCTCCAGAGTGCGGTCGGTCAGCTCAATTCCGACACCCACCGGGGTATGGCCAGCGGGCCATCCAGCTTCCGGCACTGATTGGGCGGACAAT
>Ga0307504_10000071_pt1 | contig 21369 bp, 27 predicted proteins | sample 19_S_MG_FD_194516 | JGI IMG/M metagenome (GOLD analysis project Ga0307504, IMG submission 194516) | Soil microbial communities from Populus trichocarpa stands in riparian zone in the Pacific Northwest, United States - 19_S | ecosystem: Environmental > Terrestrial > Soil > Riparian zone > Trees... | reverse complement strand
CGCAGAAGGTAATGGTCGGCCGGTTGGCCAGTGATCAGCGGCGGGTGGCGATGAGTATTTCCGTGTCGCCTGGCCAGTCCCAGAACCGCCCGGTCGGCGAGTCACGCTCAAGTAGCTCGCGTAGTGTGCCGATGAACTCGTCCAGGCGTGGACCGAACAGGTGCGGGGCGGCGTAGGACATGGACAGGCGGCCGGCGAGGACACCATCGGCGTCGCGGATGATGTCCGGCCGGCCCGGGGCGAACACGGTGCGCGGGGCGCCGAATGAAGTGCGCTCCACTGTGCGCTCGAACCGCTCGACGCTGTAGTCGGCGACGAGCCGGTTGCCCGAGCGCAACTCGGAGTTCAGGAAGGTCGTGATCAGGTCGCGGATCTGCTCGTGCGGGATCGGTGAGGTGCCCGTGGGCGGTGGCGGTGCCGGCCGGGTCGGGGCATGGCTGATCAGAACCAGAGACCCGCCCGGTTCGAGTAGCTGATACACGGTTTCTGCCACGACGCCGGTTCGTACGGTGAAACGACTGCCCGAAGGTGACCAGCCGCACCGGGCTCAACCCGAGCTCGGGCAGATCCTCCGCGGTCGCACGGACAAATCGAGCGAGCTCAACCCCGCGGCGGCCGCGTGCGAGCGGGCTTCGGCGAGCATGTCCGGGTCGGGCTCCAGCAGCGTGACGTGGTCGAACGACCCGGCCAGTTGCACGCCCACTGTTCCGGGCCCGCTGCCGACGTCCACCAGATGGCCGGTCCCGTCCAGACCCAGCTCGTCGGCCAGCACGCTCGGAAGATCGACCGAGTAGCCCGGCCGCCCGCGCAGGTAGTACGGCGCAGCCCCGAGGTACTGCGTCGGGTCGTACTCCACCGCGCCATGCTCGCATTCGCGCAGACCCTCCGGCGCCCTTGGGTACCGGCACGACAATCTGCGCGCGATCATCGCCGTTGCTCGCGTGTGCAGACCGACGGGTCGCGAGCGCCGGCTCAGCGCGTCACGTCACCCGGTGGGCCTCTTTATGGTGACGGTGTGAGACGGGCGGTCAGCTGAGGCGCGCCCGGGGCGCTGCTCCGGCATCATCGCTTGTGCGGGGAGGATGAGATGAGCCGTCGCCGTGCCGCGGAACGGCGGGTCTGGTTGACGCCGGAGCGGGGCGGCCGATCCTGATGTCCGAGGAGAAGGCGGCCATGGACGACAACGGGAACATCCACGTCCCGGTGAGCTACGAACGCTGCGAGCACATCGCGGGACCCTTCTACCACGGAACGAGATCCGCGCTCGAGATCGGAGATGAGCTAGTCCCCGGCTACGGCTCCAACTTCCACGAGGGCCGGGTCTCAAACAACATCTACTTCACCGCGCTTGTGGACACCGCCGTATGGGGAGCGGAACTGGCGACAGCGCTGGCCGGAAGCGGGGAGCGCGGACGCATCTACGTGGTGGAGCCCCTGGGTCCCTTCGAGGACGACCCGAACGTGACCAACAAGAGATTCCCCGGCAACCCCACGCAGTCCTACCGCACCCGCCATCGGCTGCGCGTCGTCGGGGAGATCGACAGCTGGGAGGGTCACGACCCGGAAGTTCTGAAAGGGATGCTGGATCGCCTGGCGCTGCTGCGGGAGCAGGGGCTGGACGTCATCGAGGACTAGGCAGAGTCCTTGCTGTCACGAATGACACAGCTCTGCTCTGCCGCAACGGGCGATGTCGTCATGGCAGTTCAGGTAGTTGTGCGGCGGCGTAGTAGTAGCCGATGACGGTCGCCGGTGTGGGGGTGGGCGGTGTGGCGACTCGTGCGGCGCTGTCGCGGCCGAACTCTTGGAAGGCAGCTAATCGTGGCAGTGGGTTCGACCCGTCGGGCGTGTCGGCGGTGGACACGTGGACGAAGGAGACGCCGTCCTCAAGGCAGCGCACCTGGTAGTCCAGCACACCCGCCGGCTTGTCGGTGCGCAACTGCTGGAAGACGGCCTCGATGAGTCGCACGTGCTCGGCCCGAGCTTCCGGGCGGACCCGGTAGGTCACAACCACGCTGCTGATCATCTGACGTTCCTCTCGCGATGGTGAACAAACGAACCTGATGGCAGACCGTACGCTCCGCCTGCGCACCCCTCACGTTTCAGCGGCGCGGCGCACCTTTGTGCTACTCCGTCGGTGCGGGCACGCGGCTGGCGACGAGATCAGGCGCTGGCGTCAGCGTCCGGCTACCATCGACATCGCGCATCGTGGCCCACGAGCATAAGGAGGCCAATGCCCCCGCATACGGTTGACGGGATCGTCACGCGGGCTGCGCTGGCGGGTGGCGTTATCGGCCTGGTAGTAGGCCTGGTCCGGGGGCTGACCGTCTACCCGCCGACCGCATGGGCCGCGGGGTTCGAGATCGGCATTCCCGCTGCGATCGCCGGAGCCATCATCGGAGTGGGCATCGCCGGTCTGCGCAGCGCTCTGCGGCGGGTTCGGGCACGCATCCGCTAGCACCACGGCACTGCGCGCTGTCGAACGAGCATGCCCAGACAAGCCACCATCATGTCCGACATAATCAAGGGGGTGTGGACTACGCCGGGCTGACGTGGACCGCCGCCGCCCGCCGACATCGGATGTCCCGCGCCCAGGTCCGCCACGTCGTAGCCCATGCCGGACTGGTCTTCGTTCGCCCGGCGGATCCTCCGTCGCGCCCGGATGACGCGCTGTTGTTCGTCGGCGACGACGAGGACGGCGGCCCCGATCGAAGTCGTCGGCCTTGAACTGGGCGGCGGCTTTGCGGGTGATCCACGCAATGGCGATGCGCGAGGGTCACCGCACAACCGGGTCGACCTGCGCGTCGATGACGACACCTACGCCGCGATCCGTCGGATCGCCTTGGACAGCGACCGCAACGTCAGCGATGTCGTGCGCGAAGCCATCCGTCGATACCCGCACGCCAGCGCCGGCAGGCCCTGCTCATCGCACGCATGGGCTTGACAGCGGTGGCATGCTCGCCGATGGGCTGGGATGGAGCGTGGTGTGCGGCGACGGAATCTTCTCGCGGGTGAACGGTGACCTCGTGGTGCTCCAGGAACGTCCCTATGACACCGAGGAGTTCCTCCAACGCGCGCTTGCCGAACATCCAGAGGTGATCGCCGGCGAATCGACGGTGGGCGGTGACTCGGGGAAACTGCTTCTCGTGCAGCAGGAAACGGGCGTCCCGGCCACACCCGAGGCCTCGCCGCCGTGCGGAACCGGCCGCGATCGGCGAACGCCGGGGCAACCTCAGCGATGATTCGCGCCGGCCCGCTCAGTACGCGATACCAATGTGTGCTCGATGGTGGGTCGGGTTGTCGATCTCGTCTACGACTGCGAGCGCGAAGTCGGCTCCGGAGATGTTGGAACCGCCACTGATATCGAAAAGGGCCACGTCGTCGCCGACCCGGTAGCTACCCGTCGGCTCACCGGCCGCCCACGATCCATAGCCACCGGCCGGGCTGACGAAGACCCAGTCGAGTTCGTCCGGCGCGGTGTCGACGAGCATCGCCCGCGTGGCGTCGCCCTCGCGCGCTTCGGCGCGGAACTCCTCGGGCACGTCGCCTTCGGCGAATCGTGGCTGACCCGGGGCCGGGCGCAGCGATGAGAAGCCGCCGATCTGGAGGTATCGCGCCCCGGCGGCCGCGGACCGCTGAGCCAGGTCGCGGTAGACGGCGACCAGCCGTCCGGCCATGTCCCCGCGCGGGGACAGTGTCGCGACCACCGCGGCGGCCCCCGGTATTACCCGCTGGGCGACCTCCTCGACAGGTCCCGTCTCGTACCGCACGCCTGGAATCGGTTCCTTCGGTGCCGACCTGCTTACCGAGACCACCTGGTGGCCGCGGGAAATGGCCTCACGGGCGATGTTGCCCCCGGTGTAGCCGGTACCGCCGAACACGACGATGGTGGACATGTCGGACCTCCTTGGCTCGTGCTTGTCAAGGACGACGACGCCAGCGGGCGGCGGCATATTCCCGTCGTTGGTGCCGAGGGTCACGTCCGTCCCGCGCGCTTGTCGGTGATACGACGTGAACGGGGAATGGATTGTGATTCAGGTGGTGTTCAGTCCATCGACACCCGAGGAGCGGCGATGCTGTTGTTGGACAGACCACTTGTACACAGTGGTGGCCGTGGATGCCTGCTCGCGCGTAGACCGATGGGCCCCGTGCGCCGGTCCAATGCCCCCGTAAGCTCACAGGCAACAGGACAGAAATTGGTCCCGGGTGCCGAGCAGAAGGGGACAGCAGTGTCCGAGGAATCCGTAGAGGAGCGCCGAGTTCGATTCGAGCGGGACGCCCTGCCGTTCCTCGATCAGCTCTACGCCGCCGCGATGCGGATGACCCGCAATCCCACGGACGCCGAGGACCTGGTCCAGGAGACCTTCGTCAAGGCCTTCGCCGCGTTTCACCAGTTTCAGGAGGGTACGAACCTCAAGGCATGGCTTTATCGGATCCTGACGAACAGCTTCATCAATACGTACCGCAAGAAGCAACGGCAACCGCAACAGACGAACTCCGAAAACATCGAGGACTGGCAGTTGCACGCCGCCGAGTCGCACACTTCGACCGGATTGCGTTCGGCTGAGATGGAGGCGTTGGATCACCTGCCCGATTCCGATGTGAAGGACGCGCTCCAGTCGTTGCCCGAGGAGTTCCGGCTCGCGGTGTACCTGGCCGATGTCGAAGGTTTCGCTTATAAGGAGATCGCAGACATCATGGATACGCCGATCGGCACGGTGATGTCTCGGTTGCACCGCGGTCGCAAGCAGCTGCAGACCCTGCTGGCCGATTACGCCCGAGGTCGCGGCTTGGTAAAGACCAGTTCCGGCAGCTCCTCCAAGGGAGACCAAGCATGATGGGCTTCGGGCCTGGCGGGATCGACTGTGATGATGTGCTCGCCGACGTGTACCTGTACCTCGATGATGAAACCGATGCCGAGGTTCGGCATCGAATTCGCACTCATCTCGACGAATGCGCACCGTGTCTACGACTTTTCGGTCTCGAGCAGGACGTCAAATCGCTGGTCGCCAGATCATGCGGTGGTGACCTCGCGCCGGAACGGCTCAGACTGCGGATCCGAAATCGGTTGACCGAAGTTGTGATCGAGACCAGCCACTTGGAGTACCGAGCCGATTAGGCCAGCTCCGGGCGTTCAGCCAGAGATCCCACCAGAACGCTATGGATCGATCGTAACACCATAAATCAGGACGGCTAACGCTATAACAGGACGATATGGACTAAATCCGGATCCCTCCTGGCGCCGGCAGGCCACCGTCGGTGCCAGGCACCGGTTCGGTGACCCCGAGTGAATCCGAGTAGTAGTCCTCCGGTTTGGTGTGATCGTTTCCTCCGGGCGCGTTGAGGCCACGCAGCACCACGGTCAATGAACGCCGACAGTGCGATGTAGACCTTGGTGTGGCTGAACGGGAATTCGGCGAGGGACGAGCCGAAGTGCTTGGTCACCGCCGGGTTGGGGGCCTGTTGGTAGGCGGCCACCGTTCCGTAGATCATCGCCACCGCCCAGCCAGCCAGCAAGGCCCAACGATGGAACCAGCGGGTGTACAGACCGGCGACGATGGCAAGGAAGGTCTGCAAGATCCACACACCACCCAGCAGCTGCATGTTTATCGCATTCTGCTTGTCCAGCAGCAGGACGAAGAGCAGTGCCCCGAATTTCACCACCAGTGAGGTGACCTTCGAGACCTTGGCCTCCTGCTTGGGCGTCGCGTCCGGCCGGAGGAACTCGCGGTAGACATTGCGAGTGAACAGGTTCGCCGCGGCGATCGACATGATCGCGGCCGGCACCAGGGCACCGATGGCGATCGCCGCGAACGCGACGCCGGCGAACCAGCTCGGGAAGGCGTCCTGGAAGAAATGCGGCACGGCCAGTTGCGCGTTGGCCTTGCCGTCGAGACCGATGACCTTCGTCTTGGCCGCGATGGCGGCGAAGCCGAGCAACGCGAGTAGGCCGAGCATCAGAGAGTACAGCGGCAGGATGGCAGCGTTGCGGCGGATCACATTTCGGTTACTGCCTGAGAGCACCGCGGTCATCGAGTGCGGATACATGAACAGTGCGAGCGCAGATCCGAGTGCCAGCGAGGAGTAAGCCCAATAGTTGTTGGCAGCGGGGATGAACACTCCGGTGGCCGTGCCCTTGGGTGTCTTGGTGGCCATCTTGGCCTCTGCCGCGTGAAACATGGGGCCGAAGCCGATCTTCACGCCGACGTAGACGGCGGCGACGATGATTACCAGGTAGATCAGCGTGTCCTTGACGAACGCGATCAGGGCGGGCGCGCGTAGGCCAGAGGAGTAGGTGTACGCGGCCAGCACCGCGAACGCGATGAACAGCGGCAGATCCTTGACGAAGGCGTTGCCGGAGCCACCGAGGCCAAGGGTGTCCAGCACCGCTTGAATCCCGACCAGTTGCAGGGCGATGTAGGGCATCGTGGCGAGGATGCCGGTAACGGCCACGGCCAACGACAGGGCCTTGGAGTCGTAGCGCCCTCGAATGAAGTCCGCCGGGGTTACATAGCCGTTGCGGTGCGCCACCGACCACAGCCGGGGCATGAAGATGAAGATCAGCGGGTAGACCACGATCGTGTAGGGCACCGCGAAGAAACCGCTGACCGCCCCGGTCGCGAACATCGCGGCGGGAACGGCCACAAATGTATAGGCCGTGTAGAGGTCGCCGCCCAGCAGAAACCAGGTGGTGATCGTGCCGAAGCTTCGCCCGCCCAGTCCCCATTCGTCCAGCGAATGCATGGTGTCGGGGCGTTTCCACCTCGCGGCCGCGAACCCCCCGATGGTGACCATTATGAAGAAGAACAGCAGGACGCTCAGGGCCACGGCGTCCACCCGGCCACCGGCGGCGAGGATGGGGGAACCTGGACTCATCGGGCTGCCCTATCACGACGGGCCCGGCTGACCAGGACGTATGCGCTATAGGTGCATCCGGCCGCGAGAAATACCCATACGAACTGGTACCAATAGAAGAACGGCACTCCGAACAGTTCCGGATCCTTCTTCGCGTAGCTAGCCACCAGCAAGAGGGCGATCACCGGGATGGCGAGCATGGCGCCCGCGGCGCAGGCAGTAGCCGTCGGTAGTCGACGGGGGGATGGTTCGGGCATCGCGTCCTCCTCGTTCCTCGGAAATGTAATCCCCGCCGCGTGTTATCGATGTTCGCCACGCGGGCGAATGTTGTCGGTTCGAGCAGCGGTCAACCAATCGCGTACCTGACCGCCGCTTGCCGACGACCGCACTTGTGGGACGCTCTGGGCACCATGTCAGCCCTGTCGGAGCTTCTCGCCGCGCACACCCGCCTCGAGGCCGATCAGACCGATCACCTGCAACGGTTGGTGGCCGAGTGGCAACTGCTGTCGGACATGTCGTTCGCCGATCTGCTGCTCTGGGTGCCGAGCAATGAGGATGACTTTCTCTGCGCCGCGCAGTGCCGCCCGACTACCGGACCGACCGCCTACCTGCATGACCGGGTCGGTGACCGGCTCAGCGGCACCCGAGCGGCGCCGCTGTATGTCGCGTTGAACGAAGCCCGGATTTTCAGGGAGTCCGACCCGGACTGGGAAGGCGATACGCCGATCCGCCGCGAGGCCATCCCCATCGTGCATGGCGGCCAGACCATCGCTGTTCTCGGGCGTGACGGGAACCTGACCAGCGTGCGCAGTCCCAGCCAACTCGAACTCGCCTACTTGCAGAGCGCTGCCGATCTTGCCTCGATGGTCGCCACCGGAGCCTTTCCGGGACCGGCCAACGAGCGCGAAGAAGCAGCCGGCCCCCGGGTCGGCGACGGCATGGTGCGGGTCGATGACGCCGGCAACGTGCTCTACGCCAGCCCGAACGCCTCATCAGCGTTCCGGCGGCTCGGCTTCAACGGCAATCTGCTCAGGGAACCGTTCGCCTCGGCGGTAGCCGATATGGTCCGCGATCCGTTCGCGGCCGCCGACTTCGAGCAGATGCTCAGCGAGGCGCTGGCGGGGGGCCATCCGCGCAGCCGAGAGGTTGACGGTGGGGGAGCGATTGTGCAGTTCCGGGCGATCCCGCTGCATCCGCGCGGGGAGTCGCTCGGGGCGCTCATCCTCTTGCAGGACGTTACCGAACTCCGCCGACGGGACCGTCAGATCCTGAGCAAGGACGCGACGATCCGCGAGATCCATCATCGGGTCAAGAACAATCTACAGACGGTCGCGGCCCTGCTCAGGCTTCAGTCCCGGCGGGTGGCCAGCCCGGAGGCGCGGGTAGCCCTCGAGGAATCCATGCGGCGGGTCTCCTCGATCGCTCTGGTGCATGAGACCCTCTCTTCGGCCATCGACGAAGCGGTCAACTTCGACGAAGTGGTCGACCGGCTGCTCGCTATGCTGTCCGACGTCACCGGGGCGGCAGACCGGGTTCTGGTGCGGCGTGCGGGGACTTTCGGCGAGCTGCCCGCCGACCTGGCCACTCCGTTGGTGATGGTGCTCACCGAACTCGTCGGAAACGCCGTCGAACACGGCTTCCCAGACGGTGCCACGGGCACGGTCGACGTATCCGGAAACCGGCGTCGGGGCACTCTGGAGGTGACCGTTGTCGACGACGGCGGAGGATTGCCGGACGGTTTCCGTCTGGACAGCAGCGATCGGTTGGGCCTTCAGATCGTCAGGACGCTCATCGACGCCGAACTTGACGCGACCCTGGAGCTGGGCGAACGCCAAGACGGGCGGCTTGGCACCGCGGCCGTCGTCGGAATTCCGCTCAGTCGTCGGGATCGGGGAGCGCTGGCATGAACTGATAGGGGATGGTTGGTTGGGATCCGAAAAAATCTGCCTTTCGGGGTTCAAGCCATACGAGCGCGAGCTCGTGCGTTGCGCCGCTTGAGTGCCCGACGTTCGTCCTCGCTCAGGCCACCCCACACACCCGCATCCTGACCGGACTCGAGGGCCCAGGCCAGACATTCGGACATGACCGGGCATCGACGGCAGACCACCTTAGCCTCTTCGATCTGCATCAATGCCGGACCGGTGTTGCCGATCGGAAAGAACAGTTCCGGGTCCTCGTCGCGGCATACCGCGCGGTGACGCCAGTCCATTGGGTATTTCTCCTAACGTATTCGACTACTGCGGGTCAGATCGCTCCACACGGCGCTTGTGAATTCTTTCACGAGCTTACGTGCAAGAGCAAGGTTTATCGATCTCCTGACAGCTTTGTCACGCCGCAGTGGTGCACGAGGCAACGGTCTCTTTTTGCCGACTCTCACCTGCCATATCAGACTTGCTTACCCTGGAGTACGAAGCAAGACCTTGGCCAGAAACGATAGAACAGTTTCCCCGTTTCCACAGTCCGGACCCAGACTGGACCATGGCATTTGGGCCAAAATATCGGACACGCCGCTTGGTCAGCGTTAAATCAAGACCCGAAGTGCGTTCGGAACGCTGCGAAACGATACGGCATCACGTTTGTCCAGAGCGTCGCCGTCCACCTGGAAAGGCACCGGACGCGACGCTCGTACCACGAAAGCGTCGAGATCATGCCGTAGACGCACGCCCAGCTTGGTGGGTTTGTACGACGCCGAGCCCCGTTTCTGGTCGGGCTGACGCAGCATCCTCGCGACGGACCACAGCACACCCGGCGCACCCATCCGGCTGCGCGCGTAAACGTCGAGGCCGGTGTCGAACGACGCCGCGGGGGTGGGCGAGACGCGCCGCTGACCGAGAAAGGTCCACGGGTCGCAGTTGGTGACCACCGCCATGAACAGATCCTCCAGGACATCGCCGTCGCCGAGGTGCACGCTCAGAGGCGGCGACCGGCGGTCCTGAGCGAAGAAGGTCCGCACCGCGGTCCGCACGTACAACGAATGGGTGGATCGTCTACCGCGACGCCGGTGCGCCTCGACCTGTCCCACGACGGCCGCGTCGTAGCCCAATCCGGCGGCGAAGACGAACCAGCGATCGTCCGCCTGACCGACCCCGATCGGGCGGCTGCGACCGGTGGCCATCGCGTCGAGCAGCACGGAGGTCGCCTCGACCGGATCGTTCGGAAGGCCGATCGCACGGGCGAACACGTTCGTCGAGCCGGCCGGGACGACGCCGAGGGCGGGAACCTGGCCGTGGACGCCGTCTGTGAGCAGTCCGTTGACAACCTCGTTGACGGTACCGTCACCGCCGAGGGCGACGACGATGTCGACGCCATCGCGCATCGCTCGGCAGGCCAGTGCCGCGGCGTGGCCACGATTGGCGGTCTCTTCGACCTCTAGTTTGGCGTCGGCGGCCAGCGCGTGTACGACGACATCGCGCTGCCGCGCCGTGGTAGCGGTCGCACGTGGATTAGAGACGACGAGGACGCGCACGCCCGGCAGTCTACCGGCCGGTTTGGCGGATAGTGGGCAGCCGGCTCGCATACGCTGCTTCGGTGTCCGAGAATGCGCTCAGGCCCGAACCCGCGGTGCCCGGCACGTTGCGGCTCGCGGCCGCGATCGTAACCGGCGAGGCGCTGGCATTGGCCGCGGGAGCACTGACCCTGCTGCTTAAGACATTGTTCGGCAATCCCGACGCAATCGGACGGGCGCTGGCACTCATCGGGTTCGCGCTGGTGACGGCGCTGGTTCTCGGCCTCTGTGCCCGCGGCCTGATACACCTTCGTCCGAGCGCCCGGTCGCCGATCGTTATCGTCCAACTGCTGGCGCTTCCGGTGACCTACTCGCTGGGCTTTCAGGCCGGCCGGTCCGTGGTCGCCGTCCCCATCATGCTCGCCGCTGTGCTCGTGCTCGGACTGCTGCTCAGCCCGTCCGCCCGGCAAGCTCTGGATCGGGTGAGCTGAGGACGGGTGTCAGTGGGTCACACGAACGTCCGGCAGCTTTTCGCGGAGCTCGGCCAGCGTCTTGGCGAGCAGCCGTGACACGTGCACCTGAGAGATTCCGAGCACTTCGGCGATCTCACTCTGGGTCTTGTTCTGGACGAAGCGCAACACCAGGGCCTGACGCTCGCGGTCTGCCAGATCGGCCAGCACCGGGCGCAATGCGTGGCGCAGTTCGACGTGGTCCAGGGCCTCATCGGAGTCGATCAGGGTGTCGGCGATGGTCCGTCCGGTCGGGCCGTTCGGCACGTCGATCGGCAGGGCCGAGTACGCGCGAGCGGACTCCGTGCCCTCGATGACCTCTTCTTCGCTTATCTCGAGATGTGCGGCCAATTCGGCAACCGTGGGTGAGCGGCCCAACCGCTGGGACAGGTCAGCGACCGCGGTCGCGAGCTCACCCCGGAGCTCCTGCAACCGGCGCGGGACCCGGACCATCCAGCCGCGATCCCGGAAGTGCCGCTTGATCTCACCCGCGATGTTGGGCGTGGCGAATGTCGAGAATTCCAGGCCGCGATCGGGCTCGAAGCGGTCGATGGCTTGAAGTAGGCCAACCGTCCCGATCTGCATGAGGTCGTCCGCCGGTTCGCCGCGGCCGGCGAACGCACGGGCGAGGTAGCGAACCAGCGGCAGATGAGCGGTCACCAGCTCGTCACGAATGGCCCGGTGACCAACACTGCCGGGATCGAGGGACTTGAGCCGCGCGAACAACTGATCGATCCGATCCCGATCGGGTCGGCTGCGCGCGTTCATCGGCCGCGAGCGCCTCGTGCTTTGGTCAGGGTCACCGAGAGCCGATCATCGGACAGCTTCTCGCCAACCGTGTCCGTGAGAGCTGACAGCACCATCCAGGCGAAGCTGGTCTGGTCGATCTGCACGGCGGTCAGGTGCACCGTGGGCACGCTAACCTCGATACTGAGCCAGTCCGACTCACCACCGAATGTCGCCGTCAGCGCGCTGTCCTGACTGGCGTTCGGCAACAACAGGGCACTGGCCTCGTCCACCGCGATTCTGAGATCGTCGATCTCCTCGATGGTGAAGTCGCGCCGGGCGGCCAACGAGGCGGTCACCGTGCGGAGCACCGAAATGTAGGCGGGGTCGGCCGGCACGGTCAGCTCGACCATGCGCCCGGCTCGGACGGCATCCTCGGCGAAAGCGGGGTCGGTCACGGCATGCTCCCGTCATCGTCAACTGAAGAGACCGACGGCCGAACGCAACATGGTCCGACTAACCGATGCGCACCGGTGCCGAGCATCATTGGAGCCTCAGGACCGAGTGGTCAAGGTTCCAGCGCAAGATTACGGCGCGGCCGTGTTCGTAGCCCAGACTCGAGGCCGCACCAGTATCAAGCCAATAGTGCCCTCCCGCCGCCACGGGTTCGCCGAGCCAGCGCGCGGCCAGGCAGCGACTGGCATGACCATGAGAGAACACCAAGACCGGTCCCGCGGGCTGGTGCTCCGAGATCAAGGCCAGCAACTTGTCGAATCGGGCGGTGACCTCGTCATGTGTTTCACCGCCCGGAACTGTGCCGGTCCAGATCGACCACTCCGGATAAAGTTCGTGGATCTGGTCTGAGGTCAGCCCTTCGAACTCGCCGTAATCCCACTCGGCTGCCTCGTGGCAGACCAGTTGGGGCGGGTAGCCCGCGAGCTCGGCGGTGCGCATCGCGCGTTGGCGGGGGGAGCTGATCACCACCGACGGCGGATGGTCGGCCAATAGCGTGGCTATCACGGCGCCCGCCGTCCGCGCCTGTTCCTCCCCGGCCGCCGTCAGCGGCACATCGGTGCGGCCGGTGTGCTGGCCGGTGCGGCTCCACGCCGTCTCGCCGTGCCGGATGAGGACCACAGCGGGAAGGTGCAAGTCGCTGACGGCGGCCGGTGCATCTGCTCGTTCGGGCGCCGGTGGTGCCACGAAGGCCGACCCAGAATGGTCATCGGCCTGTGTGCCGTGGCTCGCCAGATCGCCGCGATGCCCGCTCATGCAGCTTTCTTGGTCTCCCAGAAGATGGTGTCGATCTCGGCGATGAGGTCGAGCAGCTTCTGACCCTCGGCCGGATCGACGGCGGCTTTGCTGCCGGCAGCGCCCGCGGCCTTCGTCGCGCGGTTGAACAGGTCGTGCAGCTGTGGGTACTTCTCGAAATGCGGGGGTTTGAAGTAGTCCGTCCAGAGCACCCACAGGTGATGCTTGACCAGTTCGGCGCGCTGTTCCTTGATCATCAGAGCCCGGGTTCGGAAAATCGGATCGTCGTTGCTCTGGTACTTCTCCTGGATCGCTTTCACAGACTCGGCTTCGATGCGGGCCTGCGCGGGGTCATAAACACCACATGGCAGGTCGCAGTGGGCTGAGGCGGTGATCGATGGGCGCAGCAAGCGCATGACAACTCCTCCAGTCGCGGGTGAGAACGCTCCGATTTCAGCGCACTTGGCCGACCCTACTCCGGCGACCATGGTCAACATCGGGCAGCATCTTCGACCATGCGATACCTGCTGCCGTGGCAGATAGTACGGATCGAAGGCCACTCGATGACGCCTACCTTGGTGCCCGGCGACCTGGTTCTGGTCCGTCACGGCATGACGGTGAGTGGCGGAGTGATCGTTCTCGCGCGGTTTCGCTCTCGACCGGAGCTCGCGGTGATCAAACGTGCCGTGCGCGAGCGAGACGGCGGCTGGCTGCTGGCCAGTGACAATCCCCGCGCCGGCTCAGATTCCAGGCAGTACGGAGTAGCCGACGTCGAGGCCTGCGCCCGATGGATTCTCCGCCGGGGCCAAGCCAGGGCCGGACGGTGGCGACACTGGTGGCCGACCCGCGTCGATGTCCAATTTCGGCCGCCAGGATGAGACCCGCTGACTCCGGTACCCGGGACCACGACACGAATACCCGGGACCACGACTACCCGAGACCACGACACGAATACCCGGGACCACGACACGAAGCGGCCGTGATTCCAGGGTGGCGTCCCTCACGGCATCCGGTCTTGTCACTCCACCAAACTGGCGGCGTGCCAGACTCGCCTTCGGCAGTAACCCCTCGATGCGAAGGCGGATCCATCGGTGAACTGGCGAGGGACGGATCAACCGGTGAACTGGCGAAGACGCCAAAAGAGTGGGAGCGCATCGCAGTGAGGCAGCAGCCGTTCGATCCGACCAGTCCCGTGTTCAGAACTCATGAGGGTGGCAAGCTGTTGGTCACCAGCAGGCTGCCGCTGACCAACCGGGAGGCGCTGTCGCTGGCCTATACGCCCGGCGTCGCCGACATCTCGTCAGCCATCGCCTCCGACGAGACGTTGGCGGCGATCTACACGTGGCGATCCCGCCTGGTCGCCGTGGTCAGCGACGGCACGGCTGTGCTCGGTCTTGGCGACATCGGACCGGCGGCCGCGCTGCCGGTCATGGAAGGCAAGGCGGCCCTGTTCGAACAGTTCGCCGGCCTGAGCGCCGTGCCGGTGGTGCTGTCGACAACGGACACTCAGGAAATCATCGACACGGTCGTGCGAATCTCTCCGTCCTTCGGCGGGATCAACCTCGAAGATATCTCCGCGCCTCGTTGCTTCGAGATCGAGCGGCGGCTTCGTGAACTGCTCCCCATCCCGGTATTCCACGACGACCAGCACGGCACGGCGATCGTCGTCCTGGCCGCACTGCGTAATGCCGCCGCGGTGACCGGCCGGACGCTGGCCGACCTCAGGGCGGTGATCTCAGGAGCGGGCGCGGCGGGTGTTGCCTGCTCCAAGATCCTCATGTCTGCCGGCATCGGCGACCTGGCCGTGGCGGACTCGCGCGGCATCGTTCACCAGGGCCGGATCGGGTTGAACCCGGTCAAGCAACAACTGGCGGCGAACACCAATTCGGCAGGCCTGACGGGTTCGGTGGAGGATGCCCTGATCGGCGCGGATGTCTTCATCGGTGTGAGTTCCGGCTCGGTGACCGAGTCCGCGGTGGCACGGATGGCCGCCGATTCCATCATTTTCGCGATGGCCAATCCGACGCCCGAGGTTCACCCTGAAGTTGCCCACCGGCATGCCGCCGTGGTCGCCACCGGACGAAGCGATTATCCGAATCAAATCAACAATGTCCTTGCATTTCCGGGCGTTTTCGCTGGCGCGTTCGATGCTGGGGCACGTCAGATAACCGAGAACATGAAGTTGGCCGCGGCTGAGGCCATCGGGGCGGTGATCGCCGATGAGCTGTCGGCCGATCTCATCGTGCCCAGCCCGTTCGACCCTCGCGTGGTCCCCGCGGTGCGGCTTGCGGTGGCCGAACAGGCACGCCGGGATGGCGTGACCCGCGGCTCCGTTGCTCCCTGCCGCTGACCGCGGTCCGAGTGCGGTCGGAGTGTTGGCGCGGTCCGGAGGGCTACGTCGTGACGAGGTGGGTGTCGCGCTGGGGCCGTGCGCTCGGCCCCAGTTCGGACCAGGTTCGCTTGATTAGTTCAACCGCCCGGACGAGCTCACCGGACGGCAATGCGAACGGGATGCGCAGATAGCGTTCGAGCGTCCCGTCCACCGCGAAGCGCGCACCGGGCGTGATCAGCACGCCGCGCTGTTCGAGTCGATGAGTGAGCTGCGTCGCCGCGGCTGCGTCGAGTTCCACCCAGCTGGACAGCCCACCCAGCGGCCGACTCGGCCGCCAATGCGGCAACTCGACCGCCAAGGCGCGGAGGAGCACATCGCGCTTGATCCGCAGTTCGGCACGTCTTCGGGTGACGATGGAGTCCAGCTCCGGGAGCAGCCGGGTCGCCATCAACTGCTCGATCACCGGGCCCCCCATGTCCGACCGGGCCCGAATCGCGGCCAGGCGTTGCACGGCGTCGGGCGCGGCCCGGAGCCAGCCGACCCGGAGGCCCGCCCATATCGGTTTGGACAGCGACCCGAGGCTGATCGCCGACGGCTCCAGCGACGCCATCGGCAACTCCGCCGTGGCGGGCGACTCCGCCGTGCCGGGCGACTCCGCCGTGCCGGGCGACTCCGCCATGCCGGGCGACTCCGCCGTGGCGGACGGATGCGCTGTGGCGGGCGGCTCCCGCAGGTCGAGTTCCACGAAGGACTCGTCCACGACGACGGTGGTTCCGGCCCGCCGAGCCGCCGCGAGCACCTCGCGGCGGACGTCGGTTGTCATCAGCGCGCCGGTCGGATTATGAAAGTCGGGGATCAGGAAGGCCAGCCGCGGGGCGGTCTGCCGTATGGCATTGCGAATCGCGGCGACATCCCAATCGCCCCCGGGTTTGAAGGGCACTGTGACGGCCCGGGCACCCGACTGTCTGATGGCATCCAGCGCCCCCGGGTAGGTCGGCATGTCGGTGAGCACCCGGTCACCGGGGCTCACCGCGAGCCTGAGGACGAGGTCGAAGGCGTGCTGCGCCCCGTTGGTGACCAGGATCTGGTCCGGCTCGGTGGGAACGCCCCGCGCGCGGTATCTGGCCGCGACCGCGGCCCGGAGTTCGGGCACGCCGTACGGGTGATATCCGTCGCCTTGGGGGTACCTGCCCACCAGCGGCCCGACCGCGGCAAGGGCTGACTCGATGACACCCGGAATGGCTGGCAGGCAGGCGACGGACAGGTCAAGGACGTCGTCCATGGCCCCTTCGAGGGACATGCGGGACGCCGGGCCCCGCAGCTTTACCGTTGCTGGCAGCGTGAGGTAACTCCCGGAGCCCTGTCGGCGCGACAGCAGACCGTCACGGGCCAATTCGTCGTACGCGGCAGTGGCCGTGGACCGGCTGATACGCAGCGCGGATGCCAGGTCTCGTTCCGACGGCATCCGGATACCTGGAGTGAGGCGGCCGTCCAACAACATCGCGGTGAGCGCCGCGCTCAAGGCTCGGTATCGTGGCCCGGGTTGGCGATCCAAATCAGGAAGCAATGTTGAAATGGCATGTACGCCGAGCCGTGTGCTGGTCTGCATATTGTCAGTTTGCCAGCAAGTGGTTGGTCACGGAAGTCGTCTAGCCCGCGTTGCAGGCCACTTCTCCTGAATTGGCCCTGGCATTGGAGCGATTGGCACGCAAAACTGGCCAGGTGCATGTGAACCCTGCCGCCGGAGAACTAACCCAGAACACCATTGTCGCGGCCGATGCGGGCGCGATCATCGCGGCCGAGCCGATTCTGGGCCGACCGATTGGGCGCCTGGTACGCCGGATCATCCAGCTGTACATCGGCCTCGTGCTGTACGGCGTGTCGTCCGCGATGCAGGTTCAGGCTGGCCTGGGCCTTGATCCATGGGATGTGCTGCACCAGGGCATTGCGAACCGGGCACACCGTGCTATCGGCACCGTGGTCATCGTCGTCGGGGCGCTCGTCCTGCTCGGCTGGATCCCGTTGCGCCAGCGGCCAGGACTGGGGACCGTAAGCAACGTTCTGGTGCTCGGACTGGCTCTGAACGTCACGCTCCAGGTACTGCCACCCCAGCATGCGTTCCCAGCGCGGCTGGCCCTCCTCTTGGGCGCGATCGTGTTGTGTGGGATGGCGACGGGTATGTACATCGCCGCCGGTCTCGGACCTGGCCCGAGGGACGGCCTCATGACCGGACTGGCCAGGCGCACCGGCACCTCGATTCGGCTGGCCAGAACTGTGATCGAACTTGCGGTCCTGGCCGGCGGATGGCTGCTCGGTGGCACCGTAGGCGTCGGCACCGTCCTGTTCGCCGTGTCCATCGGCCCGCTGGCCCAGCTGTTTCTTGCCGTGTTCGGGCGGAGGCCCGTGCGATTTGAGCGACGCAGATCACGGGACCGGAGATGCCCGACAGGAGCGGCTTGACTTATGGATCCCTCATGACAAGACTCGGGCCACGTTGGGATGTGCGAAAAACAGCTTCGCCAGGACCGACAGTCGGGTCAGCTTTTCGTGAAGTACCCAGCCGTCAATTGCCCAGCGGCCCATGGGGAATCTCGTGAAGGGGCTTGAGTGACGGCTTCCGCTGGATGGAAACGCCCGACCGACCTGTGGCGTTCCGATCAGGTCGCACGTTTCTCCCGGCAGGCTAGCTTGGAGGGTCCCGTTGGCAGGTAACTCTTCGGAGTGTGGTCGGTCTGTGACCAGCAAGGTCGTCGCGATTTTGATGACTTTTACCGATGGTGGGTTGCACACGCTCACCGAGGTCGCGCGATTGGCGAACCTGCCGACCTCGACGGTGCATCGCCTGATCGGTGAGCTGGCCGCGTGGGGCGTCTTGGAGCGGACCGACGATGCGCGGTACCGGGTAGGCGCACCGCTGCGGGAAATCTGCGCGCACCCGTCTCGGATCCCCAATCTCCAAGAGCGGGCCCGCCGAGCGCTGGAGGATCTCAGCGCGGCAACCCGGACCGATGTCCGCCTGGGCGTGTTGATGGACGGTCGGGTCGCCTATATCGAGAAACTGCCGGGCAATCGTCCGGTATCCAGCTTCTCCGAGGCCGCGACCCTGCCCGCCCACGCGACCGCGATGGGGAAGGCGTTATTGGCGTTCTCGCCATCCAACACCCTCGATTTGATCGCGGCCCGCGGGTTGAAGGCATATACACCGCATACGTTGGTCACCATGGACGGACTGCGCCGGGCACTCTCGATGGCTCGGCTCGCTCGGGTCGCGATATCACGGTGGGAGCTGACGATCGGGCATGCTTCGATGGCGGTTCCGGTCTTCGGAGGCGGCGGCACCCTCGCCGCTGCCCTGGAAGTAAAAGTCCGGGACCTTCGGCAGGACGTGCGGTTGCTGCATCCGGTGCTGATGGTCGCCGCCCGAAGCATGTCGCGGGAACTGGCGGCTGTGCAAGCCATGCCCTCGCCCCTGATAGGTGGGCAGTGGAGCCACCCGTTGGCATCAGCGCCGTCCGCCTGAGCCCCTTGACCCGTCGGCGGCCCGCTTCGGCCCGGTTCGGCCGCACGGCCAACGGTATTCGGTAGGTTTCGGGGATGGCTGCACGGCGCCGCAGGCGCGGTAGCGGATCGCTGTCAGCGATTTGGAAGGCCTGGCCCTCGGCCGCCGCGCCGCGACGACGCAGGCGCGCGGCGCGCAAGGTCGCGCCGAAGGTCGTGGTGCGAGCGCCCAAGGCGGCAAAGACCCCGGCCAAAGTACGCGGCGTTGTCAGCGCACCGGCGGTCAAGCCTCGCGCCCCGCGCAAGAAAGCACCCGCGGGGCGCGGCGCCAGCCGGGCCGCCCGCTACGCCGGAGCGGCCGGCAGTCGCCCCTATCACTGTTACATTCCGTCTGGACTGCGACGTACTACCGGCGTTCCCCTGCTGATTCTCCTGCACGGCTGTCTTCAGACGCCGGCCGAATTCGCTGAGGCGACCCGGTTCAACCAACTCGCCGATCGTCACGGCTTCCTCGTCGTGTATCCCGAGCAGACCCTGACTCACAACCTTCAGCGATGTTGGAACTGGTTCGACGCGCGCCATCATGAGCGTTCGCATGGCGAACCGGCGATCCTGGCCGGCATCGCCCGCGAGGTGATGGCCGAGCGAACCCGGTGGCGAATCGACCACGACCGGGTGTATGTCGCGGGGCTGTCCGCCGGTGGGGCGATGGCGCTTGTCCTCGGCGCCACCTATCCGGATTTGTTCGCCGCCATCGGGGTGCATTCGGCGCCGCCGTACCGGTCGGCCACGTCGCGGTCCGGCGCCCTGACAGCCATGGCCGGCCGTTCGATTGTTCCGCCGGCGCACGCCGCGTCGATGTCGGGCATCGCACCCATGATCCTGTTTCAAGGACGCATCGACTCCACAGTGCGGGTGGTCAACGCCGTTCGGATCACCGATCAATGGCGATCCCTGCACGAACGGCGACTCGTCGGCGACCGGGATCCCGACCGGATCACTCGGCAGCGCGAGATCACCCACCTGACGGCCAGCGGGCGCACCTCCACCGTCACCCGTTGGTACAGCGCCTCCGGCCGCAAGCTGTTGGAGAGTTGGCAGGTGGAACGGCTGGCCCACGCGTGGTCAGGCGGCCGCAAGGGCGTCCCGTTCAGCGATCCGCAGGGGCCGAGGGCAACTACCGAGATGTGGCGATTCCTGTCCGGTCATCGGCTGAACCGCTGAACTCGGCCGCTGAACTGAACCGCTGAACTGAACCGCTGAACTCGGCCGCTGAACTCGGCCGCTGAACTCGGCCGCTGAACTCGGCCGCTGAACTCGGCCGCTGAACTCGGCCGCTGAACTCGGCCGCTGAACTACCACGTCAACTCACCAGTAGGCCGTGACGCCTGGCGCCGAGCGCGTCGACATAACCGAGGATCCGCCGATCGGCCGCGCGGTACGTCGCCCGAAGCCCGTCCGGAGTATTCGGATCGGCGAGCGCCGCGGGCAGCTCGATCAGTCGAAGGCGCGGTGAGAGCTCCATCCAGGTCGGGATGGCCTCGGCCTTGGTGATCACGAATCGGCGCGGAGCCACCTCGGTAAAGGTGAAGCGCGGCATGACGCCTTCGCGGTTGTCGTCGATCGGTTGCGCATGGCGGGAGATCTGGTTGCCCATGCAGTAGGCGACCCACTTGCCGTGCAGCTTCTGAAACGGTTGTACGACGTGTGCGTGATCACCCAGGATCACATCGACGTCCGGCGAGGCCAAGAGACGATCCGCCTCGCTGGTTTGCTCCGCCGTCGCGCCATGGTCGTACTCGGTGCCCCAATGAAGGCTCAGCACGACGATGTCCGCTCCGGCCAGCTTCGCCCGGTGTGCCGCGGCCAGGATCTTCGGGACGTCGATGAGATTGGCCAGCCACGGCTGCCCGTCCGGAACCGGAATCCCGTTGAAGCCAAAGGCGTAAGCGAGCTGGGCGATCCGGACGCCGTTGGTCGTGGTAACAATCAGCGGATGGGCTGCTTCAGCCGCGGATCGTGCGCTGCCGGTGTGCTCGAGGCCTGCCGCGTCAAGCTCGTCCAGGGTTCGTTTTACGCCGGTATAGCCCTGGTCGAGCGTATGGTTCGACGCCGTCGTGCAGCTGTCGTAACCGGCTCCCTTCAGGGCGGTCAGCACCTGTGGGGGAGCGTTGAAGTTCGGCCATCCGGAGAACGGGCCTTGCGGCGACGCCAGCGGCGTCTCCATCTCACAGATCGCGAGGTCCGCCGCCCGCGTCACCGGCGCCACACCGGCGTAGATCGGGCCGAAGTCGTAGCCGGTCCGGTGCGCCGCCCGGGCATCAGCGGCGGCCTGCGCCCACAGCGGTGGATGGATCAATACGTCCCCCGAACCCAGGATGGTGACGCTGCGCGGCACGGCCGGCGGCGGCACCGAAGGCGGCGGCACGACGGAGGCCGTTCGTGCGGGTGCTGGCACGACCCGGGCGACGGGGCTCCGACTGGCTTGCGGCTCCGGACGTGGGCTGCCCCGTTGCCCGCAGGCCGCCAGGACAGTCGCCACAATCGGGATCAGCGCCGTTCGGGCGAGCACGCCTCGCCAGGATAGGTGGACCGCGGTAACCGGCACCCCCGCACGGTACCTCCGGTGGCCGCCGATCCCAGGCAGGCATGGCCGTTATCCGGTTGCGGCGTCGTCGCCCCGGTGACCGCGCGGCCTGTTCCAGTCAGCCACCCGCGCTACTCGTCCTCGTCGTCGGCGCGGGCGAGCCATGTGGCGA
>Ga0307504_10000070_pt1 | contig 21468 bp, 28 predicted proteins | sample 19_S_MG_FD_194516 | JGI IMG/M metagenome (GOLD analysis project Ga0307504, IMG submission 194516) | Soil microbial communities from Populus trichocarpa stands in riparian zone in the Pacific Northwest, United States - 19_S | ecosystem: Environmental > Terrestrial > Soil > Riparian zone > Trees... | reverse complement strand
GCGCGACCCGTGCGGGAGCCGGCCCGGCGTACTCCCTCATTGCCCTCTTCTGACTTAAGGACTGACTTCCCAAGTGGCTGTCGAAATCACCACGGACCTCAACAAGGTCCGCAACATCGGCATCATGGCGCACATCGACGCCGGCAAGACCACCACGACCGAGCGGATCCTGTTCTACACCGGTATCAGCTACAAGATCGGTGAGGTGCACGACGGCGCCGCCACGATGGACTGGATGGAGCAGGAGCAGGAGCGCGGCATCACGATCACGTCGGCCGCGACGACCTGCTGGTGGAAGGACCACCAGATCAACATCATCGACACCCCCGGGCACGTGGACTTCACCGCCGAGGTCGAGCGCTCGCTGCGCGTCCTCGACGGCGCGGTCGCGGTGTTCGACGGTGTCGCGGGTGTCGAGCCCCAGACCATGACCGTGTGGCGCCAGGCGAACAAGTACGCCGTGCCCCGGATGTGCTTCGTCAACAAGCTGGACCGCACCGGCGCCGACTTCTTCCGCTGCGTCGACATGATGGTCGAGCGCCTCAACTCCACCCCGCTCGTCCTCCAGCTCCCGATCGGCGCTGAGCAGGACTTCCTCGGTGTCGTCGACCTGGTGGGGATGCGTGCCCTGACCTGGCGCGGCGAGACCAAGATGGGTGAGGACTACGACGTCGAGGAGATCCCCGCGGAGCTCCAGGCCCAGGCCGACGAGTACCGCGAGAAGCTGCTCGAGACGCTGGCCGAGGCCGACGACGAGGTCATGGAGAAGTACCTCGAGGGCGAGGACCTCTCGGTCGAGGAGATCGAGGCGGCCATCCGTCGCGCGACCCTGGCCGACAAGGTCAACCCGGTCCTGTGCGGCACCGCATTCAAGAACAAGGGCGTGCAGCCCCTGCTCGACGCGGTCGTGAAGTTCCTGCCCAGCCCGCTGGACATCGACGCGATCGTCGGCCACAAGCCGAACGACGAGGAGTCGGAGATCAAGCGCAAGCCCTCCGACGACGAGCCGTTCTCGGGCCTGGCGTACAAGATCGCCTCCGACCCGCACCTGGGCAAGCTGATCTACGTCCGGGTCTACTCCGGCAAGCTGGAGGCGGGCTCCTCGGTGCTCAACTCCGTGACGGGCCGCAAGGAGCGGATCGGCAAGGTCTACCAGATGCACGCGAACAAGCGTGAGGAGATCGCGTCGGTCGGCGCCGGCCAGATCGTGGCCGTCATGGGTCTGAAGGACACCAAGACCGGCCACACCCTGTGCGACCAGTCCGCCCCGGTCGTCCTGGAGTCGATGACCTTCCCGGCCCCCGTGATCGAGGTGGCCATCGAGCCCAAGACCAAGGGTGACCAGGAGAAGCTCGGCACCGCGATCCAGCGGCTCTCCGACGAGGACCCGACCTTCACGGTCAAGTCCGACGAGGAGACCGGCCAGACGATCATCGCCGGCATGGGCGAGCTCCACCTGGAGATCCTCGTCGACCGGATGAAGCGCGAGTTCCGCGTCGAGGCGACCGTCGGCAAGCCCCAGGTGGCCTACCGCGAGACCGTTCGCCGCAAGGTGGAGAACCACTCCTACACCCACAAGAAGCAGACCGGCGGCTCCGGCCAGTTCGCGAAGGTCGTCGTCTCCCTCGAGCCCAACGTGGACGAGGAGACCGGCCTCGGTGCCGGCTACGAGTTCGTGAACAACGTGAGCGGTGGCCGGGTGCCGCGGGAGTACATCCCGTCGGTCGACCAGGGCGGCCAGGAGGCCATGGAGTTCGGCGTGCTCGCCGGATACCCGATGGTCGACGTGAAGTTCACTCTCGAGGACGGCGCCTACCACGACGTCGACTCCTCCGAGCTGGCGTTCAAGATCGCCGGCAACCAGGCGTTCAAGGAGGCTGCACGGATGGCGAAGGCCGTCCTGCTGGAGCCCATGTTCGCCGTCGAGGTGACCACCCCCGAGAGCTTCCTCGGCACGGTCATCGGCGACATCAACAGCCGTCGCGGTCAGATCCAGGCGCAGGAGGAGCGTCACGGCGACATGGTCGTGAACGCCCTTGTGCCCCTGTCCGAGATGTTCGGGTACGTTGGCGATCTGAGGTCGAAGACTTCGGGTCAGGCGTCGTACTCGATGGAGTTCGACTCGTACGCCGAGGTTCCCACGAACATCGCCGACGAGATCATCAAGAAGGTCCGCGGCGAGTAATCCCTCGGATCCTCGGCAGCACAGCAATCCAACGAGTCAAGTAACACACAACCCAGGAGGAGCCCACAGTGGCTAAGGCGAAGTTCGAGCGGACCAAGCCGCACGTGAACATCGGCACGATCGGTCACATCGACCACGGCAAGACCACCTTGACCGCGGCGATCTCGAAGGTGCTTCACGACAAGTATCCGGACCTGAACGAGGAGTCGCCCTTCGACTCCATCGACAAGGCCCCGGAGGAGCGCCAGCGCGGTATCACGATCTCGATCGCGCACATCGAGTACCAGACCGAGGCGCGCCACTACGCGCACGTCGACTGCCCCGGTCACGCGGACTACATCAAGAACATGATCACCGGTGCGGCCCAGATGGACGGCGCGATCCTCGTGGTCGCCGCCACCGACGGTCCGATGCCGCAGACGCGTGAGCACGTGCTGCTCGCCCGCCAGGTCGGCGTGCCGGCTCTGGTCGTGGCGCTCAACAAGTGCGACATGGTCGACGACGAGGAGCTCATCGAGCTCGTCGAGATGGAGGTGCGCGAGCTCCTCTCCGAGTACGAGTTCCCGGGCGACGACGTCCCCGTGGTGCGCGTGGCGGCCTTCCCGGCCCTCAACGGCGACGCCAAGTGGGCCGAGTCGGTGGGTGAGCTCATGACCGCGGTCGACGAGTACATCCCGCAGCCGGAGCGCGACACCGAGAAGCCGTTCCTCATGCCTGTCGAGGACGTCTTCACGATCACCGGTCGTGGCACCGTCATCACCGGTCGTATCGAGCGCGGCATCGTCAAGGTCAACGAGGAGGTCGAGATCATCGGCATCCGCGAGGGCTCGCAGAAGTCGACCGTCACCGGTGTCGAGATGTTCCGCAAGCTGCTCGACGAGGGCCAGGCCGGCGAGAACGTCGGACTGCTGCTTCGCGGTACCAAGCGCGAGGACGTCGAGCGCGGCATGGTCGTGATCAAGCCGGGCACCACCACCCCGCACACCAACTTCGACGCGAGCGTCTACATCCTGTCGAAGGAGGAGGGTGGCCGTCACACGCCGTTCTTCAACAACTACCGTCCGCAGTTCTACTTCCGGACCACGGACGTGACGGGCGTCGTGACCCTGCCCGAGGGCACCGAGATGGTCATGCCCGGTGACAACACCGAGATGGCCGTCGAGCTCATCCAGCCCATCGCGATGGAAGAGGGCCTGCGGTTCGCTATCCGTGAGGGTGGCCGCACCGTCGGCGCCGGTCGGGTCACGAAGATCACGAAGTGAGCGTGAGCGCCGCGAGCTTGCTCGTGGGCGCGAGCCGAACTAGTGACAGCCGCCGAAGGCGGCAGATTACGAAGTGACCTTCTGATCGACTAGATCGACAACGAAGGCCTCGGACCGATTCGGTCCGGGGCCTTCGTGCATTCCGGCAGGATGGTCGGGTGAGCTTCGATCGCACCCGCTCGGCCCGCAAGGAGGGCCGCTACGAGCCCGACCTCTCCGACCTCCCGGCACTCGTCGCCGACACCCTGATCGGCCACGTGTCCTTCGTGCGCGAGGGGCAGCCGATGGTGATCCCGACCGCCGTGGCGCATGAGCCGCCGGCGAGCCTGCTGATCCATGGGTCCACCGGGTCGGGCTGGATGCGGTGGCTCGCCACCGGCGTCCCCGCCGCCGTGAGCATCACCGCACTCGACGCCCTGGTCGTGGCCCGTAGCGCCTTCGAGTCCTCGATGCGCTACCGAAGCGCGGTGCTGTTCGGGACCTTCGAGGCCGTGGACGAGGAGCCGGCCAAGCGAGCTGCGCTGGACCGGATCACCGACACCCTCATCCCCGGTCGGGTCGCCGAGGTCAGGGAGCCGACCGCCAAGGAGCTGTCGGCCACCATGGTGCTCCGGTTGCGGATCGAGGACGCCACGCTCAAGACCAACTCCGGGGCCTGTCCGGACGACCCCGACGAGGACGTGACCGGTGACGCGTGGGCGGGGATCGTCCCGCGCCTCATCTCGTACGGCGACGCGCAGCCGGCGTCGGACCTGCGGGACGGCATCGCCGTGCCGCCCTCGATCAGGGGGCTCTGACCGGCTCAGACCAGGGGGAGGCCCAGGTCCACGCCCGCCAGCTCGACGCGGTTCTCGACCCGGGAGCGTTCGGCGTCCAGGGCCGGGCCCGGGGGGATGACCGCGAGCAGGTGCACGACGCCGAGCACGTCGGCCAGCTCGCCCAGCACGGCGTCGTACCCCTGGCGCATGCCGTCGAACTTCGCGAACCGCATGCCCTGCGGCCCCGACCGCAGCCGCGGGCCGAGCACGCGCGCCCGGGTGACGAGGTCCTCGAAGCGACGCCGTGGGAGCTCCGGGGGCTGGCGGTGCGGGAGGACCCGGGCCAGGGCACGCCGGTTCGGCCACCCGAACATGGCGAAGCAAGCCATCAGCACGCCGGTGCCGATGACGACGCCGTCGAAGAGGGCCTCGGTCCCGCCCATGTTCCTACGGTAGTCCTGGGCGGGACCGGAGGACAGAGCTGACTAGTGCTCCAGGAGCGCCTCCACCGCCTCGGCGAACACGGCCGTGTGCCGGTCGACGTCCGCCTCGCTGTGGAACTGCGAGAACAGGCTCATGTTGTGGAACGGCGCGAGCAGGACCCCGCGGTTGACGGTCCACAGGTGCATGAACGCGTCGAGCTCCTCGTCGATCGCGGCCGCCGCCTCGGCACCGGTGTGCGGGGGAGGGCAGAACCAGTACTCCGCGCGACAACCCAGTCGCTGCACGTGCCACGGCAGGTCGTGCGACGCGATGACGTCAGCCACGCCTGACGTGAACCGCGTCGCCAGCGGGATCGAGATGGCGAAATCCTCCTCGCGCAGCGCCGTGCTCAGCGCCGACCGCACGGCGGCCATGGCCAGCGCGCTGCCGGAGAGAGTCCCGCCGACCCCGGCCACGTCGATGTCGTGGCCGAGCATGGGCCCGCGCAGCCGGTCGGCGATCTCGGCCGTCATGCCGTACGCCGCCACCGGGATGCCGCCGCCGATCGGCTTGCCCATCACCACGAAGTCCGGGTCGAGGTCCCAGGCAGCGGTGGCGCCGCCCGGTCCGGCGCAGATCGTGTGCGTCTCGTCGTTGACCAGCAGCACGCCGTGCCGGCGCGTGACCTCGCGGACCCCGGCCAGGTAGCCGTCGTCCGGCAGCACGATCCCGATGTTCGTGAGGGCCGGCTCCATCAGCAGGCACGCGACGTCGCCCTCGGCGAGGCGCCGGTCGAGAGCGTCGAGGTCGTTGAACGGAACGACGGCCGTCGTCACGGCGACGTCGACCTGCGGCCCGAGCGCGCCCGGTCGCGCGACGACCCGGTCGCCGGCCTGACCGTGCTCGAGCACGGCCAAGGTCTCGTCGACCGTCCCGTGGTAGCACCAGTCCATGACCGCGATGCGGGGTCGTCCGGTGAGGTGGCGCGCGAACCGCAGCACGAACCGGTTGGCGTCGGTGGCGGTCATCGCCATCTGCCAGACCGGCAGCCGGAACCTCCGGGCCAGCTCGTCGGCGACCCACGCCGCGTCGGAAGTCGGGAGCATCGTCGTGATGCCGCGCTCGGTCCGTTCACGCACGGCCTCGGCCACCGCCGGCAGGCAGTGCCCGGTCATCGAGCCGGTGTCGCCGAGGCAGAGGTCGACGTACTCGATCCCGTCGACGTCGGTGAACCGGCCACCCTGCGCGGAGTCCACGAACAGCGGGAAGGCGCCCGGCCACCGCGTCATCCACGGCATGGGCACGCCCGCAAGCAGCGATCCACGCGCCTCCTGCGCCAGCGAGGCTGACCTCGGGTGCAGGTCGACGAAGCGTTGTTCCTCCGCGGCGTGCAGCCGGGCCAGTCGGTCGCGATCGATCATGACCACAATGTAGGGGTGCCGTCCTTCACCCGAGCCGAGCTCCAGAGCTACCGCGACACCGAGGTCCCGGACCTGGTCGGGCCGGGGCTACGTCTGCTGTTCGTCGGCATCAATCCCGGCCTGTGGACCGCCGCGGTCCAGACCCACTTCGCCCACCCGGGCAACCGGTTCTACCCGGCGTTGCTGAAGGCCGGGATCATCGAGGAGCCCATCGACCCCTCGGCGGGGATGAGCGACGCCGACCGCGCCGCCTTCGTCGCGCGCGGCCTGGGCATCACCAACGTCGTCCCGCGGGCCAGCGCCCGCGCCGACGAGCTCTCGAAGGCCGAGCTCCGCGCCGGCGGTGAGGCCCTGGTCCGCCGGGTCGAGGAGTGGGCGCCGCGAGTCGTCGCCGTCGCCGGCATCACGGCCTACCGCGCCGCCTTCGGGAAGCCCCAGGCGTCCGCCGGACGCCAGCCGGAGCAGTGGGGGAGCAGCGCGGTCTGGGTCGTGCCCAACCCAAGTGGCCTCAACGCGCACGAGACCGTCGACACGTTGGCGGCGGCGTACGCCGCACCGGCGCGCGCCGCCGGGATCCTCCCCGCGACAATGGAGTCGTGACCACCAGACCCGCGCGACCGCACCAGAAGCTGACCGAGGACGGTCGGCGGATGCGCGAGGTCCTGTCGTACTCCCGACGAGGCAGTCGCTTCACGCCGTCGCAGCAGGCTGCCTGGGACGAGCACGCGGACGCATGGGTCATCCCGGACGAGGCGGTCGACGAGGCGGGCTTCGACCTGAGTCACTGGTTCGGCCGCGCGGCGCCCCTGATCATCGAGATCGGGCCCGGCGTGGGGGAGGCGACGGGAGTGCTGGCCGCCGCGCGGCCCGAGCACGACGTCCTCGCGCTCGAGGTCTGGCGGCCCGGGATCGCTGCGGGGCTGGCCGAGGTCGCGGCGGCGGGGGCCACGAACGTGCGGTTCTGCTCGGTCGACGCCGCCTGGGTGCTCGAGCACCTGGTCGCACCCGACTCCCTGGCGGCACTGTGGACCTTCTTCCCGGACCCGTGGCCGAAGAAGAAGCACCACAAGCGCCGACTGGTCGACGCGGACTTCGCGGCGCTCGCGGCGGGACGTCTTGCCCCGGGGGCCGAGTGGCGGCTCGCCACCGACTGGGCGGACTACGCCGACCAGATGCGCGAGGTGCTCGACGCCGAGCCGCGGTTGGCCGGGGGACCGGTCGAGCGGTGGAGCGAGCGCCCGGTGACGAAGTTCGAGCGCAAGGGCCTGGCGGTCGGCCGCGAGATCACCGACCTCCGGTACCGGCGACTGCCAAGCCCGGCGTGACCAGATTGTGACACCGCAAGCCTCGCCCGGAGGCGCCGCTGTCACGTTAGGATCGCGAGCGCCCGTCCCGGAAGGACATCATGACCGACAAGAACCAGCTCGAAGAGCAGCTCGCCGCCGTGCCCGTCTTCGCCGGCCTGTCCCGCCGCCAGCTGTCGAAGCTGGTCAGCAAGTCCAAGGAGACGCACCACCCGGCCGGTCACGAGCTCGCCCGTGAGGGCGCGGGCAGCCTGGCGCTGCACCTCATCACCTCCGGGACCGCGAACGTCAGTGTCCGCGGCGAGAACAAGCGGACGCTGAAGGAGGGCGACTACTTCGGTGAGATCAGCCTCATCGACGGCAAGCCGCGCTCGGCCACCGTCACCGCCGAGTCCGAGCTCTCCACGCTGGCCGTCCCGCACGTCGCCTTCCAGCAGCTGCTCCAGGAGGAGCCGGCGTTCGCCGCCGGGCTGCTGAAGCTGGTGTGCGCGCGGCTGCGCGAGGCCGAGGCTCGCTGAGTCACTCCACCTGACCCAGGAGCGCGGCGAGCTCGGCGTCGTACGCCGTGATCTCCTTGCCGTCGTACAGGGTCCTGGCCTCCTCGAGGAGGCCGCGTGCGCGTTCGGTCTCACCGTGCGCGACGAACGCCTCGAAGAGCAGCCGGCGCAGGTCTGCACGCTGCCAGGCCTGGTCGGTGCTGTCGACGACGCGCAGCGCCTCTTCTCCCAGAGCCACAGCGCTCGCTGTGTCCCCGAGTCGGGAGGCGACGATCGACCGCGTACCGGCGAGGTAGGCCACCGACAGGGCGTCGTACTGCGAGGTGTAGCCCGCGGCCTCGTCGATGAGGGACACGATCGCGTCGAGTGCGTCGCCTCGCTCGAGCATCAACGCCGCCTGGAAGAGCAGGTAGGTCGAGGCATGGCCTGTGTCACCCTGCCGCAGGAACCCGGCGTTGACCCGCTCGGCGACGGCAATGGCGGAATCCAGGTCCCGGGCCAGGCTGTACATGTCGATCAGGAGGAAGAGCTCGCCCTCGGTCAGAGAGCCCGCGGCGATCATGGCTTCGGCCATCTCCCGGATCTGTCGGCGGAGCTCCGCCGCCTCCGGGTCGCGCCGCGCGGTCACGACCAGGGACTCCATCTGCCGGATCCGGAAGTCCATACGGGGATTGGACCCCCGGGAATTGTGCTCGCGCATGTAGCGCAGCGCCTCGCTGAGCGGCCCGGGACCGTAGAGGGCGACGGCGCCGACCACCATGTTCGCCCCGCGCACGTCGGCCGGGTTGCCCAGCCGTTGGACCTCGGTGGCGACTTCCGCCGCTCGCACCCACTGACCGAGCATGGTGTGGGCCGAGCACTGGGCGCGCAAGCCGATGACCCTCAGCCAGATCTCGCTCTCCTCGACAGCGAGGGTGGCCACGCTCTCGCCGAGCCGGACCAGGCGGGTGGGGTCGATGTCCTCGGACGCAGACATCTCGACCACCGCCCTCATGCAGTCCAGCAGGGCCGCATCCAGGGGTGTGGCGGTCTCGTCCTGCTCCTGCGCGAGACGGGCGACGACGTCGAAGCCGGCGGTGACGGCGATCGTGTGGAAGTGGAGCACGAACTTCCGGATGAGGACTCGACGCCGCGTGGCGGAGACTGCCGAGTGCAGCTCGTAGGCCTGGTCGAGCAGGGCCTCAGCTGCTTCGTACGCCTCGACGTCCAGCGCGGACTGAGCAGCCACCAGCATGGCGTCGATCGCGCGCTCGACGAGCCCCTCGACGTCGCCGCCCCGGGCGCCGAGCTCACGGCGGTACGCCGCCGCGCGCGCGAGGTGGTGGGCGACGAAGCCGTCGCGTTCTCTGCCCAGCTCATCGTCCGCCGCGAGGCCGTCGGCGAACCGCTCGTGCAGCTCGGCCCGCATCACCTTCGCGAGCGAGTCGTAGGCCGCATCGCGCACCATGATGTGCTTGAAGGCCCACATCTCGCCGCTGCTGGCGCGTACCCGACGCAGGAGGTCGCGGCGAGCCAAGGAGGCGAGCAGGGAGCTCAAGTCGTCGGCATCGGCGAGGAGGGCTGCATCCGCCGGGCTGAACTCGAGGCCGATGATCGAGAGCCGTTCGAGCAGGTCGCGCTCGCTGGCGGGCAGGTGGTCCAGACGGGAGCTCAGAAGAGCGGAGACCGTGGGCGGCATGGACGTCCGGTCCAGGTCACCGGCCAGCGCCCAGCCGTCATCGCCTCGCGTCAACGCACCTGACTCGATCAGGTGCGCGACGATCTCCTCGGCGAAGAGCGGGTTGCCACCGGACCAGTCCGCGACGACCTTGGCCAGCGGCGCGGGCGGCTCGCCGCCGAGCAGCGCCGGCAACGAGCTCCTGATGTGCTCGGTGTCCAGGGGGTCGAGGACGAAGGTCAACGCGTTGAGTGCGCCGGAGCCCCAGCCCGGGTTCTGCTCGATCAGCTCGGGACGGGCCTGGCAGACCAGCAGCAGGGGGAGGTCGGCCACCTCGTCGCGCACCCGCTCGATCAGCTCCAACAATGTCGGCTCGGCCCAGTGCAGGTCGTCGATGGTGAGCACCAGCGGGCGTCGCGTCGCCAGCTCCTCCAAGAGGCGGCGTACCGCCCAGAAGGTCGTCTCGCTGCTCGTGGGCACACCGGTGCGACTCAGGAGCGGCATCAAGGTAGCGATCACCTCGGGGGCGTCGATCGCCTCGCCCAACGCCTGCTCCAGCGCATGCGTCACCAGCTCGTCGCTCTCGGTCCCGGACAGGGTGAGGACGCTGCGCAGGGCCTGGACGAGCGGCCAGTAGGTGATGCCCTGCCCGTAGGACACGCATCGCCCGCTCGCCACCACCGCTTGGTCGCCGACCCGGCCGAGGAAGTCGGCGAGCAGCCGGCTCTTCCCGATGCCGGCCGGGCCGATGACCGTGATCAGGTGGCTGCGACCGGTGGCCAACATGCGTTCGAGCGCGTCGTCGAGCGCCCGTGACTCACGCTCGCGCCCGACCAGGGGCGCGTCCTCTCGGCGTCGGCGTCCTCGGTCGCGGTCGAGGAGGGAGACCAGTCGGTACGCCGGCACCGGCTCGGCCTTCCCCTTGGCCTGGACGGGCGCGACCGGCACCACCTCGATCGCGTCCCGGACCAGCGCGTGGGTGGCCTCGCCGATCAGCACCTCGCCCGGCGCGGCCGCCTGCTCGAGTCGGGCTGCGGTGTTGACCGCGTCGCCGGTGGCGAAGGAGCCGCCTGCCCGGGCGCTGCCGGTGACGACGGCACCGGTGTTGACCCCGGTGCGGATCTGGAGCCGGACGCCGAGCTCCGCCACGAGCCGTCTGGACAGCCCGGCCACCGCCTCGTTGAGCTCATGGGCGGCTCGCACCGCGCGCAGCGCGTCGTCCTCCCGGACCTCCGGCAGCCCAAAGACCGCCAGCACCGCGTCGCCGACGAACTTCTCGACCCGGCCGCCGTGCCGCTCGACCGCCGCGCGGGCCACCGCGAAGTAGCGGCCCATCACTGCGCGGTAGGCCTCCGGGTCCAGCTGCTCACCCAGCTCCGTCGACCCGGTGACGTCGGTGAAGACGAGGGTCACGGTCCGGCGGGTCTCCCGCTCCTGCGCGTCCGGCACCGGGGTCCCGCAGTCGAGGCAGAACTTCGCCGTGCCCGGGAGCTCGGCCCCGCACTGGGCGCATTGCACGCCGGGCGAGGCCGACCGGGGGTCCATGCCGGGATCGTAGGCCGGTCAACCGGTCGGCGCACTCACCTTGCGGAGTCCTTGAGCAGTGCCAGCTCCTCGTCGACGAACCTGTCCTGGGCGCCGGCCGCCTCCAGCTCCGTCTTGAGCTCGCGCTGGATGGCCAGTGCCTCGTCGGTGCGCCCCAGGTTCCGCAGGGTCCAGGCGACCATCCAACGGGCGATCCGGGTGGCCTCCGCGTCGTCGCCGGTACGCCGCACCGCCAGGGCCTGCTCGAAGACCGGTAGCGCGGCGGCGTAGTCGCCGTCGTCGGCGTGCTCCATGCCCAGGTTGTTGAGCAGGGACGCCTCCCAGGCGCGGGCCGCCGGCTCCTCCGAGGCCCGAGCTGTCTCGAGGGCTCGACGGGTGAGGTCCGTGGACTCCGGTCGCGGCAGCACGAGGGCGAGCATGTGCCAGGCGTCGATCTGCAACGAGTCCGCCGGTGCCAGCTCCACCGCTGCCTCGAAGAACGGGCGTGCCGCGTCGGCGTCACCCGCGGACCGCCACAGCCGGCCGCGTTCGAGCGCGACCCGGCACCGGACCTCGGCGTCGTCCGAGTCGATTCCATCGAGCACGTTGTGCCCCTCGTCGTACCGCTCCTGCAGCCCGAGCGCCCGCGCGACCTGCGTCGCCCAGGCCTCGGCCTCGGGGGAGGGGCGGCCCTGGGCGGCGGCCCGGAAGCGGCCCTCGGAGCCGGCCGGGTCGCTGAAGTCCCACAGCGGGCGCGGATCGATCACGTGAACATCCTGGCAGCCCCGGTCTGCGGACCCGGCTACGGTGAGCGCCGTGCGAGGGGTGGTCGCGGCGGCGGTGGCACTGCTGCTGACCGCCGCCTGCCAGGGCGAGGGGCGGCTGCCCGGGTCCGGCTCGGCCGCCGGGCTCACCGAGCCCGACGTCCGGTCACGCTGCCTCAGTGGCATCCCGGACGACGCCCCGGTCCGCGCGGTGACGACACTGCGGACCGACTCGATCGCGCTGCCGGCGGTGGACATCGGTCCGGTGACCACCTCCGAGACCGCGATGGTGCTGCTTCCGCAGATCAACGCCGGGCTCTGCGGCTGGGGCAGGTTCGCGACGTACGCCGCCGCGCGCGGCGTCTCCTCCGTGCTCGTCGACGTCTGCGGCTACGGGGAGTCCGACTGCACGGACGCCGGGATCGAGGACGTCGCCGGCCAGGTCGACCTCGCGGCGCAGCACCTCCGGAGCCGAGGGGCGACGCGGGTGGTCGTCGTCGGGGTGTCGATGGGTGGGTCCGATGCGGTGCGTGCCGTCGCCGGTGGGGCGGACGTCGACGGCTGGGCCGACATCTCCGGGCCGCCGACGTGGGAGCGGGTGCGGCTGCTCGACCTGGCCGCCCGGATCGACTGCCCCGGCTTCGTCGCCTACGCCCGCAGCGACGGTGCTCAGGCGTACGGCGAGGCTCAGCGGCTGGCGGTGCGCACCGGCGCGGAGTTCGTCGACGGCGGACACGGCCACGGCTGGGAGCTGCTCCAGACCCCGTTCGGACGCCCCCGGCCCTTCGCCGGGCGGCTCCTGGGCTTCGTCTCGAGCGTGGGCTGAGCGCAGAACCAGCCCGATTTGGACGCACGCGGAGGCGTCTGCCAAGATAGTCCGGTTGCTTCGGCAGGGTTGCCGGGGCGCGGACAACTTTGACTATTGAATCGGGTCTCCTCAAGAGTTTCGATGAGTGGTTGCGTGCCGCGCCGAACCAGGAGACCCGATCGACCTGACGAAATCCCGTCGGGCCCCCAACAACAAGTGCAGGACCCCGGTCTTGTGTTGCGTGCAAACTGCGCGACACGCCCGACCGCGGGGGTCGGCGCTGGGGAGTGCGACAGGTCGGGACCGACTCAGCGGGAGGACGTCTCGAGACCAGCAGGTGGCAGATAGACGAGAAGGACGAGAGAGACCTATGGCGGGACAGAAGATCCGCATCAGGCTCAAGGCCTATGACCACGAGGTGATCGACACCTCGGCGCGGAAGATCGTGGACACGGTGACCCGTACGGGCGCCAAGGTCGCCGGCCCGGTGCCGTTGCCGACCGAGAAGAACGTCTACTGCGTCATTCGCTCGCCCCACAAGTACAAGGACTCCCGCGAGCACTTCGAGATGCGCACCCACAAGCGCCTCATCGACATCCTGGACCCCACGCCGAAGACGGTCGACTCGCTCATGCGTCTCGACCTGCCTGCTGGCGTCGACATCGAGATCAAGCTCTGAGGGAGGTGCTGACATGACCACTCTGGAACACAACCTGAAGGGCCTGCTGGGCACCAAGCTCGGCATGACCCAGGTCTGGGACGAGAACAACCTCGTCGTCCCCGTGACGGTCGTCGCGGCCGGCACCAACGTGATCACCCAGGTCCGCACCCCCGAGACCGACGGCTACAACGCCATCCAGGTCGGCTTCGGTGAGATCGAGGGCCGCAAGGTCAACGCCCCGGCCGGCGGTCACTTCGCCAAGGCCGGCACGACCCCGCGTCGTCACCTGGTCGAGATCCGCACCTCCGGCGCCGGCGACTACACCGTCGGCCAGGAGCTCGGTGTGGACACCTTCGCCGCCGGCGACTCGGTCGACGTGACCGGCACCAGCAAGGGCAAGGGCTTCGCCGGAACGATGAAGCGTCACGGCTTCTCCGGCGTCGGCGCCTCCCACGGTGCCCACCGCAACCACCGCAAGCCGGGCTCCATCGGCGCCTGCGCGACCCCGGGTCGCGTCTTCAAGGGCGTCCGGATGGCCGGTCGGATGGGCCAGGACACCGTCACCACGCAGAACCTCACCGTGCACGCCGTGGACGCCGAGAAGGGCCTGATCCTGCTCAAGGGCGCCGTTCCCGGTCCCAAGGGCGGACTCCTCGTCCTCCGCACGGCCGTCAAGAAGGAGGCCGGCAAGTGACCGCCAAGACCATCGATGTCGACCTGCCCGCCGCGATCTTCGACGTGGAGGTCAACATCCCGTTGATCCACCAGGTCGTCGTGGCCCAGCAGGCCGCCGCCCGCCAGGGCACGCACGCCACCAAGCGTCGCGGCGAGGTCCGCGGCGGTGGCCGCAAGCCCTACAAGCAGAAGGGCACCGGCCGCGCCCGTCAGGGTTCGACCCGCGCGCCGCAGTTCGCCGGCGGTGGCGTCGTCCACGGCCCGCAGCCGCGCGCGTACGACCAGCGGACCCCCAAGAAGATGAAGGCCGCCGCCCTGCGCAGCGCCCTGTCCGACCGGGCCCGCAACGACCGCATCCACGTGGTCGAGTCCCTGGTCTCCGGGGACGCGCCCTCGACCAAGAACGCCCTCGCCGCCCTCGCCGGTCTCACCGACCGGTCGAAGTACCTCGTGGTGCTCGAGCGGACCGACGCCGTCACCTGGCTCTCGCTGCGCAACGCGCCGCAGGTGCACATCGTGGCCGTCGACCAGCTCAACACCTACGACGTCCTGGCCAGCGACGACGTGGTCTTCACCAAGGCCGCGTACGACGCCTTCGTCGGTGGCACCGCCTCCTCCTCGGAGCGCAAGGCCACCGTGGTCGAGGCCCCCGCGGCCGACGCCAAGGTCGAGGAGCCGAAGGCCGCCACGAGCGAGGCCCCCGCCAAGGACGCCGCCGAGGACGCCGCGGTCGAGCTGCCCAAGGGTGCGAAGGCTCCGCTCAAGAGCGGCGGCGCCCCCAAGGGCTACGAGATCAAGGGCAACGCCGACTCGATGAAGTACCACGAGCCCGACGGCCAGTGGTACGACGCGACCGACGCGGAGTTCTACTTCAAGACGGCCGAGGCCGCCGAGGCCGCCGGCTTCGAGCGTGCCGGTGGCCCGAAGGCCGAGAGCACCACTGACACCTCTGGGGAGGACGACAAGTGAGCACCCTGCACAAGGACCACCGCGACGTCCTGCTCGCGCCGGTCGTGTCCGAGAAGAGCTACGGCCTCCTCGACGCGAACAAGTACACCTTCCTGGTGCGCCCGGACGCCAACAAGACCGAGATCAAGATCGCTGTCGAGAAGATCTTCAACGTCAAGGTCACCTCGGTGAACACGATCAACCGCCAGGGCAAGTCCCGTCGTACCCGCAACGGCATCGGCAAGCGCAAGGACACCAAGCGCGCCATTGTCAGCCTGGCCGACGGCGACCGCATCGACATCTTCGGCCAGGTCGGCTGACCGGGCCTAAAGGACTGATTGAGAAATGGCTATCCGCAAGTACAAGCCGACCACCCCGGGCCGTCGTGGCTCCTCGGTGGCCGACTTCGTCGAGATCACCCGGACCACGCCGGAGAAGTCGCTGACCCGTCCGCTGCCCAAGAAGGGCGGCCGCAACAACCAGGGCCGGATCACCACCCGGCACCAGGGTGGCGGCCACAAGCGCGCCTACCGGATCATCGACTTCCGTCGCTACGACAAGGACGGCGTCCCGGCCAAGGTCGCTCACATCGAGTACGACCCCAACCGCACCGCGCGCATCGCGCTGCTGCAGTACGCCGACGGCGAGAAGCGCTACATCATCGCGCCGAAGGACCTGCGTCAGGGCACCGCGATCGAGGCCGGCCCGAACGCCGACATCAAGCCCGGCAACAACCTGCCGCTGCGCAACATCCCGGTCGGTACCACGATCCACTGCATCGAGCTGCGGCCCGGCGGCGGCGCGAAGATCGCCCGCTCCGCGGGCAACAGCGCCCAGCTGGTCGCCAAGGAGGGCTCGCGCGCCACGCTGCGCATGCCGTCCGGCGAGATGCGGTTCGTGGACGTCCGGTGCCGCGCCACGATCGGTGAGGTCGGCAACGCCGAGCAGTCCAACATCAACTGGGGCAAGGCCGGCCGCATGCGCTGGAAGGGCAAGCGCCCGACCGTCCGCGGTGTCGTCATGAACCCCGTCGACCACCCGCACGGCGGTGGCGAGGGCAAGACCTCGGGTGGACGCCACCCGGTGTCCCCCTGGGGCAAGCCGGAGGGTCGTACGCGCAAGCGCAAGGCCTCCGACGCCCAGATCATCCGACGTCGCAAGTCCGGCAAGGGTAGGAAGTAACTGAGATGCCTCGCAGCCTGAAGAAGGGTCCTTTCGTCGACGACCACCTCATGAAGAAGGTGGACTCGGAGAACGACAAGGGCAGCCACAACGTGATCAAGACGTGGTCGCGCCGCTCGATGATCGTGCCGGCGATGATCGGCCACACCATCGCGGTCCACGACGGCCGCAAGCACGTGCCGGTCTTCGTGACCGACTCCATGGTGGGACACAAGCTGGGCGAGTTCGCCCCGACGCGTACCTACCGCGGGCACGTCAAGGATGACCGGAAGGGACGGCGTCGCTGATGACCACCACTGACCGCCGGCGCACGAGCGCCCGTCGCGAGTCGCTGCTCGGCGACCAGCCGGGTGCCTACGCGACCGCCCGCCACACGCGGATCACCCCCATGAAGGCCCGCCGGGTCGTCAACATGGTCAAGGGTCTGCCGGTCGACGACGCGCTCTCGCTCCTGCAGTTCGCGCCGCAGGCCGCCTCCGAGACCGTGTTCAAGATCCTGGAGAGCGCCATCGCGAACGCCGAGTCCACCGAGGGCCTGACCGCGGGTGACCTCGTGGTCTCCAACGTCCAGGTCGACGAGGGCCCGACCATGAAGCGCTGGCGCCCCCGGGCCCAGGGCCGGGCCAGCCGGATCAACAAGCGCACGAGCCACATCACGCTGGTCGTGCAGCCGGCCGACGTCGTCAAGGCAGCTCGCACCCAGGGCCGCAACGGCTCCGCACAGAAGAGGAAGGGCGCCTGATGGGCCAGAAGATCAACCCGAACGGCTTCCGTCTCGGCATCTCGACCGACCACAAGTCGCGTTGGTACGCCGACAAGCTGTACAAGTCGTACGTCGGCGAGGACGTCGCCATCCGCAAGCTGCTCTCCAAGGGCATGGAGCGGGCCGGAATCGCCAAGGTGGAGATCGAGCGCACCCGGGACCGGGTCCGCGTCGACATCCACACCGCGCGTCCGGGCATCGTCATCGGTCGCCGTGGCGCCGAGGCCGACCGCATCCGCGGTGAGCTGGAGAAGCTCACCGGCAAGCAGGTCCAGCTGAACATCCTCGAGGTCAAGAACCCCGAGATCGACGCTCAGCTGGTCGCGCAGGGTGTGGCCGAGCAGCTCTCGGGCCGCGTGCAGTTCCGTCGCGCGATGAAGAAGGCCATGCAGACCTCGATGCGTTCCGGTGCCAAGGGCATCCGGATCCAGTGCTCCGGCCGCCTCAACGGCGCCGAGATGTCGCGCACCGAGTTCTACCGCGAGGGCCGCGTCCCGCTGCACACGCTGCGGGCCGACATCGACTACGGCTTCTACGAGGCCCGGACGACCTTCGGCCGGATCGGCGTGAAGGTCTGGATCTACAAGGGCGAGGTCGCCGGCACCCGTGCCGAGCGCCAGGCCCAGGCTGCCGCCCGCGCCGGTGTTCCCGGCCGCGGTGGCCGCCCCACCCGTGGTGGCGAGCGTCCCAGCCGGGGCAACCGCCCGAGCCGTGACAGCCGGGGCTCCGCAGCCGGCGCCCCCGCGTCCGCGGCTCCTGAGTCCGGATCGGAGGGCTGAGCACATGTTGATGCCCCGTCGTGTCAAGCACCGCAAGCAGCACCACCCCAAGCGCCGCGGCGCGGCCAAGGGTGGCACCACGCTGGCGTTCGGTGACTTCGGCATCCAGGCGATCGAGGGTCACTACGTGACCAACCGGCAGATCGAGTCCGCTCGTATCGCCATGACCCGTCACATCAAGCGTGGAGGAAAGGTGTGGATCAACATCTACCCGGACCGCCCGCTGACCAAGAAGCCCGCCGAGACCCGCATGGGGTCCGGTAAGGGCTCGCCGGAGTGGTGGATCGCCAACGTCAAGCCCGGCCGCGTCATGTTCGAGCTTTCCGGCGTCGACGAGACCGTGGCCCGTGAGGCCATGCGTCGCGCGATGCACAAGCTGCCCATGAAGTGCCGGTTCATTTCCCGTGAGGCCGGTGAGTTCTGATGAGCACTGCGTACGAGCTCGACGAGATGACCAACGTCGACCTGGAGACCAAGCTGCGTGAGGCCAAGGAGGAGCTGTTCAACCTCCGGTTCCAGGCCGCCACGGGTCAGCTGGAGGGCCACGGCCGGCTTCGCACGGTCAAGAAGGACATCGCCCGGATCTACACCGTGGTGCGCGAGCGCGAGCTCGGCATCCGCACCGCGCCCGGCAGCAACGAGGAGAACGACCAGTGACCGAAGAGACCACCAAGACGCAGGAGCGCAACAGTCGCAAGACGCGCGAGGGCCTGGTCGTGTCCGACAAGATGGACAAGACCGTGGTCGTCTCCGTCGAGGACCGCGTCAAGCACGCCCTCTACGGCAAGGTCATGCGTCGCACCTCGCGGCTCAAGGCCCACGACGAGCAGAACCAGTGCGGCACCGGCGACCGGGTCCTGATCATGGAGACCCGTCCGCTGTCGGCCACCAAGCGCTGGCGCGTCGTCGAGATCCTCGAGAAGGCCAAGTAACCCCACGTTCGGCAAGGCTCGGTCCGCGTACGGCGGCTGAGAACCGGCACGACAACCAGGAGAAATAATGATTCAGCAGGAGTCGCGACTGAAGGTCGCCGACAACACGGGTGCCAAGGAGATCCTCTGCATCCGCGTTCTCGGCGGTTCCGGTCGTCGCTACGCCGGTATCGGTGACGTCATCGTCGCCACCGTGAAGGACGCCATCCCCGGCGGCAACGTCAAGAAGGGCGACGTCGTCAAGGCGGTCATCGTCCGCACGGTCAAGGAGCGCCGTCGTCCCGACGGTTCCTACATCCGCTTCGACGAGAACGCTGCGGTGATCCTCAAGAACGACGGCGAGCCGCGAGGCACCCGCATCTTCGGCCCCGTGGGCCGCGAGCTGCGCGAGAAGAAGTTCATGCGGATCATCTCGCTGGCGCCGGAGGTGCTCTGACCCATGGCCAAGAACGAGAAGAAGACTGTGAACATCAAGAAGGGCGACCAGGTCCGCGTCATCGCTGGCAAGGACAAGGGTGCCGAGGGCAAGGTCATCTCCGTGCTCCGCGAGGAGCAGCGTGTGGTGGTCGAGGGCGTCAACCGCGTCAAGAAGCACACCAAGGTGGTCAACACCGGTGGTCGGGCCGGCAACACCGGCGGGATCATCACGACCGAGGCCCCCATCCACGTGTCCAACGTGATGCTGGTCGAGGACGGCAAGACCACCAGGATCGGCTTCAAGCGGGAGACGGTCTCGAAGAAGCGCCCTGACGGCTCGACGTACTCCGCCACGCGCAGCGTGCGGGTCTCGCGCCGGACCGGTAAGGAGATCTGAGATGACCGAGACGACTGTCGAGACGACGGAGTCGACCCCCGCCGAGGAGGTCCCGACCCCGCGCCTCAAGACCCGCTACCGCGAGGAGATCATCCCCGCGCTGCAGAGCGAGTTCGAGATCAAGAACGTCATGCAGGTGCCCGGCCTCGTCAAGATCGTGGTCAACATGGGTGTCGGCGAGGCGGCTCGCGACTCGAAGCTGATCGAGGGCGCCATCAAGGACCTGACCGCCATCACCGGCCAGAAGCCGATGGTGACGAAGGCCCGGAAGTCCATCGCGCAGTTCAAGCTGCGTGAGGGCATGCCGATCGGCTGCCACGTCACGCTGCGCGGCGACCGGATGTGGGAGTTCCTGGACCGCCTGCTGTCGCTGGCCCTGCCCCGGATCCGCGACTTCCGTGGGCTCTCGCCCAAGCAGTTCGACGGGCGCGGCAACTACACGTTCGGTCTCACCGAGCAGGTCATGTTCCACGAGATCGACCAGGACAAGATCGATCGCTCTCGCGGTATGGACATCACGGTCGTGACCACGGCCACCAACGACGACGAGGGTCGCGCGCTGCTCAAGCAGCTCGGCTTCCCCTTCGCAGAGCGCTGAGGCTGAGGAGACAGACATGGCGAAGACTGCATTGAAGGTCAAGGCGGCCCGCAAGCCCAAGTTCGCGGTGCGCGGCTACACCCGCTGCCAGCGCTGCGGCCGTCCCAAGGCCGTCTACCGCAAGTTCGGCCTGTGCCGGATCTGCCTGCGGGAGATGGCGCACCGGGGCGAGCTGCCCGGCGTCACCAAGTCCAGCTGGTAAGCCCAGAAAACTTCACGACCAACATTCGCTGAAGGTCCGTGCGAGACACGGAAACCACAGGAGAGAGAAGAACTACCCATGACGATGACTGACCCCGATCGCAGACATGCTGACGCGTCTGCGCAACGCCAACCAGGCGTTCCACGACGAGGTGTCGATGCCTTACTCCAAGCTGAAGGCCGGCGTTGCCGAGATCCTGAAGCAGGAGGGCTACATCACCTCGTTCGAGGTCCAGGACCCCGAGGACACGGTCGGCAAGGTGCTGACCATCACCCTCAAGTACGGCCGGAACCGCGAGCGCTCGATCGCCGGCGTACGCCGGATCAGCAAGCCCGGTCTGCGCGTGTACGCCAAGCACACGGGCCTTCCGAAGGTCCTGGGCGGCCTGGGCGTGGCGATCATCTCCACGAGCCAGGGTCTGCTCACCGACCGTCAGGCCGGCCAGAAGGGCGTAGGTGGGGAAGTCCTCGCCTACGTCTGGTAACGGCGAGACCGAGAGAGGAGAACTAGAAGCATGTCGCGCATTGGCAAGCTCCCGATCGCGGTCCCGTCCGGTGTGGACGTCTCGATCGCCGACGCTCTGGTGACGGTCAAGGGCCCCAAGGGCACCCTGAGCCACAGCGTCGCCAACCCCATCACCGTGGAGAAGTCCGACGGTGTGCTCGAGGTCAAGCGACCCGACGACGAGCGGATCAGCAAGTCCCTGCACGGGCTGACCCGCACCCTGATCAACAACATGGTCGTCGGCGTGACCGAGGGTTACGAGAAGAAGCTCGAGATCGTCGGCGTGGGCTACCGGGTCCTGTCCAAGGGTCCGACCCAGCTGGAGTTCCAGCTCGGCTACTCCCACCCGATCATCTTCGACGCCCCCGACGGCATCACGTTCGCCGTGGAGGGCCCGACGAAGCTCGGTGTCCAGGGCATCGACAAGCAGCTGGTCGGCGAGACCGCCGCCAACATCCGCAAGCTCCGCAAGCCCGAGCCGTACAAGGGCAAGGGCGTGCGATACGCCGGCGAGCACGTCCGCCGCAAGGTCGGAAAGGCAGGTAAGTGATCATGTCGATCAAGCTGTCCAACAACAAGCACACGTCTTCCCGGATCCGGTCGCGCATCAAGCGTCAGGTCCGTGGTCGCAAGAAGGTCTCCGGCACCGCCGAGCGTCCGCGCCTGGTGGTCACCCGGTCGGCCAAGCACATCAGCGTGCAGGTCGTCGACGACCTCCTCGGCAAGACGCTGGCCTCGGCCTCCTCGATGGAGTCCGACGTCCGCGGCGCCGGCGACAACAAGACCGACAAGGCCCGGAAGGTCGGC
>Ga0307504_10000069_pt1 | contig 21498 bp, 21 predicted proteins | sample 19_S_MG_FD_194516 | JGI IMG/M metagenome (GOLD analysis project Ga0307504, IMG submission 194516) | Soil microbial communities from Populus trichocarpa stands in riparian zone in the Pacific Northwest, United States - 19_S | ecosystem: Environmental > Terrestrial > Soil > Riparian zone > Trees... | reverse complement strand
CGTCCGCCGGACTGTTGCCTCCGCGCTGACCGGTCCCCGATCCTCCGCGGTGCTGCTCGGCGTGTTGCCCGTGATCGGCTTGGCCCTGGGCGCCGCGTTGGGAGCGCACCCGGCCCGGGTGCTGCTGCACCGTCCGTTCGGGATGGTCGCGCTGAGCGCCGGGGTTCTGCTCGATCTGACCGGATTGATGTGGACGATGCGTCTGGCCACGGGTGCGTCGCCGTGACGGCCTTAGCCTGGTTGCTACTTGCCGGATTCGTGGTGCTGGCGCGGTGGTCCGGGCGCGGCCCGCCACGGCACCGGCGGCCCGCCCCGCGTCCGGCCCGCCGGGTTCGGCTGCCGTTGATGGGATCGCTGGCCGTCGGCTTCGCCGCGACGGCCTTCGGTTCAGGTAGCCACCAGCTGGTGGCCCTCGTGCTCGCCCCGCTCACCGGGTTGGTGCTCCACCGGTTACAAGTACGGCGCGGCGCGGGCGAGCCGGCGGATCTGCGGGCGATCGCGGTCGTGCTCGATATGATCGCCAGCGCTCTGATGGGCGGTGCGCCCCCGGTATCGGCGATCGCGGCTGTCTCCGGTGCGATCGCCGATACCGATGTGCCGCAACTCCGCGTCGCGGTCGCGCCCGTGCGCAGGGTCGGTCGGCTACTGCAACTGGGCGCCGACCCAGCGACCGCCTGGGCAGAGCTGGAAAGCCAACCGGGGTATGTCGGCGCATCCCGGGCGGCCCGCCGGTGCGCAACCAGTGGCGCGCGTCTGGCCGGTGCCTTGCGGTCCAGTGCGGCCGAACTGCGGATGCGGCGTCTCGTCGGCGCGCTCGCCCGCGCTGAACGGGTGGGCGTGTGGTCTCTGCTGCCGCTGGGTCTGTGCTTCTTGCCGGCGTTCGTGTGCATCGGAGTGGTGCCCGTCATCGCTGGGGTTGCTGAGGAAATATTTGCCGGACTGCCAGGCTGAATCCTGGCAGTCCGGCAAGCGTGCCTACCGTTCGCGAATGTCGAGTGGCTTCAATCAGCCGGCGAGCAGTGCATCCAGCTTGGTGAAGGAGCTGCCCCAACCTTCGCGAGCCAGGCCCTCCACCTCATCGGTATATGGGCCCTGTCGCAGGACGAGCCGGGTCTTGCCACCCTCTTCGTGGAACTCCAGCCGCAGATACATGTCGGCTGCCGCTTGTCCCGGGATGCCCTCCCATCGCTCGCTGCCGACCAGGAGTTCGTTCTCGATGACTTCGGTGAAGGTCGCATTGACTGGAGACCGCATGCTGCCGTCGTCGCTGACCATCACGAATCGCTGATGGCCGCCAACCCGGACATCGATCTCGACGGTGTCCCGGGGAACGGAGTATCCCACCGGGCCGAACCACTGCGCGATCTGATCAGGATCGGTGAAGGCCCGGTAGACGAGCTCTCGCGGCGCGTCGAAGATTCGGGTGATCACCAGTTCTTTGGTGGGCGTCGATTGTGTCATTGCAATTTCCCCTCGGGTTGTGGTGGCCGTGCCTCGGGCGGAGGTCGGTCCTGTTGGATGCGTTGTAGGTGCGCGTCTAGCCTGTCGAAATTGCTTTCCCAGAACTGTCGGTACCCCTCCATCCAGTCGGTGGCTTCGCGTAGTGGTCCCGCCTCCAGGCTGCTCGACCGCCACTGCGCGCTTTGGCTGCGTGAGATCAACCCGGCGTGTTCGAGCACCTTCAGGTGCCTTGAGATCGCCGGCAGGCTGATCGAGAAGGGCTCCGCGAGCTGGGTGACGGTGGCATCTCCCTCGGACAACCGGGCGAGGATCGCCCGCCGGGTCGGGTCCGCCAGCGCCGCGAAGATCGCACTGAGCCGATCTGAGGCCATTGCTGTTTAACCTTCTCGTTAATTAACCATCTGGTTAAACATAGCAGGCGGAATGCGTTTGTCAAGCGGTTCAGAGGCAACTCCGATGGGCCGGCAGTTCCGCGTTGCCGAGCCCACGGTGCCGAGCCCAACAGTCGGCCCGGACTGTCACCCGGTTCCGTGAATCAGGCTGAGATAGCTGTTCGAGAGAGATTCCGCGGCGAAGACGGCGATCACGGCGCCGGAGATCATGAACGGGCCGAACGGAAGCGCCGTCTTACGATTTCCCTTACCGCTGGCGAGCACGACTACGCCGGCCAGGCCACCGAGCAGAAAGCCTGTGAGGCCGCCGATGAGCAATGTCGTCCACGACAGGTAGGACATCAGGCCGCCAAGTACACCCGCCAGCTTCACGTCCCCGAATCCCATGCCGGCCGGGTAGGCGAATGCCAACGCGAAGTAGCACGCGTACAAGGCGGCGCTGCCGAGGGCCGCCCGGGCGAGTGCGGACCAGTCATGTTGCCAGACGCTGGCCACGCTCAGCAGTGCGGCGACGATGGGATATGAGGGCAGGACCAAGACATTCGGAAGTCGCTGGTGCTCTATGTCGATCATCGTCAGGGCAACGCCGATCGCCGCGAGATAGAGGTAGGCAGGCAAGGCGGGTAACAGGCGCAACGTGTCGATGCGGACGGTGACGGCGACGAAGAGTGCTCCGGTACCAATCTCGACGAGGGGATAACGGATGCTGATCGGTGACCGGCAATCGGCGCATCTGCCCCGAAGCACGAGCCACCCCAATACCGGGACGCGATGTCGGATGCGGATAGGACGTCCGCAGGATGGGCAGCGCGACAGCGGTGCGACCAGCGACTCACCACGCGGCACGCGGTAAATGAGCACGTTCAGGAACGAGCCGATGGCCAACCCAAGCACCGCGGTGAACGCGATAAGGAACGCCACGTCACAGGACCCTGCCGTATCGTCGAAAGGTCGCGTGTGTCGGGGTGGTCCAGATGTGGTCTTCCCTGCCTACGCCAGTTCGGCCGGCTGAGACCCCTCAGCGGCTATGCCGATCACGGAACGCGTAGGCCTTCCGACAGAAGCGGCATATGGGGAATGGTCGCCCGAGACACCGCTTCCGCCGCTTGCACCGCGAGTGACGAGGCGGCGAGCATTTGGTGGTGGCCGAAGGCGCTCGCGTAGGGGCTGCAGCAGGTCAGGGTTACCCGACATGCGTCGGACACGCTCAGCACGCACAACAAGAGGCTCCGGACGCCGATTTGCTCCGCCGCCTGGCTGAAGTCCGGCCATTGGGATTCCTGTCTCAGATCCTCGCAGCAGAAGACCATGCTGTTGGCGCCATTCTGGATTGCCGGGCCCTGCCGCAAGCGCCATTGGGTGCTCTCGAGCAGCGATACCAGCCGATCCTCGCCGAGGACGGTGCGCACCCAGCCAGTGACCACCACAAGCTGGGTATGCGGGCCACCGAGGCTCGGATCTGCCGCATCTCGTTGCACTCTCCGCAGGGTGGCGGGAAGGCAGTCACGACTACTCGGAGGTGGGAGGTGATCGAGGTTCTCGATCACCTCCGGACCCAGCACACCGACTGCCATCGGGACCACCCTCTCCTACCGCTACAAGATGCATGGGCGCGCTCGCCAACCATCGAACCGATGACTTTTGATCGCGCCGGAACTCATCGCCACCGTTCTGTTTACGGGGCCCGCGCGGCGCCGCGCGGCTTCGTTACTACGATGACGGGTGCGCTGAGAAAGCGGCAGACCCAAAGTTGAGGTGCCGAGCGCTTCTTCTCATGCGCAGGTGTTGCTTAAGGCGGGCGCTCTTAGGACATCGGCAGCGTGGGGGTGAGTCGGTTCAACGCGGTGAAGGCCGGGACGAGAGCGTCGTAGAGGTCTCTGAAGACGGGTCGCATGGCGCGATAGACCGCCGCGCTCGCCGGATCGGGCCGGACCGTGTCGGTGATCGTCACCAGGTCGGTTGCGATGTCGATCGAGCAGATACCCAGTGCCTGCATGGCGAGCAGGGCGGCGCCGAAACTGGAGCCTTCATGGCCGGCCGGGAATTCAATCTCGAAGTCGAGCACATCCGCGAGCAGTTGTCGCCAGAAGGCACTTCGTGCGAAGCCTCCGGTGGCCCTGATGGTGATCACGTCATTGCCGGCCGCCCGAACGGCGTCCAGTACGAGTGCCAATTGCTGACAGACGCCTTCGACCGCGGCCCGGATCAGGTGATGTCGGCGGTGCTCGCGGGTCAGGCCGACGTAGGCGCCGCGCGAAAGCGAGCTCCAGTGCGGCGCCCGCTCGCCGAGCAGATACGGAAGCATGATCAGATTGCCCGACCCTGGTGGCGCCTGCGCCGCGATCTCCAACAATTGATCTTCCGGATGAGGCCCGAGACCTGGCGCCAGGGCGTCGCCAGTCCAACCCAGCACTATTCCGCCGTTGTTGATCGCCCCACCGACGACCCAGTGGTCTTCGGTGAGCGCGTAGCAGAACACACTGCCCCGCGGATCGACAGCTGGATGCTCGACCATCACCCGCAACGCGGCGCTGGTGCCGATGGAACAGGCCGCGACCCCGGGGCGGACCGCTCCCAGCCCGAGGTTGGCGAGGGGTCCGTCAGCGGCGCCCAGCACCACCGTGGTGTCCGCGGGCAGGCCCATCGCGGCGGCGGCCTGGCCGGTGAGCCCTGGCAGGACGGTAGTGGCGGGAGCGAGTTCAGGCAGCTGGGCGGAGCCGATGCCGGCCAGCTGAAGTGCTTCGACATCCCAGGCCAAGCGATGGATATCCATCAGCCCGGTTCCGGAAGCGACAGAGTGGTCTGTTATCAGCGCGCCGCATAGTCCGAGCAGGACGTAATCCTTGATCCCCACCCAATGAACAGTCCGTTCGCACAGTTCCGCCTCGTGCTCGCGGAACCAGACGAGCTTGGTGAACGGAGACATCGGGTGAACCGGCGTACCGGTTCGCATGTGCAAGCCCAACCCCCTTGCTGAGGATCGGATCCGGTCGGCCTGCTCGCTGGCGCGTGAGTCGGCCCAGGTGATCGAGGCCGTCAGCGGAACACCATTGTGGTCGAGGCCGATGAGGCTGTGCATCGCCGCGCTGAACGACAGGGCCAGGACACGTCCCTCGGATTTCCGTGCGACCTCTCGGATGGTCTCGATCACCGCTGCGAGGATCACGTCCGGATCCTGCTCGGCACGCCCGGGCAGCGGCTCGTTCAGCGGGTAGCTGACGGCGTGGGTGGCGCCCGGACGGCCGTCGACGTCGTAGGCGACAGATTTCGTGCTCGTGGTCCCGATATCGACCCCGATCACGACATCGTCGGGTCGGTCGGCTCGTGCCGGACGCGTCATGCCCGTCCCTTCCGTCTGTCGCTCGATCCGGTCAGATGACGGCGCTGAGGGCGAGCACTCCGCCGAGACCGCACACCGAGATGATGCACTCCATCAAGGTCCAGGTCTTGAAGTTCTGCAGGACGCTGGTGCCCATGTACTCCTTGACCAACCAGAATCCCGCGTCGTTGACGTGGGAGAGAAACAGCGACCCCGAACCGATGGCCAGCACCATCAGCGAGACGTGCGTGCTGCTGAGATGTGTGGCGACCGGAGCGAGGATTCCGGCTGCGGTCACCGTGGCGACGGTGGCCGAGCCGGTCGCCACCCGGATCAGAACCGCCACGATCCAGGCGAGCAGGAGTACGGACAGGCTGCTGCCCTCGATAGCCTTGGCGATCACATTGCCGATTCCGGTATCGATGAGGACCTGCTTGAAACCGCCTCCGGCCGCGACGATCAGCAGGATGCCGGCGATCGGCGGTAGCGACTGCTCCAGAGAGCTCGATACCGCCTCCTTGTTCATCTGGCCGCCGCGACCGAGCGTGATGATTCCGACAATGACGGCAATCGTCAGCGCGATCAGGGGAGTTCCGACGAAGTCGAGCAGGACCTTGATTTTGGACTCGGAATTCGGGGCGACCACGTCGGCGATTGCTTTGCCCAGCATGAGGACCACCGGGAGCAGGATGCTGGCGAGTGCGGCGGCAAAGCTGGGCCGCGGCCGGGTCTGAACCGCCTCCCGCGCCGGGGCGGAACGCACTTTCGTTCCACGCCCCTGCCGTTGCGGGGCCGCGTGACCGCCCGTCCCGAGCTGGCCCTGGCGGCTGTTCTCGGAGGCGCCTTCATCCTCAGCCGTGATGAAGAGAGCGGGAACCGGCACGTCAACCCAGCTGGCGGCGAACCGGCTGAATATCGGTCCGGCGATAACCACCGTCGGTACGGCGATCAGTACGCCCAGGGCCAGCGTCAGACCCAGATTTGCCTTCAGCGCGGCAACCGCCACCAGCGGACCGGGGTGCGGTGGCACCAGGCCGTGCATGACAGACAGTCCGGCAAGGGTGGGGATCGCGATCCTGAACAACGGCAGCCCGGAACGTCGGGCAACCAGAATGATCACCGGGATCAGCAGGACGAGTCCGATCTCGAAGAACATCGGAAGCCCGATCAGCGCGCCCACCAGGGCCATTGCCCAGGGCAAGGCACGCGCGCTGGACCGGCTCACGATCGTATGCACGATCTGATCCGCACCGCCGGAGTCGGCAAGCAGCTTGCCGAACATGGCGCCGAGTGCGACGAGAAGGCCGACGCTGGCAACGGTGGCGCCGACACCGTTGCTGAAGCTGACACCCGACTTGCTCAAACCCAGACCGGCGCCCACTCCGACACCGATCGAACCCACCGTGAGGGCCAGAAATGGGTGGATCTTCAGCCAAGTGATCATCACGATGATCAGGGCAACGCCGACCACTGCCGCGATAATCAAGCGGGCATCGGTGGTTCCGCTCGTGCTTGCAGCCGCCAATAGTTGCGAACGGGTCATAACAGGTACCTCCTCGACTCAACTGACCTGCTGAACGGCCTCCCGCAGCGCGGTGTAGGACGCCACGAGCTCCAGACGTTCCTGCGCCAGAAGCGGGTCGGCAGGGTCACAGCCCGCTTGGACCCACGCGTCCGACAGGCGCATCGCCACCACCCGGTGTTGCGCCGCCGCTCGTACCTCGGCGCGGTCCACCCCGTAGACGTGTGCGTAGAGGTCCTGGAGCGCGGCAGTGAGGTGATCTTCCTCGACACCGGTCTCGCGCTGGTGCACTCGATGGATCCGCCACCACTCGACCTCCAGCCTCGCGGCCTCGATGGGGTTCAGGGGCAGCTCGCCATCCAGGGCGACAAGCGAATAGAACCGCCGCATGAACTCGCGCGCTCGGTCGGGGTCGTTGTCTGGATACGGCGCCCAGACCTGGTTCGCTCGCAGCACATACCAGGCACCTCGCAGCGTGCGTCCTTGGCCCATGCCAAAGCCCGCCGCGACCATGCCTATCATCCCGACGAGACAGGAACCCCATTCATGACGGTAATAGGCCGCCCATGCGTCACACTCCCGTTGTCCGACCACCACGGGGTCAAAAAAGCGCGGCCCGGCGCGGTGGGTCTGGCGCCTCATGAAGACCTCCACCAAACTAGCTTGCACCAACCCGACGACAGGACGAGGACAGGGTATGACGGCTGGCGACATGACGGTGGCTGGTGTGGTTGCTCGCATGCAACAGCGCCTCGACGACCTGGGCCCGGATCTGGAGCCTCGTCGGGTGTTTCTGGGTACCTACCTGCGCACCACGTCGGCCGTCGGCAAGGCGATCGAGGGGGCATCATTCGAGGACCCCGCCTGGGTGGAGGCCTGGGACGTGATCTTCGCGGAGCTGTATCTACGCGCGCATGATGCCGACCGGGATGGACGCCAGGCGGATGTGCCACGCCCATGGCGGCTTGCCTTCGCCGCTCCCACCGATCTGCCGCCGCTGCGCCATGTGCTGCTGGGCATCAATGCGCACGTCAACTTCGATCTGCCTCAGGCGTTGCTCGCCGCGATCACCGACGAGGACTTCGCCGATCCGGTCATACTCGATCGGCGCCGGCGAGACCACGAACGGATCGATGCGGTGCTGTCCCAGCGAGTCGCGGCGGAGGACGACGAACTCGCCGCAACGGCCGGTAAGACCTGGTCCGATCGCCTTCTTGGCCCGCTCAACCGGATCAGTTCCAGGCGATTCCTGTCCGAGTCCCGCCGGAAGGTGTGGCACAACACCGAACAACTCCAGCACGCCCGGCTGTCCGGACCGGGGGCATATCGAACCAGGCTGGCTGAGCTGGAGGTGCTCAGCGCCGCCCGGATCGCCGATCTGCTAGCGCCCGGACCGGTGTTGCTGCGACTTGCGGTCGCCGGTTTCGGTGTCACTCTGCCGCCGCCGTGACCGGGTGTTCGCGCACCGCAAGAGTGATTCAATCTCGCCATCGAACTGGTGTCCGAACGATCAGCGTCGAACCTTGGACGGACGGCGTGCTCGGCGCACTGGTCACGGCTTTCGCCACCGTCGTTGTGCCGCGGGTCTCCAGGGCCTTGCTGGCGGAATAGGTGGTCGCCGATACGCCGGTGAGGGTCAGCAGCGCCGCCGGCACCGGCGGCAGCCCGCTCGTCGGGTTGGCCACCAGCTGCGCTGCGAAGTCGACCACAGCGATCAGGGTGAACGCGGCGTACTGCAGATCCGTCCATGCCACCTCGCCGGTATCGGTGGTCAGCAACTCGGCGAGCCCCGTGACGACGCCCCGGACCCCGCCTCCTATGCGATCCCGGGCGTATACCCGCCGGGGATCGGCCAGCAGGGCAAGCGCCGCCGGGGTCGCCGCCAGCCGCTCGGCGGCGGCAGAGGCGGGCTCCGCGACAGCGGCCTGGTGGGTGGCATCGGCCAGGGCCGCGGCCGTGTCTGTGCTGACCGGGCCGTGCCCGCCGTTGCTGTTGGTGACCGAGGCCTTGGCGACGGTGGCCGCAGCCGCGGGCAGCCCCAGGAGCACCAGGTACTCCGGCCGCCAGTTCTTCGTCACCGCGTCGGTGAACAACGTCCCGCCGGCTGAGCGGGTGAGCAGCAGCAGATCGACCAGCCCCGCGATCACAGCTACCGTCCAGAGGACCACCTGGGTCTTGCTGGTGGAGGCACGGCCATCGGCTCCGATGATCGCGGCCTTCAACCCGCGTCGCCGGAAGCGCACTGTCTCCTCCTGACCGGCACTGGCGCCGGTGGGACGTGCCGGGACGCCGCCGGAGAGCCGATGCTGGTAGGACAGCACCACCACGTGAGCGGCGACACCGAGCGCGGTGATCACCAGTAGCGAGGTCAACGCGGCCGCCTGGCGATGCGCGATGGTGTACTGGTTGTCGCGGGCGGTGAACCAGACGCAAACCCCGGCGGCCGCCACCAGAACCGCGGCCAGCAGCCACCACCATCCGCCCGGCGCGGCCATGCGCTCCCGCGCCCGGAACCGTTTCGGTTCGTTGGTACTGGCAGATGTCATGAGCTTCCTCCTTCGGCCCTTGCGAACCGAAAACCGGTGATCGCGACGGCGGCTCGGACGCCATTAAGACGACCGCCGAGCCGCCTCTGATACATCTCATGCCACCCCGGCAAGCCGCGCCGGATTCCACGCCCTCGACAACACGAACGAGTCGGCGCCCGATCGATGCTGAGGTCGGAAATGGGGGGAAACCCTGGTCGACGTCCGGGCGAGCACCGTAGCTGGGCTTGGACCCTCGGCCATAGCTTTTCTCGTATGGGGGGATTCCGCACCACGTTCGGGTATCAGGGCGCGATTGCCGTCGCTCAGGACTTACTGTGATAACGCGCGCGGTCGTGCCCGAGCGGTATCTGAAGCAGTTCTCCGACGCTCTGTGGGCCCATTTCGGTCCGGTGCTCGACGCCCGGCGGTCCCGAGGCGTGCTTCGGGCCGCGCCTGTCAGCGCGTGCCTGGTGCTGACGAGCCTGCTCGCGACGGCCTGGATGTTCGTGCCAGGACCGTGGCAGGATTCGGCGCGGGCTGTTTGGCTCTATAGCGGCGCGAGCCTGTACCACTGGCAGCTGTGGAAGGTGCCCGCTAGCGGCCTCCTGGCCATGGGATGGATGCAATGGCTGTGGACCCTTTTGATGGGATTAGTGGTATTCGCGGCGCTTGAGGTGCGGATCGGGCCGGTCCGGACCCTGGTTTGCGCCGTTGCAAGCCACTGTCTTCCTACGATTCTCATCGCGCTGGCCGCACCGCTGGTCGGCAATGCCGCCGAATTGACGTATCCGGACTACGGCACGTCCTGCCTGGTCGTCGGTGCGGCCGCCGCGCTCGCCGAAGTCCGCAGGTCCGCCTGGCTCACCGCCATCATCATGGCGAGTCTGCTGGCCGACGTCGTGCTCAGCGCGCCGTCGACGACGGTGGAACACTGGCTGTCCGCGGCCACCGGGGCGGTGGTCGCACTGGGCGCCGAACAGTACGCCCGCATCGGCAGAACCAAGGCCGGACGGCTGCGCGCCAGCAGCCGATCCTTGCTCGACTCCCGCGAATTGCCGGGAATCTGTTCGGCATGAGAGCACGATTTCTCGGATGACCTACATCCTCAGCTGAACGCGGACTGGCCCCCCGCATCGGCCAGGCCAGTTCAGCCCACATTCAATTGGCAAGTGGTACGTTCGTAGGATGAGTGGGTCGTATCCGGTTGTGATGGGTGACAGGGGTCGGTTGGTGGTTCCGGCGGAACTCCGCGAGCGCCTGAAATTGGACGCAGGTGCCCGTCTGTTGTTACTGGACACACCGTCGGGAGTAGTGCTGCTAACGCGAGAGCAGGCCAAGGCGCGGGTTCGGCAGGGGCTGTCCGATCTGGACCTGGTCGGCGAGCTGCTCGCCGAACGTCGTAGGCAGGCAGCCGCCGAAGACGCGGCATGAACCTCTTCGACGCTTCGGCTTTGCTGTGCTTTCTCAAGAACGAAAGTGGCGCGGCCGTCGTCGAGCGGGAACTGCTGGTTGGGGGAGCTTGCAGCGCCGTCAACTGGTCGGAGACGGCGCAGAAGCTGCTGGCGCATGGTCAGGACTGGACACTGGCACGGGGCCTTCTCGCGAGCTACGGCCTGGTCATCGAGCCGGTGTTGGTTGGCGATGCCGAGGGCGCGGCCCACCTGTGGCGTCAAGGTAGCGGGATGTCGCTCGCCGACCGGATCGCCGTCGCGACAGCGCATCGGCTCGCGGCCACCCTCTGGACGGCCGATACAGCGTGGGGTACCGACCCTCCAGTACGCCAGGTCCGTTGAATCGCGCTCCTCGCAGTCGGCAGCTTGGGCTCAAGCCAGCCCCACTTGCCGCGACTGAACAGGTCAAGTCGGACGCCGCCTCGAACGTGCGCGAGTGCGTAATCCACAGGCCTGATACTCATCCACAATTGTCGCGCTGATCATCTTCCCGGCGGTTCTCTCGGCCAAGCTCGGACGTAGCTCCCCCAAACCATCGGGGAGCAACGTCTTGGGGAGGTTCTTCGTGGTGCGATTCAGACGGTTGGTCCAGCAGGCCGGGCGGCGACTCAGGCTGCTTGGCAACGAAGCAGGCATGAGCACCGCCGAATATGCGGTGGGCACGATTGCCGCTGTTTCGTTCGCGGCGGTGCTTTACAAGGTTGTTAGAGCCCCAGCCGTCCAGTCGGCGTTGTCGGAGCTGATCACCTCGGCGCTGCACATCTCGCTGTGAAGCACCTATTTCATCGGCGTGATTCGCCGGCGGCACGTGGCCATGATTCGCCAGCAGAGCGCGGCATGGTGACCGCGGAACTGGCCGCCGCGATGCCGGTGCTCGTCGTATTCGCCTTCGTCGGCGTCGTCGCCGTCGGAGTCGTCCAAGCGAGGGTGCGCTGTGCCGACGCGGCATGGGAGGCCGCGCGTGCGATCGCGCGTGGAGACGCGCGATCCGCCTCGGGGTTGGCGACCAAGGCAGCGGGCAAACCGGTCGACGTTTCGAGCGTGAACGCGCCCGATCTCACGACAGTGACCGTGCGGATGCGGATCCGACCGATCCGTTGGCTGGCGATGTTGACAGTCACCGAGTCCGCCGTTGTCGCGAGGGAACCGACCGGTCGATCCGCCGAGGCGAGGGCGCCGTGACTGTGGGCTCCGCGTCCTGCCGTACGGGCCCGCGCCGCACGCGCCGTGATGCCGGCTCGGCGACGATCGTGGTGCTGGCATTGGCAAGCCTGCTGATCGTGGTGGCCGCGTTCGGTGCCGCTCGCGCGACTGCCGTGCTTTCCAGGCATCAGTTGGGCCGCATCGTTGACCTCGCCGCGCTGGCGGCAGCCGAGCAGATAGGGCTTTCGGGTGATCCTTGTGGCGCGGCACGGCGTGTCGCGTCCGCCAACGCCGCCGTCGTTTCAACCTGCTCAGTGCGGCGCGACCCAAGCATGCGCAGCGGCACGGTGGCGATCATCATTTTCCGTGACGTCCATCTGCCGATCGCCGGCACCGCACGAGCGTGGGCGCACGCCCGAGCGGCCCGGATGCCCCCGTGAGCGCCGCGGCAGGTTGGCGATCAACGCGGGCCGCTGACGCGCACGTGCCGGATCAGGGGTCCATGGTTGCCGGAGGGACCGTACGCACCGACGGATGTCCAGCGGTATCGGTGATCGGGCACCAGGCCAGCTCTACGGCAGATGTGTGTCAGATGTGGAGGTAGTTGGCACGACTTGTGGCACGATGTGAGTGTTAGCTTGACGTCAGAACCGACCGTGTTATCGCTCGCCCCGGGGCATCTGTTCGCCGGTGGAGCGTGAGGGGGCCGCCGTGGACCTGGGTTTGAGCGAGAATATCGTCGATTCACAAACTGTCGTCGAGGTTCGCGGCGACGTCGACATCCACACTGCTCCCCAGCTGCGTGACCGGTTGATCGACGTCCTGACCGGCGGCGGCAAGTCTGTCATTGTTGACTTGACCTCGCTGACTTTCATGGATTCCACCGGTCTTGGAGCTCTGGTGGCCGCCCGAACTCATGCCGAAGAAACCAATGCGACGCTTCGGATCGTCTGCCCGTCCGAGCGGCTTCTCAAGCTCTTCCGCATCACCGGACTTGATCGCGTTTTCGCCATCTACGCATCGGTCCCACTAGCGGTCGCGGCTGGCTCCTTACCATCTGCGGCCTCGTGATCGGCCGAAAACCTACTCGGAGCCGGAAGCGCAATCGGTGGCTCACAAACCGGATAGCCCACTCTCAAAGTGACCGAGGCCACGCACGGTGATCGACCGCGTCACATAGACTCCGCGCAGCCGATCCGACGGTGACCCGGTGCCCAGCAACTCCGGTCCGTCCGGTCGCGATGTTTGCCCTTGTCGGATGATCCGTCAGATTTGTCTCATCGGTCGAAGGAGTTCCGCGTTATGGCTTTGTCCCACCCGGTATTTTCCGCCCTCCCGAGAGGTCTCGCCGTCGAGACCTTATCGTCGGGGGACAAGGGGTTGGTCGCGGTGGTGGGCTTCGTGGCCGTCATCGCGCTCGTTTTCGCTTATATTCTGTTCCGCGAGGTGCTCGGCGCCGATCAGGGCACTCGCAAGATGATCGCGATTGCCGAGGCGGTGCAAGAAGGTGCGCAGGCCTACCTGAAACGACAGTTCCGGACTCTATCGGTGGTTGTTGCCATCGTGTTTGTGCTGCTCTTCGCCTTACCTGCCGACGACGTTGCCCAGCGGATCGGTCGATCGCTCTTCTTCCTCGTCGGAGCCGGTTTCTCGGCGAGCATCGGTTACTTCGGCATGTGGCTGGCGACCCGGGCCAACCTGCGGGTCGCGGCCGCGGCCAACAACTCCGGGCGCGAGCGGGCGATGCGAATCGCATTTCGAACCGGCGGGGCGGTCGGAATGGCCACCGTCGGTCTCGGGCTCTTCGGAGCATCCGTGGTCGTCCTGGTTTACAGCAGCCATGCTCCCAAGGTGCTCGAGGGCTTCGGCTTCGGCGCGGCCACGCTGGCGATGTTCATGCGTGTGGGTGGCGGAATCTTCACCAAGGCTGCCGACGTCGGAGCCGACCTGGTGGGCAAGGTCGAAGCGGGTATCCCCGAAGACGACCCGCGTAACGCCGCGACGATCGCCGACAACGTAGGCGACAACGTCGGCGACTGCGCTGGCATGGCCGCCGACCTGTTCGAGTCCTATGCGGTCACGCTGGTCGCATCGCTGATTTTGGGCTCGGTGGCTTTCGGTAACAAGGGTCTGCTTTTTCCCCTGATCGTGCCGGCGATCGGCGTGCTCACCGCGATAATCGGCGTCTACATCACCCGAGCCCGGGCCGGCGAGAACGGCCTGGCGACGATCAACCGAAGCTTCTACATCTCGGCGGCCATCTCCGCCGTGCTTTGCGCCGTGGCGGCGTTCACTTATCTGCCCAGCCGGTTCTCCGATTTCAACGACGTTCGCCCCGACATCGGCTCTAACCACGGGAATCCGGCATTGATCGCCATCGGCGCGGTAATCATCGGCATTGTGCTGGCCGGGATTATCCTGTGGCTGACCGGCGTATATACCGGCACCGAGGGCAAGGCTGTTCAGGACGTCGGGCGGACGTCGCTTACCGGCGCCGCAACCGTCATCTTGGCCGGAATCGCGGTCGGTTTCGAATCGGCCGTGTACACGGCGCTGGTGATCGCCGCCGCCGTCTTCGGCGCCTTCCTGCTTGGTGGCACCTCGATTTCGATAGCGCTGTTCGCGGTCGCTCTTGCTGGCTGCGGACTGCTCACGACGGTCGGCGTGATCGTCGCCATGGACACCTTCGGGCCCGTATCGGACAACGCCCAGGGCATCGCCGAGATGTCCGGCGACGTGCATGGCGAGGGATCGCAGATCCTGACCGAGCTGGATGCTGTCGGAAACACCACCAAGGCGATCACCAAGGGGATCGCGATCGCCACCGCGGTGCTTGCCGCCACCGCGCTGTTCGGCTCCTATCAGGACGCGATCAGTCAAGCCGTGGACAAGGCGCGGGCCACGGCGGCGACCCTTCCTCAGTCATTCTCCTTCCTGATCGTCAGTCCGAACACCCTGGTGGGCGTGATCATCGGGTCAGCGGTTGTCTTCATGTTCTCGGGCCTGGCCGTGAACGCGGTCTCGCGGGCTGCCGGGGCCGTCGTTTACGAGGTGCGGCGCCAATTCGCCACCCATCCCGGGATCATGGACGGCAGTGAGCGACCGGAGTACGGCCGGGTCGTCGACATCTGCACCCGGGACTCACTGCGTGAGCTCATCACGCCGGGTCTTCTCGCGGTGATGGCGCCGATCGCGGTCGGGTTCGGTCTCGGTGTCGGCCCGCTGGCCGGTTACCTGGGTGGGGCGATCGCCACCGGCACCTTGATGGCGGTCTTCCTCGCGAATTCGGGGGGTGCTTGGGACAACGCCAAGAAACTCGTCGAGGACGGCCACCATGGCGGTAAGGGGTCCGAGGCGCACGCCGCAACTGTGATCGGCGACACAGTCGGCGATCCGTTCAAGGACACCGCCGGACCCGCCATCAACCCACTCATCAAGGTCATGAACCTCGTCTCGGTGCTGATCGCGCCGGCTGTCGTTCAGCTTTCCGTCGGCAAGGACGCCAACACCGGCATCCGCGCCGTGATCGCCCTCGTCGCTGTGGCGATCGTGGTGACAGCGATTGTGGTCGCCAAGCGTCGAGCCTCGTCGCTGAACGACGATCCAGCCTCCGCGCAGGCCACCGCCCGCGTCGGTTAGGCCTGCCGCGTGCAGTTCTCGTTGTTCGGCGCCGCAGCCGCGGACCCGGTGATCCAGGATCTTGACGGTCTGTTGCTCGCAGGCGGCGCGTGGGTCCGTACCGAGCATTTCGCGGCCGCTCGACTGTCCCTGCTGGTCGACGCGGAGTGGCGGGCCGCAGCGCTACGCCTCGAGCTGGCCGCACGCGGACTTCATTCGGACACCGCCGATGCGCCGGGTGGCCTCATCGCCGTCCGCACCGAGATCACCGACTTGCTCCTGCCGCAGGCGGCTCGCTGGACAAAGGGCGCCTCACTCCGACTCCCGCTCGGCTTCGATCTCAGCGCGTCCGGTCTGCGGCTGTGGGCCATTGCCAGTGGGCGCATGGCCCAGCCGGGCTACCTGCTCGGGGTTTCTGATCCCGATGGTGAGATTCACCGTGCGGCAGGTGCGCAATTGGCCAGGCTCGGAGTCACCGCCGTCGACGTGGGAATCCGGGGCGGCCCGGGCTGGCGGGTCACATCGGTCAAGCGGCTGCGCCGGTTAGCCGAACTTCTGGGCGAGACGCCGGACGGAGCTGGCGCGGACTGGCCCGTCCGCTAGCACTGATACAGCGCTTGAGGTGAACTATGGCACTTTACCTGGATTGCACTGGATTTAGGGGTATGGTCGCCGGTCGACGGAACCGGACGCCGTCAAAGCTGGTATGGATCATCGAGGGGCCCGGGTCGACAGCCGTTCGCCGCTCCCTCGATGCGGGCCCGGCCGCACGTGTAACGCCGGTGAGGTACCGTCCCGCCCGAGGCACTTCGATTTCAGCAGCTGTTCTTGATCGGATGGTGCCGTAGCGAAGGTCGCCCGCGACGGCGACCAACGCCGCCATCCGGCGGCAAACGACAGGAGACGCACAGGTGGCAGCAACGCGGTCAGGCAAGGGAACCACGGCGCGTACCGGGAACAAGCTGGTGATCGTCGAGTCCCCTGCCAAGGCTAAGACGATCGGGGGGTATCTCGGCCGGGGATACACAGTCGAGGCGTCCATCGGGCACATCCGTGACCTGCCTCGCAACGCCGCCGACATTCCGACCGCCTACAAGGGGTTCGCCTGGGCGCGCCTCGGCGTCGACACCGAGCATGATTTCGAACCGCTGTATGTCGTGAGCCCGGATCGCAAGGCCCAGGTCACCAAACTCAAGGCACTGGTCAAGGACGCGGACGAACTCTTCCTCGCCACCGACGAGGACCGCGAGGGCGAGGCCATCGCCTGGCACCTGGTGCAGACCCTCAAACCGACCGTACCGATCCGCCGGATGGTCTTCCATGAGATCACTCCACAGGCCATCGCACGAGCTGTTGCCGAACCGCGCGAGATCGACGCGAATCTCGTCGACGCTCAAGAGACCCGACGCATTCTGGACCGGCTATACGGATATGAGGTGTCGCCGGTGCTGTGGAAGAAGGTGCTCCCCAAGCTCTCGGCCGGCCGGGTTCAGTCGGTGGCTACCCGAATAGTGGTTAAACGGGAGCGTCAGCGAATGGCTTTCCGGACAGCTAACTATTGGGATATTCAGGGCACCTTCTCCCCATTGGTACGCCAGGACGGCGACCCGGAGACCTTTGGTGCCACGTTGGTCGCGGTGGGAGACGACCGGGTCGCCACCGGCCGGGATTTCGACGCCGCGACGGGCAAGCCTTCCGCCGACGTTCTGCACCTGGACGAGGCCGGCGCCTATGGCCTTGCCGCCCGTCTGGACGGCGTCGACTTCACGGTCACCCGGGTGGAGGAAAAGCCCTACCGGCGTCGCCCGTACGCGCCTTTCATGACCTCCACATTGCAGCAGGAGGCCAGTCGAAAGCTTCGCTGGTCTTCCCAGGTAACGATGCGGGTGGCCCAACGGCTCTACGAAAACGGCTTCATCACCTATATGCGTACCGATTCGACAAGTCTCTCCGAGACGGCGTTGACCGCGGCCCGCGCACAAGCCCGCGATCTCTACGGCGACGCCTATGTGCCCGCGGAGGCGCGTCACTACAGTCGCAAGGTCAAGAACGCCCAGGAGGCCCACGAGGCGATCCGACCGGCCGGCGACAGCTTCAGGACGCCTGGCGAACTGGCCGCACAGCTGTCCCCGGATGAGTTCCGGCTCTACGAGCTCATCTGGCAACGCACGCTGGCTTCGCAGATGTCGGACGCGCTCGGGACCACGGTGTCGGTACGGCTGGCTGGAACCTCGGTCGCCGACGAGCGCGCTGAATTCGCCACCTCGGGCCGAACGATCACGTTCCCCGGGTTCCTTCGGGCCTACGTAGAGGACACCGACGATGCCACCGACGGCCGGGACGACGCCGAAAGACCCCTGCCGCGACTGACCCACGGCGACGAACTCGGGGTTCGCTCGCTCGACCCCGAGGGCCACTCGACGAATCCCCCGGCGCGCTACACCGAGGCATCCCTGATCAAGGCCATGGAGGAACTCGGCATCGGGCGGCCGTCGACGTATGCCTCGATAATGCAGACGATCCAGGACCGCGGATACGTGTGGAAGAAAGGTGTCGCACTGGTCCCGTCCTGGGTGGCATTCGCGGTGATCGGCCTGCTGGAAGGTCATTTCGGGCGCCTGGTCGACTATGACTTCACGGCTTCGGTAGAGAACGATCTTGATTCGATCGCGGGTGGCGCGACCTCCCGGGTGGACTGGCTGCGAAAGTTCTATTTCGGCTCATCGCCGAGCGAGCAGGTCGCCGGGAACTCCCATCGCATCTCGGCCCAGGGCGGCCTGAAGAAATTGATTGCCGAACGCCTGGAGGACATCGACGCCCGGGGAGTGAACTCGATCCAGCTTTTCGGACCGGACAGCGACGTCATGGTGCGAGTCGGCCGATACGGCCCCTACGTGCAGAAGGGTGGTCCGGACTCTGACATTCGAGCCTCGGTACCCGAAGATCTGGCACCGGACGAGCTGACTCCGGACAAGGTGGAAGAATTGCTCTCGGCCCCGTCCGGTGACATCGCGGTCGGTATCGACCCGGACACCGGCCGCGAGATCATCGCCAAGAACGGCCGCTACGGTCCCTACGTCACCGATGGCGAGCGCACCGCCTCGCTGTTCAAGACGATGTCCGCCGACACACTGACCATCGACGATGCGATGCGGCTGCTCACGCTGCCTCGACTGGTCGGCATCGATCCCGAAAGCAAAGAGATCACGGCGCAGAATGGACGCTACGGTCCCTACATCAAGCGGGACACCGATTCGCGTTCGCTGGAATCGGAGGAGCAGCTGTTCTCGGTGACTTTGGACGAGGCGCTGGCCTTGTTCTCGCAGCCCAAACTGCGTGGCCGTCAGTCCGCATCGGCGCCACCGTTGAAGGAGTTGGGCAACGATCCAGTCTCGGGTAAGCCGGTCGTGGTCAAGGATGGTCGGTTCGGTCCGTATGTGACCGACGGGGAGACCAACGCCTCGCTGCGCCGTGACGACTCGGTTGATGCGATAACGATCGACCGCGGCGCGGAACTGCTGGCCGATCGCCGGGCTCGCGGGCCGGCCAAGAAGGCGACAAAGAAGGTCCCCGCCAAGAAGGGCGCCTCGGCCGCCGGTAAGGCGACGACATCATCGGCCGGTAGGGCGACCGCGGCAGCGGCCGCCGGTAGGGCGACTACGGCGACGGCCAGTAAGGCGACGAAGAAAGCGCCTGCCAAGAAGGCGACCAAAGCCTCGGCCGCCAGAAAGGTAGCGGAGCACAAGGCGACTCCGAGGAAGGTAGCCGCGACCGGTGGCGCGGCCAGCGGTGGCGCCGCTAGCGGTGGCGCGGCCAGCGGTGGCGCCGCTAGCGGTGGCGCGGCGACCGAGTCCTAATCCGACGGCCTGACGGCGGTCCCGGTTACTCTGTCTCCACTGAGAGCCAGTCCATTTCGGGGGCAGCCATTTCCGACAATTCCGCAGCAAGCCTAGCGGCTGAGCCCGGGCAACCGGACGACCGCGGCGGCGCCGACACCCCGACGGTGGTGACCGGATTCGGCGCGGTCAAAGGCGTGCTCAAGGCCACACCCTTCCGTCGGCTGTGGTATTGCACCGGTCTGTCGAGCCTCGGCGACTGGCTCGGACTGCTGGCCACGACCGCGCTGGCGACCCAACTGGCCACCGGATATCAGGCGCAGAACTACGCACTCGGCGCGGTCCTCGTGGTTCGGCTCATCCCGTCAGCGATTCTCGGGCCCTTGGCCGGCGCGTTCGCGGACCGATTCGACCGACGACTGACGATGGTCATCACCGATCTTCTGCGATTTCTGCTCTTCCTGTCGATACCGATCGCTCACTCGCTGACGGTGTTGTATGTCGCCACTTTCTTGATCGAGTGCGTCGGTCTCTTCTGGAACCCGGCCAAGGACGCGTCGGTCCCCAATCTGGTGCGAAAGGATCAGATAGAAGCTGCGAACCAGCTGAGTTTGATCACCACGTACGGCCTCACGCCGGTTGTTGCCGCAGCCTCGTTCAGCCTGTTGGCGCTGATCTCCAAGGCGCTGGCAAGCCGGTTCTCGTTTTTCAGCACAAATCAAGTGGGCCTGGCGCTGTATTTCAATGCGACGACCTTCCTGGTCGGCGGCCTGACCGTGCTGTTCATCAGGGAGATATCGGGTTCCCGGGGGCAGGGGACGTCGGAGAAGCAGCCAAGCCTGTGGGCGATGTTGCGGGAGGGCGCGCATTTTGTCCGCACCACCGGCCTGCTTCGCGGGTTGATCCTGGGCATCCTCGGCGCGTTTGCGGCTGGCGGAGCCGTGATCGGCGCCGGCAAGACGTATGTGCGCAGCCTGGGCGGTGGCGACGCCGCGTACGGCATGCTGTTCGGTACCGTCTTCGTCGGCTTGGGACTCGGGATGGCCCTCGGACCGCGGGTGGCGCGGGAGGTGTCGCGGCGGCGGCTGTTCGGACTGTCCATCGTTTTCGCCGGCGGTTGCCTGGGGCTCACCGCGGTGATGCCACACGTGGTGCTGGCCATGCTCACGGTGGTAGGAGTGGGGTTCGGAGCGGGTGTGGGCTACCTGGCGGGGCTCACGCTGCTCGGCTCCGAGATCGAGAACGAGATGCGCGGGCGCATCTTCGCCTTCATCCAATCGATGGTCCGGGTTGTGATGATCCTTGCTCTCGCGGCTGTTCCGGTGCTCGTCGGAACGATCGGTCAACGCAAACTTGCGGGAATAGGCACCGTCGATGGCACCCGCATCGTGCTATTCGCGGCCGGCCTGCTCGCGATCCTCGCCGGGGTTATCGCCTATCGGCAGATGGACGACGGCGGCCGGGTGCCGGTGCTCGCCGACCTCATGACGTCCCTGAGACGGGATTCGTCGGGACGTCGACGACTCCACTCGGGTGGGGTGTTGATAGCGTTCGAGGGCGGTGAGGGGGCGGGAAAGTCCACCCAGATCGAACTACTGGCCGAGTCGGTGCGGATAACCGGCACCACAGTCGTGGTCACCCATGAACCCGGGGCCACCACGCTGGGCAGGCAGATTCGCCGGTTATTGCTTGAGACCAAGGGCCCTATCTCGCCACGCAGCGAGGCACTGCTGTTCGCCGCCGATCGAGCCCACCATGTGGCGACCGTGATCCGCCCGGCCCTGGATCGCGGCGATGTGGTGGTCACGGATCGGTTTATCGATTCGTCCCTGGCGTACCAGGGCGCCGGCCGGACACTGTCGAGCGACGAGGTCAAGCGGATGTCCCGGTGGGCCACCGAGGATCTGATACCCGACCTGACGATCCTGCTCGACATCGCACCTGAACTCGGGTTGGCAAGGGCACGCGGCCGCCAAGACGGCACGGCCGAGCCGGACCGGCTCGAGCGCGAAACGCTCGACTTTCACCAGCGGGTCCGGGAAGCATTTCGCAAGCTCGCCGAATCAGATCCCAAACGCTATCTCGTGCTGGATGCGACGCTGCCCGTCGAGAGGCAAGCCGCGACCATCCGAGCTGCCGTGCTGGCGATGCTGTCCCTTCGTCCGGTCAGCGAATGGGTGGATGAGTGCACGGGTGAAGAGTCTGGTGGACATTGAACGTCTTCGACG
>Ga0307504_10000068_pt1 | contig 21547 bp, 17 predicted proteins | sample 19_S_MG_FD_194516 | JGI IMG/M metagenome (GOLD analysis project Ga0307504, IMG submission 194516) | Soil microbial communities from Populus trichocarpa stands in riparian zone in the Pacific Northwest, United States - 19_S | ecosystem: Environmental > Terrestrial > Soil > Riparian zone > Trees... | reverse complement strand
CAAATCGGTCAGGTCGGCGAACATGCGGGCGTACCTGGCTCAGCAGGCGGCGGCGGACGAGGCCGCGGTCCGGCCCCCCGCTGTCGTCACCTATCCGGTTCCGGACACCCGAAGTCAACCGCCGCCCGCCGGTCATCCGTCGTCCGGTTATCCGTCGTCCGGTTATCCACCGTCCGGTTATCCACCGTCCGGTTATCCGCCGTCCGGTCATCCGCCGTCCGGTTACCTGCCTCCGGGCAGTTACCCACCGCCAAACCTCGGGTACCCGGCAGCACCTCGCTGAGTCGCCTACGGCGCGCCTGTGCGCCGACGTCACCGACCTTTGGCAGCCTTGGTCGATGACTTCCATGGATGAGCCGTTCGAGGCGGGCTGGCTGACGCGTTTTCGGCGCGGACTGGTCGCTGGCCTGACGGTGCTGGCGATCGCGATCATGCTGGTGTCGGCCGCGACGTTCGTTGCCTGGTTCGCCCCGGGAGCCGATTCGACGTCGGCTGGATCGGCACTGCGAGTTGCCGCACTGGTGACCGTTCTCGGTAATCACGGCGGCGGCGTACTCAACGGCGCACACGTCTCGCTGACGCCGGTCCTGGTATCGGGGATTCTCGCCTGGATCGGATACGGACAGGCGCGACGGCTGAACTCCACGGCTGGCTTCCTCGGATTCCTCACCGGTTATCCGCTCGGGGTGGCAGTGCTGGCCGATTGGGGCCGGCTCGGGTCCAGCTACGCGCCTCTGGGCCGGAGCGTGCTCATGGCGACGGTGTTCGCCGCAGCCGTAGGAGCGGTGGGTTGCTACTGGGACGAGCTGCGGGGTCGCTGTCCGACGAGGTGGCGCGCCGTCGTCCGCGCGGCAGCGGCAGCGCTTGCCGTATACATGCTGGCCGGCGCACTGCTATCGGCCGCCGCGCTGGGCGCGCACCTCGGTGAGGCGACGGTTTCCTATCGCCAGATCGCTCCCGGCGTCGCCGGATTGCCGGTGGCCCTTATCGGGGTCGCGGCCACGCCGAACGCGGTGGTGGCGGCCATGGGCTACCTCGCCGGACCGGGGTTTCACGTCGGGGCACTCACCTCGGTATCGATGTTCGCGGTGCGGGACGGCCGGCTTCCCACTTTCCCGTTGCTTGCGGGTGTTCCGTCAGGACCGCCGATGACTGGGATGGGGGAGGTGCTGGCCCTGGTGGTCGCCTTGGTCGCGGGCTGGTGCGCGGTGCGAACGACCTCGCCCACAAAGCGCCGGCTACAGTTCCCGCCCACCGGACGTCCGATGACCGCATTATGTGATTTGGGCCTGGTGGCCTCGGCCACGGGTGCCGCCATGGTAGCCCTGGGTGCCCTGGCTGGCGGCGGTATAGGCGATGCGGCGCTACGGCACGTGGGGATTGACGGGTGGCGGGTAGGGCTTGCGACCAGCGCGGCAGTCTTCGCGTCCGGCTTGCTGTGGATTTGGATCGGATGGGTGGCGCGCTGGTTGCGCCGCCCCGGAGGCATCGAAAGTCGCCGTACCGGAACGGCCTCGCCGAGCGACAGACCGCAAACCGATGGGTCGGTCGATGTACTTTCGGGGTCCAGCCGGGCTACCGGGTAGATTTCAGCCGTGCCCGTCCGGCTGGTCGTTCTCGCCTCCGGGTCGGGCAGCACCTTGCAGGCGGTCATCGACGCGGCGGCCGAACCAACATTTCCGGCGGTGGTGGTGGCCGCGGGAACCGATCGACCGGGATGTCCGGCCATGCGGCGCGCCGCGGACGCGGGCATCCCCACCTTCTCGGTCGCGCTTTCCGATTATCGGGACCGGTCGGCCTGGAATCAGGCGTTGGCCGCGACACTAGGTAGCTACTCGCCCGATCTGGTGTTGTTGGCCGGTTTCATGCGACTCATCGAGTCGGCCACCGTGAGCCGCTTCGCCATGGTGAACACCCACCCGTCGTTGTTGCCGGCTTTTCCGGGCGCCCATGCTGTGCGGGATGCCTTGGCGCACGGGGTTCGGGTGAGCGGGGCGACCGTCCACCGGGTCGACTCCGGCCTTGACTCGGGCCCTATCCTGGCCCAGGTCGCCGTGCCGGTGAATGTCGACGACACCGAGGTGAGCCTGCTCGCCCGAATCCAAGCCGCCGAAAAGCCGCTGTTCGTGGAGACGATCCGCCAACTGTGCACATCGATTGAGGAGTCCCGTTTGTGACCCGTATCGCCGTTCGACGCGCCCTGGTCAGCGTCTACGACAAGACCGGACTGGACGATCTGGCCCGCGGCCTGCATGCGTCCGGGGTCGAGATCGTGTCCACGGGTTCTACCGCGGCCAGGATCGCCGAATTGGGCGTTCCGGTCATCCCCGTGGACTCGGTGACGGGATTTCCCGAGATTCTGGGTGGCCGAGTCAAAACCCTGCATCCGCATGTCCATGCCGGGCTATTAGCCGATCAAGGCAACCCTGAACATCTGTCGATGGTCGAGGAATTGGGCATCGCAACCTTCCAGTTGGTAGTGGTCAACCTTTACCCGTTCCGCGAAACGGTCGCGTCGGGCGCTTCCACGTCCGAGATAGTCGAGCAGATCGACATCGGGGGCCCCGCTATGGTGCGGGCCTCGGCCAAAAATCACGGTTCGGTGGCCGTCGTCGTCGATCCTGCCGCATATCCCGACGTTCTCGCCGCGGTCTCCTCCGGTGGCTTCGAGCTGTCCGAGCGGCAGCGGCTGGCAGGCAAGGCATACGCGCACACCGCCGCCTACGACTCGGCCGTGGCGAACTGGTTCGGTCAGCAGATTCTGGCGGCAGACCGCGAGCTCGCCGCGACCGACGGGCGTGACTCCGAATCCGCGTTCTGGCCACCGTACGTCGGGGTCGCACTAGAGCGGGCCGAGGTGCTGCGTTACGGAGAAAACCCGCACCAGCGCGCCGCGCTCTATGTGCAGCAAGGCGCCGAGGCCGGGATCGCCCAGGCGGAGCAGCTGCACGGGAAGGCGATGAGCTTCAACAACTATGTCGACGGCGATGCGGCCTACCGGGCGGCCTACGATTTCGCCGAGCCCTGCGTAGCGATCATCAAGCACGCCAATCCATGCGGTGTCGCGGTGGCCTCCGACATCGCCAGGGCATACGCCAAGGCACACGCCTGCGACCCGGTCTCCGCCTTCGGAGGAGTCATCGCGGCCAATCGCGAGGTCACGCGGGCAATGGCCGAGCAGGTGGTGGAGGTGTTCACCGAGGTCCTCATCGCGCCCGGGTTCGCGCAACCCGCCCTGGATCTGCTGATGACGAAGGCGAACCTGCGGCTGCTGGTCGCTCCGGGAGACCGGCCCCGCGGCCCGGAGTCGCGCCCGATCTCGGGTGGTGTTTTGATGCAGGAGATGGATTCGGTCAGCGCGCCGGGCGACGACCCGGACCGGTGGACCTTGGCGGCTGGCGAGCCCCTCGACGCCGGTGGCCTGGCGGAATTGGTGTTCGCCTGGCGCGCGGTGCGGGCCGTGCGGTCCAACGCGATCCTGCTTGCCAAGGACTCGGCCGCCGTCGGGGTCGGCATGGGCCAGGTGAACCGGGTTGACTCAGCGAGGTTGGCGGTGGCGCGAGCCGGTGATCGCGCGATCGGTTCCTACGCCGCCTCGGATGCTTTTTTCCCTTTCGCGGATGGCTTGCGGGTGCTGATCGATGCCGGAGTTCGCGCCGTGGTCCAGCCCGGCGGCTCGATCCGGGACGCTGATTCCGTTGAGGCTGCAGCCGAGGCCGGCGTGACCATGTACTTCACCGGAGTCCGTCACTTCGCGCACTGACGCATCCCGTCGTCGCTGGGCCGCAGGCGGTCGCTGAACTGGAGGCGGTCGCCGAACCGGAGGCGTCGGCTGACCGTTGGCGCATGCGTCGGACTGGCAGGATGGCTGGGTGACCGCAACGATCCTGGACGGCAAGGCCACCCTGGCCGTGATCAAAGCCGAACTGAAGCAGCGCCTCGCCACGCTGGCCGAGGCCGGGGTCACCCCCGGGTTGGGGACGGTTTTGGTGGGCGATAACCCTGCCAGTCGCTGGTATGTGACCGCCAAGCACCGCGACTGTGCCGAGATCGGCATCGCCAGTATCCAGCGCGAGCTGCCGGCAGGGGCGAGCCAGGCCCAGGTCGAGGCGGCGGTCGACGACTTGAACGCCGACCCGGCGTGCACCGGGTTTCTCATTCAGCAACCGACCGGCCTGGACGAGTTCAAGCTTCTTGGCCGGGTGGATCCCGACAAGGATGTGGACGGCCTGCATCCGGTCAACCTCGGCTCGCTCGTACTCGGACAACCCGGTCCGCTGCCTTGCACGCCGCTGGGTATCGTCGAGCTTCTTCGGCGGTACGGGATTGCCATCGACGGTGCCGATGCCGTTGTCATCGGTCGCGGTCTGACGGTCGGGCGGCCGCTCGGGCTGCTGCTCACCCGGCGGAGTGAGAACGCGACGCTGACGGTGTGTCACACCGGCACCCGCAATCTGGCGTCCCACGTCCGCAGGGCGGATATCGTCGTGGCGGCCGCCGGTGTGCCAGGGCTCATCTCGGCGGAGATGATCAAACCCGGCGCCGCGGTGCTCGACGTCGGGGTGAGCAGAGTCAACGGCAGAATCGCCGGTGACCTCGCGGCCGACGTCGCGACCGTAGCCGGGTGGATCGCGCCGAACCCCGGCGGTGTGGGACCGATGACCCGGGCCATGTTGCTCACCAATGTGGTCGAGGCCGCCGAACGTTCCGCGGGCGACTGAGCCCACCGTGCGATGACCAGCTGGTTTCGGCGCAACCAGTCCGAGGACGAGGACGAGTTTCCGTTCCTGATCGTGCTCATCATCGAGGTTGTCGCGATCGGCTATGCCGCGGCGGAGCCGGCCCACTGGCTACGCGCGGTGGGCGGAATGGTGGTGGGGCTCGCGGTGGCAGGCCTGTTTCGACTTGTGCTGACCGATGAACGGGTGGGGTTGTTGCGCGTGCGGCGGCGGGGATTCGACGTGGCCTGTTATTGGGGCTTCGGGCTGCTGGCCTTGGCCTTCGCTCTCGCCCTGCCCCAGCGCTGATACGTTCGCGGTACCGATAGGTCAGTAGCGGCCCCGGAGACGGTAGCCTCGCCCCATGACCAGGACCCCCGTGAATGTCGCCGTGACCGGTGCGGCCGGCCAGATCGGCTACGCGCTGGTGTTTCGCATCGGTGCCGGCCAGCTGCTCGGACCGGACGTCCCGGTACGCCTGCGATTGCTCGAGATAGCCCCGGCGCTCAAGGCGGCCGAGGGCATTGCGATGGAACTCGACGACTGCGCCTTTCCGTTGCTGTCCGGCATAGACATTACCGACGACCCGAGGGCGGCCTTCGACGGCGTGAACTTGGCGCTGCTGGTGGGAGCACGGCCGCGCACCGCCGGAATGGAGCGCGGCGATCTGCTGTCTGCCAACGGTGGCATCTTCAAGCCTCAGGGCGAGGCGATCAATGCTGGTGCCGCCGACGATGTTCGAGTGCTGGTCGTCGGCAATCCGGCCAACACCAACGCGCTGATCGCGGCGTCGCACGCCCCCGATGTGCCGAAGGACCGGTTCACCGCGATGATGCGGCTGGATCATAATCGGGCCCTCACCCAGCTCGCCAAGAAGACCGGCAGCACCGTGCGCGACCTGACCAAGTTGACCATCTGGGGCAACCACTCCGCCACTCAGTATCCGGACATCTGGCACGCCGAAGTGTCGGGCAAGAACGCCGCCGAGGTAGTGAACGACCAGGCGTGGATCGAGAGCACGTTCATTCCCACTGTGGCCAAGCGGGGCGCCGCCATCATCGAGACCCGGGGCGCTTCGTCGGCGGCTTCAGCGGCCAATGCGGCGATCGACCACGTCAGTGACTGGGTCAACGGCACCCGAGAGGGCGATTGGACCTCCGTCGGAATGGTTTCAGACGGCTCCTACGGAGTGCCAGAGGGACTGATCTCGGGCTTCCCGGCAACTTCGAGCGACGGTGCCTGGCAGATCGTCCAGGGTTTGGATATCGACGAGTTCTCCCGGGAAAGGATCGACGCCTCGGTCGCCGAGTTGATCTCCGAGCGTGATGCCATCACGGCACTTGGCCTCGTCTAACCGATCCGGATCTGCGCGGAGCCGGGTAGGGCCACATCAGTAGGCTCAGCACGCAAATGGGCCGCAGTCGCGTTCGCCGGCTCACGCACCCCGGGTGCGCACCGCATCGAATCGAGAGAGGCTGTACATGTCCAAGATCAAGGTGATCGGAACCGTCGTCGAGCTGGACGGCGACGAAATGACCCGCATCATATGGCAGTTCATCAAGGACCGCCTGATCCACCCGTATCTGGACGTCAACCTCGAATATTACGACCTGGGTATCGAGCACCGGGACGCGACAGACGACCAAGTCACCATCGATGCGGCGGAGGCCATCAAGCGGCACGGCGTCGGCGTCAAGTGCGCCACCATCACACCGGACGAGGCGCGGGTTACGGAATTCGGCCTCAAGCAGATGTGGCGGTCACCCAATGGCACAATTCGCAACATTCTGGGCGGTGTGATCTTTCGGGAACCGATCATCATGCGCAATGTGCCGCGGCTTGTGCCGGGTTGGACCAAGCCGATCGTCGTCGGCCGTCACGCGTTCGGTGACCAATATCGAGCGACCGACCTTGTCGTTCCAGGCGAAGGCACGCTGACCCTGACTTTCACGCCGAAGGACGGCGGCGAACCGACCGAGCTCAACGTGTTCGAGTTTCCCGGGCCCGGTGTCGCGCTGGCCATGTATAACCTCGACGACTCCATCCGGGACTTCGCTCGAGCGTCGCTGAATTACGGTCTCGAGCGCCACTACCCGGTTTACCTATCCACCAAGAACACGATCCTCAAGCGCTATGACGGCAGATTCAAAGACATCTTCGCGGAGGTCTACGAGACCGAGTTCAAGGCAGTCTTCGAGGAAGCCGGGCTCTCTTACGAACACCGGCTGATCGACGACATGGTCGCGGCGGCCCTGAAGTGGGAAGGCGGCTACGTCTGGGCCTGCAAGAATTACGATGGGGATGTTCAATCGGACATAGTCGCGCAGGGTTTCGGGTCGCTCGGCCTGATGACCTCCGTGCTGGCCACTCCGGACGGCCGAGTGGTCGAGGCCGAAGCCGCCCATGGCACGGTGACCCGGCATTATCGCCTGCACCAGCAGGGCAAGCCGACGTCTACCAATCCGATTGCGTCCATCTTCGCGTGGACCCGGGGGTTGGCCCATCGCGGCAAGCTCGACAGCACCGCTGAGGTGGTCCGGTTCGCCGAGACCCTTGAGCGGATTTGCATCGAGACGGTCGAGTCGGGACAGATGACCAAGGATCTCGCCCTGTTGATCTCCAAGGACACCCCATGGCTGACCACCGAAGACTTTCTGGCGGCCATCGACGCCAATTTGCAGAAGGCAATGGCCTGATAACCGGTGCCGCCCGTCGGCGGGCCACCGCCGTTTGGTCAAGCGGCCCGGACCTTCAAGAGGTCGGGTTTTTGCGGGCTTATCGGCCGAAACACCTTAACCGGCTCGGACATCCGGCCGCGGCGCAATGTCCGCAACATGACGGAAACCCGAGCGCGTGCCGCGAGAACTAGCCTGAGTCATGGTCCTGACCACCCGTCGACCCCGTGCGCTGCGGACGGTCCGTGACGTCGAGGTCTGCGAGCGGATCGTTCACGGATACCGCCGGGTGTTCCGGATGGCGGGGGACGGGCCCCCATTGCTGCTCATTCACGGAATCGGCGACAGCTCGACGACCTGGCTGCCGGTGATGACGGCTCTGGCCCGCAACCATCTCGTCATCGCTCCCGATTTGCTGGGTCATGGGCAGTCCGACAAGCCCCGGGCCGACTACTCGGTGGCCGCCTATGCCAACGGCATGCGGGACCTGCTGGGCACCCTCGGAATGGACCAGGTGAACCTCGTCGGTCATTCTATGGGTGGCGGGGTGGCCATGCAGTTTGCCTACCAGTTCCCCGAGAAGACCGAGCGCCTGGTGCTGGTCAGTACCGGCGGCGTCGGCAGGGGCGTCAACCCGCTGCTGCGTGCGGTGTCGCTGCCCGGGGCCGATCTGATGCTGGCCACGCTCAGGATGCCCGGGGCCCGCTTGCAGACGCGGGCGGTCGTGAAGATCCTTCAGTTGCTCGACACGGGTCTGGGCGCCGATGCCCCGGACTTCATGCGATTGGTGGATGCGCTGCCGGACGCGACCGCACGCTCGGCGTTCATCCGAACGTTGCGCGCGGTCATTGACTGGCGAGGGCAGGTCGTGACGATGCTCGATCGGTGCTACCTCACCCGAGGCATGCCGACGCTACTGGTGTGGGGATCCAGAGATCGAATTGTACCCGTTGACCACGCCTACACCGCCCACGCCGCGATGCCGGGCAGCCGCCTCGAGGTGTTCGACGGTGCCGGACACTTTCCGTTCCACGCCGAGCCGGAACGTTTCGTCGAAGTCCTGGAGGACTTCCTCACCACCAGCCGGCCGGCGGACTGGAGTTTGGAGCAGTGGCGCGAGTTGTTGCGTGGCGGTCGTCCGATCATCGACAGGCTGCCGGGGGATCCAACCGGCGCCTCGCGCGACGGGCTTCGGGCGGCAAGTGAACGCAGCGCGACCTGATCGGCCAGCCGAGGCGACGGTGCCGACGCCCGACGCTAGCCTCGGCACCGCAGCTGATCGGGGAGTCGAGATGTCGAGGCAGTACGAGAACTTTCTCGTGGACACAGTGGCCGGTGTGGCAACAATAGCCATTGATCGAGCTACCAAGCGTAATGCGCTGACCATCGGAATGTGGCAGGCGCTGAGCCTCATCTGCGCCGACCTCGCGACCGATCCTGATCTTCGGGCCGTGATCGTCACCGGCAACGGCCCGTCTTTCTGTGCGGGCGCCGACATAACCGCCCTATCCGAAGACGAAGCCACGATGAAGGCGGTGGTGTACGAGGCGGAGGAGGCGTTGCGCGGTGTTGCCGTGCCGACCATCGCGAAGATCCGAGGGCACTGCGTGGGCGGTGGCAATCAGATCGCGGTTGCCTGCGATCTCAGGATCGCCGACCGTTCGGCCACCTTCGGTGTGCCGCCGGCCAAGTTGAGCGTGGTCTATCCGGTGAACTCCACTCGGTCCCTGGTCGAATTGATCGGGCCAGCCGCCGCGAAACGGCTGATCTTCACCGCCGCCCCGATCGATGCGATCGAGGCACTCCGGATCGGGATGGTGGATGACGTGGTGGAGCCCGCGGCGCTGGACGCCGCGACCGAGCGTCTGGTGGCTTCGATGTTGCCGCTCGCCCCGATCACGCAGGCCGCTACCAAGCAGCTGATCAACGCCATCGCCGACGGCCGGGATGCCGACGAGCTGCACCGGTTCTGGTATGAGCGGTGGGCGGCGAGTGAAGATGGTCTGGAAGGGCCGCGCGCGTTCCTGGAGCGCCGGGATCCAGACTTCACCTGGCGTCCCACCGGTGGGGGCTGATTTCTCACGACGTGGCGCTCGCCGTTGCGCGTGACCCCCCAGGCGTGTCGGTTCGTACGGTGTCGGCTCGTACAGCTGCGCCGCGCACAGTTGGCCGTGGCGGCGACCCATATGAGATCCGGGGTCAGGCGGTGATCCTGAGCCGCGACGAACCGTCCGGATTTCGAAGCACCTGGATCCGATCCGGAATCCGGGCCTTGAGTTCGGTCAGATGACTGACCAGCCCGACCACCCGTCCGCCGGATCGCAGGCTGTCGAGGACGGTGAGTACCTCGTCGAGGACCTCGGGGTCCAGCGCGCCGAACCCCTCGTCGACGAAGAGGGTGCCCAGGTCGACTCCGCCGGACTCTGAACGCACTACATCCGCCAGCCCCAGGGCCAGGGCCAGCGACACGTAGAACGTTTCGCCTCCGGATAGCGTGCCGGGGTCGCGAGTGCGCCCGGTGTGCACGTCAAGAACAAGCAGGTTCAGGCCGGATCGAGCGTTGCCGCTTCGGGCGCTGGTGTGGCGCAGTTCGTAACGGCCTCCTGAGATCCGGCGCAGTTGCGCGTTTGCCGCCCCGACGACCTCGGCAAATCGCCTGACCAACACGTAGGTGGTCAGTTGCATGCGCAATTGGTTGTCGCCCAGGCCGTCCACCAGGTTGCCGAGCCGGATGGCCGGCGCGGTCTGCTCGAGCACGGTTGCGCTCCCGATGGCGGCGTGCTCGAGCATCTCCGCGTATCTGGCCGCGGCGGTCAATCGGTTGCTGGTCGAACCGTGGACGGCCGCGGCAGCTGCCTGGGCTTCGTCGGCTCCGCGCATCTGCGCCGCCAGGACGTCGAGGTCGGGTCGCGGCTCGTCGATGACCGGGTCGGTCAGCTCAGGATCAGCCAGGTTCGCGAGCACGGTCGCGCATTGTTCGTCGAATGCTTGGACCGTTCGGCGTAGTGCGGAGACTTCGGGCTCGCTACGCAGCGAGTCCTGCCAGGCGTGCTGAGTGTCGAATCCCGCCGTGCTGAGAGCTCGGGCGAAGTCGTCGCCGATCTCGATCGCTGCCGCAACCGCGACCCGCGCCTCGCGCACCGCATCGGCGGTCGATTCCAACACGGCGGTCATCGTCGTCAGCTCCGCCAGTCGGTCCGCGACCGATGCGTGGTTGCCTCGGGCCTTCGAAACAAGCCGCTCGTCGTCGTCAATTCGAGCGTCGGCAGCGCTGGCTCGTTCGGCAAGCCGGGCCAGGATGACGTCGTCGCCGCGCAGTTGTTCGCCGAGCTCGGTGATCCTTGCCTGACCGGTCAGCAGTTGATCCCCCAAGACGCGTTGCCGATCGGCGGCCGAGCGGGCGTCGGTCAACGCCTCGGTAACCTCTGCCACCCGCCGTTGGGCACGGTCCGGCGTCAAGTGGTCCGCGGCCACCTGGAGCTCGATGAGCTCCAGGCGCTGTCGCTGGAGCTGCGCGTGACATCGCTCAACCGACCGGTGCGACCGACCGAGTTCGGATTCCGCTGCGTCTATATCCAGCTGGCTGACGTGGTCGGAGGCTGGTGCGGCGGGTCGTGGGTGTTCAAGAGAACCGCACACCGCGCATTCCTCGCCCGCCTTCAGCGCCAGCCCGAGCTCGCCCGCGATGCCGGTTCGCCAGCGGCTGCGCAGGACAGTGAGAGCCAATTCCTGCTGCTTGCACGCCGCGAGCATCGCAAGGGTGATCTGTTCGTCCTGAGCGGCCAGCCGCTCCGCCGCGACCGCCTGGCGCGCCTTGTGCAGGCGATGCTCGGCGCGAGCGAGCTCCTCCATGAGAGGCGTCACCCGAAGCGCCTCGACCGCGGTGGTGGCCAGCTCGGCCGTCAGCCGATTCAGCTCGTCGGGCAACGCGGACAGTTCCTGTCGGCGTCGCTGTACATTCGCCTCCAGATCCGTCGCTCTGACCTCGATCCGCCGCCGTTCGTGGCGCAGACCGAGGAGTTGCCGTTCTCTGTCCACATCGTCGGCGAGTTCTCCGGCGAGCACCCGAAGGTCGGCGCAGTGGGAGCGTAAGACCCCTTCGTCGGCGTCGGCGAGGCTGCTGGGCGCCGATTCGCGATCGGCATCGGCGAAATCCGCGCCAAGGCAGGCACGAGCCGTCGCGGCCCGATCTTGGGCGGCCTCCGATCGGGCGATAGCCTTCCCCAGGGCATCGGCGACCGGAAGCACCTTCGCCGCTCGTTCAGCGGCATCGATTTCGAGCCGGATGCCTACCACGTCCGATCGCTGGGCCACCAGGCTCGCCCGCTGTGCCCGCAGATCGGCGCGACGGTCTTGCCGCCTGAGCAATTCCTGCGCTTGACGCCATCTGCGCTCAGCCGCGGCTCGATCGGCGGTGGTCTCTCGGACCTGCTCGCCAGCTCGGGCGTGGGCTGTGCGCAGGCCGTGCCAGACCTCGCCGACGAGCGCGATCAGCTTGCCGTGCTCACCGCCGTCAGCCAAGTTGGAGACCTCGGTCGCCACTTGCGGTCCGACTCCGGCGGCGCCGACGAAGGCGTGAGCCGCCTGGATGACCGAAGCAGCGGCCGCCGCACGGCGCTTTTCGGCCAGCTGGCGAGCTTCGACCAACCGCTCCTGCACCCGAAGGGTCACCTCGCTGCCGAATAACCTCTGCAACAGGATTCGCTTACTGTCGGTGCCGGACTGAAGGAAGTTGGCGAACTCACCTTGCGGCAGTACTACGGTCTGCACGAACTGCGCGTGAGAAAGCCCAATGGCGCGGGTGATCTCGTCTTCGGCATCGCCCAGGTTGTTGCTGATCAGATCACCCGCCTCGGGATGGTCGGCTGAGCCCAGTCGCCATAGCTTGACCGTCATACTGACCTTGGTCATCCCGCTGCCGCGCAGCTTGGGTCGCTCAAAACTGGGCGTCCGTCGCACTCGGTAGAGCCCTCCATAGGTTTCGAACACGAGTTCGACCGATGGTTGAACGTCGCCGTCGGCGTGGTGGGAACGTAGTCGTTCGCTGTGCGCAGAGGCCTGCGCGACCTTGCCGTATAGGGCGAATGACACGGCGTCGATAACGGTCGACTTGCCGGATCCGGTGGCGCCCTCGATGAGGAATAGACCGCGCTCACCGAACCGGGCGAAATCGACCTCGGTCCGGGTCAGGAACGGGCCGATGGCGGTCAAGCTCAGGCGGTGCAGCCTCACTGGGTTCGCCCGACCTCTACGACCGCTTCACAATAGGCGGCCTCGAACAAGTCGAGCTCGCCGGGATCGGCGTCGAGACCGGTCACCTCACGAATGAACTCGGCACCGAGATCCCGCGGAGACGGCTCGGCCGGAACCATGAACCTGCCGCCCAGTTGTTCGACGCCGTCTGGCGCATGCATCACCTGAAGGACGTGGGGAAACCGCGACCTGATCCGGTCGAACAGCTGGTCCGGGCGGCAGCGGTCGGTCACCACCACGCGTACCCAATCCAATCGATGCCTGCCGTGCGCTGGATCGGACAGCAGCTCGGCCAGCCTGCCGGATAGGTCGGCCATGGCCCGCGGCTGGCGCAGCGGGACGGCCTGGATCCGTACGCCACCCTCGTCGAGGTCCACCAGCGTGACCGACTTCTGCTGGTTGAGCTCGGAGAATGAATATCGCAACGGTGAACCGCAGTACCGCAACACCGTGCCGGATCGGGAGGCCGGCTGCTGCGCGCCGTGCAGATGCCCGAGGGCGACGTAGTCGACGCCGTCGAAGGTGTCGACGGCGACACTGTCCACGCCGCCGACCTGGATCGACCGTTCGCTCTCGCTGCCGGTCCCGCCGACTACGAAGGCATGGGCCACTACGATCGACCGGACGTTCTCGGCTCGGCCGGCCAGGTCGGCCCGGACGCGATCCATGGCCGCCGCCATAACCGACTGGTGGGACCGTTCCAGTGGCTCGGCATCTGTTGCCAGCCTGGTGCGGGCCAGGTCTGGATCCAGATAGGGCACCGGATAGATCGCCACATCGTCCAGCAGCACCGGCGTGCCCACCGACTCCAGGCCTGTGCACATCTGTAGCCGATGCGTGAAAAGTTCCGCGCCGAAACCGAGTCTGATCGCCGAGTCGTGGTTTCCAGCCGTGACGATCACCGTGGTATGCCGGGTCAATTCCGTGAGCGTGTCGGCGAACAACAAAACGGCTTCGACCGGAGGCACCGCTCGGTCATAGACATCGCCCGCCACCACGACCGCGTCGACGCCCACACCGCCGATCGGGTCCGACACCAACCGGCAGATCTGGTCGAGCACATCCCGCTGGGCATCGAGGAGGTCGACGCTATGCAGCGTGCGGCCCAGATGCCAATCGGAGGTGTGCAGAATCCGCATGGCACGAAGTTACAAGCGGGCTCCGACAATTTCCCGAAGGCGAGGCCGAATGCGTGTGCGATTGCGATAGATATTTTGCCCAGACCCACAGCCGGATGGTCGAACAGGTCAGGCGGGCTCGACCGGGTGGGTCCCGGCGCCGGCGGTGACGGAAAAACTGATCGGCGGTATGTAGTTGCGGCCCGCGAACGCGGCGGTTATCCCGACCGAGGCCGCCCGGGCCTGGTCCGGCTCCATCAGCGCGATGGCGCAACCCCCGAATCCGCGGCCGGTGATTCTGGCGCCGTAGGCACCGAAGGTAAGCATTACCTCGACGGCGAGGTCGACCTCGGGGACCGACACCTCGAAGTCGTCACGCAGGCTCTCGTGCGAGGCGGTGAGAAGCGGCCCGATAGCGCGAATCTGACCATTTCCCAGCAACTGGGCCACGGCCAGGGTGCGGTCGTTCTCGGTGACGACATGCCGGGTGCACCGCCGCATTCGATCATCGGCCAGCCGGCCCACGGCATCGGGTAGGTCTTCCAGGGTGAGGTCTCGCAGCGCGGCGACGCCCAGCAGTTGGGCCGCCTGCTCGCAGGAGTTACGGCGCTGGGCGTAGAGGCCGCCGGTGAGCTGATGCGGGGCGCGTGAGTCGACGACAAGCAGCGTGAGGCCGGCCGCCTCGAGGTCGAATGGGATGGGTGTCACCTCGAATGAGCGCATGTCACAGAGCAAAACATGGCCGGCCTCGCCGTATAACGAAGCCAGCTGGTCCATTCCGCCGGTCGGCACTCCCACGAACTCGATCTCGGCCCGGCGGGCGACTTCGACCAGTCCGGACTGGTCCATTCCGAGGGCGAGCAGATCGTTGACCGCTGCGGCGACCGCGCACTCCATCGCCGCCGAGGAGGACAGGCCCGCGCCAGGGGGAAGGTCGCCATCGACGGACACGGACAGGCCCGATACCGGGTGTCCTCGGGCGCGCATCGCCCACACGACCCCGGCCACGTGGCCGGCCCACTCATCGGCGGCGTCGAGGGCACCCGGCCGCAATTGGCTCAGCGGGACTTCGATGGGCATATCCCGCTGCGCCGATTCGATTTCGATGACATCGTCGTCGATCCGCGACACCGTCGCGGTGCAGCCCCGGCCGATCGCCAGCGGCAGGCAGTAGCCCTGGTTGTAGTCGGTGTGTTCACCGATCAGGTTCACCCGGCCGGGTGACCACCAGCTGGACAGCATCTTCATGCGACCGAGCCGGCCGCGACACTTCCCGCGTATCCGGCGCCGCCCCGGACCAGCACCCGCATCCGCGTCCTTCCCGATCTTGGCTGTGAATCGCCGACCTTACACTCGGGACGAGGTCGATCGGAGTTCCGGTCGGTCACCACGCTGGCACTCGAGGAGCGATCGGCCGATGAACGGCACCCTGCTCAACGTCGGCATCGTGCTAGCCCTGATCCTGCTTGAGGGCTTGTTCGTGGCGGCCGAGATCGCGCTGGTGTCGCTGAGGGAGGGCCAGACAAAGGCTCTGGCCGAGCACTCGCGGCGGGGTCAGGCTGTCGCACGCCTGGCGGGCGACCCCAACCGGTTTCTGGCGGCGGTTCAGATCGGTGTCACGTCGACGGCGCTGCTGTCCTCAGCGTACGGCGCGGTCACCCTTTCCGAGGCGGCGAAGCGGTCGCTTGTCGATCACGGTATGGCGGACGCCCTGGCGGGCGCCATCGGCATCGTGGGCGTGACGATGCTGATTTCGTTCGTGACGTTGATACTCGGCGAACTGGCCCCGAAGCGACTGGCCCTCCAGCGGCCCGAATCGGCCGCGCTGGTGTTCGGCCCCACGTTGGACCGGATGGCGACGGTGTTGCGGCCCGTCATCTGGCTGCTCTCGTGGTGCACCGATGGTGTCGTCCGGATATTGGGCGGCGACCCGAACGCCGGACGTGACCGGATTACCGAAGAGGAGCTGCGCGGCTTGGTTGCCGCGCACGAATCGTTGTCCACCGACGAACGCAGGCTGATCGACGAGGTGTTCGCGGCCAGCGAGCGGTCGGTGAGCGAGGTGATGATTTCCCGTACCGAGGTCACGTTCCTCGAGGCCAGCATGACTGTCAGCCGCGCGATCAAACTCGCGGGCGACTCCCCGCACTCTCGTTACCCGGTAGCCGGCCGCAACAACGACGATGTCCTCGGCTTCGTGCACATCCGAGATCTGTTCCTCGGTGCGCCCAACACCGATCCCTACACCGATCGGGCGAGATCGGTCAGCGATCTGGTGCGTGAGATCAAGGTGTTGCCCGGTTCGAAGAACGTGCTGTCGGCGTTGAGCGAGATGCGGCGCGAAGGCCACCATCTTGCCTTGGTCGTGGACGAATACGGCGGCACCGACGGGATCGTGACCCTGGAGGACCTCATCGAGGAGGTGATCGGAGACATCCGGGACGAGTATGACCGCGACGACGCCTCGTCCCGCCGACTGACCGGCGGCGTAGTCGAAATCGACGGGCGGTGCAACCTCGACGAGTTCGCCGAGTACGCCGGATTCCAACTCCCGGACGGCCCGTACGAGACGGCCGGTGGGTTCGTGATGGCCAAGCTGGGCAAGCTGCCCCAGGTTGGCGACCGGGTCGAGGTCGATCAACACGTTGTCGAAGTATTGGAGATAGATGGTCGCCGAGCGGCCCGGCTACGAATCGCGCCGATGCCGGCAGCCGAACTCGGAGCGGCCTCGAGCTAGATCGTCGAGGTCAGGGGTCCGGCGCTCGCGCGATCGTCACACGTCGCTGGACCTTGCGGCCCTCAAGCGGGGTTGGAGCGGCTCCCCTCAGTTTTTGGGGTAGGTTGCCCGAAATTACCCCTTCGCATGACAATTCCGTCACATAACCCCTGTGAAATCCTCATCTGGTCTGGCGTGGCGCGCTGAATCGTCCCATGATGGCGGTGCAGGCTTTTTCAGGTCCGGCAAGCATTGGGCAAAGCGCGTGGCACATGCCAAACACGCCCCACGGGGGGTACGACTGTCGTTGCCGACAACCATCGTCGCGGCGGCCATCATCAGTGCGCTCGCGCTGATCTGTGGTCCCGGGTGGCTCGTCGGTCCAGCGGGGCTGTCTGCCGCCGGTGACATCGTGGCCGCCGATGGATCTCCCTTCCTCGATCTACTTCAAGGCTCACTTCTACACGGTGGAAGTGACGCCGCGCGGTCCACGCCGGGTACGTCCCCGGCGGGCGACCCGGCCGGCACGGCGCTTTCCTCGGCCGTTCCGACGAACGCGCCGATGCCGGGCGAAGCCGCACCGTCGATTGTCGGTGCGGTCTCCCCGAACGGACCGGCCGGTGAGACCGGTAACCTCGGCATTCCGTTGCTGGTGCTTCAGGCCTACCACCGCGCCGCCGATCATTTGAAGATCACTCAGCCGTCCTGCCACCTGCCGTGGTGGCTGTTGGCGGGCATCGGGCATACCGAGTCCGGGCACGCGGAATCCGGTCGCCTCTACGCCGACGGCACGACCCGCGGCGCCATCCTCGGCCCGCGGCTGAATGGCGGAATCGCCGGAGATGCGGTGATCACCGACACCGACGGCGGCCGCCTCGACGGTGACCCGGTGTATGACCGCGCCGTCGGTCCGATGCAATTCATTCCGAGCACGTGGGCCAACTGGGCCAGCGACGGCAACGGCGACGGCAAAAAGGATCCCAACAACATCTTCGATGCGACACTGGCCGCGGGCCGCTACCTATGTGCCGGTGGCCGGGATTTGTCCACCCGCGCCGGTATGACGTCGGCGGTGTTGAGTTACAACGACTCCCAGCCCTACCTCGCCACGGTGCTGTCCTGGGGAACCGCCTACCGAGACGGAGTCACCCCGCTTCCGGTCGTGACGACCCCGGTCGTGTCGGAAGTGATCAACGTGCGCCCGCCGTTGAACAGCCGCCCGGTCAAATCCAAGGCCAGGTCCAAGGTTCAGCCAAGATCAGGGGTGCGCACGTCGACTCCGCGCAGTTCGGCGTCGCCGAGCGTGTCGGCCACTGTGTCGACCTCGCCGACCGCATCATCGTCACCGACGGTGGCACCGGCAGGATCGAGTTCGGTAGCACCGACCTGCACGCCGGCGCCGTCCGCGAGCTCGACCGAGCCTTCGGTCAGCCCATCAGCCAGCGCGTCCCCGAGCAGCACCGATCCGTCGCCATCGGCCTCGGCCACCGAGTCGCCGACCATCAGCTCCTCACCCAGCGTCAGTGCCTCGTCAACCGACTCGCCCTCGCCATCGTCAACTGACTCGCCCACGGCATCGTCAACCGCCTCGCCTGGTGCGACCGACTCCTCCTCCACCCCGACCCCGTCTGCCAGCCTGACCCGGTGCGCCCGGTGAGCCAGGTGGTCCCGGTCGAGGCCACCTAGCCGTCCGATCTCGGTGCGCGATCGCCTTCGGCCGACCCTGTGACGCACCCGTCCACGGCTGTCGGCCGCCGGATGGGAAGATGGATCACCGTGACCAGTCAACCGCGTGTGCTGTCCGGTATTCAACCGACCGGTGACTCCGTGCAGCTCGGCAACTATCTGGGGGCGATCAAGAACTGGGTGGCGATGCAGGACGGCTTTGACGCCTATTACTGCGTGGTGGATCTGCATTCGATCACCATCGAGGCGCCGGAGCCGCAGGTGCTCAGGGAGCGCACCCGGATCGTGACGGCCCAGTTGCTGGCGGCTGGATTGAACCCCGATCGATGTGCCCTGTTCGTGCAGTCCCACCTGCCCGAACATCCTCAGCTGTGCTGGGTGCTGGAGTGCCTGACGGGATTCGGTGAGGCCAACCGGATGACCCAGTTCAAGGACAAGTCAGCCAGGTCCGGCGCCGACCCGCAGCGCGTGGGGCTGTTCACCTATCCGATCCTTCAGGCTGCGGACATCCTGCTGTACCAGACCAACCTCGTCCCGATCGGTGAGGATCAGCGCCAGCATCTGGAGTTGACCCGGACCCTGGCACAGCGATTCAACGCGAGGTACGGCGAGACGTTTACAGTGCCCGATTCCTTCATCACCACAGCCAGCGCGAAGATCCTGGACCTTCAGGATCCGACTGCCAAGATGTCGAAGTCCCGCCCGCACGCCGGCACGATCTATCTCAACGATGACCCCGCCGTGATCACCAAGAAGATCAGGCGCGCGGTCACCGACAACGAGTCCGAGATCCGATATGACCCGCAGCGCAAGCCTGGCCTGTCCAACCTATTGGTAATGCACGCGGCGCTCACCGATTCCACACCCGCGCAGGTGGAATCGGATTTCGCCGGGCAGGGCTATGGAGCATTCAAGACCGCGGTGGCCGAGTCGGTGGTGGCCTTCGCTCAGCCGTTCGCGACCCGAACCCGAGAGCTGCTCGATGATCCAGTCGAGCTCGACCGCATCCTGGCCCGTGGCGCAGACCGGGCGCGGGCCGTCGCGAGCGTCACGGTCGGTGACGCTTACGCGCGGGTCGGATTCTTGCCGCCGCGGGCAGCTGACGGATGTGCGCGCGATATGCGAGGCTGAGCGCAATGAGCCAGGTAATCACCGTCGGAGTCGCCCTTGCGATCCCCGAACCGCACGCCTCCGTGCTGTCCGGGTGGCGGCAGCGGATCGGTGACCTCGGGGCCAGAAAGATCCCACCGCACGTCACGCTGCTGCCCCCGACACGCTTCGACCTCGACCGGCTGGATATCGTGGAGAAGCATCTGGAGCTGGCCGCGTCGACCGTCCTGCCATTCACCATGAAGCTGTCCGGCACCGGCACGTTCCGGCCGGTATCGCGGGTGGTGTTCGTTCAGGTCTCCACGGGCATCGCCGAATGCGAACTGCTCGAACGGGCAGTGCGACGCTACCCGATCGAACGAGCGGTCGAATATCCGTATCACCCGCATGTCACGGTGGGTCACGACGTCGACGACGAGGGCCTGGACGCAGCCTTCGACGGGCTGCGCGACTTCGGCGCTCAGTTTCATGTCGACGGTTTCGTCATGTACGCCCAGGACGATCGGGAGGCTTGGCATGCCCATCGTGAATTCCGCCTGACGGGCCCGTAGTCGGTGGCCGAGGGTGCCATCAGCGGTATCCGAAGCCGGTCCGCCGAGCGCTGGCGGTCGGTCAAGGAGCGCAGGCCCGGTATCGCCCACGTCGTCGAGGCATACCGGCACTATAAGGTCAACCACGGCGATCATCTGGCCGCCGCGATCACCTACTTCAGCTTCCTCGCGCTGTTTCCGCTGGTGCTGTTGGGGGTCTCGGTGGTGGGCTTCGTGCTCGCATCGTCGCCGCGGCTACAGACCGACCTCTTCAACGCCATCTCGCGAAACGTGCCCGGGGAATTCGGGCGGACGGTTGAAACAGCGATCAACACGGCCGTCACCAACCGGGCCGGCGTGGGCGTGGTCGGTCTGCTCGGCGTCGCGCTGGCCGGCCTGGGCTGGATCGCCAACCTGCGTACCGCCATTGACACCGTATGGGGGCTGCCGGAGCGGAAGCGGTCCTGGCTGACTGCCAAACTCTCCGACAGCGTCGTCCTGTTGGGTCTCGGCCTGGGCGCGGCGTTGTCGCTGGGGGTCACGGCGGCCGGGACGGCTGCCAGCGGGGCCTTGCTGCGCCTGGTCGGCTTGGCGGGCGTGGCCGCCGCGGCCTTCATCGCGGGCGTGCTCGGGGTACTGCTCGGCGTCATCGGCAGTTGCCTGGTCTTCGGGTGGTTGTTGATTCGGCTGCCTCAGGTTCAGGTGTCCCGCCGGACGGCCGTGCGGGCGACCCTGCTGGCGGCGGTCGGTTTCGAGGTGCTGAAGATCGTCGGCACCTACTACATCGCACGAGTGACCAGCTCACCGGCAGCAGCCGTGATCGGTCCGATCGTCGGCGTCCTGGTCTGGATCGACCTGGTTTCGCGCTTCTTGCTGTATTGCGTCGCGTGGGCCTCGACCGCACGCCCGTCGTCGAGAGCGGCGCCGATCGTCGAAGAGGTTCCCGCGTCCCACGATGCACGGCAACCGCCCGGTCGTCAGCCCGTCTCGCCGCTCGGCGTGGCCGCGGGTTTGTTCAGTGCGGGCGCCGCACTCGGCGCCGCCTCACTCGCCGCTTTGCAACGAACACGCAGCCGAGGCAGAGAGCGCCGGCAATGATCGCGGTGGTTGGGACGATCAGATCGTCCGTTCGGTGGTGCCACCCGGCCGATCGCGATGATGCCGCCGCGCCGTCGGGAAGTGCGTGAACGACCAGCGCGCCAGCTGTGTTCGGCCGCGCTGACACGGTCGGATCGGCACTGCTTGGCGGAGCCGGGGTGCTTACCGGTTGCGGGCCCGATAGCCAGCCGACGGGTTCAGCCGTCGCCTCGAGCCTGAAGCCCCAATCGAAGAGGGCCGCCGCCTGCCGGAACTGGTCCACCGGGAAACGTTCGTTGCGTAACATGACGACTCCGAGTCGCCGGCCATTGCGGCTCACCGCGCAGAGATAGGTATGCCGGGCGGCATCTGTGTATCCGGTCTTGGCGACCATGGCGCCAGGAACGGTATCGAGGAAGTTTTGCATCTGGTTGCCGAACTGGTAGCTCGAGACCTTGCCGTGCCCGCTGTGTTTGGGTGGGTAACTGGCGCTGCGCTCTCGGTCGTAGGCGAGGAAGCGCGGTAGCCGGATCGCCGCGCTCAGCACGAGTGCCATATCGTAGGCAGAGGTCAGCTGTCGCCAGCCGTCGAGCCCGGACGGGGTCTGGACGTAGGTGTCGTAGGCCCCGAGTTCCACGGCGCTGGTGTTCATCTCGGCAACGGT
>Ga0307504_10000067_pt1 | contig 22247 bp, 22 predicted proteins | sample 19_S_MG_FD_194516 | JGI IMG/M metagenome (GOLD analysis project Ga0307504, IMG submission 194516) | Soil microbial communities from Populus trichocarpa stands in riparian zone in the Pacific Northwest, United States - 19_S | ecosystem: Environmental > Terrestrial > Soil > Riparian zone > Trees... | reverse complement strand
CCACTTGCCGTCAATCAGCAGTTTCTTGGGAGTGCCCATGAACTGCGCGACGGGACGGGATATCTGGGGTTCTTTCATAACAGCGCTCATCGTGGATTCTCCTTGCAATGAATTGGGTTCGCATCAAGACGCCCCCTGCCGGTCGCCCCGGGCGTCAGCGCCGTCGCTGCGTTCCCGCACAACAGACGCAAACGGCATGCGCGCTTATCGAGTGACATCAATCCGCTCCATCAGCGCGCGAATACCCGTGCCGCGCCTAACATCGCCTACACAAGATAAACATCCCACTACTTCGGTCAGCGCCGCCACGACCGAAGCGGCGCCATAGTGGTCTGCCAGCTGTCCAATTGTGTGGTTGAGCGTCCGCACGCAGTCGGCGACACCCTTCGAATCAGCGTCCCCGATCTCGTCGTTGTCATCGCGATCTGCCATTGCGCTTCTCGCTTTAGCTTCTCTCGAATTATTCGTAACACATTTGATGCACGCCTATCATCGTGTGTAGTACGTATGGACGCGGGCTACTGGAGCAAGCCAAGTTCCACCTCCGCCAGGGAGGTCCCCCGAGCGCCAAAAAAGGAACAACGCGAGGGCCAGTATAGGTTCGCGCTCGGCGCGCGATACCGGATCGGGCAGCGCCAAGCTCGCGAGCTGCTCGAGCGAGCCGAACACGGCTGCCTGATTGCGAACTCCCTGAGCGGCTCGCGAGCCCTCAACGCACGGGTGGTCGTAGCGGATCGCTAAGGAGTCGCCGATGCAGTCGAGTGACGCAACTCAACGATCCATCGTCACGGGGCCTCTCTGGCCACGCCTGAGGCGCGCCGTGAGGTGATGCCGGAGGGAGGCTCTGAATCCAGAGCAGGCGCTGTGCTGAAGCCCGGCAGCAGCGAATGCAGTTTGACGACGAAGTCCCGAGCCATGAGTCCGGGTTGTCGGCATTGGAACATCGCCGTGGATGAGGCTACGGCGTCAATTCTCTGCATCCAATAGGTAGTTTCGCGACGGCACTTGCGCGAAGCTACGAATCGCCAGGCACGTCCAGTGTCGGCATGATTCGGTACAGCATTGAAGCAGCTTTGTCGCTGGGGAGGCCCAGATCATGCACTCCATTCGCCGGATTCTGGTTGCCGTCAAGGAACCCACGTCGCCGTTGCTCCCCGCAGTCGCCAAAGCTGCCCAGCTCGCACGGGCGTTTGGCGCGGAGCTGGAGCTGTTTCATGGCATTGTGACTCCCCTCTATGCAGACGCATATGCGGGCCGCAGTCTCGTTGCAGTGAAGCGGAGCACGCGCGCGCAGTATTTGACCCAGCTCGAAGCAGTTGCCGAGCGCTTGCGGCGGAAGGGGCTAAAGGTGCATGTGTCCGTCGATTGGGACTTCCCGATATACGAAGCCGTGGTCCGGCGCGCGGGCCGGATCCGGGCGGATCTCATCGTCGCTGAGGCCCACGCCGGCAGGCGTCTTGCACCGTGGCTGCTACATTTGACGGACTGGGAGCTGCTGCGTTTCAGTCCTGTGCCCGTACTGCTCGTGAAGAGTTCACGCGCCTACCGGCATCCGGTCGTGCTCGCCGCGCTTGATCCGGGCCATGCGTTTTCAAAACCCGCGAAACTCGACAAAGAGATTCTGCGAGTCGGGGGCATGGTAACGAAGGCCCTCCGCGGCACGCTGCACGCCATGCACGCCTACGTTCCGATGTCCATCGGAGCCGTGCCTGCCGAGGCTCTTCGGACCGCGAAGATTCCCACCGCTCGGCGGCATCTCGTCGAGCGCCATCCGATCGATGCTATTCAGGAGACTGCGCGCGAGACCGGGACCGCCATTGTCGTCATGGGGGCCGTGTCACGCTCCGGACTGAAGCGGGTGTTCATCGGCAATACAGCCGAGCGCGTGCTGAATCAACTCACCTGCGATGCGCTTGTGGTGAAGCCGGCGCGCTTCGTGAGCCGCGTGGCGCGTGCACGTCGAGGCGTCTGGGTGGTGGCGGGCGGGCCGCCGATGTTGCCTTACTCAAGGCATCAGCCTCGCATCCGTAGAGCGGACCGATTAACTGCGTATATTTCGGAGAGTCGAGTTTGGCGTAAGAGTGCATGACGGGGTGGGTGTCTTCGCCCGTTCAGCAGCGACGGGGCCAGCATGCGCGGCGCAGCGTCCCCGGCGAGGCCACCGCTCGGGAGAGAGCTACCAGCCATGGTGCTGCCGCGGGGAGCCGGTTGCGGTACCGCACAATCGGTGCGAGGCTAAGGACGGCAATTCACTTTCCCTGTTTGGACGGCGATGCTGTCTTCTGACCTCCTGCGCGGCGTCCTGGATTCTGCACCGGACGCGATGGTGATCATCGATGCGTCCGGTTCGATCGTGTTCGCGAATCGCCAGGTGTCGGCGCTCTTCGGCTATGAGCCCCGGGAGCTCATCGGCCAGAAAGTCGAGGGTCTCCTGCCGGAGCGATTCCGCGCCCGGCATGTCGAGCATCGCAACGGTTACGTGGCAAACGTGCGAGTCCGCCCAATGGGGAGCGGGCTGGACCTCTTTGCTCTGCGCAAGGATCGGAGCGAATTCCCCGTCGAGATCAGTCTGAGCCCGGCCGCGGATGGCGGTGCTACTTTGGTCGTCGCGGCAATTCGCGACACCACCGAAAGGCGCAACATCCAGATGGAGCTGCGCGCGGCCCGTCAGGCGGCCGAGCGCGCCAATCAAGCGAAGAGCCGCTTCCTCGCCACCGCCAGCCATGACCTGCGCCAGCCGTTGCAGGCTCTGTCGCTCCTGAACGGTTCGATACGTCGCATGGTGAAGGACGGAGACCTGGCCGAGGCCCTCTCCCAGGAGGAACAGGCGATCGCCACGATGTCGGGACTGCTGAACGCGTTGCTCGACATCAGCAAGCTCGAGTCGGGTGCCATCAAGCCTGAGATCACTGACTTCGAGGTCGCCGTGCTGTTTGAAGAGCTGCGCGGTGAATTTGCGACTCTGGCGGCTACCAAAGGGCTGCGGCTCGAGATCGAATCGTGCACCGATCGGGTGCATTCCGATCCGGCTCTGGTCGGACAAGTCTTGCGCAACCTCGTCTCAAACGCGATCAAATACACTCGCGAAGGCCGCGTGCAGCTGCGATGTGTCCGCGAGCAGGCCACCGTGCGGGTGCAGCTCCACGACACTGGGATCGGCATTGCGGCTGACGAGCTGCTGCGCATTTACGATGACTTCTATCAAATCGGAGTCTCCGCGAACGCATCCCGCGACGGATACGGGCTTGGATTGAGCATCGTATCGAGAATCGTAAATCTGCTCGGTGCCAAGCTCGACGTGCAATCCGAGGTGGGCAAAGGCACCACGTTTTCGCTCGCGCTGCCAGAGAGCGTGGGCGTGTCCGCGGTGTGCGTTCGTGACTCCAAAGCCTCCGCAATCCTCACGAATCGCGTCGCTCCTCGAGCGCACGTGTTGCTGGTGGAAGACGATCCCCGGGTGCGCAACGCCACGCGGATGCTACTCAAGCTTGAGGGGTACGATGTAACGGTGGCCGCCTCGCTGAGCGAAGCTCTCCACCACGCATCTAACCACCCGGACATCGGATTGCTGGTCACCGACTACCACCTCTCCGCAAACGAGACGGGCACCGAGGTCATCTCCTCCGTACGCGGCGTGCTCGGGGCAACCCTTCCGGCGGTGCTCATCACCGGTGATACCTCATCAGCCGTGAGAGAGCTCAAGTACGACGCCCGCCTGCGCGCCGCGAGCAAGCCGATCAGGCCCGACGAGCTGCTGGCGCTATTCCGGGAGTTGCTTGCAAGCTGAGGCGATCGGCTCCTTCGCAGCAGCGAGGTCCGAGAGCGACCTTGCACAATGGTTCGTATGGTCGTCGCCGCGCCGACAGCATGACTCGCTAGACCCCACCCCGCAGCACCGCGTCGGCGACGATCCATCACAGGCCGCGCGAAGAGTTGGACGATGTGACCGATCGAGCGGCTCGCCGACCTGCCTGCGCACCTTGGTCTGATGCCTCCGGCGTTCGGGCATCTGCGGCGGACTGGCGATCAACCACACAAGGCAAAGGGTCGACATGAACGGCCGCGCATCAACCCGCAACGGTGCGCACCGCCTCAGGGACCGGACAAAGATAGGAATCGGGTTTCACCAGCACGACGTCGCACTCCAACGCTTCCAGGAGCTTGCTCGTTAGCGTCCCTACCAACGTGGCCCGCCCTCCCCGGCGCGTGAGCGCACCCAAGACCAGCACATCGAAATGTTTCCGCGCAACGAACGCGGGCAAGGTATCTTCCGCCTCCCCCTGGAGTACATGCAGGCGTTTGTCGTCCACGTGGAACTCGTCGACGAGCCGGCGCAAGTCTTCGGTGCGCGCATCGTGGGCCTTGGCGTCACCTGCGGCGACATCGCTGTACACGACCTCAAGCTGAGCGCGACAGCCGAGCGCTAGATAGCTCGCGGCGTGGATGATGGTGCAGGCGAGACCGTTATCATCTCGGTCGCTCATGTCGACGGCGGCGGCAAAGCACGGCTGCGCACTCCAGGGCAGGCCGTGCGTCAACACGAGCGTAACCGGGCACGTTCGGGCCAGCTGCCAGTCATTCGCGTCGAGCGCAAATCGGCGCGCTGAGTAATTCCCGGCGGCGCGCTTGATGACCAAATCCGGCTGCGCTTCCTGCACGCGATGTACGATGGCCTCATACAATGGGCTTTCGCAGGCCACGTGCACGGAGATCGCCACGTCTTCGGCCAGCGATCGCCGCAGGGCGTCCAAGTACCGATGCCCTTCCGCCAAATAGGTCTGCCGTGCGCTCGCGATTCCGCCCGCGTCATAGGAATGCCGCAGGGCATAGGCCTGCTCGGAATCGCACAGGAACAACTCCAGGCGCGCTCCGAAGTGTCGTGCAAGGATCATGGACTTAGCGACCACGTGCCGGGTCTCATCCGTCCGGTCAATCACCACGAGAATCGAGGTCAGCTTCTGCACGGTCGTATTCCTCATCATCCGGGGCAGAATACTGGTCCGGGGGATAATACTGGCCTCGCCAGCCCTGCCGCGGAATGCGCGTGGTTCCCTAGTGGCTCGTGGAAAGTGCGTAAGCCCGCCCCTTGAGAGTGCGCGATACTTGCGCCATGTCATCCCGCGAACTGCAGGCGTTGATGGAGGCCGCCGTCGATGCCGTAATCCTCATCGACCACGGCGGGCGCGTCACGGCGTTCAATCGTTCTGCAGAGCGTCTGTTCGGATACTCATCCCAGGAGCTCCTCGGTCGAAACGTCAGCATCCTGATGCCCGCGCCCCACCGCTCTGAGCACAACGGCTATCTCGAGCGTTATGCCAGGACTGGTGTTGCGCACATCATCGGCGTCGGCCGCGAGGTCGAAGGCCTGCGCCAGGACGGCACGCGGTTCCCGGCGTTTCTCTCGGTAGGACAGGTGCCCGGCTCGGACCCCCCGCGATTCGTCGGCTTCGTCAGGGATGTCACGACCGAGCGGCAAGCCCTCGCGACGATCCAGGCTGCACGCGACCGTGCCGAGGCGCATCAGAACGAAGCGCAGCAAGCACGGCATCTGCAGGAGCGCCTGATGCACGTGTCACGCATGGCGACGATGGGCGAGATGGCGGCAGGCATTGCGCATGAGCTCAATCAACCGCTCAGCGCCATCGCCACCTATGCGCGCGCGTGCGAACGCCTTCTGGAATCCGCGGACCCGGACCTTACGGAGACGCGCTCGTCGCTCCACGAAATCGGCGAGGAGGCCTTGCGGGCCGGGGACATCATCCGGCACTTGCGGCAACTCGTAGGCGGCCAGGCGAGCGAGCATATGGTCACCGATCTAAATGAGCTCATCGAGGATATCAGCGTCCTTGCACAAGCCGACGCCCGCGTCCACGCGACGCAGCTTGAGCTCGATCTGGCCGAGGGGCTCCCGCGCGTGAACGCCGATCGCGTCCAGCTTCAGCAGGTGCTCCTGAACCTGGTGCGTAACGCCCTCGAAGCGCTGCAGGAACTGCCCGCGGCGGGCCGTAAAGTTACGATTTGCACAACGCGCGCCGCCGACGATCTCGTCGAGATGAGCGTGAGCGACAACGGGCCAGGCTTGAGCCACGCAATTGCGGATAGGTTGTTCACACCGTTCGTCACGACGAAGGTTGCGGGTACGGGCCTCGGGCTTGCGATCAGCCGCACAATTGTTCACGCGCACGACGGCAAGATTGCCCACCGCGCGAGGAGCCCCTCGGGGGCCTGTTTTTTCGTTCATATCCCTGCAGTGAAGGATGAGGACGCATGAAGGAAACCGCGCCCACCGTGTACATTGTGGACGACGACCACGGTGTCCGGTCGTCCCTACGCGTCCTGATGAAATCGGTGAATCTCCCCGCCTCACCCTTCGCCTCGGCCCAGGAGTTCCTGGCGGCCTATCATGCGGTGCAGCCAGGATGCCTGGTGCTCGACATCCGCATGCCAGGCATGAGCGGGCTTGAGCTCCAGGAGGAGCTGAACCGCCGCGGCGTCGTCCTTCCGGTGATCTTCATCACCGGTCACGCCGACGTTCCCATGGCAGTGGAAGCGATGCGCCAGGGTGCCTTCGACTTCGTGCAGAAACCGTTTCGCGACCAGGATCTAATCGATCGCGTCCAGAAGGCCCTTGCGCGAGATCAGAACACTCGCCAGGCGCTGAAGGAACACAGCCGCATCCGCGCGCGCCTCGCCTCGCTCACGCCGCGCGAGCGCGAAGTGCTCGATCTCCTAGTCACCGGCAAGGCGAACAAAGTCGTGGCGCAGGATCTGAGCTTGAGCCAGCGCACGGTGGAAATCCATCGCGCGCATGTTATGGAAAAGATGGCTGTGCAATCGGTAGCGCAGCTGGTTCGTATGATAATGGACCTGGAGCATCGCGGAACTCCGCCCACCGGATGACGGTCTTGCTGGCCGAGCAGCCGCTTGGAATGCGCGGCGGCGCTCTGCACGTTCAGCGCGATCCGTCTCCCCCACTCTTAGTGCTGCATGTGGTCGTGCAAGCCTTGCGTGGAGCGCCTTACTGAACCGTCTCGCGCTTTGTCAGGTCTTAGGGAGGAATGGAGTGTCGCGCAGACATCACCCCGTTCGCCACTTGGCGTGCCGGCGAGGACACCCGAATACTCCTGCTGCGCGCGCGACGCGGAATGCGCGGTCGCCGGGACCGCGAGCGGTCCGAGGACCATGAGAAACAGGACCTCTCGCATCGGTGCACGATTCCCGGCTGGATCAGGCGTCAGTGACCAAGATCGGACTGACAACGCCCCGGGGCTTGACGATCAGCATGTCGCAACTCACGTGCTCGAGAATCTGCGCAGCGGTGCCGCTGGCGGTGGACTGTATGAAACGCGGCCGGGCGACAGCGCCCATGACGAGGATGTCGGGCTTCTCGGTGGCGATGAGATCCAGAATTCCCTCGGGAACGCGCCGCTCGATGTAGCGGACCGCGGCGGCGGAGACGTGATGGCTGCGAGCGAGATGCTCGATCATCGCCCGATCGCGCGCCTGCACCTCCTCCTTCGCCGAGTCCGGCACAGTTTCACCGGCCAGGTGAGGCGGCGACTGAAGCGCGTGAAGGATTTCGACGTCGGCCGCCAGCGCCCGGCCGATCGAACAACCCATCGCCACCATCGCCGCATCGAGCGCCAACGGGCGATCTGCCACCCGAGACGGATCGACGCTGATCGTAACGCGCGGTCGGGCCGGCCATGGTTCGGGACGCACGAGGAGGAGCGGCGCCGCCACCTCGCGAATCAGAATCCCATCGCTCAGAAGCGGCATCGGCGCCATGGGGGCGCGACGCTGGGCATCCTTCACGACGAGGTCGGCTTTCATCTGAATCGCATGCCGAGCCACGGCTTCCTCGAGGGCCGGATGCCACTCGCTCGCGGTCGTTGCACTAACCCCGCGCGCTCGCACGGGTCCGGCGAGCTCCTCGAGCCCTGCAATGCGCCGCTCACGCATCACTCCGCGGTACTGTGCGGTCGTCGCGCCCCCGGCCCAACTTTCCGGAATGTCTTGCTCGGCTTCGCAGACGAAGAGCTCAATCGTGCAGCCGAAGCCGGCGGCGATGCGCGCGGCCTTTTCGATACAGGGATGCTCTCTCCTCGTCGGATCGACCACGACCAGAATCGTCTGGATCCCGTAACAAGCCGCATCGCGCTCGGCGTATTGCAGGGCGTGAGGGTCAGGCGCTGGCCATTCGTTCACGGGGCAGTTCTCCACAGAGTCTGCGCGTTAGTATCCGCGCGTACACGTGCGCGCCTATACGGACTATTGCGGTGTCGACAAGCGACAACTCCGAGATAGCGCCATGAGCCTTCGCGGTGGGCTGCCCGTCATTCTGATCGACGTGCCCCCACCGAGCCGGCGTCTACGTAGAAGTGCGATGGTGTCCGCTAAGACTACTGATGCGATCACTGCGCGCGATCACGTAAAATCCGGTGTCACGTGGGATCAGGAGAAGGGATGCCATCATGTCCATCGATCGGCTCGTGCTTCAGACGCCATGACCGTCCCGGTCCACGGTACACCTCCTACCCCGCCGCGACGCAGTTCCAGGCCAGCTTCGGCGCGGCGCAGCTGCGCGAGTGCGTGGCGCGCAGCAACGCTCGGCCGGGGCAGCGGCCGCGAGGTCGTTCAGCTGCACTTGGGCGGCGGGACGCCTAACTTTCTCGGGGCGGATACGCTCGCGCGACTCATCGACGGTCTCAGCCGCACTTTCCGCTTGAGCGGTGCGGCGCAGCGGGATTTTTCCATCGGGCTGGACCCGCGCTCGGTACCGGCGGCTCGATCGAGATCGCCGCAATAGAGCAGTGTCACGGCATCGATTTTGCCGAGTATTTCAGGGAGGCGCTCGAGCGCTTGCAACCGCACTTGGCCGACGGTCTGATCCGGATGGTAGATGGACGGATCGCCGCGACCCCAACCGGGCGACTCCTTTTGCGTAGTATAGCGATGTGCTTCGACGCGTATCTGAATGGGCCGCGGAGTGCGTCGGCAGCGACGACGCTCGCCCAGGTGGTGTAATTCGGGACGCCGCGTCCGCGTCCGGCGGCTGATCAGCGGGCGCTCGCCGGCTGCTCCGGCTGCAGGTCCAGCATGATCTCCTCGATATTGTGGTCGGTTTGCTGGCACCGAAAGCCGAGCAACTTTGACAGATGCAGCATGGGGGCGTTGTCGCTCATGACACTTCCCCACAGCCGCCGTGTGCCGCGCTCGCGGCAATAGCGGATGAGCTTGCGCATGAGCAGCGTGCCGAGACCCTGGCCCTTGAGGTCGGAGCGCACCAGCACCGCGAACTCCGCGGCAACATTGTCCGGATCTGCGCAGGCGCGAGTGACACCCAGAATTTCCTCCGCCCCGGAACCGTCGGGGGCAATGGCAATGAAAGCCATCTCACGGTCGTAGTCGATCTGGGTGAAGTGCGCCAGGTCCGCTTCGGGCAGCTGCCGCACGGCCGTAAAGAATCGCGTGTACAGGTCCTGCGGGGCGATCTGAGCCAGAAACTGCCGATGCTGTGGCGCATCTTCCGGACGGATGGGCCGCAGCACCACGCGGCGGCCGCGATGCTCCAGCTGCTCCTCCAGCTCGCTGGGGTAGGGCCGGATCGCCAGCCGGGCGGTCGCGCCGGCGGCGCTCGCCGCGACGCGTATGCGCGCGTCGAGCGCGACGACTCCATGCTCGTCGGCAAGCAACGGATTGATGTCGAGTTCGACAATCTCCGCAATATCGATGGCAAGTTGCGCGAGCCTCACCAGGGTCGATTCGATCTGCGGCATGTTCGCGGCTGCCTGGCCGCGCCCGCCCGCCAGCACGCGTGCGACGCGGGTCCGTGAAATCAGCTCCCGTGTCAGGGTCGAATTGAGTGGCGGCAAGCCGAGCGCGCGATCACCGATCACCTCCGCAGCCGTACCGCCGCGCCCGAACAGGACCATCGGGCCGAAAGTCGGATCCACTGCCATCCCGGCAAGCAGCTCGTGGGCGCCCCCGCGGCGGATCATCTTCTGTACGGTGAATCCCTCGATCCGCGCCTGCGGCCGCAGATCCTGGCAGCGCCGCAGCATCGTTTGGGCGGCGCGCTCAAGGTCGGCGGGGGCCGCGAGATCCAGCGCGACCCCACCTACGTCGGACTTGTGGCTGATATCGGGCGAGAGGATCTTGAGCGCGACCGGATAGCCAATGCTGGCAGCCAGCGCTGCGAGCTCGGAAAGCCCGTGGGCGATACGGGTTTCCACCACGGGAATGCCGTAAGCGGCTAGCACTTGCTTGGACTGCGGTTCGGTGAGCACCGTGCGCCCCTCGCTCAGGGCTGCCGCAACGATGGCGCGCGCCGCCGGGGTATCGGGCCGCAAACCCTGCGGCATGGACACGGGGGTTTGCATGAGCAGGGACTGGACCTCGTGATAACGAACCAGCTGCAGAAATGCATCGACGGCCTCTTCCGGCGTGGCATAACCGCGCACTGCCGCGCTGCCCGCCGACTCGGCCCCCCGCACCCCTTCCGCCCCCAGCCAGCACGCGAAGGCCGGGCGCTGCGCGTGGTGCAACAACTCGGTGCAGGCGCTCGCCACATCGCTCGTCGACGCCAGCGCCGTAGGTGCGTGAACGAGCAGCACCGCATCGGTGTTCGGGTCCTTGAGCACGGCGCCGAGCGCGCCGACGTAGCGTTGCGGCCGGGCATCTCCAACAATGTCGACCGGGTTGGCGTGCGACCAGCCCGCCGGCAGGAGCGCATCGAGTTCCTGCAGCGTTTCCGCAGCAAGTGGGGCCAACTCGCCCCCGCCCGCGATCAGGGCGTCTGTCGCCATCACGGCAGGTCCGCCGCCATTGCTGATGATGGCGAGCCGTGGGCCAGCGTATGTCCTGGCCTGCGACAGAATCTGTGCGGCTTCGAACAATTGCCGGGTGGTTCCCACCCGCAGAACCCCCGCACGCCGCAGGGCGGCTTCGTAGACTGCATCGCTTCCCGCCAGCGCACCGCTGTGCGAGGTCGCCACCCGGGCAGCCTCGCCGCTACGCCCGGCCTTCACCGCGATGACGGGCTTGTTGCGCGCGGCAGCGCGCGCCGCCGACATGAACTTGCGTGCGCCGGTGACTGACTCGATGTAGAGCAGAATCGCACGCGTGCACGGATCCTTGCCCAGATAGTCGAGCAAGTCCCCGAAATCGACATCGGCGGCATTGCCGAGTGACACGCAGTGCGAAAACCCGACGCCCGCGGACTGTGCCCAGTCGAGGATGGCCGTCGTCAGGGCGCCGGACTGCGCCACGAAGGCGATGCCGCCGGGGCGCGCACCGAGGTGGGCAAAGCTCGCGTTAAGACCGATGCCCGGGACGAGCAGCCCGATGCAGTTGGGACCGAGAATGCGCAGCGCGAACCGTCTTGCCGCTTGCAGCATTGCCGTGCCGAGCGTCCCCCCGGTCTCGGCGGGCCCCTCAAGACCTGCGCTCAAAACGATTGCCGCGCGAGTTCCGCGTGAGCCCAGTTCCGCGATGAGGGCGGGAATGCCGGGTGCCGGCGTGCAAATGACCGCCAAGTCAGGCACCCCGGGCAGCTGCGCGGGCGTGCCATAGGCACGCACGCCGGACACCGAGTCGCGTCGCAGGTTGACCGGCCAGATGGGGCCGCGGAAGCCGCCGTGCATCAGATTGTGCATGACGGTAGCATCGACGCTGCCAGGTCGATCGGACGCGCCGATCACAGCCACTGAGCCCGGCGCCAACAGGTACTGGAGGTTGTGACTACTCAAGGTCCGCGTTGCCCCGCCCGCAAACGCGCGCGCCTCGCGCGTGGCCGAGGATCCCCGGACATCCTACGCGTGGCATTGCTCGTGCGCCTCGGTACAAATCCCCAGCGGCGCCTTCGCGGCCGGCGACTGTACCTACATGTTTGCGGACAGTCCTTATTGGCCGCAGCGTGTCGTGCGAATAGCCTGCACTCGAGCTGCGACCAACCGCAGCGATCCAACCGGGGAGCACGGCATGCAAGGCAGAACAAGGATCGAAGGCCCGGGGAAGCTCGCCGCCAAGGCCGTCATGATCGTGGCACTGCTCGCAGGCGCGCCTGCAGCACTTGCGGTACCGAGCTTTGCCCGGCAGACGGGCATGGCCTGCGAGGCCTGCCACACGGTCTATCCGGAGCTCACGCATTTCGGACGCGTTTTCAAGGCCAACGGCTACATCCTCACGAACCTCAAGCAGGTGCGCGATGTCACCGGCAAGAAGGAGGAGTTGCTCGAGCTTGCGCAAACGCCTCCACTGTCCATCATGGCTCAGGCCTCCTATACGCAGCAGAAGACGTCCCTCCCCGATCTCTCCGCGAGCGCTCCGGGCGTTGCCCAGAACGGCACGGCTGGCTTTCCGCAGCAGTTGAGCCTGTTCTACGCCGGCAAAATCGCGCCGCATTTCGGTGCGTTCTTTCAGCTCACCTACGCCAACGACAGCGGCACCCTTGGCATTGACAATACGGATCTCAGGTTCGCCGATGTCACCCTGTTGCCCGACAGCCGCAGTCTCACCTACGGCGTGTCGCTCAACAACAACCCCACGGTGCAGGACCTGTGGAACTCCACCCCTGCGTTCGGGTTTCCGTATGCCGCGAGCAACGCCACCGTGTCTCCGCTCGCCGGCACCGCGATCGACGGCGCATTCGCCCAGGATGTCGCGGGTCTGACGGCCTATGCCTTGTGGGACGAGTCACTCTACGCAGAACTCGGCGGCTACCGCTCCGCCAAGCAAGGTGCAACCAACCAGCTGACAGGCGGCGCCGGGCCCCTCGATGGCACCGTCTCGAACGTCATGCAGGGCGTCGCGCCCTACTGGCGGGTTGCCTACGAACACAACTGGGACCGGCACTCCATCGAGGCCGGCCTTTACGGCGCCGACTTCAAGCTGTTTCCGGGCAATCCGGCGCCGCTGCGCGGGCCGGTCAACCGCTTCAAGGATGTGGCCGAGGACGTGCAGTATCAATTCGTGGGCGAGGAGCACCTGGTCACTGTCGCCGGGACACGCATCCACGAATCAATGTCGCTGGATGCGACTTTTGCGGCTACCGGCTCGGCCAACCCCGCCAATGATCTGACCACGACCCGGGTTTGGGCCACCTATTACTACCGGCGCCGCTTTGGCGGGACCGTCGGCTACTTCTCGACGACGGGGAGCACTGATGCCGGTCTGTATCCGGCGACCGCGCCAGGCGCTCCCGGGGTCGTGACGAGCGCCAACGGCTCCCCGGACACGCGCGGCTGGATGGCGGAGGTGAATTACCTGCCCTGGCTCAACGTCAAGCTGTCAGCACAGTACACCTGGTACAGCAAGTTCAACGGCGCGGGCACGAACTACGATGGGGTCGGACGCAATGCCTCCGACAACAATGCCCTGTACTTCCTGCTGTGGTTTGCGTATTGAGGTTTGCACCATGCGCATCATGAACAAGCGCCGAGAAGACGAACTCCGTTGGCAGCCAGGGGCTTGGACGCGCTCAGTGCTGCTGCTGGCCGGCACGGTTGCGCTCAGCGCAAGCCACTCCGCGGCCCTGGCGGACGAGCCGGACGCCGCCACCAAGGCCTACGCGCAAAGGATTGCGATCACGGTGTGCGGCACCTGCCATGGACCGCGCGGCAACAGCACCCACCCAAAGTTCCCACGCCTCGCCGGGCAGAACGCGCACTACCTCACCGCACAGCTCAAAGCCTTTCGCTCCCAGACACGTGGTGACCCCGATGCCGTCGGCTACATGTGGGGCATGGCGGGTGAGCTCGAGGACACCCTGCTCGACGCCCTCGCGGGCTACTACGCCGAGCAGAAGACGGAAGCTTCAGCAGGGCGGGACTCCGCGCTGATCGCACGTGGACGTGAAATCTACGAGCACGGCATCGAGTCGCAGGGCGTGCCTGCCTGCAGCGCCTGTCACGGCCCCGACGCGCACGGCCTGCAGGATTTCCCGCGCCTCGCAGGTCAGCATGTCCAATACATCCTGAAGCAGCTTGCCTCCTTCCAGAGCAACATGCGCAACGTCGCTGTCATGCACGGCGTCGCTCAGAATCTGCGCCTGTCGGAGATGCAGGCGGTGGCGGCTTACCTCGAAGGGCAGCCCTAAAGAGCACGGCGGCGCAGTTGCACTCGGTCACCCGATCGGAGCCTCGGGCTGTCAGCCGGAGATATCCTGCGGGTGAGGCACTTCTCGGCGGGTTGGCCTAGCAATTGTAATGAACGAACCATCTCAGCACCGTCTCGTCCCTTTCGGCGCTCAGTCCGGTGTTGTCCCTGCCCTCTGACGCCGCGCGCGGCGGCAATGTAGTGAAGTTGGTCTTTCGATTTCCCCGTTTTTGCCCTTTTCATGGGGCCGTTGCGACGGCTCCATCGATGGCGGCGTATAACTGTTGGAGCAGCGGTAAGTCCTCGTCTGCCAACAAAGATCGGACATCTGCGGCTAGCGCGGCCATCTCCTTTGCCGCGTGTCGCATATGGCGCGCGAAGTAGTATTCGCCCTTGTGCGAGCCAAGCAATCGCCGCCAGTACAGCACCGCGAACGGCATCGGGAACCCATTGAAAGATGACACGAAGAGCCAGGGGCGCTGGCGCGATACCACGTCGATCCATGGCTGCCCAGCCCTGCCGTATGGCCAAAATGAGGGCGCGAATCCGTCGGCTGTCGCCTGAGAGCTGCTTCGCGTTGCTGCCGACCGAATAGAGCGCGCCGCTGACGGCTGTCACAAATACGGCGTGTCGTCGTAGCCAGGAGGCCATATCGTGTACGAGCGCCACCTGAAAGCCGGCAGCTCGGAGAACCTTTGCGATGTCCGGGGCGGTTATCTCGAGCATAGTCGGTTGCTCAGCAACCTCGACGTATCGGTCCACGCCATTCTCGATACTTCCCGCAGCACCGGGAAACCCCAGAACTGTCCGCTGTCGCCCGAGACCGGCGAACAGCGCGGACGACCCGCATGCGTGGTTAACCATGAACAATATGCGATCGATTCGGCGCGCTGCACTGAGTGCTGGAAGTGCCTCGTCGCGCTGCTCACGCCGCACGGTAACCAAGCAGAGATCCGCGTGCATGTCAGCGCCGAGGTCCTCGGTGACTGGAAGGCGCTTCACCTGGCGATTGACCGTGAGCGCATGTCCAATGATCGCTCCGTGGTCCCGCAACTCCTCGACTCGCTGCCCTCGCGCGATCAGAGTGACTGAATGACCTACGCGCGCAAGACGCACGCCGAAGAGCGTCCCCTTGCATGCGAGCGGCAAGAACTATGATCTTCACAGCGGCAGCCAGCTGGGGTTCGTACAACCAAGGCGCATGGGCAGATGATACCGTCTACAGCCAACGCGTGATCCAAAGGGGCCGGCGGTGGTAAGGATGGTCGCCAGAACGCTCCGACGCGGACCTCGTCAGCCTGGCGTCTCAGGGCTCGCAGCAGGCCGGTCGTAGCGCGCCTTAAGAAATAGGATGCCGGCACCCATCACATAACGCCAGGCCGCCTCGACCTCCGTCGAGCAGCGATCATCACATTCCTTCACGGCTCGCAGCAGGCTCTCGAGCCAAAGATCGTAAAGATGGGGTGGAATATCGCGGCCATGTTTGCCGTGGGCAGCGGCGATGCGCTCCAGATAGGCCTCACATTCTGGCCAGCCCAAAGCCATGTATTCGACAAGCATGTAGAACGAAGTCTGCAGCATTCGGCGCTGTCTGCGGAAATCGGTGGTACCAAACTTGACACGCACCTCCTCTGCGGAAGCCAGAAACAGCTCGTAGAAGCGTTGAAAGAACTGGCCGCCGCGAAGACAGCGTGCCAGGCTATCGTTGAATAGCTCAATTTCGGGCCCGAACATGTCGGCGCTCATGGAACCGCCAATTTGACGAAACTGATGGAGCCGACGGCACTGGGCGATGGCGGCAAACGGATGCGGTTTTCAGTTGACGTCACGATACCGCTCCTCATCACATGAGCCCGCGCGATTCTGCAGCACCCGTTGCAACCGCGGCCAATGCCTCCTCGGGCCTGAATTGCGGGTAATCGAGCTCTGGAACGGTCTTGAACAGCATTGCGCGGGGTGCTCGAAGGTTGTGACGGCAGTTGTGGCGGCGTGTAGGCGAGCGCGTGCCCGCTGTTCGTGGTTCCTCAATCTGTTGCTCTCGGCCCGTCACTACCCCGGTACTGATACCAGTCAACGCACCCGTACTCCGCGTCGGTCTTTGCCGCGCCCCTGGGGATCTCGCGGTCTACTGCCTTCCGGACGGGCGGTGAAGTCTGCGGCTCGGGAGTTACCTTGATGTCGAAGGGGTTCAGATCACCGAGGCGACCCGGTGATTTGTGCTGCGTGGCGTTCATGTGTTTCATCTCCCGAGCAGCAGTTTTGAACGGACGCGAGTGGCTTGCAATACGTGAAGGGCGCACGAGTTGCGCCCTTTTCTAGGGACTTTCCACGATGCGCGCGGGGCGCACGGCGCATTACAGTCATGTGCACCAAGAGCGGCATCGGCAGGAGCATCAACCATGCCAAAGCGGATCCGTCACATTCTTGTGGCTATCGATCTCGTCGAGGGCGCGCGCCGCAGGGTGCTCATACAGACTCACGCCGCACTGCAGGCGCTACGCGCCAATCCCGCCGACGCGCAGGCTCGGGCGCAGTTCAAGGCGCACGGCGGAGACCTCGGTTATGGGCTGCTGTTGCTGCGTTACACGCGCAACCCGGCGGCGGCGACGCCAGAACAGATCGACCGCGCGGCTTGGTCCACGGTGCCGAACGTCCCGGCGTTGTGGAGGGCTGGCTGAGCAGTCGCCCCTTGGTGAGAAAATTGCCGACGCCGCCATCGATGAACGATGACCCTGCCGGATTGGCGACATAGCCCAGTGCGTCGGGCCGATTTTCCGCGTTGTTAGGAAGCCGCGGATTGGCAGGGGTTCCGATGTTGCTGGCGCTGAAGTCGGTGAACAGCGCGCCCTCGCCAGGCCCGCCGTCGCGGTGACAGGCGTTGCATTGCGCCTTGCAGCGTCGTCCCGGCGCGATTTCCGCGGCGGCACGTGGATGCAAGCCAATTCCAAAGTTCTACCAGCCCACCGCGTACCCAGCTTCCCGTGGATCAGCGCCACCCAGCCTGAAGTTCGACAACGGGTCGATCATAATTGCGTGCACCCTTCCGTAGTCGTCCCTTACTCTCTTGACCTCATACCCGTTCTCGCGCAGCGCTTCCACTGTGGTCTCGGGAATCCGGTCTTCTACGTCAAATACCGGCCGTATCTCGGATCCTGCCTCGGCATGTCCGCCGTACTTCATCCGCGGCTCAGTGACGGCTCTCTGCACGTCCATGTGGAAGTCGATGATATTCGCAATGACCTGAACGAGACGCTGCCAGATGCCGTTGCTGCCAGGGGTGCCAATCGCCATGAATGGCTTCCCGTCCTTCAGCACAATGATCGGGCTTTCATTTGACCGCGACCGTTTTCCCGGTTCCAAACGGGAAGGGTCATTTGGATCGAGATGTAGGTGTCGCATCTCATCTCCTAGAAGAACCCCAGAATCCGCTGGAATGAGACCGGCCCCAAACAGATCACCAAGCGTCTGAGTGAGCGCCACCATGTTTCCCTCGCCATCCACGACATTTAGATGGGTCGTGTGCACGTCGCCGGCAGCCTCGAAGTCACTCGCGGTTGCGACTGGGACCGTCGATTCCGCGTGGATCAGCCGCCTTAGGTCCGCCGCGTACGACTTGGAGAGCAGCCTGTCAATCGGCACCTTCACGAAATCTGGGTCGCCCACATAGCGGTTGCGATCGGCGATTGCCAGACGAATGACCTCGCCTATGAGGTGTAGATAGGCGGGCGAGTTATGGCCGAGCGCCTGAAGGTCGTCGCCCTCGAGCATGTTCAGTTGTTCAAGCACGGCGATACCGCTGCTGCTCGGGGGTTGCGTATAGACGGTATAGCCTCGGTAGGTCGTGCTGATAGGCGTTACCCACGTGGCCCGATAATTCGCAAGATCTCTCGCAGTCAGTATCCCGCCGTTGACCTGCATGAATTGCACGATTCGAATACCCAGCGGTCCTGCGTAGAACCAATTGGCACCATGCATAGCAATATCACGCAGCGTGCGAGCGAGATCAGGTTGCCGGAATAGTTCCCCCGCCCGCGGCAAGCGTCCATTCGGCCGAAACACCTTCGACATTGAGGGCACATCCGTCAGAATCCTTTCGTACTCGGTCATGTCATCGATCATAACTTGGCGAATCACAAAGCCGTTTTCCGCAAGGTCAATAGCAGGCTCAAGCACTTTCGCCCAAGGAAGTCGGCCGTAGGCTCGATGAAGCGTTTCATATCCCTTGAGACTTGAGGGTACCGGCACCGACAGCGCGCCATGGGTATAGTCTTTGCCCTGATAGACGCTGAGCGTCGCATGTTCGGGTGCCGATCCATAGAAGTTGAGCGCGCGTAGCTCGTGGCTCTTGGCGACGTAGACGGTCGCAAATCCATTGCCACCGATGGACGACATACGCGGGTCGAGTACCCCGACGGCGATCGCCGTCGCCACAGCGGCATCAAAGGCGTTACCGCCCTGCTGCAGCACACGCATACCCGCCATCGAGGCCAGCGGCTCGTCCGACGTAACGACCGCCTGGCGCCCACTGACAAGAGGGCGATCCACGAGCTGGGCCTTGACCGGAGCAATCTCGCAGATGGTCAAGGCCGCGGTGGCGAATATCGCCATTTGGAAATTCATTGTGGGCCCTTCTGAAGCGCAGCGCCCACCTGGAGGTGGCGTGTTCGCCGGCCTTGATGCAGGTCAGGACCTCAGCATAACAGTGACCTGCGGGCGGCCGCTCGCCCGAAGCACTTGGCGACTGCAACGACGTAAGGCGACTCTCTTTGGACCTCAAGACGGTCGTCCTAACTCGGGCCGCCGCCTTTTTCACCTTACGCCAGACATTATCCGCACAAGTATCGGGTCAGCACTCATGAGTCGCTTAGATCAGCTCGCAGCTTAACGCGCTAGCGTGGAGATCCTGTACTGGCCATCAGGTTGGGCGGCAAGAATGATATCGCCATCCCTGCGGGTACTGAACGTCGGCCTCATTCGTTCTGTCCGGATTGCTTGGTATTCAGCCGAGCCGAATTCGCACCACGTGCGATCAAAAATAAGTCCCAAATCCTGCCCCGCTGCCACTTCCGTCTACTCTCTGATTGTTTCGAGATTCCCCCGTGATCGCGTTGTACACGCGCGGGAAAGACTCGGGACTCGACCACAGCGGGCGCCCCTCGGCGTCCACACCGGCCTGAAATATCCTGCGCCACAAGGGTGAAATTCAACCGATGAAAGCGGCCGAATTTCACCCTGATCTCCTTGGCTTACTTCGGCACCGGCGAATTGTGATCCGCAACGCACTGCCACTTCCCGCTGGGCATTTTCACCCAGGTGTCGGTCCAGCGCCCATGCTCATCGAACGGCTTCGCTGAATCGGTGCCCATACCATTGTACCCGCCCGTCGCTATGGCCACATTGTCGAATACGGTAACTTTAACGTCTTCGTATTCGACACTGGCATACTTACGTTGTCTCTCAGACGCGATCATCTGGTCCTTGTTTCTCACTTTGCCATCGAGTCCGGTAGTCACAAACTTGTCGGCGAGCAGCGGAGCCACCAAGTCTGGATTGTTCGTCTTTTGTGACTGAAGCCACTGATTTTCCAGCGCCGCGATCGCCTTTTCGGTCGAGTCGCTCGCCTGCTTGGCTTGCGCCCATGCGGTGCTGCCGACTGCAAGCAGCGAAAGCAGGCACCACGTCCCCATGATCTTCATGGAACTCCCCCTTTATCTTTTGTAAACAACGCTTGGGTGCTCACTCGAGCAACCTGGTTACGGATTACACGCCCTGGTAAGGTAAATGTCCATTGCGTTCGGTCACCCGCGCGTGTCAGGTGCGGCGCGCCCGCCGCACCTGATCTACCAGTAACGGTCTCCTCACACATGTCCCCGATACGAAATCCCGATCGAGAAAAGAGTTCTTGAATCTCGGAGGATGTCAGTGTTGGCATCGGTCGGTGTATGGCCATGCTCGCACTGTGCCCTTTGGTAACGAGCCTAAGTCGCTTCGAGGAAGACGTATCTAATTAGTGCCGCTGCAGCCGGTCTATATGGCTTCCTTTATTTCGCAATGCTCGACAGTGCGATTCCATCGCTCGTATTCATCGCGATCGTTGTGTCGGCCATCCCGATTGAAATGCAATATGGGCCGGAGGCTGCGCTGATTGCCGAGGCGTTCACACCCCGTTTGCGCTAGCGGCTCCTCTCTGGGCTATCAGCTTGCCTCCGTGATCGCCGGCGGGCCTGCACCGCTTGTCGCGACAGTCCTGTTCGCCACGTATCACTCGGGCTACGCGATTTCCGTCTACATCGCCGCTTGTGCGCTGGTGGGTCTCGCGTCGGCAGCAGTCATGCCGGACCTATCAGATGCTCGCGGGGGCGCGCTTCGTTAATTTCCGCAGGAGACGAGCGCTGCGTCGTGCGGCCTGAGAGCAGTCTTATACGGGGTAGCGGACGTGGTAGCGGGGCAGAACGGCGGAGGGGGTGACCAGCAGAGTGGCCGCGGCTTGTGCGCCGCCGCCATATGACTATACTGACCATTATGTCTATCTAAGGCGGGCAGGTATCGTGAACACCAATCTCTGGACCGTCGCAGAAGCCAAAGCGAAGCTCAGTCGGGTGATCGAGGACGCTCAGAAGCGCGGCCCCCAGACGATTACGCGTAGGGGCCGACGCGCCGCCGTCGTGGTCGACGCCGAGGAGTGGGAGCGCAGAACTCAACGCGCGGGTACGCTGGCGGATTTCTTCAGAGCCTCCCCGTTGCGGGATTCTGGGTTGAAGATTCCGCGCTCCAGGGATCGATTGCGTCCGATAGACCTGTGAGGTATCTGCTTGACACAAATGTAGTCTCCGAATGGACCAAGCCGCGTCCGAATGTCGGAGTCATTGAGTGGCTTGCGCAGATCGATGAGGACGAGGTCTTCCTCAGCGTCGTCACCTTCGCAGAGCTGCGTCACGGCATCGAGCGGCTGCCTGCAGGCCGTCGGCGCCGGCACCTTGACGCGTGGCTGCGCAGCGAACTCCCGCAGCGATTCGAGGGGCGGATCGCCTTGGTCGACGGTGCCATCGCGGATGAATGGGGGCGACTGGTGGCACGGCACGAGGCGCGCGGTCGGCCAATCCAGGCAATGGATGGGCTCATTGCCGCAACCGCGCAAGTCCACGGCCTCACGCTGGTGACGCGCAACGCCGCAGATTTTAAGCTTTCGGTCAAATCCGTCCTCAATCCTTGGAGGTAGGCTCTCTCGCGCTGCTGGCTGCATGGAGTGGACGCGGCTTTCCGAGAACCTCAAGACGTACCCGATCCGATTCCAAACGACCACTTTCAGTTACCGAGATGCGGTGTCCTATGGCAATGTCAGACGATCGAGCTCGTCCGTTGATCGACGTGCCCGTTTCCGAATATGGAACTCTCGCGCACTTTCCGCGGAGGCCTCGCAAGTGCTGGCCAAGGGCCCCCGCACTACTTCTTCGGTGGTGCGGCAGGCTCTGTCGAGGCCGGCGGACCGTCCGAATTCCATGTGTCACGGACGTACAGCCACTTACCGTCCTTCTTTTTGGATACGGAAAGATACTTTCCCGTATCGATAACATGACCGGCCTTGTCCTTCAGCACATAGGTCCCCGAGGACCAGCCCATATCACCACGAGCACCGCCGGCGGGTTTGGCGCCGAGCGAGAATGCAAGACCGTCCTTGGCCGCCGCTTGGACCATCTTCGCGAAGAACGCATGAATTGCGGCCTGCCCATGCGCCGCCGGCGCCCCCGGCGGGAGGAGCACCGCATGCTCCTCATACTGAGCGGCCATCGTATCAGCGTCGCCGGCGTTAAAGGCCTTGACCCAAACGTCGTCAACGGCGTGAATTTCCGCCACCTCGGCTGCCGGATCCGCGGCGGACGATGTGATGCCACCGACCACAAGTACAACGGCGAGGCCGAACAGGTGCGTCGCTTTCCTGAGTGTCTTCATCGAATTGTTCTCCCCCTAGTGTGTGGCGCGGAGCGCCCTGCAGCGCAGCGCGGTCATGGTAGCAATTCAATGAGTCGCGGGGTAACGATACGGTCAGGGAATGACCGGTTCTGGGCCGGTTGCTGCCGGAGCTGCCGGGTGTTGTGGGCAAAACGTTTCATTCCAGTGCACTCAACGTATGCGCGGGGTCATTCCGGTCG
>Ga0307504_10000066_pt1 | contig 22272 bp, 13 predicted proteins | sample 19_S_MG_FD_194516 | JGI IMG/M metagenome (GOLD analysis project Ga0307504, IMG submission 194516) | Soil microbial communities from Populus trichocarpa stands in riparian zone in the Pacific Northwest, United States - 19_S | ecosystem: Environmental > Terrestrial > Soil > Riparian zone > Trees... | reverse complement strand
TTGATCGGGATCTTGACATTGACCGCCTGAACGTCGAAACTGCGCCGCGGCGCTCCCGCCGGGCACGGATTGCCCGGATCGGTCGCGGTGGGCACCGTCACCGAACTCCCGCCGCTGCCGCTGCCGCCGTTGGAGGCAAGCGCGGCTGTGCCCGGGCCCGCGAGCACCGTGGCGGCACTGACAGCCATGACCAGCAGGCCCCGCCGCCGGCCAACCGCCAGCCGTGCCCGCCGCCGGCCAACCGCCAGCCGTGCCCGCCGCCGGCCAACCGCCAGCCGTGGCCGCCGTGGGATGGCGAGCAGCGCCGACAGCAGCAGCAGTAACGGGAAGGCCGCGAGCGTGTCGAGCACGACGGCGGCCAGCAGCGAGCGGGATTGGGCTGCCGAATCACCGCCGAACAGGCCCTGATGCGGCGCGTTGTTGACGCCGAGGGCTATCGCGGCGAACAAGGCGAGCAGGATCGTCCGGCCCAGGAAGGCTGGGATTGCGGTCATGCCGGCGGTGCGTAGCCGCCCGGCCACGGTGAAGGCGACGGACACCGCTGCCCATACCAGCGGTAGCGCGACGGCGCAGTCCCGCAGCAGCACGAGCGGATCAGACAGCGGCGTGCCCCCCAAGCCGGCCGAGAGTCGATGCAAGATGGCCAGCCAGCTGACGGCGGGCACGGTCAACAGAACGCCGGTGGTCCAGACGCTGCGGTTTCCGGTCATTGGGGCGGTACTCCGTACGTTCGATGCTGACGGTCGGGGGGTGGCGCAAGCCGGCGTGTGGCGGCAGGTCCGGTCAGGGGGAGGATCAGGTGAGTTCGAGCAGCGGGAAGGATCGGTTCTTGCGCCGGGGCATCAAGAAGTTCTGCCGCCGGGTAGCGGTGATCCGGTGCTCCAGGCCCTGATCACCCAACTCCACCCGGAATTCCTGGGCCAAATCCAGTGACGCCTGGCTGATCCGCATCCGGCGGAACAGATCGGCGGTGGGCACCAGCGCCGAGAAATGCAGCTTCGGCTGGTTCGAGCCATCCGGCACGTCCATCGCGTCGAAGCCGGGACCATCCACCCGGATATGCAGCGGCGTGCCATCGGCGGCGCGCGAACTGCGCTGCAACGTCGAGATGTGGCCCAGCATCTTGTGCTGGGAGTTCAAGCCAGGGTTGGCCGGATCGCCACCAGCCTGGAAACTGCCCGCCAGACAGCCGTTGCGCGCGTCGTCGGTGCCCTGATACACGTTGGGCAGAAACGTCGGCCCGCCGCCGTCGGTGAACTGGTCCGCCCGTCCGAACGCGGGCGGGTTATGCGGGCGGTACATGTACTGCACGCGTTCGAGGTAGCTGACGTCGGTGTTGTTCGGGGTGATCTCGGTGCCGTTGGTCAGATACCACTCCGTCAAATCCAGAATCACATGATTGAGAACCTGGATCGAGGAGTTCGCGAAATAGCCGGCACCGGTCTCGGTGGTCAACCGGGCCGAGGCGTTGCCCTGGAACGCGCAGATCTCCGGCGGACCGAACGCGTCTGCCACCATGTCGGCGAAGCCCATCCACATCGGCGAGTCGGGATGGACGTAGCTGGCGTACGGCAGCTTATTGGCATCGGCGATCTGGCGAGGCAACCCCCGGCCACCGAACATGAGCCGGGACGACGTCCAGCTGAACAGCGTGCCGAAGGCGGGCGAGGGCACCTTGACCCCGTTGAGCTTGTTGCTGCCCCACAGCCAGTTCTGCACGTCGGTGAGGTTGGCTCGCGAATCACTGCGAATGGTGATCAGGACGTCGTTGTCCTCGATGCGAACCGGGACGTTGAAGCGGGGCTTGCTGATGGCCGGATTTGATGGGTGGATATCGGTCGGTCCGGGAACGGCCTCCTCCAGCACGGCCCGGGTCTGGTTGTCGATCAGCTTGGGCATCCGTGACCAGACCAACGGGCCGGTCATGCCGCCCGGGAGCCGCTGGAAGTACGGAATGCCATACGAGATATGGGTGAAGACGCCCGCCGGGGAGAACGGATAGCGAGCCTCGATGGTGCTCAGCGCCTTTTCCAGGGTTGTCCGGTCCGACTTGGTGGGAGTCTTGTTCAACTTCGCGGTCAGGAACAGCGTGTAGACCGGGCCGAAGCCGAAGATGGTGCCACCGGCGGGCGCGCCGGCTTCGGCGATCAGCACCGCCGGAGGCAAGTAGGAACCGATCGCGTACTGGATATCGGGCAACGCGACCGGTGCCGCGTGGGCCATCCGCCGGATCGGTGACACCACATCCAGGCCACTGAACGCGGTCGCTGCCGCACCCACCAAGCCCACCCGGAGCATCGTCCGCCGTGACGGTCCGGACATGTCCTGATCGGTGGCGGTGCCTGTCACCGCCGGCCGGGGCCGCGATGCGTACGTCGGCCGGGGGCCGGGGGTCTGCTGATGGAACGGGCATCCGCTCATTTGGCAATTCCCTTGATCGTGAAGTTGGTCGTGCTGGTGGCGGTCCCGCCAGGCGTGGTGACCCGGATCGGGCCAGCGGTGGTGCCGGTGCCGACGATGAAGGTGATCTTCTTGGCTGAGTTGACCGTGAAACCGCGCGCCGGGACGCCGTTCACGGTGACCGCGGTGGCGTTGCCGAAGTTCGTGCCGGCGATCGTCACGGACGTGCCGGAGTTGCCGGAGGCGGGGCTGAAGGAGGTGATGGTCGGCGCCGCGATGGTGAATGCGGTCGAACTAGTCGAAGCCCCCAGCGTGGTGCGGATCGTCACCGGCCCCGAGGTGGTTCCGGCGCCAACCACGAAGGTCGTCTTGGTGGCGGAGTTCTCGACGAACGATTGCGCGGGCGTGCCGTTGACCCATACGCCGGTGACTCCGCTGAGACGCTTCCCCGAGATGACGACGGTTGTGCCGGCGGTTCCGGTGGACGGCGTGAGGCCGGTGATGGCCGGGCCGGCCACCACGGTGAAGTTGGACGTGCTGGTGGCGATGCCGCCCGGCGCCTGAACGCGAATCGGCCCCGATGTTGCGTTCGGACCGAGCACGAAGGACAGCGAGGTCGCGGATTGCACGGTGAAGCTCTGCACCGCCGTGCCGTTGACGGTTACCGCGGCGGCGCCCGAGAGGTTGGTCCCGGTGACCGAGACGACCTGTCCAGCGCCGCCGGTGGCCGGTGTGAACGAGGTGATGGTCGGCGCCGCGTTCGGCGGTGGACTTGGGGATACTGTGAAGGGCGTCGGGGCGATGCCAGGTCCGCCGAGGGCGGTGGTGACGACCACGGCGCCGCTGGTCGCTCCCGGCGGTACGACCGCGAGCAGCGTTCCGGTCGGAGTCAGCTGGAAGACGGCCGGCACCCCGGAGAAGGTCACCGACGTGACCCCCGCGAAGTTACTGCCGCTGATCGTCACCGGCGTGTTCACCGGGCCGTTGGCGGGGCTGAGGCCGGTGATCAACGGCGCCGCTGGCGGTGGCGCCGGCGCGGTGACCTGGAAGTAGGCGGTCGTGGACGCGCCGCCCCCGGCGGTCGCGACGCTGACCGGTCCGGTCTGGGCGTTCGACGGAACGATCGCGGTGATCTGGCTCGCTGTGGCCGTGAAGGACGGCGACGGGATGCCACCGAAGTAGACGGCCGCGGCGGTCTGCAGATCGCTGCCGGCGATGGTGACGGCGGTCCCCGCCGGCCCGTTGCTCGGGGTGAAGCCGGTGAGCACTGGCGCCGGGGGCGGGGGGGTGACCGTGAAGTTGACCGCCCCGGCCGAGGCCCCGGCCGGATTACTGACGACGATCTGTCCCGACGTAGCGCCGACCGGGATGATGGCGCGGATGAACGTGTCGGACAGCGCCGTGAAAGACGTGCTGGTTCCGTTGACGGTCACCGACGTCGCGGTCGTGAAGCCGGTTCCGGTGACAGTGATGGTGGTGTCGCCGAGACCGCTGGTGGGGCTGATCGCGGTCACGGTCGGGGGCGGAACGACGGTGAACGCCGTCGCGCTCGCTATCGGACCCGCCGGCGTGGTGACGAGCACCGTGCCGGTGTTCGCGCCGGTCGGCACGGTGGCGGTGATCTGGGTGTCCGACACGACGGTGAACGCCGTCGCGGCTACGCCGCCGAAGGCAACGGCGGTGGCGCCGGTGAGGCCCACTCCGGAGATGGTGACGGTGGTGTTCTGCGGCCCGGTCGTCGGTGTGAGACCGGTGATGAGGGCCTTGGTGCCCGGTGCCGGCGCGGGTGGTGGCGTGCCGACCGCGGGTGGATCGATCGGCGGCCACGCGAGCAGGCTCTGGTCGCCGTTGAAGTTGTTCACGGCGGGATCGACATAAGACAGGATTCGATTGCTCAGCCGGCTGAGCGGCGTAGCTGTGTAATTCTGATCAAAGTACGTCGTGTCGACGATCTGACCCTGCGTGCGGGGGTCCATGCCGGAGTACGGGAACGGGTCCAACGGCTGCGGCGTCGACTCGCACCCGTTCGGGCAGCCATTCGGCGACAGTCGCCGGTCGAGGTTCCACGGGATGCCGTCGAAGCTGGTCGGCGTGCCGAGCGCGTTGATGTTGATCTCGGCGAAGTTGGGAATCTCGATGCCGCCGAGGCCGATGCCCATGGGGAACAGGAACTGGCCGTTGGTAGCGGCATGGGCGTTGACGTCGATGGTCTTGAGGATCCCGCCGTCGGTGCGTGCCAGGTCGGCCATCTTCCGGCCGGTACGTGCCTGCACCTCGTGGGGCATCGGTGAGAGAATGCCGAATTCCTCGCTCGCGGTGCCGCCCATCGGGCAGATGCGCATGTTTTGAAAGCGGAAATCGGCGTTTAGTTGGCTGCACGCGCTCAGTTTGGGGTTCTTGGCGGTGCCGGACGCGAACAGTGTGTCGTGCCGGATTCGGTAGGTGTTCGGGCCGAGCACCCGGCGGCAGGTCAGGATGTTCACGTTCTCGCAGCCCAGCACCGAGCCGAGCGGAAATTCGTGGGCCTTGTTGTGCACCGGATCGCGGTGAACCGACCAGAGCACGACGTCGGAGTCCGCCTCGGTGGTGGCGCCGATGAACTCGTCCCGGATGCGTAGGCGCTGGAAACCCGGCGCGTCGATGAACATGGAGTCGATGACGGTGTAGTCGGGCTGGTCGTTGCCGTTGTTGGTGCTGAGCGCGGTGCCGATCTTGGTGCTGTAAGCGGACAGGAACCGCACGCCGCCGACCGTTTCGATATTTCCGCGAACCGTGACTGTGTCCCCCGCCTTGATCGGCGCGAGCAGTCGGGAGTCGGCCGCGATGTTGTCCGCGGGGCGGTTGGAGTCCGAACAGAGCAGGTCGCCGGTGCCGTCCGGCTTGGCTTGCGCGGTCAGTTGCTCGGTGGTGTTTCCGTTGCGATTGACATCGATGCTGTCGGTGAACGGCCGGGCGACCGTGCTGGGGATGCACATCGGGTAACCGGTGGAAAACGCGTTGGTGTAATTATCGGCGTCCAGGGCGAAACGTGGGTCCGCGGAGCAGTTGGCAGACCCCGATACGCAGCCGGGCCCCTGCTGCACCGTGTGACGGCCCGTTGGGTCATTCAGCCGGACCATCGTCCCGCCCGCATCCGCGCCGGCTGTGCCATTGACCCGGTAGTAGCCGTTGTCGACGTTGACGTAGGTGACCGTGCCGCTGACGATTTCGCGGCCTTTTTCGACAAATACGTCACCGGCGATGACATCACCGGCGTTGGTGACGTTGGCCTGGATGGTGGCAAATCCGCCTACGCCACTGACGTTGCAGGCATCTGACTTCGCTAGGCCGCTCTCGCCGCGGTCCCGGCAGGCCTGCGGGGCACTCGCGAACAACTGCTGCAGGCTCAGGCGGTTGGCGGGCAAGTCCAAGAGCAGGTTTCGCGGCAGCACCACGGCCTGTCCGCCGACCCGAATCCATCCGCCGGACCAGACGTCGGTGGGCGTGTTGAGCGTGAGTTGCTCGATCTCCCCCGTGATCAGCGACGACGTCGGAGCCGCCCACGCGGTGCCGGTGGTCAACGGCACGACCGCGACGGCGGCTAGCGCGCTGACCAGCAGCCCGGCGAGCCGGCGGCGGTGACTTGTCATGGATGCCCTTTCTGGTAGGCGAGTGAATCGACGGTGGTAACCGCTCGTTCGGTGCCGCATGTCGGTCATGCCGCGAGGCCCAAGTTCAGTGCGATGCGGCCTTTGGCGGCGGCGACGTCGGCGGCGGTGTACGTCAGGCCGCCCCGAGCGCCGACCGTCACGGTGAAGGGACTGCCGGCGTGCAGCGGCGTCACCGCGAAGCCGTAAACGCAGCCGCGATGGGTCGCGTCGGTATGGCCGGCGGTGAGGATCGTCCGGGCAAGGACGCCGCCCTTGGTCGAGCGGAGCACGACGTCCGCACCAGGATGGATGTCCGGCGCGGCCGGCTGAGCGACGCATGGGTCCGCCTGCGGGCTGGCCACCCATAAGGTGAAAGTGCCTCTGATGGCCGGTGTCATCGTTTCGGCCGAATCTTTCCGGGTCGCCGCTTCGCCAGCGGCGGTCGCGCTCTGACGGGTCGCCGGCCCTTTCGGCACCGCTTGCGGCGCGGTTTTCCGGTCACCGCGCTGGGCCGACTTACTCGGTGTCGGGACGGCTGGCATCACCCGGGCCGACGAGTGGGCGTTGCCGGACGACTGCGCGGTCCCGGCCCACACGCCGACCCCCGCAACGGCGGCGGCCGCAAGGCCCAGCGCGGCGTACAGCCGGGTCCTCCGACGGTTTTGAGACATGCGCATTCCCCCGAATGACGAGTTGGAGCGGTAGGCACAACGATCACAGCGTCGACGCTCGGAAACTGCTGACCGTCGGCGTTGAATGGGTTAGCGGTTAGTGGTGATGCCCGGTGGTGTCGGTCGATGTGTTCCGGTCGGTTCGGCCGAGGTCGACCAACAGCGGTCCATGAGTTGCCGGAACCTGAAGTTGCAAGGTCGAGCCATCGCGTGGGGCCACGAAGCCTAGCGAGCCCTCCATGCTGAGCCCTGCTCGCAGCCGGCCTTTCGGCAGCGTGGAACTCGTTGCCGGTATCGGACGTTTCCCGTTGATTTTGAGGGTCATCGCCTCGGTAGAGATATCGATCGGACGGGCACCGTCGTTGACCAGCCGGACGGTGACCTGTACCTGCGCGTCGCCGGGCTGAACGAGATTCTGGATGCCGTGGTTGGCGTTGGACAGGTCTTGGGCAGACAGACCGTTCAGCACTTCGACGCCGGTGATCTCAACAACCGCACGGTCGGCACGGAAGGCCTGCCCGACGGCGAACGGTCCGGACCCGACTGCCAACGGCCCCGAGTATCGCGCCGGGGGTGGCGACAGCATTGCGCTGCTGACTCGGACCCCCCAGACGGAAGTCACGGCGGCGAGTAGGAGCAGTCCGCCGACCAGGGCGCCGCGGCTCATGCGACCTCGGTTGCGGATGGTGTCGCCCGGCACCGGAGCCGGCGCGGTTGGCCGGATCCGGGCGTGCGGTGGTGCGGTCATCGTCTTGCGCATGAGTTCCCCCGAACACGTCAGCGCGGTAGTTGAACCCTGTCTGGTTCAGTGCCGCGTCAGCAGACCCGTTAGGGGGGGTGGCCTACCCCCAACTTTGGGGTGACCTATCGAGCACCGGTCAGGTGTCGGGGTACCGGTTGTAGCCGGGGAAGTTGCCATACAAATGTTCGCCGGGTTCGCCCTCGGTGACGGCCTGCACAAGCAACTCGCCGCCGACGAAGCAGCCCTTCCACGACGCGCCGCGTCCGCCGAACGGCTCGTCGCGGTCGCCACGGGAGCGGGGCTTGTTGATGCCCACCTTGAATGCGTGCACTTCACCTGCCAGGCGGGCCGCGAGTTCCTCGTCATCGCAGGCGATCGATGCGACCAGGGAACCGTTCGAGGCGTTCATTGCCGCGAGCAACTCGGCCTCGGTGTCGACCACCACTACGGTGTCCACGGGCCCGAACGGTTCCTCGTGGTAGAGCCGCGACGCCCCGGGCGGGGCAAGCAACGTGATCGGCGGGTGATAGGCGGACGTATCCTGACCGTCGATGAACCGGCCGTCGGCCATCGAGCCTCGATACAGCGGGACCGCTCCGAAGCGCATCGCGTCTTCGGCCCGGTCGTCCAGCTCCTTGGACTTGGCGGCGCTGATCAGTGGGCCGTAGACCAGGTCCGGTAGCGGGTCATCGTCATTCTCGACGGCCAGCGGGTGACCGAATTTGAGGCCCTGGACCACCGGAAAATAGGTGGCGAGGAATTGGTCGACCAGCCCGCGCTGTACGACGTAGCGCGGGTAGGCGGTGCAGCGCTGCTTGCCGTATTCGAAGCCTTTTGTGATATGCGCGGCGAGGCTTGACCAGTCCGAGAAATTCCAGATGCCCCAAGCGTTGAGGCCTTCCTGTTCGAGCATGTGCCGGTGGCCGGTGTCGACGAGGGTGGCGGCGATCTTGCCGCCGTTCGAGCGGCCGCCGACGAAGGCGAGCGCGCCGAGCAAGGGAGAGCGGACGAGCACCGGCGAGAGCTCGCTGCCGTCGCCGGAAAGCAGCGTCGCCGGCAGGCCCTCGCGCGCCATCAACGCGTGTGCCAGCGTCAGGCACGTCGCACCGCCCTGGGAGGGTGTCTTCGCCACGACCGCATTCCCGGCAAGCAGCTGGACCAGTTCGGAGTGGACCAGCACGCTCATCGGGTAGTTCCAGCTGGCGATGTTGCTCACCGGACCCGGCAACGGACGACGTCCAGCGACCATTGTGTCGATTTCGCCTAGATACCACTGCACGCCGTCCAGGGCCCGGTCGACGTCGGCGCACGCCAGCTTCCACGGTTTGCCGATCTCCCAGGCCAGCAGCAGGGCGAGTTCGTCGCGAGCCTGCGCCATCGCCTCGACAGCGGCCGTCACGCGCGCCTTGCGCTCGGCGAGCGGCACGTCGCTCCAGGTCTTGTGCGCGTCGCCGGCACGTCCGACGGCCTCCTCGGCGGTGGCGGCGTCCACCTTGGACAGGCGGGTCATCGGGTTTCCATCGGTGGGTGAGATCATCACGGCGGGTTCACCCACCTGCTGCCACTGTCCGCCGATGAGGTTGTTCAGGCAGTCGTCGCCGAATGCCTCAGGGGCGATGGCCGCGGCCCTGTCCAAGACCTCAGGCCAGCTCGTCCCCGCCTTGACATGCAACGACATGGCAACCTCCGCAAATATCGATAGGGCCCGTCGAGGTGCTGATCCCTGGTGCGTGCTGGATCGCCGCGACGCCATCTCGGAACTCCCGCACTATAACGCCGATAAGCGTCGGCGCAGAAGGGTTTCGCGTTGACTCATTGGCCGACGGCTCGCGCATCGTAGAAGTCTTCGGCGGCGATCAAGAGTCTCAGGACGGCCGGAGGGACTGGCGAGTCGGCGGTCACGATCATGATGGCTTGTTTATCGCCGACGCCGTCGCCGTCGTCGCCGTCCGAACGCCGGCCTACCGCGGCGGACAGTACATTCACGCCGGCTTCACCCAACGCGGTGCCGACCCTGCCCAGCATTCCCGGCTGATCGCGATAACGAAAAATCGCGAGCTGGCGTTCGAGCTGAACATTGAAACGCGAGCCCCAGGCCTCCAGCAGGTGCGGCCGGTTATGCCGACCGACCACGGTTCCCACAACCCGCGTCGTGCGCTCACCGCTACGTAACGTGACGCGGACGAGATCGGTGAAGTCGCGCGCCCGCGGCCGGCTGGTCTGCGCTACCGAGATACCGCGTTCCTTTGCCAACGGCAATGCGTTCACGTCGTTGACAGCCTCGTCGGTGTGCCCGGCGAGGGCGCCCTTGACCGCTTGAATGGTCAGCAGCCGGTCGTCTCGCTCGGCGATCCGTCCGAGGAACTCGACCTCTATCCCATCGACCGACGTGCCCGGTGCGAGTGCGGCGGCGATCCGGCCGAGCTGGGCGCATAACCCGGAAAATGGACGAAGCACGTCGAGGTCCTCAGCGGCTATCGAGGGCAGGTTGACCGCATTCGTGACCGCACCGCCGCGCAGCGCGGCGAGCACCTGCTCGGCGGCCTGATATCCGGCGCGGTCAATGGCTTCGGTCGTCGACGCTCCGAGGTGCGGGGTGACCACGACGTTGGGATAACCAAAGAGGGGATGGTGGGTGACGGGCTCATGGCGGAACACGTCGAGCGCGGCCGCGGCGACCTTGCCGGAATCGAGCGCGTCCTTCAGCGCGCTGTCGACGATCAATGGACCTCGCGCGACGTTCAGTATCCGCACACCATCCTTCATTTTCGCGAAGGCAGCCGCGTCGAGCCAGTCCTCGGTGTCGGCGGCGTTGGGCAGGTGAACGGTGATGAAGTCGGCTGAGGCATACACGTCGTCCGGCGTCAGGGCACGCTCGGCCCCGAGCTCGCGGAAGCGTTCCTCACCCACGTAGGCATCGAAGGCGAGGACGCGCATGCCGAAGCCGCGAGCTCGGGCGGCCACGAGCTGGCCGATTCGTCCGAAGCCGAGGATGCCAAGCGTTTTGGAATACAACTCGACACCGTTGAACCTCGCTCGATCCCACGAACCCCCGATGAGGGAGGCGTGCGCCTGCGGCACATTGCGGGCCAACGCCAGCAACAGCGCCATCGTGTGTTCGGCTGCCGTGATCACGTTCGACTGCGGCGCGTTGGCGACGACGATGCCCAGGCGCGTCGCGGCCTCGACATCGACGTTGTCCACGCCGACGCCGGCCCGCGCGATAACGCGCAGGCGAGTGGCCTTGGACAACAGCCCGGCATCGAGTTGAGTCGCCGAGCGGATCAGGATCGCGTCGAACTCACCGATGCGGCGCGACAGCTCGGCATCGTCCCAGTCGAAGCCCCGCTCGAGTTCCAGTCCGGCCGCACGAAGGAGCTCCTCGCCGGTACTTCCGATCCGCTCCCTGACGAGCACCTTCGTCGTCGGCAGCTCGGGTGCCAGGGCCACGGGTCAGAATCCGCGGCTACGCGCGACAGCGATCTGTATCGCAACGGGGTAGGCCTCGCTGAAGGACTCCGGACTTCCACTTACTTGAACCATGCTGTCCCGGTATTTGTCCAGATACCGAGGCAGTTGATGCGGCGCCGGAAAGTCGGTCAGCAGCCGAGCCGGCCCATTCAGGACGACGATGTCTCCGCCCTGGCCGTTGCTGTCGAAGTGCAAGGACACCTGCGGGCGGGTCCGGATATGGATCAGCCGGTTTGCCCGCGGCCGGTTGTATACCACGACGTTGTCACCGTCCCAAAGGAACCAGACCGGATTCGGTTGCGGTGTGCCGTCGCCGCCCACGCTGGTGAACCAGATCAGCTTCTCGACCCGCAGCCGCTCCCGCACGCGCTGGCCGAATTCGCTGTCCGGATCGGGGAAGGCATCGAGGCTCATATCTCCAAAGTTAGCGCGTCGCACCCGTGCGCGATGGATCCTGTCCGTGTCGGACTCGGCGTCGAGGTTTCGAGGTGCTCGCCGGGCCGCGGCGGTAGCTGGAATCAATGCTCGATGGCAACGGTGTAGAGGGCGGCGTTCGGATGGAAGGCGGCCATCTTGGCGGCGATCGCGGAGAATTCGGGTCCGGTGATGACGGCTCGCCACGCGTCGATCGATCCGAGCTCGGCGACGTTCACGTATCGAAACTGTGCGTCGGGTGTGACGGCGCGATGCAGTTTTGTCGACCGGTAGCCGGATTTCGCGCGCAGAAGGTCGTCTGCCGCGACCCACAGGTCGAGGAACTCGTCATCGCGTTCGGCAGGCACCTCGAACAGGTTGACCAACGTCGTGCTGTTCATGACCACTCCTCCGGGTCTGGTTTCCGACGGCGTTTGTCCCGAGCCTCCATTCGGATGTACAGACTGACAGCGGCGACGGTAGTGGCGGCGAATCCGACTGCGAACAGCCAGGTGAGCGGGTTCGACGAATCGAACTCGTCGTGCGCCCGGACCCCCGCGACAAGGATCAAGATCAGCATGACGCCGGCCACTTGCAGCGGTATTCGCGTGGCGCTCCACCGGCGCTCCCGCGCCGCGCCGAGCCCGGACAGTCCCAGGGCGAATATGGCCGCCAGCATGCGTGCCGTCAACGGCGTAAGCGTCCACGGCCAGATCTGGATGGCCTGCCCCGGGAACAGGAACAGAAATGCGCTGGTGACCAGCGCCGACCCCGCGCCGACCACCATGACGGCGGCTGTCACCGGTGAAATTCTCAAGTCCAGTTCGGTACTGGTCGCATACTCACCCTGATTTCGAAGGAATACCCACATGACGATAAAAGGGGTGGTGAAATATAGCCCGACCCATAACCAAAAGGCCACATTTGCGTGAATGAAGCGATGCCAATGCAGAATGGTGGTGATGCCCATTAGACTGGCGAATGTAGCGACAGCCGGGAAACCGCCGGAGACCGTGTGCCACCGTGACGAGCGCACGACCCGAAGGAAGAAGTAGGCGCCGCCGAGATACGCCGAGCCGAGGACCATCGCCGACATCGTCGGTTTGATCTGCCACGCGAACAGTCGGCGGGTATCTCCCGGCCACGGAAAGAGAACGAGGAACCCAACTATCAGAAATGGTATGATCGCCGCGGATACCACGCGAGTCGATAATTGAATGCGATCTCTCCGCAACCGTGATGTCGCCATAAACAATGGATGCTACCGGGCTGGTTATGTATGGGTAAGCGTGACATCGTCGGCGAAGAAGGCGACCGCGCCGGCCGCAACGTTACCTACGAAGGCGTTGAGGTCGAGCGCGGTCGCGCCAGGCTGCTTCACCGCGTACGACACCGTGATCAGCTGCCACGACGCGGTAAGGCTCACCGTGGCGGTGGCGGAACCGACTACCGTCGCGCCCGAGCCGAGTTCGCGCAATCTCAGCGACAGCACCGAGCCGGCCAGGCCGCCCTTGACCCACATCGTCGCGGTGTAGGTCCCTGCCGCGCTCAGAGCGACGGAGTTCGGCGAGTCGTCGAGCGTGCACGTCACGGCGGCCGTGCCGTTGTTCGCGATTCGGTCTGAGAAGTTTCCACTGTGCCCGCCGGAAACTCGCGTCGAGCTAACCGATGAGTTGCCGGTCACCCAGCCCGCCGTGTTGGTCTCGAATCCGCCGTTGGACACCAGATTCTGCTGGGACGTCACGGGCGCGGTGGCGCTCGAACTCAGATGCGCGGTGTCGGTCGCGGTGACGGTCACGGTGAAGCTGCCAGCCTTGGTATAGGTGTGAGTCGCGCTCGCGCCTGCCTGGGTGATCGGCGCCGAGCCGTCCCCGAAGTCGAATGCGTATGAGGCGATCGGCGTCGGGTCGGTGTCTGTGGACGTCGACGCATTGGCCGTTACCGAGAGTGGGAACACCCCGGTCGCATTCGACAACGTCACACGCGCCACCGGCGGTGCGTCCGGCGTCACTTGAAGCGCTAGGGACCGGGTTGCCTCGACGTTGCCAGCCTTGTCCCACGAACGGTACTTCAAGCTCGTGTTGGCGGTGACCGTGAATGGCGCCGTGTAGGCCGGGCTGGTCAGGCTCGGATCGGTGCCGTCGGTGGTGTAATGGATGCTGCTCAGTCCCGACCCGCCGGTGTCGACCGCGCTCAGCGCGACCGAGACGCTGGCGAAGTATGGGGCGCTCTGGCAGGCCGCGCCATTGCAGGAGGCGGTGGTGACCGGCGCGGTGGCGTCGACAGTCACCAGCTGCGTTTTCGTGGCCTCGACGTTGCCGGCCAGATCCCACGATCGATATTTCACGGTCGTGGTTGCCGATATCGGCACCGCGCCGGTATACGTCGGGCTGGTCAGGCTCGGGTCGGTGCCGTCGGTGGTGTAATGCGTGCTCGCCACGCCCCACCCACCGACGTTGTCGGTCGCGGTGAGAGTCAGCGAGACCGGCGGTGCGTACGGCGCGGTCTGGCAGGCACCGGTGTTGCATGCGGCCGTGGTGACCGGGGCGGTGCTGTCCGGACCGGGCGGCGCGGCATGACAATTCGCGGTTCCGGAATCGGTGAAGGTCCCCTCGTCCGGGACGAACTGCCAGCCGTAGGAACCGTTGTGCAGCGTCAAGCGGATCACACCGTGGGTGGTGGCGTTGAGTGCCTGGCTGGTCGCGATCTTGGCTCCAGGTGTGTCCAGGCCCGCGCCGCCGGTACCGACGATGAACTGTCGAACACCATAGGTCGGGTCCGATGCTCCGGAGGCGTTGAGGGGTTGGAACCGCTCGTACCAGTGGGAGTCACCGTTCAGCACGACGTCGGCACCGCCGTTGTAGAGGTCCTGCCACAGCTGTTGATAGGTCGGATCGCCGCCGCTGCCGGATGCCGTGGAAGCCCAGCGAGGGTTCTGGTAGTAGGCCAGCGTGCATTGTGAGGTGCTGGCGGCCAAATCCTGCTGCAGCCATAGATCCTGGGCGCTGCCGGCCGAGCAGGTAGTCGCGTCGGCCGGGCAAGGCGCGGTGTTGAGCGCGATGATGTGCCAACTGCCCAGGTTGTAGCTGTAGTAGCCCTTGGCCGGATCGCCGGCGGCGCTGCCGAAGTAGCTGTAGTACCCGGCGCCCGGTGTCGTCGGGCAGTCGGTGCCACCCGTGGTCCCCCAGTCCTTATCCCCGGGAACCGGGTGGGTGATCGGTTTCAGGACGCCCCAAGTCGGATCGTAGGACTGCGCATAGGCCGCCGCCCCGCCACAGTCGTACTGGTTGTCGCCGAGCGGAAGCACGGCGTCGACGCCCTTGAGCAGCTTGACGGTGTCCGCGGCCCGGCAGTCGGTGTCGGTACCGAGGCCGCCGTTGAAGGCTGGCGCCGACGGATCGCAAGCGATGTCTCCGGCCGACCCCACGACCGGGTCGGCATTGGCGGCCACGGTGATCTGCTGACCGCCGATCGCCTCGGTGTTGGCGGCGTTGTCGACCGAGAAGAAGCGGACCGTCATGGGCCCGGTGATGAGGAATGGCTTGCTGTACACGGGGCTCGCGGTTGTCGGCGTGCTGCCGTCGGTCGTGTAGTACGTCGCGGCGATTCCTGAGCCGCCGGGGTCGCGGGCCAGGAGTGACACAGTGGTCGAGCCGCCGTAGGTCGAGGTCTGGCATGGCGAACCGTCGCATTCGAGCGTGGTCACCGGAGCTTGCTGGTCCGCTCCGTTGATCACCTGCGAGATTGTCGCGAGCTGGGTGCGCACCGGGGCGCCACCGGCCTGACCGGCATTCTGAAGCCAGTCGAGGAGCCCGTTCAGCGTGTCCAGTTCGACCGGGCCCCAGTCACCGATGCAGTTGGCGTAATTGCCGGGGTCGAGGGCTTGCGAGCAGATCTCGTGGAACGCGAATGTGATCCATCCGCCGCCGTGCTGGGAGGCGGAAATGACGGCGGCCTCCATGTGGTCCAGCGACAGCGGCGGGACGTTCGGCGGGGTCCCGGTGGCCGGGTCGTAAACGGTTCGGGTGGCGAGTACGTCCTTGGGCGGGATCGTCTCGGCGTAGCTGGGTCCGGCCCCCGAGCCGGCGACGTCGATACCGCCGGCGGCCCGTCCAGAGGTGTAGCCACAGCTCTTCACAAGCGTTTCGGATGCTGCGTCATAGGCTCCGTAGGGGTAGGCGAAGCTGACCGGGTCGAATCCGTGCTGGACCAGATTCTGCCGGTCCTGGCATACCTCGGTTGTGCTCAGCTGCGGATCGGTCGAGGTTTTGAGGTTGTACTCGTGCAGCGTGTGGCCGGCGATTTCGTTACCGGCGTTGTTGAGCGTGCTCAACTGCGCCCACGTCATGGCACTGTCGCTGACACCGGTGCTGCCGGTGTTGATGAAGAAGGTTCCGTTCGTGTGATGCGGCTGAAGGGCGCGCAGGTACCCGAGTTGGTACTGGTTCTCGATGCCGTCGTCGAAGGACAAGGACACGACCGTTCTCGGTGGCAGCACCACAATCTGCTGGGATTGCGGGCTTTCGGTATTGCCGGCCAGATCGACGGAGAAATACCGCACCTGATAGGTGCCGGGGCTCAGAGTGAACGCCGTGCTGTAGGTGGTGCTGGACGTCGACGGGGTCGATCCGTCGGTCGTGTAATAGGTCTTGTCGACGCCCCAGCCACCGACGTCGGTCGCGGTGAGGGTGACGGTGGTCGTGCCGTTGTAGCCCGTGCCGCCACAGGCCGAACCGTCACAGTAGATCGTCGTCGTCGGCGGTGTCGAGTCCGGCGGCAGGCTCACCTGGATTGTCTGGGTGTTCACAGCCTCGGCGTTGCCGGCGTTGTCCCACGACCGGAACTTCAAGGTCGTCGTCCCGGTGATCGGGATGGGCGCGGTGTAGGTGGGCGAGGAGAGCGCGGGGTCGGAGCCATCGCTCGTGTAATGCGTGCTCGCCACCGCCGATCCCACGTCCGTGCTGGACAGGGAGGCGTACACGGTCGTGCTGTACTGCGTGCTCGCACAGGCAGAGCCGTTACAGGTGATGGTGGTGGTCGGAGCCAGTGTGTCCGCTCCGGCCGCCGCGTCCCGTTCGGTGGTCAGAGCCGCTCCGGCCGGAGCACCGCCGGCCTGACCGGCATTGCCGATCCAGTCCAGGAAACTGTCGAGGTCCGTCAGTTCGATCCAGCCGGCCGACGCCGTGCAGGCGGGGTAGTTCGCCGCGTCCAGGGTCTGGGAGCAGATGCGGCCGATGACGATCTGGGCCCAGCCTCCGTTATGTGCCGCGGCGCCGGTCACCAGCGCCTGAAGGTTGGCCAGGGTCACCTGGGTGTTCGGCGCGTAGGTGCGCGTGGCGTACCAGTCCTTGGGCGGCAGGGTTTCGGCATAGGTCGGCCCGGCCGGTGCGACCGAGCCCGCTGTGCGCGCATTGCCGTATCCACAGCTCTTCACGATCGCCTCGACCGAGGCGTTGACGAAACCACCCGGGTAGGCGAAGGCGCCAGGCGTGACGCCGTGCTGGATCAACGTCGCACGATCGTCACAGATCTGGGAGGTTGGGTTGGGGTCGGTCGTGAGATTGGTCGAACTCACCGACTTTCCGCCGACTTCGTTGCCGGCAGCGGCCAGCGCGCCGACCTGCGCCCAGGTCATGGTATTCGCCGACACTCCGATCGTGCCGGAATTGACGAAGAACGTGGCGTTGGCCGCGCGTGGCTTCAGGGCCTGAAGATATCCAAGGGCGTACTGGCTGACCGTGCCGTTGTCGAAGGTCAGCGCGACCTTGGTCTTTACGGGTACCACCTGGATGGACTGGCTCTGAACGGCTTCGACATTGCCCGCGTGGTCGGTGGAGAAGAACCGCACGGCATAGATTCCGGGAGAACTGAACACGACTGGTGTGGAGTAGGTCGTGCTCGCGGTTGTCGGAGTGGATCCGTCGGTCGTGTAGTAGGTCGCGGCCAGGCCGGAGCCGCCGGTATCGGTCGCGCTCAGAGATACCGATACCGAGCCGACGTAGGGCGTGGTGGTGCAGGCGGCGGCGCCGCAGGCGATCGTCGTCACAGGCGCCGCCGTGTCGGGAGGCGCCTGAACGAGTTGGGTGTTCACAGCCTCGGCGTTGCCGGCGAAATCCCAGCTCCGGAACTTCACGGTCGTGGAACTCGCGCTTCCGTTGACGTTGAAGGGCGCGGTGTAGGTCGGGCTTGACAACGAGGGGTCAGTCCCATCCAGCGTGTAGTGGATGCTGGCCACCCCGGACGCGACATCTGTCGCGGACAGGCTGATGCTGACGACACCGGGATAGGGGCTGGACGAGCAGGCCGTGAGGTTGCAGGCGATGGTGCTGGCCGGAGCGGAGGTGTCGGCCGCGGTGATGACGCCGCGCTCGGTGTTCAGGGTGGCGCCGGACGGAGCTCCGCCCGGTTGGCCGGCGGCTGCCATCCAGTCGAGAAAGGCATTGAGGTCGTCGAGTTCGATATGACCTGAGGAGGTGGAGCAGGTGCTGTAGTTGGCCGGGTCGAGCGCCTGAGAACAGATCTTGCCGATGACCACTTGGCTCCAGCCGCCGTTATGGGACGCGGCACCGAGGACGAGAGCCTGCACATTGGCCAGGGTCACCGCCGTCGGCGCATACGCGCGAGTGCCGAACCAATCTGCCGGCGGCAGCGATTCGGCGTAGACCGGCCCGGTGGGCGACAGCGAACCGGCCGTACGGCCGTTGCCGTAGCCACAGCCTTTCACGATGGCCTTGACGGTCGAGTTGGTCGCTCCGCCCGGATAGGCGAAAGCAACCGGAGTCAGGCCGTGTTGCAGCAAAGCCGTCCGATCGTTGCAGACCTGGGCGGTGGGGTTGGGGTCGGTCGTGAGGTTGGTCGCGTTGACCGTATGACCCCCGATGTCGTTACCGGCGGCGCTCAGCGTGCTCAATTGAGCCCAGCTCACGAAGTTTCCGGAGGCGCCGACGGTTCCCGAGTTCACGAGGAAGGTCGCGGCCGCGTTATGGGGTTGCAGCGCCTTCAGGTAGCCGAGCGTGTACTGACTGATCGTGCCGTTGTCGAATGTCAGCGATACCGTGGTCTGGGTTGCCGCGGCCGCGGGTTCGGACAAGGCGGCCAACAAGCCAGCGGCCAGAGCAAGCGTGAGCGACAAGCGAAGTATGTTGATGCGGGGTCGTCGTGCGCGATGTACTTGATTGGCTTTATTACCCTGGTCGAGATTGACCTGATCGAGCGGTCTACGCCGGGCCGACCGATTGCCGCGTCGCCAAAGAAACACCGCTCCACCCCCGTCAGACGGACCTGCCGGCTCACGAACGACCGCAGCCGTGTCGGACTCTAGGCGCAGGACGGGTGGTCGGCCCTCCGCCAGCCGACGTAAGCCGTCTAGTCCCTCTGCGGTAGCTGCGAGCAACGCATCGGCCTGGAGGTTGTGTGCCGCGACTTCGGCGGGCATTGTGTCAGCGTGAAGCCGATATCGGTCCTGATCGTCGATGATCACGCCGTGTTCGCCGACGCGGTGCAAGCGCGGTTGTCAGCCGAACCGGACCTGACTCCGGTCACCGTCGCCTACGGCGTGCGTCAGGCCTTACAGCGGATGAAGGCATCGGCGCCGGACGTCGCCATAGTCGACCTCACACTCGGCGACGGCAGCGGTCTCGACGTCGCCGATGAGGCTCGCAGCCTCTCCCCGGGTACTCGGATCGTGATGCTGTCGGCGGCAGATTCCCTCGACGCCGTGGTAGATTCGCTCACCCTGGGGGTCCGGGGGTGGCTACCGAAGACGATCGACACCGAACAGCTCATCGCGGCCGTCAGAGGTGTGTGCGCCGGGGAGGCCTGGCTATCGCCGGGCCTGCTCGGTCGCGTGCTCGCCCGGCTTCTGACCGCGACCATCGATCCACCTCCGGAGCCGCTGGCCGTGCTGACACCGCGGGAGCGCGAGGTTCTCGATTGCATTGCCGGCGGCCTCAATCGCGGCGACACAGCCGCTCGGCTCGGCGTTTCGATCAACACCGTGCGCAGCCATACCCAGAACCTGATCGCCAAGTTGGGGGTGCACTCCACCCTCGAGGCGGTGGCCATGCGTAACCGTATGGCGATGGACGAACATCGTTTGCCGATGGCCGGCCGCGGGCGCTTCTTCAATTGAACAAGGCGTGAACCGGAGCTAACCCGCGGCCTGTTTCATTCGATCCGCGGGAAGATATCCGTCTCGTTGCAGCAGATCCAGAATCTGCTGAACCGACTGGCTCACTGGTTGATCGGCGGTGTCGATGATCAGATCGGCATCCCGTGGTACCTCGAAAGGGTCGCTGACCCCGGTGAACCCGGGGGTCAGGCCCCGGCGCGCTTTCGCGTAGAGGCCTTTGCGGTCGCGGGCTTCGCAGACCGATAGTGATGTCGCGAGGTATACCAGCACGAAACCGCCATGCGCCTCGACCATCCGTCGTACCTCTCGCCGGGTGGTCTCGTACGGTGCGATGGGCGCGCAAATCGCCACACCCGAGTGCCTGGTCACCTCGGCTGCCACGAACCCGATCCGCCGGATGTTTTCGTCGCGATCAGCGCGCGAGAATCCCAGGCCGCGAGACAAATGCTGCCGCACCAGATCGCCGTCCAGCAGGCTCGCGGTACGTCCGCGTTCGGCGAGGCTGTCCCGGAGGCTCTCGGCGATCGTGGACTTGCCCGAGCCGGATAGTCCGGTGAAGAAGATGGTGAGCCCTCGACCGGTCCGCGGTGGAAAACTCCTACGCAGTTCGGCCGCCACCTCGCCCGGTGTGAACCATTCGGGCAGCTCCCGACCGGTGGCAAGGCGCTCGCGTAGTTCGGTCCCCGACAGGCTGAGCGAGCGGGTACCCGCCGGAACGTCGTCCTCGGCCGCATAGCGGTCGTGGTCGGGAAGATAGACCATCCGAGGGAAGGAGAGCATCTGAATGCCTACTTCTTCGGCATGCGCGCTCAGAAGGTTCTGAGCCTCGTACGGTTCATAGAAGGGCTTACCCGCATGATCGGAGCCGGGACCGGCGTGATCGCGGCCAACGATGAAATGGGTGGCGCCGTAGTTACGGCGAATGATCGCGTGCCACAGAGCTTCGCGCGGACCGGCCATCCGCATGGCCAGCGGCAGCACCGAAAGCAATACGCTGCCATCGGGATAACTGGGCAAGAGTGCTCGATAACAGCGGACTCGTAATGCCGCGGGTACATCGCCGGGTTTGCCGACCCCGACGACCGGGTGGATCAGAAGGTTGGCGTCAACTCGCCGGGCCGCCTCCAGGGTGAGGTGATGATGGGCCCGATGCATCGGATTGCGGGTCTGGAAGGCGACGACCCGGTGCCAACCGCGCCGGGCGAATTCCGCGCGCAACTGACTCGGGGTCTGGCGCAGATCCCGGAAGTCGCGGTGGGCCGGCATCCGCACGGACTCGATGACGCCGCTGACGTAGTTGGGGTGCGTGCATCGCAGCAGGTGTTCCACGCCGGGATGGCACAGGTCTGTCGTGCCGTACACGGCGTCGGCCTCGGCTACCCGGTCGGGTCGGAAAACCTCGGTGACCCGAAGGCTGGCAAGCAGCACGCCCTCGTCATCGCGCAGGGCCAGCTGCCCGTCGGCGCCGAGGGTGCCGAGTACCCGGTCCGGCACGTCGAGCGTCACGGGTATCGGCCACAAGAGGCCGTCGGACAGCCGCATGCTCGAACACACCGTGTCGTAGTCCCGTTGCCCCAGGAACGTCGTCAATGGGGAGAATCCGCCGCCGGTCAGCAGCTCCAAGTCGCACAATTGTCGCCGGGTCAGGCACCAGCTGGGCCAGTCGAGGGAACGGGCGATCAACTCGCGTGCTCTGTCGGGCGGCGCGAGCAGATCCACGAGACCACCGGCAGGTCCGGCGGTCACCGCGCCACCTCGGTGAATGTGCGGTGCAGTGCGGCCGCCCGTTCGCGTAGCCGGGCCAGACCCGGGCGATTCCAGTGCTGCTCCAGATCAGCCTTGCGTAGCTCCCGCTCCGACGAGGGCACCCACGCGTCCCGGTTCGGCACGCTCGCACGTTCCTCGGTCAGGCGCCGCCGCTCGCGCCGTGCCCGGTTCGCGCTGACGGTGCCGGACTCGAAGCCGAGCAGCAACCCGGAATGGGTACCGCGCAGCTCGATGAGCTCCAGACATTCTTTGACGTTGTGCTCGGTATTGACGAACGGAATGAACGAGGTTTGAAACCGTGCGTTCAGCCGCCGGACAACCGCGCCGAAATCGTGGGTGACCTCGTCGAAGTCACCCACCACGAGACCATCACGGAAACGGAGCAGGCAGGTGTGGAACCGGCAGTAAGCGATCAGTGCATCGCGCATCGCAACACCGGGTTCGCGGATGAGCTGTGAAAGTACCGCACCGCGCGGTTCGCGGATGAGTAGCAGCGCGGGCACGCCCTGGTGGACCGCCTCGATCAATTGGGCAGGCGCGTGCAGGTGATGCGCCAGGCGGACCGGGCGAGGTTGTGCAAGCTGAAACGCGTAAACCGCGAACGTCGATGCCGACCTCGTGTAACCGTCGATGACCAGTTCGGTGTGCTCGGAGATAACCTCCGGGCTCGGCCCTGGATATTTGTGACGGGCGAATCGAAGGTAGGTCGACGGATGTTCGGACACGTGCGTGCGCACCCGGTGCCGGGCTCGCCGCAACGGGCTGATCGGCGCGGTTGCCGCGGATATCATCACCGCGCCACCCCGGGTAGCGGACTCGGTGTGCCAACCCCGGCGGGGGCCTCGGCCGCGGGCCGCAACAGCGTGCGGTATACGTCGAGGTAGGTGCGTTCTTGATGCTCCCACGCCAATTGCCGCTCGATCCGCTCGCGCCCGGCGCGGCCACGTTCGCGGCGTTGAGCTGGGTCATCGAGCAGTTCCTCGATGGCTCCGGCGAACGCCACCGTATCGCCGGGCCGGACGTAGATGGCCGCGGCCTCCGCGACGG
>Ga0307504_10000065_pt1 | contig 22382 bp, 23 predicted proteins | sample 19_S_MG_FD_194516 | JGI IMG/M metagenome (GOLD analysis project Ga0307504, IMG submission 194516) | Soil microbial communities from Populus trichocarpa stands in riparian zone in the Pacific Northwest, United States - 19_S | ecosystem: Environmental > Terrestrial > Soil > Riparian zone > Trees... | reverse complement strand
CGGAGCGGGGCTCACCCGCCGGTCCGTTGCACGAAGACCTCGTCGAGCGAGATGAGGCGCGACCCGAGGCGGTAGAGCGCCAGACCGAGGTCGGCGACGACGTCGCGGACCACGTCGAGCTGGTCGTCCCCCTCCACCGTCGCCTCCACGTGGCCGTCGACCATCGCGGCCGTCAGTCCCCGCCGCTCGAGCTCGTCCACCAACTGTTGGGTGCCCGGCCCGTGGCCGACGTCGACCGTCACCGTGCCGCTGCGCTCGAGCAGCGCCGCGGTGGGCCCCGACACCACCAGACGTCCGGCATCGAGCATCAGCACGTGGTCACACACGAGTTGCACGTCGTCGAGCAGGTGGGTCGACATCAGCACCGAGATCCCGAACGTGCCGAGCCTGGCCACGAGGGCGAGCATCTCCTCCCGCCCGGCCGGGTCGAGGCCGGCGGTGGGCTCGTCGAGCAGCACCAGGTCGGGGCCACCCACCAGGGCCTGGGCCAGCTTGGCGCGCTGGCGCATCCCGGTGGAGAACCCGCCGATGGGACGGAACCGGGACTCGTCCAGGCCCACGAGGTCCAGCACCTCCGACGCCCGCTGGCGCGCCGCCCGCGGCGGCAGGCCGCTCAGTTCGCCGAAGGTGGCGACCACGTCGGCCGCGGTCTGGTCGAGTGGCAGGCAGTCGTGCTCGGGCATGTACCCGAGCCGCGAGCGCACGGCGATCGGGTCGGCGGCCACCGAAACGCCCCCCACCTCCACCGTGCCCTCGGTGGGCCTGGCCAGCCCGAGCAGGATGCGAAAGAGCGTGGTCTTCCCCGCCCCATTGGCCCCGACCACACCGATACGGCCGGTAGGCACCTCGGCGGTCAGGCCGTCGAGCGCGGTGACCGCGCCATAGCGCTTGGTGAGCGCGGCGACACTGAGGAGGGGCTCCGGGCTCACCCGGCCAGTCTGTCAGGCCGGCTGTGCGGACCCGTCGCAACCACGTCGCACGCAGCTACGCACCCCGCACCACCGATCCGATGGCGAGGTAGTGGCAGACGGCGGCGGCGGCCACCATCGCGTGCCACAGCTCGTGATAGCCGAACACGGAGGGGACGGGGTCCGGCCATCGGGTGCCGAGGACGATGCCGCCGAGGGTGTAGATGACGCCCCCGACCACGATGAGCAGGAGCCCGGCAGTGCTCACGCGGTGTGCCAACTGGGGCAGCGCCAGCACCATGACCCAGCCGAGAGCGATGTAACACACCAGTCCGAACACAGGCTTCTGGGAGACGTCGACGATCGACAGGGCGGCTCCGGCAGCGGCGCCCGCCCAGGCGAACACCAAGATGGCGGTGCCGAGAGACCCGCCCAGGGCCACCACGCACAAAGGCGTGTAGGAGCCGGCGATCATCACGAAGATCGTGGCGTGGTCGATGCGTTGCATCCACCGGCGGGCGGCCGCCGACCAGCGCCGCCGGTGGTACAGGCCACTGACACCGAAAAGCGCGGAGAGAGCGACGGCGTACACACCGGAGGACACCTTCGCCCTGGTCGACGTCGCACCGAGGACGAGGGTCACGCCCGCCGGCACCGATGCGACGAAGCACAGTGCATGGAGCCACCCCCGCAGCACCGGTACGGCCGTGACGACCGCTGCCGGCCCTGCTCCGTGCGCCGGGGCCTCGGTACCGGCCTGTATGCCCGAGTGGGAACGTTCGGGCTCGAAGACGGGGTGGTCGGCCAAACGGGAGCGCCTGTTCTCGACGGTTGCCAGCCAATGTGACGGTGGCCCGCCAATGTAGCGACAGCGCAGCCGTACAATTGGCGTGGCGCAGCCTTCAGGCCCGAGTGGCTGTGAGCGCTCGACTCCCGGGGGATTGCGATGCGACCTGCACGGCGGACGGCCAACGGGGATGTGCTTCTCCCCCGAGGCTGACCTCGTCGCCGGCGTCGTCGTCGGGGCCATCGGGATCGGTGCCGTGCGCCAGGTCCGGCGACCCCAGGACCGGGTGCTCGCAGCCGTTCCAATCGTGCTCGGAGCTCACCTGCTGGTCGAAGTGCCGGTGTGGTGGGGCCAGTCCGGTCAGGCCTCACCGGACCTGGCCCGCACCGCGACGGCGCTCTACCTGCTGATCGCGCTGGTGGTCCTCCCCGTCCTGTTGCCCGCCGCCCTCTGGGGCGTCGAGCCGCCCGGCCGGCGGCGCACGGTGATGGCGACCGCATCCGCCCTCGGGGGAGCGGTGGGCGCCGTCTACCTCTCGGCGATCCTGCGCGGGCCAGTCGGGGTGGAGGTCGAAGGCCACCACCTCGTGTACACGAAAGTGGTGCCGCTCGGTGGATGGGTGGCCGCCGCCTACGTCCTCGTGACGTGCGGCCCGCTGCTCGCCTCCAGCTACCGGCGCGTGGTCGCCTTCGGTGCCGCCAACCTGGTGGCGGTGGCGGTGCTGGACTGGGTCGCCCGCAGCGGGCTCACGTCGCTGTGGTGCGCGTGGGCTGCCGTCACCAGCATCGCGATCTCCGCCCATCTTCGCGACGTCGGCGGGCTGGTGGAGGGCGGGGCGGGCGGGGTCGCGCGCCGGGTGTCGAGGGACGGCGCCCTGGCCTAGACCAGGCCCTGAGAGACCTCGGGCGCCGTCTCCGCCGCGACCCGAACGGCCAGTGCCGTCACCGCCCGTTCGAGCAAGGCGTCGAGGCGGCGTCCGACGGCGGGCACGGCGAGGGGGGAGACGTCCTCCGGGCGCACCTCGATCTCGAGCTCCGCCTCTTTCGCCCGGATCACGACCGCTTCGCCCTCGCCGGTCACGGGGTGCGGGTCGATGACCAGCAACTCCTCGGCCACCGACCCGGCGTCGAGCACGACCCGGATCGACAAGGGCGGCGAGTCGAAGCGGGGGGCGCCGTCGCCGCTGCCCGTGCACTCCACCGAGGCCGCGGCCAGGTCGGCCATCCACCCGAGGTCAGTACGCCTCCCGTGGCGCGCCAGCGCCCGTTCGACAGCGGCCGGGAGCATCGCCTGCAGGCGATGGCCGGCCTGCACTCTGGCCTGCCAGCGATCGAGGGCATGGGTCTGGTCAGGCGAGGCCGGTGGGTCGCGGAGGGTGGTGGTGATGTCGAGCAGCCCGGTGCCCCACCGCTCCACGAGGCGTACGAGGCTCCCGTGGTCGCCCCTGTCGGCCTCGTCCAGCGCCTCGTGGTAGGCGGCCCGGTCCCGGCTCGGGCCGGCGAGGGGAGCCGATCCGGCGGCGAGGAGGGCGCCGGAGGCGAGGGCCCGGGCCACCCGTCCGCTCCCGGCCGCGAAGGGCCCGACGTGGTGGAGGCCGTGGAGGGCATATGCAGCACGGGCGGCGGGATGGAGGGCGGCGTAGGAGGGGCCACCCAGCCAGCCCACCAGGTTGGCCATCTCCGCACCCACGCCGCACACCGGGACGAAGGGATGCCACCCGCCGGCGGCGGCGCGGGCATGGTTGGGGTGATGCTTGTAGTCACCGTGCCCGAGTACGTGGTCGTGCACGCCGTGGTCCGTCACCACCGGATGGGTCTGCTGGGGGCGGCAGGCCACGGCATGGAGCCGGCGAATCCAGGCCTCGGAGACGATGCCGGGCTCGGTACCCGCCTCGGCGGCCACCGCGACGGCGGCATGGATGGCCACCACATGGGGACCGGCGACGGGCCCGCACGCCCGGGGGGCGGCCGTTCCCGCCAGCAGGCGGTGGGCCACGACGTCGTCGTCGTCGTACAACCCGGCCATCGCTCCCGACCGGTAGGCGGCCATGAGCACCATCCCCCGCCGCACCATGTCCGTCCAGGCGACAGTGTCCTCGGCCATCGCCGCCAGCCGCTCCACACCGGCCCGCCAGCGGGCGGTGTCGACCCCGGCAGACGCGTCGTGCCACCCTTCCGGACCGGTGAGGGGCTGGTAGAGGGCATCCGGGTCGTCGCCCACCGCGCCTCGTACCCCCTGCCCGGAGGGGCTGGCGGGCGCCACCGCTACCGGCCCTTCGCCGCCTTCTTCACCGGACGGGACCTGGCGGCCGGTGGCGCCTTCGCCGCCTTGGTTGCCTTCGCCGCCTTGGTTGCCTTCGCCGCCTTCGCCGCCTTGGCCGCCTTGTTCACCGGCTTGGCCGCCGCCACCTTCTCCACCGCGTAGATCGCCCAGAAGTCGCGGGCCAGCTGCGCGTCGGTGAGGTAGCCATAGGGCATGGTGCAGTAGCCGTTGTCGCCCCACGCGGCTCCCCACGAGTTGCGCACGAGGAAGCGCTGGGTGGCGTCGTCGTAGCCGACTGCCAGCACGGCGTGGCCACCTAGCAGCCTCTCGCCGCGAGGGGGAAGGGGCACCGTGCCCGTGCGGGCCACCTCCTGGCTCTCGAAGCTCTCGTAGACGGAGAACCCGAACACGACCGGTGTGCCGCTGGCCAGGGCTCCCTGGAGTTGGTGGAGGCTGCTGTTGAGCACGCGCCGGTACACGATGGCCTGGTTCTTCTGGGCTTCGGTGTAGCACTGCTTGGTCGGCTTGGTCCGGAACTCGGCGATGTCGTAGGGCCACATGTCCTCGGGGCACACGCCGGCGTTGGCGACGCTCTTGATGCCGTCGCGGATCATGGCGCCGCTGTCGGTGTCGACCGTGCCCTCCATCACCCGCTCGTTGTAATAGACGAACAGCCGGGAGGGCATGAAGTCCGGCTGCTTCTGCTTGCGCTGCATGAACTGGTACGCGCCGTTGATGGCGTTGGCCGTACAGCTCCCGAGCTGGCCCTGGTCGTACACCGGCGGGCACCCGGGCCGGAGATCGACCTTCGAGGGCAGATCGTCGAGCACCGCCTGGGGCGCCGAGAAGAGATGGTCACGCGCGTCGGGCAGGTCGGGAACCCACCCGTACCGCTTGATCGAGCGCTGCTTGATGACGTCGTCGGCCATGTTCCTTCTCCCCCTAATCGTGTGAGCGCCCTATTCGGGGCGCACGGTCACCTGCATGATCAGCTCGCCCTCGTCGGGCGCCGGCTCCCACGAGCGGCGCCGTACCAGGTGCACTTCGACGGTCCCGGGCCGGACACCGGTGATGGTCGCCTTTTCGCGGCGCCATCGGCCCACCTCCACGTCGCCCTCCGCATAGTCGGTGGCCGCGTCGACGACACCCTCGACACCCTTGACGTCCGTATGCCACCGGTAGCCACCGCCGGAGCCCTCCAGGGGCGTCGTCCATTCCTCGCCGACCGCGAGCTCCAGCTCTCGGGGCACCTCCGCCATCCACACTCCCCCGGTCCGGCCAGGCTCGCGATCGCCAGGAGTGTAGGGGTTCTACCGGTTTGGGTCCACAGGCCCGAACGTGACGCGACGCCCACCGGGCACCTCGGCGGCTCATGGGGTCGCCCGGTGCGCACCGGCCACCCTCGACCGCCCCGGTGGTGCCGAGGGCCGGGTGTCGCGTCGGGGAGGGCTCGCTAGCCTCGGGCCATGTCCTCCCTGAGCAAGGACGAGCCGCCGGCGGTGGAGTCCCCGGGAATGGCTACGGGGCCTGGGATGCACGGCGGGCGGACCACGCTGACCTCCCTGCCCGTGACCCTGGTGGGCGACGGCGACCCGGTCCCCTGCATCGACGGCCGAGAGCGGCCCTACCTCAACCTCGACGCGGCCGCCTCCACCAGCGCGCTGCCGGCGGTGGCCGACCGGGTAACCGCCTTCCTCCCGCACTACGCCAGCGTGCACCGAGGCGCCGGTTTCCGGTCCCGGCAGGCCACCACCGCCTACGAGCGGGCCCGGGCATCGGCACTGGCCTTCGCCGGGCGGGCGGCCGAAGGGCCCGACATCGCCATCATCTGCCGCAACACCACCGAGGCCATCAACCACCTGGCCTACCGGCTCAGGCTGGCCCCCGACGACGTGGTGGTCACCACGGTCATGGAGCATCACGCCAACCTGCTGCCGTGGAGCCGCATCTGCCGGCGCCGGTTCGTGGAGTGCGGTGCGGACGGCACCTTCACCGCCGACGACGTGATCACCGCGCTCGACGGCGTCCGCGGTGCGCCGGCCCAGCGCCCACGGCTGCTGGCAATCTCGGGGGCGTCGAACGTCACGGGGTGGTCGCCACCCCTGCCCGCCGTCATCGAGGCCGCCCACCAGCGGGGTGTGCCGGTGCTGGTCGACGCCGCCCAGCTCGCGCCCCACGCGCCCCTGCCGGCCGCTGCCGACTATCTCGCCTGGAGCGGCCACAAGATGTACGCCCCGTTCGGCGCCGGCGTGCTGGTCGGGCCTATGGCCACCTTCGCCGACGGCGACCCCTTCCTCGCCGGCGGCGGGGCGGTCGATCTGGTCGACCTCGACGAGGTCATCTGGACCGAGCCGCCCGATCGGGAGGAGGCGGGCTCGCCCAACGTGATCGGAGCCGTCGCCCTCGACGCCGCCATCGCCGCCCTCGGCGGGCTCGGATGGGATGCCGTGAGCGCCCACGATGCGGCCCTGGCCGGCCGGCTTCGGTCGGCACTGGCGGCCGTGCCCGGCGTCCGGCTCCTGGGCCCGAGCCTGGCCACGCCCACGCTGCCGCTGGCGACCTTCATCGTCGACGATGTGCCGCACGCCCTGGTGGCGGCCCGGCTCAGCGCCGAGTTCGGCATCGGCGTGCGCCACGGCTGCTTCTGCGCCCACCCCTACCTGCTGCGCCTGCTCGGTCTCTCGCCGGGCGAGGTGATTTCCTACAGGGAGGCCGTACTGGCAGGCGACCGGCGCGAGATCCCGGGAGCGGTTCGGGCCAGCGCCGGCCTGTCCACGTCGGAGGCCGACGTGGATCGCCTGGTCGCGGCCGTGTCTGCCATCGCCGCCGACCCGGCGCCGCCGGTCCCGTACGAACAGGACCCGGCCACGGGTGACTTCTGGCCCCTCGTCGACGTGCCCGGCTGGTCGGAGTCCGAGCGCGCTGTCGGCTCGAGCTGCGCCAGGGGCTGAAGCGGACCGGCGCACAGGCGCCTCTCGGTTCCGGCTGCCGGGCGCTCGGACCGGTCAGCCGGCGGTGGCGAGGGCCACGAGGTGGTCGAGGTCCTCTTGGCGGAGCTCGCCGACGTGGCGCTCGGCCAGCCTGCCTCGGCGGTCGACGAGGACGGTGACCGGGAGGCCTGGCCTGAGCCCCACGTGGTACGCGCTGGCGATACGGCCACCTGGGTCCTGGAGGCCGGGCCAGGTGGCTTTCTGCTCCTTCATGAAGGCTGCGGCGGCGTCGGCCGTGTCCTGGAACACCACGCCCAGCACCTCGACGCCCTTGCCCTCGACGCCCTTGAGGAGGGGGAACTCCCTGCGGCAGGGCACGCACCACGAAGCCCAGAAGTTGACGAGCACCGCTTTGCCCCGGTAGTCGGCCAGGCGGACGGGATGACCGTCCAGGTCCACCGTCGTGAATGCGGGCGCCGCGCCCGTCTCCACCTGCTGGTCACCGGACGGGCGGAAGGCGAAGAGGGCTGCCGCTGCGACCACCGCGACTGCGGCCACGATCAGCACCACCCGCCGGCGGCTGTTCATCCGATCAGCGGATGGCCGAACGGCCCGTCCGGCACGGGGGAGCTCCGGCGGGAGACGTCACGGGACCGGAGGAGCAGGGTGGGCGGGCTCCGGATTGGCAGGCTCGGTCCTGGCCAGCTCCCGCTGCACGTCGTCCCAGGTGAGCACGTCCTCAGTTTCGTTGCGCTGGTCGCGGGCGTACCAGCGGAAGAAGCCGACGGCGATCACGGACCAGATGAGGAGGCCGGCATAGAGCTTCATGAGGGCGCCGGCCAACTGCTGGTCGTCGAGCGCGCTGATGGGGAACGGCCGGGGCACAGTGCCGTAGAAGCTGTACAGCAGGCCGGTGCCGAAGGTGAGGAACGACGCCGGGATGGTGGGGATCACCGACTGGAGGAACAGGTACACGAGGCGCATCCCCTGTGACATCCGGGGCAACTCCGGGACGCGGTTGAGCACCGGGAACCACATGAGCAGGGCGCTGACGAAGATCAGGAGGTGGAGGGCGAAGTGCAGCGGGTGATGGCGCAGGGCGGCGTTCACCACGGTCGGCCAATGGGTGAACACGGTGGCGGTGTTGAACACGATGGCGGCTGGCAGCGGCCGGGTCAGCTTGGTGAACACGAACCGCAGGCCTCGGGGCCGGGCCAGCCACCGAACGAGCCACGCGGGCAGGCCGAGGAGCACGAGGGGCGCTGCGATCAGCGTGAAGCCGATGTGCTGGACCATGTGCACGCTGAACAGGAAGTGCTCGCCGATGTCGTGGATCGGCCAGTCCGCGTGCACCCACAGTGCGAGCACACCGAGGCCGAACAGGGTGACCTGGCGGCGGGTGGCCACCGGCTGCCCGGGCTTCACCTGCGAGGGCCCGATCCGGGTGAGGGCCAGCGTGTAGGCGCCGACCAGCGTGACGATGAGGAGCCACACGTCGGGGTGCGGGTGCCATTCCCACCCGGATGCCCCGACGTGGGCCAGCATCACCGGAAGACGCCCAACGTCAACAGGTAGGCGACGTAGCAGAACGAGGCGAGGACGAACCCGGTGGTGAACAGGCGGCGCAGGATCTTGTTGTCGAACTTCAGGTGCATGAAGTACGCGGCCACCATCACGAACTTGGTGCCCGCCAGCACGAGCAGCGTGGCATTGGTGGCGGCCCGCGAGAACGACGTGTAGTAGAGGCCGACCTCGGCCGCCGTGATGGTGGCCAGGATGAGGGCGATCTTGACGTACTGGGCCTCTGTCGGGTGGCCCGCGTGGGTGCCGTGGTCACCGCCCGGGTCCACGGGGTGCTCCGCCTGCTCCACTGCGCCGCTGGTCATCGGCCTCCTGACGGGATCAGGTAGACGACGGTGAAGATCACGATCCACACCACGTCGACGAAGTGCCAGTACAGGCCGGCGATCTCGACGACCTCGGCCTTCTCCTGCGGCAGCTTGCCCCGAAGCGAGAGGTTCCACAGTGACAGGAGCATGATGATCCCGAGGGTCACGTGCACGCCATGGAAGCCGGTGAGGACGAAGAAGCTGCTCCCGAACAGGTTTGTCTTGATGGTGAGACCCTCGCGGATGAACGAGGTGAACTCGTAGACCTGCCCGGCGATGAAGCTGGCGCCGAGCAGCGCGGTGGCCACCAGCCAGACCCGCAGCCGGCGGTGGTCGCCCCGCTGGATGGCGGCCAGGGCCAGCACCATGGTGAGCGAACTCATGAGGAGCACGAACGAGCTCACCGACGTGTAGGGGATGTCGTAGATGTCCTTGGGCGTGGGGCCCGAGATGCTCTTGCCACGGTAGAGGAAGTAGGCCGAGATCAAGGCGCCGAACAGCAGGCACTCCGACCCGAGGAACGTCCACATGGCCAGCTTCTCGTTGGAGAGGCCGGTGTTGGTGACGTGCCCGTGCCCGTCGGCGTGGGCGGCCGGGGGCGACTCGACCGTTTCGGTCTCGGTGGACACCGTCATGTTCCTTTCTCTTCGCCGGTGGCGGCCGGCGTGCTGTGGTCCGGTTCGTCCCCCGGTGGCCCGGCGTCGCCGGGCCCATCGGCGGTCGCCACGGTGTCGCCCGGCGCCGCTCCGGACGGTCCGGCCTCCAGCTCGGCCGGCGCGCCGGCCCCCACGAGGGCGGGCTGGCCTCCGTGGCCGTCGGGTTCGTCGTGCGGCTCCTCGGGCTCCGCCGATGGCTCAAGGCCCCAGGCGTACAGGGCGGCGAAGAGGACGACGGCACCGAAGCCCGCAACCACGTAGTGCGAACCCGAGCTGCGGCCGTACATCATCCCGTAGCCCATGATCGGCAGTGCGGAGGCGGCGATGATCGGGTAGAAGCTGGGCGACGGCATATGGATGCCCAGCGCATGCGCGTCGGGCGGTGCCGACGCGTCGTGGCCGTCGCCCGAACCGTTGCCGGAGACCGGTGAGCCGTCCTCGCCGGAGCCGATGCCGTCGACGACCGCCACCTCGGTGCCAGCGCCGTCCACCTTGGCCGCTCTGTGCCGGCCCTGGTTGCGGATCATGATGTCGGCAGCCGAGGCGGTGGGCTTGCCACCGTCGATGCGGACCAGCCTGCCGTCGTCGTCCTCGGTGTACTTGCGGTGCCAGAAGTCGTCCACGGCATGGACGACGGGGACCTCGGCGAAGTTGTACACGAGCGGTGGCGACGAGGTGGTCCACTCCAGGGTCCGTGCGTCCCAGGGGTCGTCGCCGGCCGGCACCCGCTGGCGCTTGGTGGAGAACCACACGTTGTACATGAACACCAGGACCGAGAAGGCGATGACGAACGAGCCCACCGTGGCCAGCATGTTGAGAGCGGCCAGGCCCAGGCTGTCGTCGTAGGTGTAGATGCGGCGAGGCATGCCCCGCAGCCCGAGGATGTGCATGGGGGCGAAGGTCATGTTGAACCCGACGAGCCAGGTCCAGAAGTTGATCTTGCCCAACCGCTCGTTGAGCAGGAAGCCGAAGACCTTGGGCCACCAGTAGTAGATGCCGCCCATGATCCCGAAGAGGGCGCCGCCGAACAGCACGTAGTGGAAGTGGGCCACCACGTAATACGTGTCGGTCTGCTGGCGATCGTGGGGCGACACCGAGTGGGTGACGCCCGACAGGCCGCCGATGGTGAACATGGCGATGAAGCCGAGGGCGAAGCACATGGGCGTGGTGAACCGCAGGGAGCCCCGCCAGATGGTGGCCGTCCAGTTGAAGATCTTCACGCCCGTCGGGACGGCGATGAACATGGTGGACACCGAGAAGGCCGACACGGCCACCGGGCCGAGGCCCACCGAGAACATGTGGTGCACCCACACGCCCCAGCCCATGAAGCCGATGGCGATGCCCGAGAACACGATCACCGGGTAGCCGAACAGCGGCTTGCGGGCGAAGGTCGGCAGGATCTCCGACACCATGCCCATGGATGGCAAGATCAGGATGTACACCTCGGGATGGCCGAACAGCCAGAAGAGGTGCTGCCACAGCACCGGGTCGCCGCCGGCCGCCGGGTTGAAGAAGTTCGACCCGAAGTTGCGGTCGAACATCAGCAGGAACAGCGCCACCGTGATCACCGGCATGGCGAAAAGGATCAGGAACGACGAGACCAGCGTCATCCACGTGAACACCGGCATGCGCATGAGGGTCATGCCCGGCGCCCGCATGTTGAGCATGGTGACGATCAGGTTCACCGCCCCGACGGTGGAGGCGATGCCGAGGATCTGCAGGCCGAAGATCCAGAAGTCGATGTTGTAGCCCGGCGAGAAGGTGATGCTGGTGTTCGGCGCGTACCCGAACCATCCGCCGTCGGGGGCTCCGCCCAGCAGGAAGCTCGAGTAGAGGAACAGGCCGCCGAACAGGAACGCCCAGTAGCTGAACGCGTTGAGACGGGGGAAGGCCACGTCCCTGGCGCCGATCTGCAGCGGCACCAGGTAGTTGAAGAATGCAGCCGACATCGGCATCACCACCAGGAACACCATGGTGGTGCCGTGCATGGTGAAGATCTGGTTGTACATCTCGGCCGACAGCACGGTGCCGTTGGGCTTGGCCAGCTGCAGGCGGATGAGCAGGGCCTCGCAGCCACCCACGAGGAAGAACGTGAACGCCGTGCAGCCGTAGAGGATGCCGATGCGCTTGTGGTCGATGGTGGTGATCCACGACCACACCCCCCTGGGGTGTGTCGGCCGGCGGAGCAGGCCGGTGTCACCCGCCGGGGCGGGAGGGACGATCGTGGGCTCCAGGACGGTGGTCATCCAGGCTCTCCGGTCACTTCAGAGTGTCGAGGTAGGCGATCAGGCTGGTGATCTCCGCCTCGGTGAGGTTCAGGTTGGGCATGATCGAGCCGGGCTTCTCCCCCGGCGGGTTGCGCAGCCAGCGGCGCAGGTTCTTCTCGTTCAGATCGAACAGGGCGCCGGCGAACACCTTGCGCCCCTGGAGATGGGTGAGGTCGGGGCCGACCACGCCGGCGGAGTAGCCCCGCACGGTGTGGCAGCTGGCGCACCCCTTGGCCCGGAACAACGCCTGGCCGGCCACCGCGTCGGGGTTGTCGGCCGCCGGCTGGTCGGGCGGCGCCGCGTTGGCCTTCACCCACCGCTCGAAGTCGGCCGGCGTGTGGGCGATCACCCGCAACCGCATGTTGGCATGCGAGATGCCGCAGAACTCGGCGCACTGTCCGTAGTACGTCCCGGGATGGTCGGCGTTGATCGTCATGTGATTCTCGTGGTTGGGAATCACGTCGATCTTGCCGGCCAGCTTGGGCGGCCAGAAGCTGTGGATCACGTCCTTGGAGTGCAGGGTGAGGGCCACGTCGGTGCCGGTGGGGATGTGCAGCTCGTTGGCCGTCACGACCTTCTGGTCGGGGTAGCTGTACTCCCACCACCACCGGTGGCCGGTGACGTCGACCTTCAAGACGTCGGGCCCCTTGGGTACCCGGTCGAGATCGATGATGGTGCCCACCGTGAAGATGCCGACGATGACGAGCACCACGGCCGGGGCGATGGTCCAGCCGATCTCAGCCTTCACGTTGCCGTGGACCTGGACCGGCGACTCGTCATCGGAGCGCCGGCGGAACTTGATGGCCGAGAAGATCACGAGGCCCTCGACCAGCACGAACACCACGCCCGCGACAGCGAAGACCGGCATGGCCAGCCTGAACGTCTTCTCGGAGAAGGGGCCCCGGGGGTCGAGGGCGTCCTGGGGCAGGGAGCTGTTGGCACAGCCGGCCAGCAGGAACGTCAGTGCGAGGGCCGGGAGCGCCAACCCCCGCCACGTCTTCGGCACGATCCGCCGTCTCACGGCGCCACCCTTTCGCATCGGCTCACGGACTGGCAACTTCAGCCCGCCCCTGGACCCGGCCGAGCTGGCGATCGAGCTCGGCCGGCGTCAGCCGGCCCCGCGCCACGCCGGCCACCCGGCCATCGGCCGCGACGAACACGGTGGTCGGCATCCCCTGGAGGCGGTAGCGGCCGGCCACCGAACGGTCCGGGTCGTAGCCCGTCGGATAGGTGACGCCGGCGCTGTCGAGAAGGTCGGTGGCTGCTGTCCGGGAGTCGTTCACGTCGACCCCCACGAACGACACCACACCGGCCGACCGCTGTGACGCCTGCTCCAGCAGCGGCAGCTCCTGGCGGCACGGGATGCACCAGGCGGCGAAGAAGTTGACGACCGTGGGGCGGCCACCGGCGAGGGCGACCTGCGTACCCGGCGAGCGGACGTCGTCGAGGGAGAACCTGGGCGCCCGGGAGCCGCTGATCACGTCGCTCGGGCCCGAACGGGTGAGGACCACGGCCGTCACGAGGGCGGCCGCCACGACGACGGCCAGAATGGTCGGAAGGTGGAAGCTTCGGCGACGGGTCATGGCCCGGAGCGCGCCGGTGGCGCCGGGGAGGGTGGTGGTGGCCATCACTTGGGCTCGGTGACGAACGTGCCCTTCATGTTCGGGTGGAAGTCGCACACGAACACGTAGGCCCCGGGCGGGGGGGCTTTGAAGATGTACGAACGGTGGTTGACGCCGGGGATCCCCTCGCCGTTGAAGACCGGGGCGGCACCGGGGCCGTCGCCCTTGTAGACGGCGAAGTTGTGGTACACGCCGGCGTCGCCGTTCTCGAACTGCACCGTCACGTCCTCGTTGGCCGTCGCGGTGATCTTGTCGGTACTGAATTTCACGGACTTGGCACGGATCTTCACCGGCTCGTGCGCGCCGTGCTCAGGGTGGAAGGGACGCTCACCGGCGGCCACGCCGGTGATGCCGGCGCCCACCACGCTGACGGCGGCCGCCGCCACCAGGGCCAGCACGGCGGTCGACGTGATCCTCGGCCGCATGGCCACCCAGCTGCAGGTGGCCAGGATCGTCACGGCCGCCACGAAGGCGACCACCACCGAACTGTCCTTGGAGACGGCCAGCAGGATACGGGAGAGGCTGACGGCGATGGTGGCCGCCAGCAGGAACATGGTCACCGGCAGGCCCACCGGCACCAACAGGCGCAGGCTGACCCGCTCGTGCAGGCGCGGCGTCCAGGTCGGATCCTCGCTCCATACCTTCCCGAACCAGCCGGCGGTGGCGACCACGACGACGAGGACGCCGACCCACACCACCGGGCCGCCGGCGGCGGCCGTGGCGGCCAGGGTGGCGACGGCCAGGGCGGCGCCCGCCGGCCAACCGCTCCCGCGCGCGGGGCTGCCGGTGGTGGTGGCCCGCCGCTCGGGCGTGGGTGCGTCGGGCGGCACGATCGGGGCCTGGTCGGGGACGGCGCTGCCGGCGGTGGCGACGCAGCCGATGAAGGCGGCCGCGGCGAGGAACAGGAGCAACATGGTGCCCGACCGCTCGTCCACCGCGACCTGGTAGGCGATGCCCATACCGAGGCCGGCCATGGAGAGGGCCAGCAGGAGCCTGGAGACGGGGCTGAGCATCGTCGCTACTTCAGCACGATGACCGTGTACCACACGGCCAGGGAGGTGGCTACGGCGAAGTGCCAGTAGATGGCGGCGGCCCGGGGCTGCTCGGCGTCGGGCTGGAGGAGTTGGCGGCCGGCGACCCGGAAGATGGTGAGGGCCAACAGGCCCACACCGATGCCCACGGCGATGCCGAGCACCATCACGAGGGCGGTGACCACCAGCCCGTAGGCATTGGTGGCGGCGTCGAACTTCACGTGGGCCGAGGCGAAGGAGAGCAGGTTCAAAAACGCCAGGCCGAGAGCGAGGGTGAGGCCGAACCCGGCCAGCGCCTGCTTGCGCTCGCCCCGGCGGATCGCGGAGACGCCCCACTCCACCGTGAGGGCCGACATCACCATGGTGCCGGCCATGATGTTGCCCCAGTACTCGTCGATCTCAACCCCTGCCGGCGGGAAAGGGTGGCCAAGGCGGCGCATGTGGAGGTAGGCGGCCAGCAGGGCCCCGAACAGCATCGTGGCGCCACACACGGCGAACAACATGGCCTGGGTCACCACGCCCCGGGGCTTCTCACCGCCGGCGACGGGCAGGGCGAGGGTCGGGCTAGCCATTGGGAACCTCGGAGGACGACCGCAGGTCGAGAAGGGGATGGGCGGAACGGACCTCGGGCACGCTGTCGAACCCGCTCGGCGGCGGCGGGGACGCCGTGGCCCACTCGAGGGTGAGGCCATGGTACGGGTCGTCCGGCCCGGCGGCGACGCTGCGACCGGCGGCCGCGGAGATCACGTCACCCACCATGGCCAGCGCCCCAAGGATAACGACGACACCGCCCACCGCCGCCAGGAGGCTGTAGGTGGTGGCGCTGGCGGTGAAGTCGAAGTCCTTCACGTGGGCCGGCGCACCGTCGTAGCCAAGGAGGTAGCTGCCGAGGCCGAGCAGGAAGAACCCGCCGAACAGGCCGAGGAAGGCCAGCCGGCCCAGGCCCTCCGACAGCTCGCGGCCGAACAGCTTGGGCGCCCAGTGGTACACGGCGCCGGCCAGGAGCAAGGTGGGGGCCCCGAAGGCGACCGTGTGGAGGTGGCCGGTGGTCCAGGCCCGGCCGTCGACACCTGCGGCGGCGGCGATCAGGGCCTGCACGGTGCCGACCGCGAACAACGAGACGGCGCCGAACACGAACATCAAGCTGGGATGGAGCCGTACCCGGCCTTTGGCCAGCGTGACCAGCCACACCAGGGTGAGGATGGCGAGCGGCACCAGCACCAGCGTGGTGAGGGGTGTGTAGGTGGGCAGAACGACGGCGTCGGCCACCTTGGTACCGGCCGCCCAGGCGCCGAAGCTGAGGACACCGAACAGGGCGATGGCGGTACGGGCGGCGGCCGGGTTCACCAGGGGGCGGCGGGCGTGGGTGGCCACGATGTCGCAGGCGGCGCCCAGGCCGGGCAGCACGAAGAGGTAGACCTCGGGACGGCCGAACAGCCACACGGTGTGCTGCCACACAGCCTGCCCTGCCACGTTCTCGGGGTGGAAGAACTGACCGCCCAGGCGCTGGTCGAGGTAGAGCAGCACCAGCCCACCCACGAACACCGGCGTGGACAGGACGGTGACCAGGCTCGACACGAGGGTGCCCCACGAGAACATCGGCAGCCTGCGCAGGGTGAGTCCAGGCGTGCGCAGCTTCAGCACGGTGACGGCCAGGTCGATCGAGGCCAGGATCGTGGACACCGCCACCGCCGCCATGGCCACGATGGCGAGGGCGTTGGCGTGGCTGCCGCCACCTGGCGGGGAGGCGCTCGGAACGGCGTCTGCGATGCCCAGGCCAACGGGGGGACCGAGCACGTAGGCGGACACGAGGAGGCCGCCTCCGAGGAGGTAGAGCCAGGTGGCGAAGGCGTGCAGGCGGGGCAGGGCCAGGCGACCGGCGCCGATCTGCAAGGGCACCACGTAGGTGGCCAGCCCGATCCAGGCCGCCGGCAGGAACAGCAGGGCGGACACGGTGGCGTGCAGCGAGAAGAGCCGGCTGTAGTTGCCGCCCACGATTGAGACGCCCTCGTCGGCCAGTTCGCCCCGGAGGACCATGCCGATGATCCCGCCCACGATCAAGAAGACGAGGGCGCCGCCGAGGAACAGCAGGCCCAGGAGCTTGTGGTCGGCGGTGGCCAGCAGGCTGTCGCTGCCGGCGGGGGTGGGGGCCTCGCCTGGCGCGGGGGCGGCGTCGGAGCGGGTGTCGGTGATGGTCATGGGGTGCTCAAAGGGATCGCAGGAGCTGGTCCAGGGCCATGGCCGAGAACAGCAGTGTCACGTAGGTGATCGACCAGGCGAACAACTGCATGGCCCGCTTGGGAGTGGGCTCGTGCCGCAGTTGCACGGCCTTTGCAAGGAAGACTGCCCCGAGGATGCCCGCCGCCGCCACATAGAGGGTGCCCAGGTGGGCGGCCGGGGCCAGCACCAGCGACACGGCCAGGACGACGGCCGTGTAACGCACGATCTGGCGGCACGTCTCGTCCATGGACACGACGGCGGGGAGCATGGGCACTTCGGCCGCCGCGTAGTCGTCGCGGTAGCGGATGGCCAGGGCCCAGAAATGGGGTGGTGTCCAGACGAAGATGAGGGCGAAGAGCACGAGGGGCGCCAGGCCCAGGCTGTTGGTGACCGCCGACCAGCCCACCAGCACGGGCACGGCGCCGGCCGCCCCACCGATGACGATGTTGTTGGTCGACGTGCGCTTCAACCACAACGTGTACACGAAGACGTAGAACAGGGTGGCGCTGACCGCCAGCACCGCGCTGAGGGGATTGACCAAGGTCCACAAGAGGGTGAACGCGACCACCTCGAGGGCGACGGCGAAGGTGAGGGCGCTGGCCGGCTCGATCTCGCCCGTGACCAAGGGGCGGTTCCGGGTGCGCTTCATGATCCGGTCGATGTCGCGGTCGACGTACATGTTGATGGCGTTGGCACCGCCGGCCGCCATCGTGCCCCCGGCGAGGGTGGCCAGCACCAGCCACCCCGAGGGCAGGCCCCGGGCGGCCACGACCATGGTCGGGATGGTGGTCACCAGCAGCAGCTCGATGATCCTGGGCTTGGTGAGCGCCACGTAGGCCGAGACGCGCGATCGCGCCCGAACGGAAGCGGTGGTCACGGCCATCGGGAGGCACATTACGGCCGCCTGCATCGGACGACAAAAGCTGGACCGGCGGGGGCGTTTGGCGGGGGCGTCTGGCGGGGGCGTTTGGCCGAGGCGCCCGGGGCCTCCCTACCATCGGTGGCGATGGCACGCCGTATGGTCACCCCGGACGCCTACCGCCGGGTCACCCTCCTCGCCACGGCCGCCCTCGGGTTCATCATGGTGACGGGCGGCGCCGTGCGCCTCACCGGGTCGGGCCTCGGCTGCCCCGACTGGCCGAACTGCGAGCAGGGCCGCTTGGTGGCCCCCCTCGAGTTCCAGCCGATGGTGGAGTTCGTGAACCGGTGCGTGACCGGCCTGGTGTCGATCGCCATCATCCTGGCCGTGCTCGGCTCCCTACGCCGGGCCCCCCGCCGGCGGGACCTGGTGTGGCTCTCACTCGGGCTGGTCGGGGGGGTGGTGGCCCAGATCGTGCTGGGCAAGTTCACCGTGAAATACGACCTCGACCCGAAGTTCGTCATGGCACACTTCCTCTTGTCGATCGTGATGCTGGCCGATGCCGTGGTCCTCCACTGGCGGGCCGGCCAGCCGGACGACGGCCCGTCCCGGCCGCTCGTACCGCGCGAGATCCGCCTGCTCGGGAACCTGATCACGGGAACCACGGCGCTGGTCGTGTTCCTCGGCACCGTGGTCACCGGCGCCGGTCCCCACGGGGGCGACGAGAAGGCGCGCCGCCTCGACGTCGGCCTCCACCGGGCTGCGCAGATCCACGGCTTGGCCGTGATGCTGCTCCTGGCCCTCGTGGTCACCACGCTCGGGCTGCTCTGGAGATCGGGTGCGCCCACCGCCGTGCAACGCCGGGGGTCGGTGCTGCTGGCCGTGCTGCTGGCTCAGGGCACCGTCGGCTACGTCCAGTACTTCACGGGGGTGCCGGTGCTCCTGGTCGGCATCCACATCGCCGGGGCCGTCACGGTCTGGTCGGCCGCCGTGTGGTTCCGTCTGGGCCTGAGCCATCGTCTCCAACCGGACTCGGTGGGCACCGGGGGTGTGGCGGGGCCGCGCAGGGAGCTCGTGGGACTCTGACCGTCCCTGTTGGGCGAGAATGACGGCGGTGCCCACCATCGCCCCCGCCGAGATCAGGGACCCCACTGCCGACGAGGTCGTCGAAGCCGACCGGCCGTGGGTCGTGATCGTGTGGAACGACCCCATCAACTTGATGTCCTACGTCACCTACGTGTTCCAGAAGCTGTTCGGCTACTCGCGGGAGAAGGCCACCAAGCTCATGCTCGACGTCCACGAGAAGGGCCGGGCGGTGGTCACGAGCGGACCGCGGGAGCGGGCCGAGATCGACGTGTTCCGGCTCCACGAGCACGGGCTGTGGGCCACCATGGAGCACGATCAGTAGTGGGTTGGGTGTTCACCCGGCTGCCCGACGGCGCCGTGAAGCTCGACCTCGGCCGCGACGAGCGGGACGTGCTGCGGTCACTGCCTGTCCAGCTGCGCGACGTGTTGCGCCAGTCGCCGGGCGAGGCCTCCCTGACCCGCCTGGCCCCGCCTGCCTACGTGGAGGAGCCGGAGCACGAGGACGAGTACCGGCGCTTCATGGGCGACGACCTCCGCGACCGACAGCTGGCCGCCCTCGCCGTGATGAGCGAGACGTCCGGCGCCGACCAACTCAGCGAGGAGCAGGCCCAGGGTTGGCTCTCCGCCCTCAACAGCCTCCGCCTCGTCCTCGGCACCCAGCTCGACGTCGGCGACGACGACGTCGACGACGTCGACGACGTCCGAGACGGGGCCCTCCAGCTCTACCGCTACCTCTCCATGTTGTTGGACGAACTGGTGACCGCTCTGGCCGAGGGCCTCCCGGAGGCGAAGGACGAGGGAGCCTGAGCGCTTCTCGGCCCGCCCGGCCCTTCTGGTCCCGAAAACGACATCGAAACGGCCGCGATTTCGGGACCAGAAGCGTGCGGTCGGAGGGTCAACGCGGAGCGTGACCGGCTCCGAAGCCGATACCCGAGGCGGAGTACCACATGGCCCCTGCGGTGCCAGGCCCAGTGTGGACGCCGACGCTCGGACCCACTCGGTAGCGCACCAGGTCCACGATCTCGGGCGCCCCGGCCAGGCGGCGCTCGAGGGCTTCGCGCACCGGGGCACCGGCCGCGTCGGCCACGCTGATCCCGACACGGAGGCGCCGGCCGCCCGAGCGCACGGCGGCGGCCATGGCGTCGGCCGCCTCGTCCACCGTTCGCACCTGGGCGACGGGCTGGTAGGAACCGCCCACAAGGCGCAGGACGGGGACGGTGTCGCCCTCCAGGGCGTCCTGGGCGGCGGCGCCCATGCGGCCACCCCGGCGCACCAGGTCCACCGCCTGCACCACGAACACATTGCCGGTGCGGGCCGCCACCGCCTCGGCCACCATCGCCGCCTCCTCCACCGACGCCCCGGCGGCGGCGGCCTCGGCCGCCTCCCACAGGCAGCAGGCGACACCGAACGAGGCGGTGCCCGTGTCGACCAGGCGGACGGGCACGGGCGCGTCCTCGGCAGCCAGGCGGGCGGCGTTGAACGTGGCGGAGATGGTCGAGCCGATGTGGACCGACAGGATCTCCGTGGCGCCCCGCTCGGCCAGCGCCCGGTAGGCGGCGGCGAACTGGCCGGGCGACGGCGCGGCGGTGGCCACCGACGGGGTCGCCCCGCCCGCAAACAGGGCGTAGAAGGTGTCGGCGTCCAGGTCGACCCATTCGAGGTGGTCCGTGCCGTCCACGGTGACGGTGAGCGGCACCACCTCCACCCCGAAGCGGTCCCGCAGGTACGGGGGAATCTGGGCGTTCGAGTCCGTGCAGAAGCCGATCATCGAGGATGCGCTCCGCGCCGTCCTCCGAGGTCGGGAACGTCGGACCATCCAGCGGGAACGTCCAGCAGGGTCATACCGCCGCTCGGGTCCGGCGTACGGCGGCGGCGAACCGGGACAGGATGACGGCGCTGGAGGCGGCGGCGGCCAGCGGCAACCCGGCCGTCGCCCGGGGCGCCCAGCCGTTGGGCCATCCCCGCCGCCACCAGAGGGCGGCGGCGGCGACCCAGGCGGTGGACGCCACTCCGGTCGCGACCAGCGTGCGGGCGCCCACCGTGCGACCCCACTGGGGCGTCGCCGTGAGCCACGCCAGGCCGAGGTCGAAGGGCACGTACACGGGGAAGGTGGCCACGCACTGCCCCACGCTGGCGGCCACGCCCTTGCCGCCCTTGAAGCCATTCCACACGGGGAAGCAGTGACCCACCACCGCCGCCGTGCCGGCGAGGTGAGCCCCGGAACTCCCGGCGAGGCGCCGGCCGGCGCCGCATGCAGCGGCGCCCTTGGCGATGTCGGCGCCCATCACGCCGTAGCCCCATGCCTTGCCGAGCACGACCAAGGCGTTGGCGCCACCCGGGTTGCCCGTCCCCTCGCTACGCAAGTCGGCCCCCGAAGAGGCCAGGCGGGCAGCCACGTCGGCCGATGGGAGGGTGCCGAGCAGGTACCCGGCCAGCGCCGCTCCCACCAGCCGAGCGGGTCCCGGGCGTGGCGACACCGGGACCGTCGGCATGGCTCCCGACCCTACCCACCGCCCGATCGGAAGCCCACGTGCCCGCCCGCCAGCGGGAATGCCACCAGTTCCGGCCGCAGGGGCCGACACCCCGCTGTCGGTTCCCATCCCCGGAACGGCTCGGCCAGGCGGCGCCACCGAAGGGCCTGGGCCGGGCTACGGTCGCCGGGCGTGGACGCCCTGGCTCCCCTCCCCCGGCTGCTGGCGATCATGGGGTCGGGCGAGACGAGCCCTACCATGGTGAAGACGCACCGGGAGATGCTGGGCCGCCTGGGCCCCCCGCCGGTCCCGGCGGTGGTGCTCGACACGCCCTACGGGTTCCAGGCCAACGCCGCCGACCTGGCCGCCCGGGCGGTGGAGTACTTCCGCGAGAGCGTGGGTCACACGATCGAGGTGGCGCACTTCCTCGCCGCCGACGGTGACCCGCTTGGCTACGAGACCATGCTTGCCCAGCTGCGGTCCGCCCGCTACGTCTTCTCCGGACCGGGAAGCCCCACCTACGCCCTGCGCCAGTGGCAGGCGACACTCGTCCCCAAGATGCTGGCCGAGAAGCTCCACTCCGGCGGGTGCGTCACCTTCGCCAGCGCCGCCGCCCTCACCCTCGGCGTGGCGACGGTACCCGTGTACGAGATCTACAAGGCGGGCGAGGATCCCCGGTGGCTCGACGGCCTCGACCTGCTGGGTGAAGTCGGGATCCGGGCGGCGGTGATCCCCCACTACAACAACGCCGAGGGCGGCACCCATGACACCCGCTTCTGTTACCTGGGCGAGCGACGGCTGGCACTCCTGGAGCGGGAGCTCCCGGACGACGCGTTCGTACTGGGCGTCGACGAACACACCGCCGTGGTGTTCGACCTGGACACCGGCCTGGCGTCGGTCACGGGCCTGGGTGCGGTGACCGTGCGCCGCCGGGGGATGTCCACGGAGATCCCGTCCGGCAGGACCCTCGCCCTCGCCGACCTGCTGGCGATAGCCGCCGGCGACACCACCAAGCCATCACGGTCCGACGTTCCTGCCGTGGCCGGCGAGGACAGCCCGCCGGCACCGGCGACGGGCGTGTCGCCCCTGCTGGCCAACGTTGCCCGCCTCGAATCTGCCTTCGACGACGCCCTGGCCGAGGGCGACGTCGACGAGGCCGTGCGCTCTTTGCTTGCCCTCGAGGACGAGCTGGTGTCGTGGACGCGCGACACACTCCAGTCGGACGAACTCGATCAGGGGCGAGCGGCGCTGCGGGCCATGGTGGTGCGTCTCGGCGAGACGGCCCGACGTGGCGTCGGCGACCCCGCGGAGGTCGTCGGGCCCTTCGTGGAGGCGTTGTTGGCCCAGCGGGTGGCAGCCCGGGCCGCCAAGCGCTGGGACGACGCCGACGTCCT
>Ga0307504_10000064_pt1 | contig 22464 bp, 18 predicted proteins | sample 19_S_MG_FD_194516 | JGI IMG/M metagenome (GOLD analysis project Ga0307504, IMG submission 194516) | Soil microbial communities from Populus trichocarpa stands in riparian zone in the Pacific Northwest, United States - 19_S | ecosystem: Environmental > Terrestrial > Soil > Riparian zone > Trees... | reverse complement strand
ATGCTGGGCGCGACGGATCGGCGGGTCGGCGCGGTCGCCGCGGACATCACCTGGAACAACCTTGGGCGGGCGCTGTTCCCGAACGACATCCGCAACGACAGCAACGGCGTGGGCGGCGGAAGCGGCGACACCGCGAGCGGCGACGGCGTATTCAAGAAGCTCTGGGCGGGCTACCTGTTCTCGGCCGGCTTCCCGGCGTCGGGCACTCGATCTGGACCCCGGGTCGGTGCGAATACCGCCGCTGACCCGGCCGGATGCGGTCGTTTTGCCGCCGACCTCTGCCGGGTCTACCAGCGGGCGGCCACCAGCGGGCGCTTGGACCAGTCGGCGGCGGCACTGCTGAATGAATCAAGCCCCGCGAGCGTCCTGAACACGATGAAGGCGCCGACGCTGCTGACCCAGGGCGAGCAGGACTCGTTGTTCCCGCTGAGCGAGGCCGACGCCAACGCTCGGCAGCTCAGCGCGGCCGGGGTCGAGGTAACCGTCCGGTGGCGCTCCGGCGGACACGACGCGCCCAACTCCGGTGACGATGTTTCCGGTTGGCAGCGGTCCTTCTTCGACCATCAATTGCGCGGCAAGGGCCACCTGGCCTCCGCGTTCCTGCTCGACCAGCGCGCCGCCGCGATCTCGGCCACCAACGGCCGCCGCGTCGACACCCTGCTCAGGGCCGACTCCGGATACCCGGGAACCGTGCGAGATCTCACGGTGCCTCGCACAGATGTGCCACTGACCGGCCCGATCCAGAACATCGATGCGCCGGCCGGCGGCACTCCGGCGGCGGTGTCCTCGATTCCAGCTCTGGGAGACCTCCTCGGTGCCGCGGCCGACGCGGGCTCACCCGGTACGGTCGGGTTGTCCAGACTGCCGGGGCAGACCGCGGTATTCACCAGCCCACCGCGAACGCGTCCGCTGCTTGTCACCGGCGCCTCTACGGTCAGCCTGACCTTCGGCGCGGGCCCGCCGGTCACCGCATTCCTAGCCCTGCACGACTTCGGCCCGGATGGTTCCGACGTGCTGCCGGCCCGGCTGGTCGCGCCGATCCGGTTGCCCGGGTCGCAGGTCCGGCGGGTTACTTCGGTGCAGCTGCCGTGGGTGGTCGCCGAGATTCCGACCGGCCACCGGTTGGCCGTTGTTGTCTCGACCACGGACTTCGCCTATGCCCTGCCGGTTGTCCCCTCCTCGTACTCGGTCGGCCTGAGCTCGGTAAGCCCGGTCGTGTCAGTGCCCTCCCTTCCGGTTTCCGGTGTGCACAACGGTGGCACGCGAAATTGGCTGGTACTTGCCGGGGCGGTCGTACTGGGCTGCCTCGGCTACTCCGGATGGCGTCTGAGATCACGTCGTCCGAGTGCCTACGACCCAAGCCTGGCCGGGGTACCAATCGTCGTCACCGACCTGATCAAGGAGTACCAGGACGGTTATCGCGCCGTGGACGGGGTGAGTTTCCGGGTTGAGCGGGGGCAGGTGCTCGGCCTGCTGGGGCCGAACGGAGCCGGCAAGACAACGACCTTGCGGGTGCTGATGGGCCTGATCTTGCCGACCGCCGGTTCGATACGGGTGTTCGGGCATGAGGTGGTGCCCGGCGACCCCGCCTTGGCCGCGCTCGGCGCCTTCGTCGAGGGCCCTGGACTCCTGCCGCATCTGTCCGGACGCGACAACCTGATGCTCTACTGGGCCGCATCGGGTCGCCCCATCGAACTCGCCCAACTCGACACCGTGCTCGAAATCGCCGGTCTGGGTGGCTCGCTTGACCGGAAGGTCAAGGCCTACAGCCACGGCATGCAACAGCGCCTGGCCATCGCCCAGGCCATGCTGGGGCTGCCGGAGGTGCTCGTCCTGGACGAGCCGACGAACGGCCTCGACCCGCCTCAGATCGCCGAGATGCGCGAGGTTCTGCACCGTTATGCGGCGACCGGGCGCACGGTCATCGTGTCATCGCACCTGCTGGCCGAGGTCGAGCAGACCTGTAGCCATGTCGTGGTGATGCATCGCGGTCGGCTGGTCGCCGCCGGCTCGGTGTCCGAGGTCGCCGGTGACGGTGCCGTCCAACTGGTCGTCGAGGATGCCGAGCGTGCCCGGTCGGTACTCCTCGCCGCTGGGATCGCGGCCCGTCCGGTGGCTGCCCGGCGTGCCCTTGAAGATGTGTTTCTCGATCTGGTCGGTGAGCGAAATGACTGACGAACCACCGATACTCGGTTCGGTTCCGCCGACCCGGCGCGGTGTTCATGACAAGCTCGCCGCGCTGCCCTCGCTGCGTCCGGCCGACGAGAGCGTCCCTTTCGACCCCAGGCGCACGATGCCCGTCCGAGTCGAGTTCAGGCGCCAGCTGAAGCGACGCCGCACCCAGTTGACCGGTGCGTTTCTCTTGATACTGCCGATCATCATGGCGCTGGCCTTTCAGATCGGCGGTTCGGATAACACCGACTCGGGTGGGCCGGCATTGGTGGACCTGGCGACGTCCGGTGCGGGCAACTTCGCACTGTTCACCGAATTCGCCTCGGTCGGGTTCCTGCTCGTGGTGATCGTGGCCATGTTCTGCGGCGACACGGTGGCGAGCGAGGCCAGCTGGTCGTCCTTGCGGTACTTGCTGGCGATGCCGATTCCGCGCTCTCGGCTGCTGCGCCAGAAACTGATAGTCGCACTCACGTTCAGCTTCGGGGTGAACCTGCTGCTGCCCGCCTGGGCGTACCTGGTGGGCGGCACGTTCTTCGGATGGGGGTCCGCACGGTCCCCGTTCGGCGGCAGCTTCTCATACGCCGAGACGGCGGCGCGGATGCTGATCGTCGCCGGCTACGCCTCGGGCCAGGCGCTGCTCGTCGCGTCGTTGGCGTTCCTGCTCACGGTGCTCACCGACGCGCCGCTGGCGGCGGTCGGCGGCGCCACCTTCCTGGTGGTGGTATCGAACATTCTCGACTCCATCACCGCACTTGATCCTTATCGGGTGGTACTGCCCACCCACTTTCAATACTCCTGGCTGGACGCGTTGACCCCACAGATCTCGTGGGACGACATGATCCGCGGCACCGCCCTGACAGTGATCTACAGCGCGGTCTTCTTCACCGCGGCCTGGACACGATTCGCCCGCAAGGACATCACCAGCTAGCGTACAGCTAGCGTCCTGGCCCGCTGGCGACGGCGAGGCTGACGTCAGGGCCGGCCAAGTGACCGGTAGATCCAGCCCGCGCCCCGCCATTCGACCGGATCCAGGACGTTGCGGCCGTCGACGACATTGCGCCGTCGCACCTTGTCGCCGACGCTGTGCGGATTCATGGCGCGAAAAATCTCCCACTCCGTGAGCAACATGATCAGATCGACGTCGTGAACCACCTCGTCAAAGGTGGCCGCGTAGGTCAGCTCGGGGTTCATACGCTGGGCCGGACCATTGGCCTGCGGGTCATAGACCTTGACTTCGGCTCCACGGCGGCCGACCGCGGCTGCTACGGCGAGTGCGGGGGAGTCGCGCACATCATCGGAGTTCGGCTTGAACGCGGCGCCCAGGATGGCCACCTTGGTACCCCGATAGCTGCCGTCCAGCAGGTCCAGACCAAGTTCTACGGTTCGGGCGCGACGTCGCAGATTGATCTCATCGACGTCGCGCAGGAATGCCACGGCCTGATCCACACCGAGTTCGCCCGCTCGGGCGATGAAGGCCCGGATGTCCTTGGGCAGGCAGCCGCCGCCGAAACCCAGTCCGGCGTTGAGAAACCGCCTCCCGATCCGGACGTCGTGGCCGATCGCATCGGCCAGTTGGGTCACATCGGCGCCGGTCGCCTCACATACCTCCGCCATCGCGTTGATGAAGCTGATCTTGGTCGCCAGGAAGGAGTTCGCGGCGACCTTGACGAGTTCGGCGGTCGCGAAATCGGTCACGATGACCGGCGTACCCGCCTCGATCACCGGAGCGAATGCCGACCGGATGGTCTGCTCGGCCCATTCGCTGCGCACGCCGAACACCAGCCGGTCCGGACGCAGGGTGTCTTCGACGGCGAAACCCTCACGAAGGAACTCCGGGTTCCAGGCAAGTTCCACGGCCTTGTTCGGGGCCACGTCGGCCAGCAACTCGGCCATCCGGGCGGCAGTGCCCGCCGGCACCGTCGACTTTCCGACGACCAGGACGCGCCGCTCGAGATGCTCGGCCAGCGCGCGGAAGGCGGCTTCGACAAAGGTCAGATCCGCAGCGTATTGCCCCTTCTGCTGAGGGGTTCCGACGCAGACAAAATGTACGTCGGCGAATGCGGCCACCTCGGCGTAATCGGTGGTGAATCGCAACCTTCCCGAGTCGATGTGCTTGGCCAACAACTCCGGCAATCCGGGCTCGAAGAAGGGGATCCGGCCCGCCCGAAGTGCCGCTATCTTGGCCGCGTCGACGTCGAGGCCGATTACCTCGTAGCCGAGTTCGACCATGCACACGGCATGGGTCGCGCCGAGGTATCCGGTGCCGATGACCGACAGACGGGGACGTTTCGTCATTCAGGCATTCTCCGTGACTCGAGTGCGATAGCTGTCCTGCGGACCCGGTGAGGGTATCGCGCAGGCCCATCCATATTCGCCTTGCCGGGCGCCGACGAGTTGCCGCTCCCCCGTCGCGCGTCCGGATTCACGCGCCCGCCTTGCCATCGAAGCACTGGGAGAGTGAGGCTTATCTCATGGCGCTGAACCCGGACTTCGCTACCTATCGGCTGGCAGACGAGCACCTCATGCTACGTGATGCGGTGCGTCGACTGGCCACGGACAAGATCGCGCCGCGGGCCGCGGAGATCGACGAATCGGGCGAGTTTCCCTTCGACGTCCTCCATGCGCTGACCCGGGCGGGTTTTCATGCGATCCACATCCCCGAGGCATACGGCGGCGCGGGTGCCGATTCGCTGGCCACCGCCATCGTGATCGAGGAGGTCGCCCGGGCCTGCGCCTCGTCCTCGCTCATACCGGCGGTCAACAAGCTGGGTACGATGCCGGTGATCCTGGCAGGCTCGGAGGATCTGAAGAAGCGCGTGCTGACGCCGGTCGCCGAGGGTGAGGCGATGTTCTCCTACGCCCTGTCCGAGCGTGAGGCCGGCTCGGACGCGGCCGCGATGCGGACCCGAGCGGAACTCCACGGCGACACCTGGGTACTCAATGGCACCAAATGTTGGATCACCAATGCCGGTGTTTCGAGCTTTTACACCGTCATGGCCGTGACCGAGCCCGCAGCTGGCGCGGGTGGCATCTCGGCGTTCGTGGTGCACAAGGACGACCCGGGCTTCTCGGTCGGCGCGAAGGAACGAAAGCTCGGCATCAAGGGCTCACCCACCTGTGAGATCTACCTCGAGAACTGCACGATCCCGTCCGATCGAATCATCGGCGAGCCGGGTACCGGCTTCCGGACGGCCCTGGCCACGCTCGACCACACCCGGCTGACCATCGGCGCCCAGGCTCTCGGCATCGCGCAGGGCGCCATCGACGCCTCGATTGGGTACCTGAAGCAGCGTAAGCAGTTCGGCAGACCGATCTCGGACTTCCAAGGCCTGCAATTCATGCTCGCCGACATGGTCATGCAGACTGAAGCCGCGCGTCAGCTGGTCTATGCGGCTGCCGCCAAGGCCGAGCGCGGTGAGCCGGGGCTGACCTGGGTGTCGGCTTCGGCCAAAGCCTTCGCCTCCGACGTGGCTATGAAGGTCACCACCGACGCCGTACAGCTGTTCGGTGGGGCGGGTTATACCCGGGACTTCCCGGTCGAGCGGATGATGCGCGACGCCAAGATCACTCAGATCTACGAAGGCACCAACCAGATAAATCGCATCGTGATCGCCCGGCAGATCCTGAAGTAACGCTGAAGCCCGGCAAATGCCGGGGCGGGTAGCTGTGTGCGCGTTGTGCCAGCGGCCGATCGGCACGGTGTCCGGGGCAGGCGGAGCGCCGGTGACGGCTGTCAGTTGAAGCCCGGGACCGGCCTCTGTGAAGAACATTAGAGTAACAGTTAGAGCCATTACTCAAAGTCCGCGCGCACTTCCACGACGCCGCGGACCTAGCCCTACCGACGCAACCCGAACGCGACACGCTGATGGGGCGAGAAATCCTCAACCCGTACATCTTCTACGACACCCCTTGAGTGTGTGCTCGACCGCACTTTCAAATCACTTGTGCTTTCAAGTTGCTTGCGGAATCATCTAATCCCATGGCGATCACCTTCGATGCCCCTGGCCGCAGGCGGCTGCTCACCAGCCGGAACCCGCTTCCGGATCTGGCCAAGCTGCTCCTGCACGGTTCCCCAGATCTGATGCAGCGGTCTGTGCCGCGGGCCGAGGTGGGGGATCTGGCCTCATCGGCGAGTGTGCAGAGCCTGCTCGCTGGTGCCTTCGATGGCAATGTCGCGGCGGCTCGAGGCCTGGCGACCCGCTATCAACAGGCGGCCACCGAGCTTGCCCACGCTCTCGGCGAGCCTGAACCGGCGGGTGCGCACGGGCGGCTCACGCTTCGGTCGCATCTTTTCAGTTTGCCGCTGCTGGCGACGGTGCACGACAGCCCCGCGCTGTCGCTGTACCAATGGGCGCTCGTCGGCCTGAGGCAGGCACGCCAAACTCCGGTGCCATATCCGGTCGCCGACAATGTCGACGCGCCGGCTCTGGTCCGCTTCGAGCGCGCCATGTCGGCGGCCCTGACCGACGAGGTTGGCGAAGTGTCACGGATCAAGATCGTTCTCGATGTCAGCAACGACGACATCGGGCGTTGGACCGGTGTCAGCCCGCAGGCGGTGAGCGCCTGGGAAAGGGGTCAGAGCATTCCGAAATCGGCGACACACAACCGGCTGCGCCGTCTCGTACGGCTGGCCGCCGCGTTCTCCGAAGCGCTGAAACCCGATCGGATACCGGCGATCTTTCATGGCCGGGAGGTGCCGATGCTGGGTGGCCTGACGTACTACGAAGCCTTGGATAAGGACTTCGATGTCGACGTTCTTATCGACATCGTGCGCCACGGTAGCGGCCGCCGGCCCGAGACCGAGGCGGGTTCGCGCTACCTCGACGGCGCGGAGGCGGAATCCCTCCGAGTGCTTGCCGACTATGTCGCCGGGGTAGATGCCGCGGGGCTGACGGCTGCCAACCTCGTTCAGCGACCGGCCGCGGTCAAGGCAAAAAAGGTCAGCGCGGCCACGAAGAAGGCCGCGTCCGCGTCCGCGCCACGCCGGAAAGCCGGTGGAGCGCCGCGCCGGACCGTTGGCGGAGCGCCACGCTGGACCGTCGGCGGATCCCGGTGATGGCGCGATCCGCCGGCGGAGCCTCACGCTGGACCGTCGGTGGAGCGCCATGCTGGACCGTCGGCGGATCCCGGTGATGGCGCGATCCGCCGGCGGATGGCGGTGATGTCGCGACTTAGCCCCCGCCGGCAGGTCAGCCTGATCCAGTACGTTCTCGTTCCGCACGATCAGGAACTGGCTGCCGCGGTACCCGATGGGCGGGAGACCCTCTTCACCGACAATGAGCGTTGGTCGACCCCCGGCGCGCACCCAGGCATGGCTGTCCAATACTGTCTGGATGATCGGGACGCCGCTTTTGCGCGCGCTCGGTCCAGGGCCGCGGCTGCCGGCTTCGCCGTGGACGATCTCGCGGTTGGCCCAAGTCTGCTCACTGTTGATCTCAGTGACGACGACGCTTATGACCTCACCACTCCCCGATCCCTCAAGCGAGCACAATTGCCCGCGACCTACCCTGATGACGCCAACACGCCGGCCGTCCGGCAGAGCTGCCGTGCCGCCGGGGATCGGCTCATCAGCGCAGGCGAAGGTCTCATCTGCACCAGGCCGGCCGAACCGCAGATTCGCACGCACCACGAGATCCTTGCCGTCCTTCCTCGGGTCACGCTCGCAGTGACGGCACGAACGCCATGGCACGAGTGGTCGGTATGACCCGCCGGTCGGTGGTCGCAGCTCTTCTTCTGGTCGCGCCCTTGGTCTTGCTCAGTGACATTGAGCTCAGTGGCATTGAGGTCGCGCGGGCCGCGTCGACCGCCGCACCGGTCGCGTCGACCGCCGCACCGAGTGCGCCGTCCCAGACCGTAGTAACGCCGCCGACAACCTTGATGCCGATTCCGGTGGAAGTGACCACGCCGGTCAAGTTGTCGGACAACAAGCCGTTCTACGAAAACCCCATTCTCGCGCTTGTCCTCGGAGCCGTGCTGGCCTACGGCGCGTCGTCGCTGCAGTCGCGCCAGCAGCGGCTGCACGAAATGAATCAGCGGGCCGAGGATCGGGCTCGTCAGGCCGCCTATGCGCAGGCCGATGGCCTGATCCTGAGGTTCGAGCAACAGTTCGCCGAGGCGCGGCAACGCGCCGCCAGCACGTCCAGTTCGGCCCGCACCTTTGCCGTCTTGGCCGCCCTGCTGGACGAGGGTGGCAGCCCGGCGCCGGCCATCGCCGGGCTGCCATTGTTCCCGGACTCGTTGCAGGACCCGGACTTGCGAATTCAGGTGGAACAGATCGCCGAACTTCTCGAACAGTATCGAAACGGACAGCCGGTGGTTCGCGATCACGTGCTGGCCCGGCTGCGCGACATCGTGCCCAGGCTTGTCTCCGATATCGCCGACGAAGCGGCCGCCGCCGAGGCTGACGTGGCGGCCCTGGATACCACCGGCCGTGCGACGACGCTCAACGACGCCGATAGGGTGCGGCGCACGCTGATCGCGCCACCACGTTGACGGGGGTGACGCCCGCCACGAGTGGAATCATTGATCGTTCAACTATTGTTCAGCTGGGTGACCGACCTTCCGCTAGCCCAGGAGACCTTCGATGACAGCAACGCTCACCTACGCCGACGTCCTCACTTTGGATCCGGTCGCTCAGGATCTGTTGTTCCGTGAGGCCCGCACGGCGAACACGTTCACCGACGAACCGGTGACGCAGGAGCATCTGCGGGCCATCTATGACCTCGTCAAGTACGCGCCGACCTCGATGAACTCCCAACCGCTGCGCGTACTCGTCGTACGAAGCGGGCACGCTCGGAGCGCGCTGGTGGACGCGATGAGTGCGGGCAACAAAGCCAAAACCGCGGCGGCTCCCGCGGTGGTCATCCTGGCCGCCGACGTGAATTTCCACGACGAGTTCGCCAAGACGTTCCCGCACTTTCCGGGAGCGAAGTCGCTGTTCGACGACGACAGGGAGTCACGGGAGCAGACCGCCCGATTCAACGCGGCCCTCCAGATCGGCTACTTCATCCTCGGCGTGCGCGCGGCGGGCCTGGCCGCGGGGCCGATGACCGGCTACGACGCGGATGCGATCAACGGCGAGTTCTTCGCCGATGGCGAGCACCGGGTGCTTGCGGTGGTCAATATCGGCAGGCCCGGCGACGCCGCCTGGAGGGATCGCCTTCCGCGACTTGACTACGACGAGGTCGTCAGCACCGTCTGAGGCTTTATTTCCGTGGCGGCCTTCCGTGGCGGCTTTCCGTGGCCGCCGAAGAGCGCCGGCCCAACGCGAAGTCAAGGCCTCGGCCAGCGGCCGGCCGGCCGGCTTATTCCGGATGCAATAGCGCGCGCAACTGGTCCAGCACGCCAGGATCTTCGATGGTCGAGGGCACCGGGGCGTCCTCGCCATCGGCGATCTGGCGCATGGTCTTGCGAAGGATCTTGCCCGATCGCGTCTTGGGTAAACCCGGAACCACATCGACGGCGGCCAGCGAGGCGATCGCCCCCACCTCTTGGCGCACTCGCTCGGACAACTCGCGGGCAAGTACTTCGGGGGACCCGGCGTAGCCCAGCTTGGTCACGACCAACGCACGGGGCCGCTGGCCCTTGAGGTCATCGCGAATGCCGAATACGGCGCATTCGGCCACTGCCGGATGTGCGGAAAGGGCCGCTTCGATCTGGCCTGAGGACAGCCGGTGGCCAGCGACGTTCATCACGTCGTCGGTCCGACCAAGGACGAAGAGGTACCCGTCGGCGTCGAGGTATCCGCCGTCTCCGGTGAGGTAGTAGCCGTCGTAGGCCGAAAGATAAGCCTCGACGAAGCGTTGATCGTCACCCCAGACGGTGGGCAGGCAGCCCGGCGGGAGCGGCAGCTTGATGCAAATGGCCCCCTCCTCTCCGGCGGGGACCGGACGTCCGGTCGGCCCCAGAACCCGCACGTCGTAGCCCGGCACGGCGACCGTCGGCGAACCAGCCTTGATGGGCATCGGGTCCAAGCCGCGCAAGTTGGCGGCGATCGGCCAGCCGCTCTCGGTCTGCCACCAGTGGTCGACGACGGGCAGGTGAAGCCGGTCACTAGCCCAGGCGTAGGTGTCGGGGTCCAATCGCTCACCGGCCAGGAACAGGGTGCTCAGGCAACTCAGGTCGTACTTGCTCAGGTAATCGCCGTTCGGATCCTCACGCTTGAGCGCGCGGATGGCGGTCGGGGCGGTGAACAACACTTTGACCTGGTACTCGCTCACGATCCGCCAGAAGGCCCCGGCATCCGGGGTGCCGACCGGCTTGCCCTCATACAGGACGGTGGTTGCGCCGGACAGCAGCGGCGCATAGACGATGTAGGAGTGGCCGACCACCCAGCCGACGTCGCTGGCGGTGAACATGACCTCACCCGGACGGATGTCGTAGATGTTGGTCATCGACCAGCACATGGCCACCGCGTGGCCGCCGTTGTCACGGACGATGCCCTTGGGCCGTCCGGTCGTTCCCGAGGTGTAGAGGATGTAGAGCGGGTCCGTGGCGGCGACCTCGACGCATTCGGTTGGCTGAATTGCCGAGGACCGCATGAGGTCGGACCAGGCCACATCTCGCTCGGCCATCGTCGCCGCGCACTGCGGTCGTTGCACGATCACACATCGATCCGGTTGGTGCTCGGAAAGCCCCAGTGCCCGATCCAACAACGGCTTGTACTCGACGATGCGGCTGGGCTCGATACCGCACGAGGCCGAGACGATGACCTTGGGCCGGGCGTCGGCGATCCGTGCCGACAGTTCGGTGGCCGCGAAGCCGCCGAAGACCACCGAATGAACGGCGCCGATCCGAGCGCAGGCGAGCATCGCGATCACGGCCTCGGGGATCATCGGGAGGTAGATCAGTACCCGGTCGCCCTTTACTACGCCCAGGGCACGCAGAACTCCGGCGAACTTGGCCGTCAATTCGGTGAGGTCGGCATAGCTGAACCGCTGCTTCGTGCCGGTGACCGGCGAATCGTAGATCAACGCGGTTTGATCGGCACGACCCAGCGCCACATGTCTGTCGAGCGCGTTGTAGCACGTGTTGAGGGTGCCGTCGGAGAACCATCGGTACATCGGGGCTCTACGGGCGTCCAGGACCAAGGCTGGGTTATGGATCCAACTGACGTCCTTCGCGGCAGCCGCCCAGAACGAGTCCGGATCCTCCAGGCTGTGCTGGTATGCCTCGGCGTACCCGGTCATGCGGCGGCTCCCTCCGGGGTGACGCTGAATTCACCCCGTTCTCGAATGCTGAAGAACGATAGGGCAGCGACCAGGCAGAGCACACCCGCGGTCAGCCAGGCAATGCGATAGTCGCCGGTGTGGGCGCGGACCGTACCGGCGAATGAGGCCGCGATTCCGGCGCCGATCATATGGGCCGCGAACACCCAGCCGAAGACGACTCCGGAGGACGCCAGGCCGAAATGCTCCCGGCAGAGGGCAACGGTTGGCGGAACGGTCGCGACCCAGTCGAGGCCGTAGAAGACGATGAACAGGAAAAGCGGCGGATCGACGGAGGCGCCCAGAACGGTGGGCACAACGAGCAATGACAACCCGCGCAGGCCGTAGTACGCGAGCAACAGATTGCGCGGATCGACCCGGTCGGTGAGCCAGCCCGAACAGACGGTGCCGACGATGTCGAAGATCCCGATCAGGGCCAGCAGGTCCGCCGCGGTCGTCGGGGGCATGCCGTGATCATGGGCCGCCGGGATGAAGTGCGCTCCGATCAATCCGTTGGTCGACCAGCCGCAGATGAAGAACGTGCCCATCAGCACCCAGAAGGTCCAACTCCGGGAGGCCGACATGAGGGTGCCGATGGCCAATCGGGCGGGGCGATCCGAAGTCGCCGGCTTTTGCGCCAGCGTGCCGGCTGGAGCGCCGTATGGCAGGTCGCCGACCGCGGCCGGAGAGTCGGCGAGCAGCCAGACCACCGGTGGCACGAGCAGCAGGGCGAAGGCCGCGACGACGACAACGGCCGTGCGCCAGCCCCGAGTGGCAATCAGTTCGGCCAGGACGGGCAGGAAGATCAATTGTCCGGTGGCCGAGGCGGCCGAGAAGATGCCGGTCACCAGGCCCCGATGCGTGACGAACCACCGATTTGCGACTATGGCCCCGAACACCAGGGCCATCGACCCGGTGCCGACTCCGATGGCTAGCCCCCAGGCGGCCACCAGCTGCCACGATCGCGACATCACGGTGGTCGCCAGGCAACCGAGCGCGACCAGGCTCAGGGCCCCCGCGACCATTCGCCTTATTCCGAAGCGCTGCATGAGGGCAGCCGCGAAGGGAGCCGTAAGGCCGTAGACGACGAGGTTGACGCTGATCGCGAACGAGGTGATGGAGCGGGACCAGCCGAACTCGTTCTCCAGCGGTTCCATCAGTGCGCCCGTCGAGGAGCGGAAGGCGGCCGCCGCGATGAGCGCCAAAAAGGTGATCATCGCTACCCACCACGCTCGGTGGATGACCGGCGGCTTCGTCAGGGTCGGGTCGGCGGTGGTCACCGAAACATCATGCCGAGTCAGCTCGCCCAGGTGTCAGTCCGATGTCCGACGGGCTTCGTCGAGATCCCGCCCGCGACACCGCCGCCCGGGTCGCCGTTCATCGGAGCGCGATGATCAACTCCGGATCGGTGGCCTTGCGCACCTTGTCTACCGTCACGCCTGGCGCGATCTCGCGCAGGACGAGTCCGTCGGCCGTGACGTCGATCACGGCTAGATCGGTAATGATCTGTCCTACGCACGCTTTGCCGGTCAGCGGGAGTGTGCACTCATTGACGATCTTGGGCGTGCCGTCCTTGGCGGTGTGCTCCATCATCACGATGACCCGCTTGGCGCCATGGACGAGGTCCATCGCCCCGCCCATGCCTTTGATCATCTTTCCGGGGATGGTCCAGTTGGCCAGATCGCCGTTGGCCGCCACCTGCATCGCTCCCAGGATCGCCACGTCGATGTGCCCACCGCGGATCATCCCGAACGACGTGGCGCTGTCGAAGAACGAGGCGCCCGGCAACACGGTGACCGTCTCTTTGCCGGCATTGATGAGGTCGGGATCCACCTCGTCCTCGTACGGATAGGGCCCGACCCCGAGGATGCCGTTCTCGGACTGCAGCACCAGGTGGACGCCTTCAGGGACGTAGTTGGGCACCAGGGTCGGCAGCCCGATGCCGAGGTTGACGTACTGCCCGTCCCGCAGCTCCTCGGCTACCCGGGCGGCAAGTTCGGTGCGGCTCAGCGCCACGGCGGATCAGCCCTCTCCCGACTCAGAACCGGCTGCGGCGCCCGGACCGGTCTCGCTTGGTTTCGGGACCGTCCGCGACCGGACGGTGCGCTTCTCGATGAGTTTGCCGCCATCGCCGACCTCGACCACCCGCTGGACGAACACACCGGGCGTATGGACCTGCTCCGGGTCCAGCTCGCCGGGCTCGACGAGTTCTTCGACCTCGGCGACCGTGATCCGACCGGCCATGGCGCACAGCGGGTTGAAGTTTCGCGCGGAAGCGTCATACATCAGGTTGCCGTGTCGGTCCCCCTTGGAGGCCCGGACCAGTGCGAAGTCGGTCACGATGCCGGTTTCCAGCACATACTCCAGGTCACCGAACAGTCGGGTCTCCTTCGCCGGCGACGCCACCGCCACCGTCCCGTCGCTGCGGTAACGCCAGGGCAGACCGCCGTCGGCGACCAAGGTACCGACACCCGCCGGCGTATAGAAGGCGGCGATCCCGGACCCGCCGGCCCGCAGTCGCTCGGCCAGCGTGCCCTGAGGGGTGAGTTCCAATTCAAGCTCGCCGGACAGGTATTGGCGGGCGAATTCCTTGTTCTCCCCGACGTAGGAGTTGATCGTGCGCCGGATCCGACCGGCGCCCAACAGCAGGCCGAGTCCAGCTCCGTCCACGCCGCAGTTGTTCGACACGGTCTCCAAATCCGCCGAACCCCGCTCGAGCACTGCCTGGATGAGCACATGCGGAATCCCGCACAACCCGAAGCCACCCACCGCCAACGAGGCGCCATCGCCGATGTCGGCCACCGCCTCCGTCGCCGAGGACATCACCTTGTCCACGCTGAACGCCCTTCTCCTCGCTCCGGGTCGGCAAGCCAACCGTGCGGCCGCCGGTCGATAGCCGACCAACCGTGCATCAGCCAGCCGCCAGGCCGCTCGCGGTCGGACCAACTCATCGCACTGTAACCAGCCGGGCAGACTGCCCGTAGAGGACGTCCGTCACAGTCGGGTCAACCGGCCGCGGTGACGGTGATGTGCTCGGCGGCGATCAGCCGATCTCGTCCGGCGAGATTGGCGTTCCGGACGAGTACCACGGAGCCGCTCACCGACAGCGGGGCAAGGACGGCGGCTATCCAGTCAGGCCCGTCAAGGCGGTCACCGGCCCACAACAGCCGGCCCCCGGCACCCAGACCCAACACCGTGGCCACGGCGGCCGCCCGCGAAGCCACGCCGGATCGGGTGAGCCCGTCGAGGGCAGGATCGTCCGGGCCGGCTTGGGCATTGACCGAGGCCCAGCTGTCCGGCTGGGGACGCACCGCGCCGGCGTAATCTGACATGCCCGTCGGCGGCTCGGCCGAGCGCGCCATGGATCGCAGCGACACCGCGTATATGTCGCCGATTCCGTCCAGATCCGCCCGCTCGAGCGAGGCCGGGTCGCCGAAGGCGACATCGGCGCCGGTCGGTGAGGTGGTGACCTCGAGCCCGGCGAACCAGCAGCCGAGCAGGATCGGGACGGCGAGCCAATGTACGGGAAGGACGACATAGGCTCGACCCCCGACACCCAGGCCGAGTTCGTCGATCAGCAAGAAATGTGTCTTGGCGATCCAGTTACCGAGCGATTTCGCCGACAGTTCGGCCCGTTCGCCACTGGCATCATCGTAGAAGGTAACCAGCGGCCCACCGGGGTTCGCGGTGAGCCGGGCCGTGAACAGCGACTCCGGTGTGACGGCCGGCATCTAGTTGATGCAGCCTGCGTCGGCGGCCGTGGTTATCGGGGGAGTCGACGAAGCCGGGGCCGGGGTGGCTGTCGAGGACTGCGCCTGCGAAGGAGGCGTGGCCCGCGTCAGCGACTTGACCTGCACGCCGTTGTTACCCAGCACCAGGGTGACGGTCCCGACCTCGTTGGTGCGCTCCAGCACCGCCGCGGGTACCTGAGCTTGAAGTGCCTTCGCCGCGCCCTCTTGCCCGGGCGCGTACCTGATCGTCGTCTTGTCGAGCACGTCCGATGTGCCCGGCGGGATCTGGGTCTTGAACCCGGCCTGCTGAAGGGCCTTGGCGTTGGCGGTCTCCAGGCCGTTGGAGTTGGTGTCGTTGACGACCTGCACGGTTACCGAGGACGGCGCGGCCGCCTTGGCACTGCGCAGGGCGCTGGCGGCGTCGGTGCCGATCAGCGAATCGATGAAGTCTCGCATGGCCGTGGTGTCGACCACGACCACGTTACCGGCGTCGGTGTCGGCGAAACCTTTGGTGGGGATGGTGGTGAACTTGACGTTGCCCGCCTGAAGGTTCTGCATCTGCCGGGCCAACTTCAGCGGATCCAGGCCCGAGTGGCCCGGCGAGTTGCCGTCCATCTGTAGCGACTTCGTCACCGCCTTGAGAAGGTTCTGGAGTTTGAACGGGTTGAGCAGCGTGCCCGCCGAGGACATCTTGCGGAACACCGCGGACAAGAAGTACTGCTGCCGCTTGATCCGATCCAGGTCGCCGTTGGGCAGGCCGTGTCGCTGCCGGACGAAGGCCAGCGCCTGGGTGCCTTTGATCACCGAGTGCCCGGCGGGCAGATTGATACCTGAGTCGGGTTCCCGCTGGGCGGCCGTCAGACAGACATCGATTCCGCCTATCGCGTTGGAGATCCTGAAGAAACCGAGCAGATCCACCGAGACGAAGTGATCGATGCTCAGGCCGGTGAGGTTCTCGATCGTCTTTACCAGCAACTGGGCGCCGGCATTTCGGTCACCATTCGCGCTCGCGACCCCGTGTACGTAGGCCGCGTTCAGCTTGTCCTTCCCGAAGCCGGGGATCTCGACGTAGGAGTCGCGGGGGAACGAGATCACCGTGGCCTTGCTCCCGTCCACCGGTACGTGCAGCACCATCATGGTGTCGGTGTTGAGGCTGCCGTTGTCGCGGGTCGTGCCGAGCTGCCTCAGCTCGGCATCGGTCGCGGTCTGGCGATCGTCGTTGCCGACGATGAGGATGTTCTGGTCCTGTCCGTCGATGTTCTTCGACGAGGCCGCGGTGCCGCCGGTGATCGCGTTCACCCGCTTGATCTCGGACGTGAAGTTGCGGTAGGTCGCCCATGCCCAACCGCTGCCGACCAGCACGATGAGGGAGAGCAACGCCGCGGCGACCCGCGCTCCGAGCGCCACGCCATGCAGGAGATCGCTAGACCGACCGCCCCGGGCACCGATCGTCGCGTCGGGGTTAGCCGTCGTCCGGACGCGCTCGGCGCGAGCTCGTCGCGCCTTTCGGCGACCCCGGGGATCCAGCTCGGCAGGCAACTGAGGTTCGGTCGGCAGCCGATTCGCGCGTCCGCGACGGGGGTCCAACTCCGGCGGCAGCTCACCGTCTCCCGGGGTTACGGGTCCGTCGTGGTTGAAGGGCACCAGGCGAGATTACCCGCGCATGCTGGGAGTGGCCGAAGGGCCGCGACCACCGTTTCGAAGGCGCCGCGGTGACCGCGTCCGGCAGCTCTCGGCACGCGGTGTGAAACCATGCACCCCATGCGGGTCTTGGTCACCGGTGGTGCCGGGTTCATCGGATCCCAGTACGTTCGCGACATCTTCAATGAGGAGTACCCGGGCTTCGTCGGTGCCGAGGTGACCGTCTTCGACAAACTCACCTATGCCGGCAATCTGGCCAATCTCGCTTCGGTCGCCGATAGCCCCCACTACCGATTCGTGCGGGGAGACATCTGCAGCGCCGACGACCTCGACGCTGTGCTGCCCGGTCACGATGTCGTGGTCAACTTCGCGGCGGAGTCACACGTCGACAGGTCGATTACCGGCGCGGCGGACTTCATCCAGACGAACGTGTTCGGCGCCCAGCAGGTTTTCGATGCGGCCCTGAGGCACGGCGCTGCGAGGGTCGTCCACATTTCCACAGACGAGGTGTACGGCTCGATCGACGAGGGGTCCTGGACCGAGGACCACATCCTGGAACCGAACTCACCTTATTCCGCGGCGAAGGCGGGTTCGGATTTGATCGCCCGGGCCTATGCCAAGAGCTACGGGCTCAATATTTCGGTGACCCGCTGCTCGAACAACTACGGGCCTTACCATTTTCCCGAGAAGGTCATCCCGCTCTTCGTCACGAACCTGCTCGATGGGCGAAAAGTCCCCCTGTACGGCGAGGGCTCGAACGTGCGGGACTGGCTGTATGTGGCCGATCACTGCCGGGGTGTCCAGCTGGTGGTAGAAAAGGGCATGCCCGGCGAGTTCTACAACATCGGCGGGGGACGGGAGCTGTCCAACAAGGAGCTCACCGAGAAGCTTCTCGAGGCCACCGGACGGGACTGGTCCTACGTTCAGCCGATCATCGATCCGCGAGGCGGCGGCCACGACCTGCGCTACTCGGTCGACTACACCAAGACGGCTGAGCTCGGCTACGCCCCACAGGTCAGCTTCGAAGAGGGCCTGGCCCGGACGGTTCGGTGGTACCGGGAGAACCGGGACTGGTGGGAGCCACTCAAGGCTCGTGCGACGCTCGCCCATATCGAGAAGGTCTGAGTCCGACCGTGGGTCAGCGGCGTTGGCTGATCACCGGAGCCCGCGGTCAACTCGGCAGCGACCTGCGGCGGCTGCTCACGGCACCCGGGTCCACGTCCGGACTGGTGCACGCGGTGGGCTCGGCCGAGCTGGACGTCACCGACCGGGCAGCGATCGCCGACGCGTTCAGAAGTTTTCGCCCGACGGTAATCATCAACGCCGCCGCCTACACGGCCGTCGATCAGGCCGAGACGGACGAGGACCGTGCCTACGCCGTGAACGCCACCGGCCCGGCTTTTCTCGCCGCTGAGGCGGCCCGGACCAATACCCGGCTGATCCACATCTCCACTGATTACGTGTTCTCCGGCGACGCGGTCCGGCCATATGAGGTGGGCGATTCGACCGGGCCGAAGTCGGCGTACGGACGCACCAAACTGGCCGGGGAGTTGGCGGTCCGTGAGCTGGCCCCGGACCACGGCTACGTGGTGCGGACCGCATGGGTGTATGGGGCAACCGGCGGCAATTTCGTCAAGACGATGATCCGGCTCGAGGCGAGTCACGACACCCTTCGCGTAGTAGACGACCAGCGCGGCTCGCCCACCTGGTCGGCCGACCTGGCGCGCGGTTTGATCGAGCTGGCGCGGTCCGGGGCCACCGCGGGGGTGTACCACTGCACCAACGGCGGCGAGACCACCTGGCACGGCTTCGCCCGGGCGATCTTCACCGAAGTCGGTGCCGACCCCGCCAGGGTGCTGCCTACCACCAGCGCCGAGTTCCCCCGGCCAGCTCCCCGGCCGGCGTTCTCGGTGCTGTCCAACGAGGAATGGTCGGACGCCGGGCTCACCCCACTGCCTTCGTGGCGTGCGGCCTTGACGGCGGCCTTCGCCTCGCATGGGGACGAACTACGCGCCGGTTGATGGGCAGCCGACCGAGATCCCGGGAGCAGCTATCTCAGCGCCGCCCGGTACGCGCGCAGGTTCGCGCGCAGGCAATTGGCCCAGGTCCACCGTCGCGCCTGGGCGATTCGCGCCTCCCGCCTGGCGGGATCGGGTGTCTCGTCCAAGGCCCGACGCAGCCCGGCGGTCCACGCGTCCACGTCGCGGGGCTCGATCAGATCCGCGGCGCCGCCCAGCACCTCGCGGGTCACCGGCAGATCGCTGGCCAGCACCGGTGTGGCACAGGCCAGCGCTTCCACGGGCGGCAGGCCGAATCCCTCGTATACCGAGGGAAACGCCAGGCACACCGCCGCTGCGACGACTCGCCGCAACAGTGCCGCCGGAAGATAGCCAGGGGTGATGACCGCGCCGGCCGGAAACGCGGTGAGGTCGAGATCGGCCCCCCAGCCCGAACCGCCGACCAGCACCAGCGGGGGAGCATCCGGCTGCTCGTCGAGCAGGCACCGATAACCGGCGACGAGCGTCCGCAGGTTCTTGCGAGGTTCCAGCGTGCCCACCGCGAGCAGGTATCTGCCGGATACCCCGAGCCGCTGCCGGTCCAGCTCGGTCAGCGGCGCGACGTCGAACCAGTGCTCGTCGACCCCGGGTGAGGCGACAATGATCTTCTCTGGTTCGGTGCGGTATTCGGTGGCGATCTCGTCGGCCACCGACTGGGTCAGGGTCGTGATCACCTCGGCTCGGCGGATGCCGTCGGGCACCAGCCACCGGTAGCGCAGGGTATCGGCGGTAACCGTTTCGGGGTATCGCAGGAACGACAGGTCGTGAACCGTCAGTACCCCGCGCGCCGTGCCCAACGGGGGAAGGACGAAATTCGTGGCATGAAAGACGTCCTGCCGTCCGCACAGCCACTCGACACCCGGGATCCGCAAGGTCCGCCAGCTCGCCTGAAGCGCGCGGGCCGGGACGCGACGGGCTCGCACGGCGACCCCCTCGGGAAGATGCCCGTGCAGTCCCGCTCCGCCGGTCCGGCTGAACGTCGTCGCGGTCACCCGGGGCCGCTCTTCGTTCGGAACCACCAACAGACCGGCGAGCAGGTGCTCGACGTAGGTCCCGATACCGGTCCGGTTGTTCAGCAGCGGAGTGGCATCTATGCCCAGGCGCATGGCCGCCTCCTGTCGCACAGCATTGACGGCCAAACCGAGTTCAGCACGCGAGGTCAGACCTCAGCCGATGGTGAATTCGGGTTTGGCGAAGACGATTCCCACGGTGGTGCCGTCGGTCTGAACCCCGAACGTCGCCGCGTCGACCTTGCGATCGACTTCGACGCCGGATGCCTCCGCCAACGCCGCGGTGACGCTGATCTGGCCTGCCCCGAGAAAGAAGTCGTTGATGCGGAATCCGAACGTTCGCCGGCCGACAAACGTTGGCAGACCGATGCCGAGCATCCGCGAGTTTGTTCCGTAAATCATGTGACCGGCGGAGTCCTGCATGCTGATGCCTATGATTCCGCCGGGGAATTCCGTGTCGGACTCGACGTCGATCTCAATCCCGACCGTCGACCCCGAGTTCAGCAGATCCAGCGGGCCGCCCCCGGCGTCGGTGAGCCGGACCGCGAGAATCCGCGGGCTGGTCGCGACCATTGGGCGGCCTGTCGAGCGCTCGCGTTCACGTTCGGAGATCCGGGTCTGTTCGAAATCCGCCCTCAGGTGGCGCAACGAATCGCGTGGTTCGCCGTCGGCCACGATATTGCCGTGCTCGAGGACGACGGCCCGGTCGCACAGTTCGGAAACCTGCTCGAGAGCGTGCGTCACGAGGATGATGGTGCGGCCGTCGCTCTGGAAATTGCGTATCCGGTCCATGCACTTGCGCTGGAATGGTTCGTCACCGACGGCGAGTACCTCGTCGACGAGGAGCAGGTCGGGATCGACGTGGACCGCGACCGCGAAGGCCAACCGGACGTACATGCCGGAGGAGTAGAACTTGACCTGGGTATCGATGAACTGCTCGATCCCGGAAAAGTCGACGATGGCGTCGAAATACTCTTCGGTCTGCTTGCGCGTTAGGCCCAAGATCGCGGCGTTGAGGAAAACATTCTCCCGTCCGGTCAGATCGGGATGGAAACCGGTCCCGAGTTCGAGCAACGCGGCAAGCCTGCCGCGCCGACGCACCGTCCCGCTGGTCGGTTGCACGATTCCGCCGATGAGTTTGAGCAGGGTGCTCTTGCCGGATCCGTTGGGGCCGATGAGGCCGATGGTGGAACCGGCTTCTATCTCCAGATTGATGTCGCGCAATGCCCAGAAGTCGTCCTTATGCTGGTTCGATCGACCGAAGTTGACGAGACGTTCCTTGAGCGACTTCTCCTTACGGATCACGAATCGCTTGGAGACGTCCTTGATGCTGACAACCGTCGCCGTATCCGTCATCACAGCTCCTGCGCGAAGTTGCTCTGCAGGCGCGCGAAGACCCGCTGTGCGAACCACAGGAATACGGTGCCGATGACTAGGATGATCAGCAGATCGCCGCCGATATGGGCAGGTGCCGGCTGGCCGTCACCCCGAACCCAGAATGCCCGCTGGAAACCGAGAACAGCCAGCGCCATCGGGTTCGACAGGTAAAGGGTCTGCACCGTTCCGGTGACGTGCGGGGCGACCTGCTTCCACGCGTAGACGACCGGGACCGCCCAGAACATGAACATGAGCACGATCTCGATCAAGTAGGCGACGTCGCGCAGGTACACGTTGGCGGCGGAGAGCAGGAAGGCCAGGGCTGTTCCCCACACCAGGATGACCGCCAGCGAGAGCAGGCCGAACAGCAGCCGGCTACCGGTGGGTGGGTCACCGACCGCGAAGGTCGCCACAATCAGAATGGCGAGCTGGATCAAGAAGTTGAACAGCGCCGAGCCGACGACGCTGAGCGGGAATACCTCGCGCGGTAGGTACACCTTCTTTACCAGGCCGGCGTTCTGGATGATCGAGTTGGTGCCGACGCTGACGATCTCGGCGAACAGGTTCCAGGCCGTCAACCCGGTGTAGATGAAAATGGCGAAATCCGGCGTGGACCGCTGACCTCCGAGGAACTTGCCGATCGCCACGTAGTAGACGACCAGCAGCGCCAACGGACGCAAGAGGCTCCACAGGAAGCCCAGCGTGCTGTCCTTGTACCGTGCTTTCAACTCCCGCCGGACGAGCATACCCAGCAGTTCTCGGTGCGCCCACACGTCTCGGACCGAATATAGGGTCCCGCGAACGAAACCGGGAGTGGGGCCGGCCGCCAGCAGCGGCTCACCCGCCAGTCGGAGCACACGCTTCTGGCCGTCGGTTGTCACAAGAGTGCCTCGGCTCGTGTCTCGGTCGTAGTCAGACACTGCCACAACTCGCGCGCGTAGTCGTCCCAGGTACGTCGCGGTCGCGCGCTCGCCCGCGCGGCCAAGGTTGCTCGCAGTTGGTCATCGGTGAGCAACCGGCGCATGGCGTCGGCCAGGTCGTGGTCATCACGCGGGTTGACCAGTAGCGCGCCTCCGCCGGCGGCGATCTCGGCCATGCTGCCGTAATTGGAGGTAATAGCCGGCGTTCCGCTGGCAAGCGACTCCGCAACGGGCAACCCGAAGCCCTCGTTCAGCGACGGGAAGACCGTGAAATGGGCGATCCGGTACGCCGCCCAGAGCAAGTCATCGGTGAGCGCCGCGATTGATTCCACCGGCCGGCCGTCGTTGCG
>Ga0307504_10000063_pt1 | contig 22474 bp, 22 predicted proteins | sample 19_S_MG_FD_194516 | JGI IMG/M metagenome (GOLD analysis project Ga0307504, IMG submission 194516) | Soil microbial communities from Populus trichocarpa stands in riparian zone in the Pacific Northwest, United States - 19_S | ecosystem: Environmental > Terrestrial > Soil > Riparian zone > Trees... | reverse complement strand
ACACACCCGTCATGATGCTACACCGGAGTTGCGGTCCAGCATGGTTTACCGCCCCGGCCAGGTTGCACTCAGACGGCCCGAAGGAGGCCTGCATGAATCTTCACTTATTGCTGCAACAGCGAGAGCGTGAGAAAAAACCGATCCGGGTCGGTCTGATCGGCGCAGGACGCTACGGCACGATGTATCTCGCGCAGGCCCGCAACATCCCCGGCATCCACGTGGTCGCCATCGCCGACATCAACGTCGAGCGAGCCAAGGGCGCGTTCAAACTGGTGGACTGGCCGGCCGAGGCCATCGCAGACGACGTCGCCGGTGCCATCGCGAACCGCACCACCGCGATCATCCCCAACGCCGCCCAGCTGTTCGAGACGGCCGAGATCGACGTGATCGTCGAAGCGACCGGAAACCCCATCGTCGGCGTCGACCATGCGCTGCGCGCCATCGAGGCGGGCAAGCACATCATCATGGTGACAGTCGAGGCTGACGCTCTCGCCGGGCCGGCCCTGGCTCTGCGTGCGCAGAAGGCGGGCGTCGTGTACTCGATGGCCTACGGCGATCAGCCGGCGCTGATCATGGAGCTCATCGACTGGGCCCGCACGTCGGGTTTCGACGTCGTCTGCGGCGGCAAGGGTGCGAAATACCTCGAGCACTACCACGAGATGAACCCCGACAACGTATGGGAGAACTGGGAGTTCTCGAAGGAGCTGACCGATTCGGGCCAACTAAACCCCAACATGCACACTTCCTTCCGGGACGGCACCAAAGCGGCCATCGAGATGGCGGCGGTGGCCAACGCGGCGGGCCTGGTTCCGTCCGACGACGGGCTTACCTTCACCCCGGGCAACGTCGAGGAGATCGCGACCATCTGCCGCCCGTCGTCGGTCGGCGGCGTGCTCGCCGGCGAAGGGTCCGTCGACGTCATGTCGAGCGTGACCCGCGACGGCATGTGGATCCCCTTCAACACCCAAGAGGGCGTTTTCGTCGTGGTGAAGGCGACCAACGACTACGTGTCCGGCTGCTTCAACGAATATCCGTGGCATCCGGACCCCACCGGCCAATACGCCGCGCTCTACCGGCCGTACCACTACGTCGGTCTGGAGCTGAACATCTCCATCGCCAACGCGGTGCTTCGGGGTGTGGCCACGGGTTCACCGATCGGTTTCTACGGTGATGTGGTCGCCACCGCCAAGAAGGATCTGACTGCCGGTGAGTTCCTCGACGGCGAGGGCGGCTTCACTGTGTGGGGCAAGCTCGTCTCCGCCAAGACCTCAGTCCGCAGCCGGCTTCTTCCCGTCGCGCTGGCCCACCACGTCGAACTCAAGAACGACGTGCCGAAGGGAAGCAGCGTCAGCTGGGACGACGTCGTCGTCGACGATTCGCTGGCCACCGCGCTCGAATTGCGTCGGGAGACCGAGGCGTTGGCCCAGGCCTGATCATCATTTGATCCGGGCCTGACCTGGTCGCTCCGGCGACTAGACAATTTGCCTGGCGAATCGGCACGTTCGCGACTGATCGCGCCGGTCCGTTCGGGCGGTAACCGTACTGCGGTGCCGTTCCGCGCACCTGTAAAGGCTCAGCTCTTCCCACCAACGAAAGGAAGTACCCGTGTACCGAACACTGCGCCCAATCGTAGCCGTCGCGGCGGCCACGACGGCCCTGGTAGTCAGCGCCTGCAGCGCGACGCCCAACGGAAGCAGCACGAACTCCGGCAGCTCGACCAGCGTCACCGACCTGGTCCAGGTGGGCCAGAAGACCGACATCGCCGCGGTGACGAAGTCGCTCGGAGTTCCCAAGGTGAAGTCCGGCGCCAAGCTCTGCTACGTCACGCGGACCCTGGCCAACGAGTTCTGGGGCTACGAACGCCACGGGTTCGAGTCCGAGGCGAAGAAGCTGGGCGTGAAGTACCAGACTTACGCCGTCAATGACGAATCGTCCATCAGCGAGCAGCTCGACAAGGCCCAGAGCGCCATGAACCAGGGGTGCACCGCGATCCTGGCGTCCCCGATCTCGGCGACCGCCCTCGACACCGTCTTCAAGGCGGCCCTGGCCAAGGGAATCCCGGCGATCGTTCTCAACGATGCGCAGGGCACCCTGCCCGGCGTCGTCTACGTCGGCCCGGACGCCACGACCATCGGCCAGAGCGCGGCGGACTACATCGCCAAGGGCCTGCCCTCCGGGGGCAAGGTGGCCATGGTCGAGGGTGATCCCGGCTCCTCGAACGCCCTCAACCGCGGCAAGGGTTTCAAGGCCGGCCTGGCGGGCCACACCAATCTGACGCTGGTGGCGTCGCAGACGGCGAAGTGGGACACCAACCAGGCCAAGACCGTCGCCACCGCGATGCTCACCGCCAACCCGGACATCAAAGCGTTCTACTCGCAGAACGACAGCATGGGCCTGGGTGTCCAGTCTGCGATCGACGCCAAGGGCCTGACCGGCAAGGTTCTCCTGGTCGGGACGGACGGCATCCCCCAGGCGAAGAAGGTCATCTCCGAGGGCCAGTACACCGCCACCGTCAGCGAGCGGCCGACCACTGAGGGCGCCGCGGGCGTGGATGCCGCCCTGTGGCTGCTCAACGGCCAGAAGGTGCCGGCCTGGGTCAACGTTCCGGCGTTCGTCGTCGACAAGGCGAACGTGTCGCAGTACCTGACGGGAATGCCGTAACGAACACGCGGCCCGGGTGTAAGGATCAGCAATGAGTGACATCCTGCTTGAATTCAAGAACATCGCCAAATACTTCCCAGGCGTCCGTGCTCTGGAAGACGTCAGTTTCACCCTCCGCAAGGGCGAGGTCATCACCCTCGCTGGTGAGAACGGCGCCGGAAAGAGCACCCTGCTCGGCATCCTCGGCGGTTCCCTCGCCCCGAACCGCGGCACGATCACCGTCGAGGGCGTGGTGCGTAGCGAGTACTCGCCGCGCACCGCGCTCGCCGAGGGCATCCGGATCGCCCGACAGGAACCAGCGATCGTCCCGCAACTCACGGTCGAGCAGAACCTGCTGCTCGGCAAGACCGCGGCCGAGCGCCGGGAAGCGGCGCCGGCGGTGGACGGGGCCCTGGCCGACGTCGCGGCCATGGGCTTCCCGCTGAACCGGCGCACCAAGCTGGCCCGGCTCAGCCCGGCGCAACGGCACGCGCTGACGATCGCCAGAGCGTTCGCCTACCGCCCCAAGATCGTGGCCCTCGACGAACCGACCACGTCGATGCTCGAACACAACGTGGCCGCCGTGCTCAACCGGGTCCGCGAGATGGCAGCCGAGCGCGGCGTGGGCATCATCTACGTCTCGCATCGGATGCCCGAGGTGATGACCGTCTCCGACCATGTGGTTGTGCTCCGCGACGGCCGCGTCGCCTACGAGACACCCATCGCGGAAACGAGCACCGAGGAGATCGTGCGGCGAATGGTAGGCCGAGAGCTGCTCGGCTTCCACCGCCAGCACCCGGTCAAGCCGGACGCCCCGATCGTCTTCACGGCGACCGGGATCACCCGGCCGGGAAGTGACGAGCGCGTCGACATCGCGGTGCGTGCTGGCGAGGTCGTCGGCATCGCCGGCCTGGTCGGCTCCGGCCGAACCGAATTCCTCCGCGCGATCGTCCGGGCCGACCCCGGATGCGGAGGAACGATCACCATAGGCGGCGAGACCGCCCATGTCCACAATCCCAACGGCAGCCGAAATGCCGGCATCGCCTTCATCCCCGAGGACCGCAAGCATCAAGGTCTGGCTCTGCAGATGCCGGCGTACGCCAACATCGCCCTCACCGCCGCGCCGGATCTCGTCGGACCCGGGCCGTTTATCAGCATCAATCGGCAAGTCGCCGTTTCGAGCGAGCTCGCCACCTCACTGGCGCTCAAGCCGGCGAACGTCAAACTGCGGGCCCGCCAATACTCCGGCGGGAACCAGCAGAAGGTGGTCATCGCCAAGTGGCTGCGCCGCGACTCTCGGGTGTTCCTCTTCGACGAACCGACCAAGGGTGTCGACGTCGGCGGCAAGGCCGAGATCTACGGACTCATCGACCAACTCGCCGCGCAGGGCAATGCCGTCGTGGTGGTCTCCTCCGATCTGCCCGAGATCATTTCGCTGAGTGATCGTGCGCTGGTGATGCGCAACGGGCACTTCATCTCCGAACACGTCGGCGATGACATCAACGAACACAGCCTGGTGGCCAGCGCCATGGGCATCGCGAAGGAAGCATCATGAGCAACCAGGCCGTGGACCGGCCACCGCGCAAGGTCCACATCAACTTCCAGACACTGGGCATTTTCGCCGCCGCCGCCGTGATCTTCGTGGTCTTCGGCGTCCTGAATTCCAACTTCCTGACCCTCAACAACCTGCGCGACGTCGCAGTGTCGGCCTGTGTGAACGCGCTGATCGGCGTCGGCATGACGTTCGTCATCATCACCGGCGGTATCGATCTGTCGGTCGGGTCGACCGCAAGCCTCGTCGGGATCGTGTCCGCGGACCTGATGGTGAAGCACGGGCTATCACCAATCCTGGGCCTGCTGACCGGGCTGGTCGTGGGCTTCCTGGCCGGGGCATTCAACGGCTTGTTGATCACCTTCGCCAAGCTGCCTCCGTTCATCGCGACGCTGGGCACCATGAGCGTGTACCAGGGGCTGGCCTACGTGGTCACCAACGGCACCCCGGTCTACAACGTCCCGCAGAACTTCGTGCTCATGCTGAACAGCTACATCGGCGGTGTTCCGATCGCAGTGGTGATCGTCCTCGTCGTCGCCGTCCTGGCCTGGGTGCTGCTGCGTCGTACGGTGTTCGGACAGAACGTCATCGCCACCGGCGGCAGCGAGGAAACCGCCTGGTTGTCGGGCGTGCGCGTCAACCGGGTCAAGATCCTCGTCTACGGAATCTCCGGCACGCTGGCCGCCCTCGGTGGTCTCGTCGTCGTCGCGCGGATCAGCGCGGCCCAATCCGAGGCAGGCAGCCCCTACCTGCTGACCGCCATCGCCTCCGCCGTCATCGGTGGTGCGAACCTGTCGGGCGGCGAAGGTCGGATCGCGGGCACCCTCGTCGGCGCCCTCATTCTCGGCGCCCTGACCAACGGCCTCGTCCTGCTCAACGTGGCCAGCTTCTACGAGCAGATCGTCACCGGCCTCGTCGTACTGATCGCGGTCGCGATCGATCAGGGTAGTAAGGGCTGGCCGATGCTCAACGGCGCGCGCCGCGGTCGAAAAAAGAAGGACACGCCCGCCGACGACGCGACCTTGGTCGGGGCGCAGACGACCGGCGAATAGGTGGCGATCACGCCACGCACTCCGCGACCGGCATCGCGGCGCGATCTTTCAAGCTCGCATCACGTGACCCCTCAATGAGAAGGCAGACATGACTATGCCCACACAACCGTACTTCGCTACTCGACTCAATTCCTTCGCACTCGGCGGCGGGGTCGCTCATCCGGCCACGCCCACCCCGACCCTCGAGTTGGTCGAGGTCGCCGGAACCGTCTCGGGCCTCACGGCTCTGGAAGTCAACTATCCCGAGCACTTCGTGGACACCACACCGGCCGAGCTGTCGTCCGCGATCAAGGACGCTCAACTGGTCAACACCGGAATTCAGGTGCGTTGGCCGGCGTCCCGGTTCTCCGACGGCGCATTCACCCACACCGCGGCGGCGGTGCGCGCCGACGCGGTTCGGACCGCCAAGGAGGCCATCGACGTGTGCCGTGAAATGGGCTCCGACCACGTCATCCTGTGGCCCGCTCACGACGGTTACGAATATCCGTTCCAGTTGGACTACCGCGCCGCGTGGCAGCACCAAGTCGAGTGCTACAGCGAGGTAGCCGAGTACGCCCAGGGCGTGACGATCAGCATCGAGTACAAGCCCGCCGAGCCGCGGGCGCGGACGCTGCTGTCCAGCACCGGCAGCGTGCTGGCCCTGATCGGCGAGATCGGCCGTGAAAACCTCGCCGTGACGCTGGATTTCGCGCACATGCTGATGGCACACGAGAACCCGGCCCAGTCCATCGCACAATGCCTGAGGCGGGGGCGACTGAAGGGCCTGCAGCTCAACGACGGGTGGGGCGCAGCCGATGACGGCCTCGCAGTGGGCTCGGTGAGCCTCGTGCAGACCCTCGAGGCCTTCTTCTACCTGGTCCGCGACGGATACGCGGGAACGTTCTACTTCGACACCGACCCCATTCGCGAAAACCCCGTCCGGGAATGCGAGATCAATGTCTCGCGGACCAAGCAGCTGCTCGCCGTGGCGCAGCGGCTCGTGGACGGCGGGCAGCTGCCGAACGCAGACGCCCTGGCCGCCGGCGAGGCATGGTGGGATGCCTTGGTGAGGCCATGAATGCGCCACGTCAGATCGAATTCGGACCGCTCGACGGACCGGCCGTATGCGTCGTCGGCAGCCTGAACGCTGACCTGGTCGCCTATGAATCCGACACCTGGACTCCCGGTTCCTACAACATCGGAAAGGGCTTCGAGCTCGCCGCGGGTGGTAAGGGCTTGAATGTGGCGATGAGCATCGCGGCCACCGGTCTGCCCACCTACCTGGTGGGCCGCGTCGGAAACGATATCTTCGGCGAATTCATCAAGCGTGCTCTCACCTCAGGTTCGGTCAGGCAGGATTTCGTGACCACCGACCCGACGGCCTCAACTGGTGTCGGCCACGTGCGAGTCAACGCCGAACGCGACTACAACACCTGCGTGGTGCCCGGAGCCAACGACCTCGTCGACGAACGCGACACGACCGCGGCGCTGAACCACGGTATTCGCTTCTCACACGTGGTGATGGCATTTGAGATCCCCTTGCGAACCGTGCTCGAAACAGCTCGTCGTTTTCGGGCGGTGGGATCTCAGGTGGTGGTGAACTTCTCGCCGGTGACCGAGGGCTCCCGCGCCGTGTTGCCGCAGACCGACGTGCTGGTGGTCAACGAGGCGGAAGCGGCGGCCCTGTGCAGGCAGGTGGTGGGCTCTCACGCCGACCCGCCGGCGAATCTGGAAGCCACCATGGAGTTGCTGCGCACGTGCGATGGCGGTCCCCGTGACGTGGCGGTGACCCTCGGCGACCGCGGGCTGTGCGCCATGTCCCGTGCCGGCGGGGTTCGGCAGTACCAGGCCCACGACGTGGTGGCAGTGAGCGCCGTCGGTGCCGGTGACTCGTTCCTGGCGATGCTCGTCTCCCGAGTGGCCCAGGGCGAGCCGTTCCTGGATGGGCTGGCCGCCGCGGGGGCGGCCGGCGCGCTGGCGTGCGGCCGGCGCGCGTCCTGGCTCAGTCGCGATGATGCGCCACAGCTGGACCAAATGGTTCGAAACGGCGCGCCGATCCCCGCGCGCGCGAGGGAAGTCGCGAGGTGAGCCACGCAACTGACAATCGGAGAAGGAGGCGTCGGCGTGAAACAACCCGCGGTCTCGGTTCTGGGTTTGGGCCGGATGGGCGAACCAATCGCCCGCCGGCTGCTCCAAGCGCTGGGCTCGATCACCGTCTGGAACCGCACTCCGTCTAAGGCCGCCGCCCTCGGGGTGGCTGGCGCGACAGTGGCGGCTACCCCCGCGTACGCCGCCGCGCAGATCACCCTCAGCGTCCTGACTGACCTGAGCGACGTCGAACAGATACTTGCCGGGCAGGACGGCCTGCTTGCCGGGTGGGCCGCGGCAGGAGTGCAACGCCCGCTGCTGGTGGTGCACGGAACGGTCTCCCCAGTCGGGATCACCCAGCTCGCACGCCGGTTGGCCCCGGAGGGCGTCGACGTGATCGACGCCCCGCTCAGCGGCGGGGTCGCGGGGGCGGAGTCCGGTGCGCTGAGTGTGATGGTCGGCGGCACACCGGACGCCGTCGACCGGGCGTGGCCAGTCCTGACTCTGGTCGGCAGTACCGTCCGACACCTCGGCGCGATCGGCAGCGGCCAGACCGCGAAAGCGTGCAACCAGGTCGTCGTCGCCGCCACCATCACCGCACTGTCAGAAGCACTCATACTCGCCGACGCGGCCGGGCTCGACCGCACCCAACTGCTTGAGCTTCTCGGCGGTGGACTCGCCGACTCCGAGGTGCTCCGGCAGAAACGCGACCGTTGGCTGACCGGCGATTTCGCGGGAGGTGGCAGTTCGGTGAACCAGCTGAAGGACTTGAAGTTCGTCGCCGAAGCGGCATCGGCCCGCGGCCTGCGGTTGCCGATCGCCACAGCTCTACGCACCGTCTTCGAACGCGCCGTAGCCGACGGGGAAGGCGCCCTCGATCATTCCGGTGTCGAGCTGTCCATCGCCCGGCACGCGAGCGAGAAGTAGCGCGTCTCATGCTCGACCTCGACGTTATCGACGCACACCACCACCTCTGCCAGCTAACCAACGCCTCCTATCCGTGGCTGGAGGGACCTCGGATCCGGCGGTACCACGGCGACGACTTCCCGCTCCGGCGGGACTACCTGCTCCAGGACTACCTCGCCGACGCCGGCGATCTCGGTGCCCTCGGCGCCCGATTGGTCGCATCGGTTCACGTGGAGCACGGCGCCGCCGACCCGATAAGGGAGAGCCGCTGGATCGACGCGATCATCAACGAAAACGGTATTCCGACTGTTCAGGTCGTCAAAGTTGATCTCACCGCGACCACCGCGCGGGACCAACTGGCCGCCCATGCGCTGCTGCCGTCGGTTCGAGGGGTTCGCGACATCTTGAACTGGCATCCGGACCCGTTGTACACCCACCGGGACCGGGCGGATCTGATTACCGACCCTGCCTGGTTGGGCGGTTTCTCGGCACTGGCCGAACTCGGGTTGTCGTTTGACCTGCAGGTGTTCCCCGAACAGCTGGCACAAGCGGCCGCACTTGCCGGCGACCATGGTGACATTCCGATCGTCCTGGATCACGCCGGAATGCCCATCGACCGTTCCACCGAGGGGTTAAACCGATGGAAGCAACAGCTGACAGCGGTGGCGAACGAGCCGAATACAACGGTAAAGCTCTCCGCGCTCGGCACAAACGACCACAGCTGGACGGTGCGTAGCATCCGCCGAGTCGTTCTCGAAACCATAGAGGTCTTCGGCCCAGCCCGTTGCATGTTCGCAAGCAACTTCCCAGTCGACGGCCTGTATTCGACCTTCGGCGAACTCTACCGGGCATTCGACGCGATCACTGCCGAGTTCTCGCATGAGGACCGCCTCGCCCTGTTCGCGGGAACCGCCCGCCGGTTCTACCGAATCGGGTAACCATTGCCATTGGTGCTGGCGTCGGCGATGGCGGCGGTGCTGGCATCGGTGATGGCCTGCCCGGCCTATCCGGCCGCCGCCGGCCCGGCCGGGCCGGGCCCGGCCGGAGTCATCGTGGTCAAAGGAACCATAGTGACGTCATCTTTGACATGAGTTAAGTAGTTACGTCGGTAGTAGCATCACTGTACCGATTGAGAGCTTGTCGGCCATTCCGTCTGGCATACCTGGCCACCGATAATTGTCACCCTCAGCACAACGGGCCCGTCCGGACGGCGGTAAAGCTCGTAGGTCCCTTCGGTGAGTTCGCCGAAGACCGCGCTGTGCCGGATGCTGTCGCCGATTGGCCGGCCCACTATCGCGACGTGCGGTAAGTGGGCCGGCGCTGGGCGGCCGACCGGCCGGATCTCGATCTCCTCGCCGGCGAGCGACGGGGGTGCGGTCACGATGAGGGCACCGATGTCGCCGCCGATATCGAGCAGCACGGCGCCCTGCCCGGCGTGCCGGTTGTGGTGCTCGCTCATGTGGCTGGTGTTCCGGGCCGGACCTCCGAGCCGCTGTTCGGGGTGCCGAGGTAGGGGAAGCGGTCGAGGAACGGCCGATTGTTATCCAGGGTTCCGTCGGTGAGCTTGGCCGCGGCCTGGTCGGCGGTGAACGTGTGGTCGACCAGCGGCAGGACCGCGCCGGCGATCGCGCGCAGTTCGATCGCGACGATGTCGTCTGTGACCCGGCGGCCGTTCGGAAAGCCGGCGAGGTCGCCGCCGAGGATGCCGAACTTGTTGGGCGTCGTAGACGGTGGGATGGCCAGGTTGAGCCGCAACAGGTCCGCGGGCGCGCTGCCGGTGAAATTCTGGAATCCGGATACCACCCCGGTGGGTATGCCGGTCAGCAGGATCGCTACCAGGTCGGCGCGCGTCTTGGTGTAGCTGGCGAGGTTGGGGAATACCCCTGGATAGAGCACCGGCAGCAGGGCGCCCAGTTCGGGGTGCTGGACGTATTTGGCGAACTCGTCGTCGGCCGAGGGGGGCAGCGCGTTCCACCGGTCCTTATCGCTCATGGGGACGATGACCTCGTTGAACAGCGGGTTGCCCAGCCGGGAGACCTGCACGAACGGGCCGGACACGAGCTTGGTTCCGTCGCGGTGCAGGATCTTGGACCGCGGCCGGCTCGCCGATGCGTACACCCCGATCACCGACCGCGCGTCGGCGACGTCGGTGGGCAGGCGCCCGTCTCGGGTGAGGTCGGTGATCGGGACCTGAAGGCCGATGGTGTGCACGTTGAGCGCGCGCGACCCGTTCACGCCGACCGCGTCGGCGGACTTGATCAGGTGCAGATGCTGGAACGGGCGCAGGGTGCCCAGGTCGAAGATGCTACCCAGATCGACGTGGAAGCCCTCGGCGCGTTGGCCCGCGAAGACCTTTCCGCCGCCGGGCAACTGGTGCACGGCCGCGTCGGTGAAGGTGGCCGCGTAATTACCGGTGCTGCGTACTCCGACGTTGACCGGCGGGCACGCCAGTCGGCCGGCCAGCACCTTGGCATGGTCGTCGTCTCCGTCACCGTCGTGATCGCGGTGCTCGACGCGGCGGACGGAGTAGAACTGCGGGCGGACCCAATGGGTGTGGTCGCTGATCGAAGCGATCGGCCCGGTGTTGTACAGGAAGGTTTCCGGATCGGTGATCACGGTCGTGAACCGGAACTGGTAGCTGATGTCAGGGCGGCGATCGCCGCGGTTGCAGATGTGGATCTCATACAGCACGTCGTCGCCGAACTCGTAGAAATTGGGGCCACCGTCGGCCTTCTGCAACGGAATGAAATTGGCGAGGATGGTCACCGAGTCGCGGCGGTCCGGGCTGCGGAAAGCGTAGACGTCGGTGTTGTCGGCTACCGGGTCCTTCGAAATCTCGGGAGCCTCGCGGTGGGAAGACATGTTGACCTTTCCAAGAAACGGGCGGGGGCGACCGACCCGGCCGATGGTCGGTGGGTCGATCATTCGGTCGGCCGAGCCGACCGGCCAGGTCGAAGCGTGGGATCAGCGGGCGGCGCGGGCGAGCCGGCCGGCCAGGTCGAAGCGTGGGATCAGCGGGCGGCGCGCGCGAGCCGGCCGGCCAGGTCCGGGTCGTGCACGACCACCTCACGCTCGCCGACCAGCAACGTCACCTTGCCGTGCCGCATATCGGTCACATACGCCACCAACGGTCCCGACGCCCCGGCCGGGGCACGGACCGTCGCGGCCGCGGCTGGCGGCCCTGCCACGACGACGGCACCAGCCGTGGCGGCACCGACACCAGCAAGGGCGAGGAACCCTCGACGGGTGGGATCAGTACGGGTGGGATCAGTACGGGTGGGATCAGTCATACTGCTTCCTTCGCTCAACGGGTGGACAAAACGTCAACCGAAGCACCCCGTCGGCAGCCCATATGGCCCCCGCGCCGACCCGCAAAGCCCCCGTTCCCCGTCCCCGGCGTCGCGTACCCCGATGTCGAACCTGCTCACATGGTTTCGGCAATACCGTTAGGGCCCGAGTCTGCACCCCAGAACCCGCCGACGCCAGACCCAGCAGGAACCTGGTTGTTCACCCGTCCTCGACCGTTGTATTTATGTTCTAGTGATGACATCCCTCGGTCGTATCCAGAGGGTAACCGTTTGATTGCTCGTGTAACACCCTGCGATCGGATACATGCCCACTGGAATGGCGCATCGAAGGCCAATGACAACAAATGACCGGAGGAGTACGGTTTCGCCAAGCTCGTTGGTTTCAACACCGGAGGTCTGCGATGCCTGCCGTGCTCGTGGTCGCCAACCAGACCATCACGAACGATGACCTTCTCGCCGCGCTCACGACGCGGGCCGCCGAGGATCAGTGCACATTCACATTGCTGGTTCCGGCGACCGCCGCCGCCGACATCACGATGAGCATGCTTTCGGCAGCCGTGAACATACCCACGGCTCGGGGCAGCGCGGTCGATGAGTACGAACTTGCTCGTCAGCGGCTCAGTTCCGGACTGCAGATCTTCCGTAAGCACGGAATCCACGTCGACGGCGAAGTTGGAGACGCCGATCCGATGACCGCGATCCGTGAGGTCATGGCAGACCGTCGATTCGACGAGGTCATAGTCTCGACACTGCCAAGCACCGTCTCGCGGTGGCTACGTCAGGACCTACCGCACAAGATCGAGCGCAAGTACCACCTGCCCGTGAAGGTCGTGACAGCGGCCTCGTGATCCTGCCTAATTGGTCAGGATTGGAAATACGTCCAGGGTCTTCCGGGTCCGATTCAGCTGACGTCTGATGTCGATGCGGCCGGGAAAGCAGTCCGGTGCTTGCCGGCTTGATATTTGCGCCCGGCATTTGACTAGCGGTCCTCGACGTACTCTTTGGCCTGCTGCTGGGCTTTATTCGCCGCCGCGTCGACGGCTTCCCGAGTCCCGCCTTGTTGCGCGGCGGCGACGCCGACGAGGAAGGTGGCGATCGGGGCGGCGGTCCGGGTGACACTGTGCGCGGCGTCGCGGGCGACGTCGAGCAACTGCGACAGATTGACCAGGCTCGGGTCGACGTTGAGCACCGTCGCCAGATCGTTTACCCAGTGCTCCAGAACACCGTCGCGACTCGGGCTCTGCTCGGTCATGATGGTTTCCTCGCTCTCGTCGCCGCAAATCATCCCACGACGGCATGAGGGGAGGACGCGAGTTCGGCATCAAGGGTCTCGGCGGGGTTGGTCCCGATCTCCCTGATTCGGTTTGAACGATCCACATGTACCACGCGCGGACGAAATGATCGCGCCTCGGCGTCGGACATGACTTGATACGCGATGAGGATCACCGTGTCGCCCACGTCGATCAGATGCGCAGCCGCACCATTGATCCCGAGTACCCCGCTGCCGCGCTCTCCCTCAATCGTGTAGGTCTCCAACCGCGCGCCGTTGGTAACGTCGACAATGGCCACCCTCTCACCGGGAAGAACATCCGCGGCGTCGAGAAGGTCGGCGTCGACAGTGACAGACCCGACATAGTTCAGGTCGGCGTGGGTGACGGTGGCGCGGTGAATCTTCGCGCTGAACATGGTCCGCTGCATATCGCCCTCTATTCCTAGTCACGCCCTTTCGTGCAGGTGCGTGCTCAACACGACAACATAGCTGATTCGATTTTAGATCCCGACCTCCGGCATTTTGGTTGAACATCGGACCCGTCCGAGGCTCGGCGGTCAAGAGCACCTGTTCGCGACCACCGGGTCGAGGGGTCGTGCGCTCAGTCCGCGCCGATATCCTCATGCCACAGCGCGGGATTTTCACCGATGAACCTTGTCATCATCGTGACGCAGTCCGGGTCGTCGAGCAGCACGATTTCGACGCCGTTCTCGGCGAGCCAGTCGAGGCCACCGAAAAAGGTGCTGGCCTCGCCGATCAGCACGCGTGAGATCCCGAACTGACGCACCAATCCGCTACAGAACCAGCACGGCGAGAGCGTGGTAACCATCGTGGTTCCACGGTAGCTCGCTTGCCGACCGGCGTTTCGGAACGCCGACGTCTCGGCGTGCATAGCTGGGTCACCGTCCTGCACGCGCCGATTTCGTCCGCGACCCAGAACTGTGCCACTCGCGTCGAACAATGCGGCGCCGATCGGGATACCGCCCTCGGACAGACCAATCCTGGCCTGCTCGATCGCGACCGCCAGCATGTCTCGGGAATTCGGCGTGCTCACCGCGAGGGAATATTCTTTCCGGACGCCGTGCGCACGATGAAATAGAGCGCGGCTGAAAGGCCGAATCCGACCTCCGCGGTGAGATCACCGACCTTCGGATAGGCTTTTGGGATAGGAGCGAGATACTTGGTCTGGTTTGAGAACAGCCACACCGAGACGATCGCGCCAATCGCCATCGCGACCGGCCCGGCCAAGTTCTGGAACCGCTTGTCCTGCGTGAGCGCCGTGATCGAGTGACCACGACGCATGAACCGGTCCACCAAAACCACGCCGAGCCAGGGCGCGATCCAGTAGGCAATGATGAGCAGAAAGTCCTCGTAATTCTGGCCGGCGTTTTTCAGGCCGAAGGACGCGACGATGAACCCGATGGCGCCGAACAGCATCGCAACGGCAGCCCGGGCCTGACGCAACGGCAGGCGCAGGCCCAGAGCCAAGAACGACATCGCGCCGGAGTACACATTCAGCACGTTGGCCGCGACGGCACCCAGGCAGACCGCGAGCAGAGTCAGCTTGCCGATCCAAGCGGGCAACAGCGCTGTGAAGGAGCCCGGGTCCACGGCAGTTTGACCAGCCGTCACAACGGCCGATCCCGCCACCTCCAGCAGCACGCACGAGACAAACACTCCAGCACCAGCGCAGAGCGCGACCGAAAGGCGCGGAGTGTCGGGTCTCAGATAACGGGTGTAGTCCGAGGCGTACGGATTCCAACCCGCCGCATACCCGAAGGCCGCCCCGACGGTTATCAGGAATCCGCCGAGAGTTGGCGGCTCGCCCTTGGTGAAGGCGGGTGCGCCCGGATGGGCTTTGGATAGCACGATGATTGCCGCGACGACGAAGATAGCCGACAAAACAGGAAACGCATATCTCTCGAACGTGTGCACCAAGTTGTGACCAAAAAAGGCGACGACAAGCTGTGCCGCGACGACAACGGCAAGCGAGAGCTCCGTAGGGATCTTGGTCAGGGCATGCAGGGCGAGGGCCCCGCTGATGCTGTTCACCGCGAACCAGCCGATTCCAGCGGTCAGCGCATTCAGCCCAGCAGGCAGATGGTTGCCCAAGTACCCGAATGCCGTGCGCGAAAGCACCATCTGGCATAGGCCCTCGCGGGGCCCCCAGGCTGACAGGACACCGTGAGTGATGCAGCCGAGCAGCGTCCCTACGACGATAGCGGCGACCGACTGCCAGAAGGTCAAACCGAACGCGAGGACGCCCAGGATGCCAACCGCTACCGTCGCGAACTCCATGTTCGGCGACGCCCACGTCCAGACCAGGCTCAGCGGACTTCCGTGCCGCTCGTCTAACGGGATCGGCTCCACGCCGCCCGGTTCGATCGCGGCAATTCTTTCGCCATAATGTCGAGTCGGATCGGATAATGGAACGGCCTGCGACGTGACGGACATACGGCTCACTCTCCCCGGGCTGCGGCTGACGGAGGACATTAAACGAGGTTTACGTGAACACCGCGTTACCCCACCCACCCAGCCGGGGAAGCCGCTCTCAGCCGGTGCGGCGTTGCTCCTCGTTGTCGTCCAATGCCTCGCGCAGGTTGATGGTGGCTAGATCGGCTGCCGCTCGGCCGGCACCCCAGCCTGCCCCGTTGCTGATCGTGACCCGCTTGGACACCAGGTGGGGAAAGTATTCTTCGACGAGATCGTCAACGGCCCGGCTACGCGCTGAAAGCACCGGGAGGAGCCGATCGTCGTCGATGGTCGATTGGCTTGCCTGATCGGCCGCGCGGAGCCTCTCACCGATCCGGTCGGCGTAGGCCAACAGGAACGACTGCCGGTAGGACCGAGTCCGCGACACGCCGCCGCGACTGAATTGGGAGCCCGTGGAGACCATCGCCCGAGTCGCCTGAACCAATAACGACGTCGCCAACAGCTCAACGCCGCCCAGGTCGACCGCGTCGCCGAGCAACGTGATATAGCCCCACTCGGTGGCGAGGACGGTACGGCACCGATTCGCCCGAGCGACGGCGTCGACCAGCATTGCCTTCGCGTTGACATAGGGGTTGTCGAGCCAGATGCGGCAGAGGGTGGCCTGCTGTCGCGCGCCGTGCCCGTGTTCGATCAGCGCGCGATCGAGCGCATGCCGGGTCATCAATTGCTGGGCCTTTGCCGACAGCGCCTCTGCCTCGTCGTCATAGCTGGTCGACTCGGCCTTGGCCAGCAAGGCCCGGACCTTGGCCATCACCTTTTCGACCGCCTCGTCGGTTCCCCGCGGGCTCCTCGGCCGCGTAGGCGTACCGGGTGGCGGTAACACTTGCTCGATCTTCGGGAGCTCACCGAACAGCCCGTGCACGTCGAGGACAACGGTCAGCGCCTCTTCGGTCGAATGGTCCTCTCGGCCCGCCCATTGGGTCAGATGAGGATGACGGCGGTCCCACCACACGCGAGCTTCGAACCGGTCGAGCTGAGCCTGCCAACGTGGATCTACCAACGGCGATGGGTATTCAGCGGTCACCGACGCCAAGGTGTCGAGAATGTAGCGAGTGCCCGCCGCATCGGTGCGCCGCCGAGCCAGCTCGACGAGGTCGACCGGCGTCCAGCCTCCGGCGAACAGCAGGTGCAGCAGATCCGCGGCGATGAGCTCGACCGCCTTGCCGATCGCGGCCTGGGGCAGCGCTGACAGCCCGCGCACACAGTCCGGCGGCGGCACCCCGAGTCGGCGTTGGTGCTGGGCGTGCTCGAGCGAGCGGATTGCCAGGTCGACGACGCTCGGCGGGTTTTGCCAGCCGCATCCATTCGTGGCCCGAGGCGTGCCAGTTCGTTGGCGTTTGCGCTGCTTGGCTGCCCGTCGTGTCCGATTGTTTTGTCCCATGACAGCATCATCGACGACACGTCCGACAAAACCGCTTCGACACGCCAGATTTGGTTGTGGAAAGCGGCCGACGCTGGACCCGCTCACATCAACCGGAGGTTTGCCATGCCCGATCACACCTACCGCCTGACCGAGGTCGTGGGAAGTTCGCCCGATAGCCTGCAACAAGCAATCCGCAACGGCGTGGCGCGCGCCGGCCGTACGGTGCGCAACCTGGAATGGTTCGAGGTGACCCAGATCCGGGGCCAGATCGAGGACGGTGCGGTAGCGCACTTTCAAGTCGGTTTGAAGCTCGGCTTTCGGCTGGAGGACGCCGAGTAGCGGCCCTTGATCGCGATCTGTCGAGGGTGGTCGCCGGATTGGCGGACGCGCCTGGGACCGAGGGCGTTGTGGTTCCCGGTCGCCGATGAACGCTCAGAGGTGGTTCGTATGCAGCCGAATCGTATCCGCGATCTCGTTGAGCCGGTACAGGTCATCGGAGAAGTTCTCCTGGTCGGATTCATTGCGGCGCCCCAACAGATCACTCAAGATCTCGTGGGCCAGGTCGAGTGCCTCGGCGATCAGGGTCATCTCGTCCTGAAGTTCCCGGGTGGCGTTCTGCACGCTTGACACGACCGACCGGACCTCGCGGAGCCTTGCTGCCGAATCATCCATACTCGGAGATGATGCCAGTGTGTCGTGTCGGATCATCGCCCACGTTGGGCTCACCGATCCTGGCTTCGCAGGCTGTCGATCGAATCGATCACCTTGTCGAACGTGTCGCGCACCGCGTCGGTAGCCCCCGCCATCGTGTCCTCGACGGCGTCCCGGGCCTTCTTCTTCGCGGCGGCCTGCTTGGCCTTCGCCTTGCGGGCACCCGCCTTTACGGCCGCTGTCTTGCTTGTCACGGTCGGGTTCCTCGACTTCTTCTTGGCGGCGCCTTTTGATGGTTTGGACATCTTTGCCACCCTCCAGATTGGTTCGCCGAACGGATGCAAAGGCCATTGTGGCCCTGCTTCTCGGAGCGGGGACATAGAGGCGACGCCGACGTCGTTACGCGTTCCCGTCACGGCCGGACCTGAAAGCGGTCTCGGGTCGCTGAGTAGCGGATCCGTGCGCTCCGCTAGGGTGGCGACGCCCCAAAACGGATCAGGAAGAGTTCATGCTGCGACTGCCCGATGACTGGATCTGGGACAGCTGGATCGCCGACGACGGCGAGCTGTATCACCTGTATTTTCTGAAGGCTCCCCGCTCCTTGGTCGATCCGGCCCGGCGTCACGTTCGGGCGACGATCGGGCATGCCACGTCGACGGATCTCACGCTGTGGCATTACCACGGCGACGCGCTGCTGCCCGATCCGACCGGATGGGATGACCTGGCGCTGTGGACCGGATCGGTGGTAGCCGGCGACGACGGCGTCTGGCGGATGTTTTACACCGCGATCTCGACTGCGGGGCACGAACTCAAAGACCAGCGAATCGGCATGGTGGAGTCCGATGACCTGCACGTCTGGCGACGAGTAACCGACCGGCCAGTCGTCGAGGTGGACCCGCGCTGGTACAAGACCCTCGACGAGGACATCTGCGCCAGCGAAACCTGGCGTGACCCGTTCGTCTTCCGCGATCCCGACGGCGACGGTTGGCGGATGCTGATCACCGCTCGCGCGAAGGGGGCCTCATCCAACGACGACGGTGTGCTCGCGGAGGCCCGCAGTGCTGATTTGCGCACCTGGGAGGTCGGTCCGCCGGTCTGCGATCCGGGAGCTGGGTTCGGCCAACTCGAGGTGGCCCAAATCAGGGTGCTGGACGGGCAGCCCGTGCTCGTGTTCACCTGCCACCCGCAGGAACAGACCGAGCAGCGCATCCGCCTCTGCGGCTCGTACTGCACGTGGTCGGTTGCGGGCCAATCCTTGATCGGGCCCTGGGATATGACCCAGGCCAAGCCCTTCCGTGCGGAGCCGGCTCTGTTCGCCGCGCCGTTCGTCCAGCGGCGCGACGGCGGTTGGGCATTGGTCGGTTTTCGTAACCTCGAATCCGAGGGAGTGTTCGCCTTCGATATCCTCGACCCGATCCCCGTCCGGCTCCAGGACGGAGGCCTGGCCGCGATCGGTCCCGCTTAGCGCTCAGGAGAGGATGAATGTATTTCCGACCCTGACCACTTGGCCCCGTCCCGGGGTTCGGAATCAATTCTGGCGCAGCGTCTCGGCGAGCGCGGCCGCTCGGTCACTGACGTAGACGTCCTCCAGGAGTAACGGCCGGCCGTCCGGGCCGCCCAGGGGTACCCGCCAGTTCGGGTATTCGTCGATGGTGCCGGGTTGATTTTGGGTTCGCCGCTCGCCGACGGCGTCGGTCAGGGCAAGGGACCGCAGCCGAGAGGGTGCGGCGTTGAGTGCCCGATGCAACGCGGCGATGGTTTCGGACTGGTCAGCATCGTCGGCGAGCAGCCGACGGGCCCGCAGCAGATCGAGCCAGGCGGTCTGGTCCGCGCGGTCGGCCTCAAGCTCCTCCTCCAATGATCTCGTGAGCAGGTGAAGTTGGTGGCGGAGGCGAACGTGGTCGCCGGCCAGATAGCCGGCGGTCGGCGGCAAATCGTGGGTGGTCACCGAGGCGAGGCAGTACTCGCGCCACCGCTCAGGTTCCAGCGGCGCGCCGCTGCCGCCCCAATCGAATTCGAACCAGAGGATCGACGTCCCAAGAATCCCGCGTTCGCGCAGGTAGTCACGCACCCACGGCTCGACGGTGCCCAAATCTTCGCCGATGACAACGGCACCGGCTCGCTGGGCCTCGAGGGTGAGAATGCCGATGAACGCGTCGTGGTCATAGCGGACGTAGGTGCCCTCGGTCGGCGCGGCGCCCTCGGGTATCCACCACAAGCGGAACAAGCCGATGATGTGGTCCACGCGCAGCCCGCCCGAGTGCCGCAGCGCGCTGCGGATGAGATCGCGGAACGGCGCGTAGGCGAGCTGCGCCAGCCGGTCCGGACGCCACGGCGGCTGGTTCCAATCCTGTCCCGTCTGGGCGTACGGGTCGGGCGGCGCACCGACGGTGATGTGTCGCGCGAGCTCGTGTTGCCAGGCCCATGAGTCGGCACCCTTGGGACTGACTCCGACCGCCAGATCGTGTACGACGCCCAGCGGCATGCCCGCGCGACGGGCCACCCCTTGGGTCTCGGCCAGCTGCTCGTCGAGCAGCCATTGCAGCCATCGAAAGAAGTCGACCCGGGCGGCGTTTCCGGCAGCGAAGGCGGCCACTTCGGGGGAGCGCGGATGCCTCAACCGCTCCGGCCAGCAGTGCCAGTCCGCGCCGTGGATCTCGCTCAACGCGCACCACGTCGCGAAGTCCTCCAGCGCTGCGCCTTCGCGGCGGCAGAACGCGCGGTAGGCGATCGCCCGGCCGGGATCGAGTCCCGCCTCGTGGATCAACGCCAGCGCCGCCCGCTTGGCGATCCACGACGAATCCCGGTCGATCACGTCCGGGTTCACCCGAGCGGCACCGGCAAGGCGGTCGATCTCGTCCCGGGTAGGGGTATCGAGGTACGCGTACTCGGGAATCCGCTCCACCCGCAGATACAGCGGGTTGGCGAACCGCCTCGTCGTGGGCAGATAGGGCGAGGGCTCCATCGGCGGCACCGGTTCGGCCGCATGCAGTGGGTTGACGAGTACGAAACCGGCATCGTGCTCGGCAGCCGCCCAGCCGGCGAGTTCGCTCAGATCGGTCAGGTCGCCAACGCCCCAGGACCGGCCCGACCGGACGCTGTAGAGCTGTGTCGCCAGACCCCACACCTTGCGTCTGCCCAGGCGGGCCGGCAACCCCAGCCATACGGGCGCCACGATCAGCTGGCAACGGTGCTCCTGACCACGATGATATGCGCACAAGGTGTGGTAGCCGGGCGTCAGCCCAGCTGGCACCACAAAACTGGCCTCCCCGACCTGGCGACCGTCGATTTCGCGAGGCGCCTGCCAGTTGTCGACCTGGGTCAGGTTCGAATGGAACGAACCGTCCTCGAGCACGATCCATACATCGACGCTCGCCTCGTGATCGAGGTGAACCTCGACGGTGCACTGCGCCCCCTCCCAGGCGACGAGATACCGCGGTAGCACGCTCCACCATGCTTCGCTCCGGCGGTGAACGAGCGCCGTTGCCCGAGACTGCTCGCTGGAGATATCTACCCCAAGGGCTTCCAGTACCGAGGTCAGGGTTTCGGCTCGCACCGTGACGCGCTCCCCGCGCCAGTCCCAGTACTCGGTCGATACTCCGAAGGCAGCGGCCAGCTCCACCAGGATCCCGTCAACCTCGGACACCGGCCAAGTAAAGCGTACTGAATTCACGGGTGATCAAACGCCCCGGTGCGCCGACGCAGCCGAGGCGCAGGCACCGTTCACGACGGTGATAAGGAGGTTGCCGCGCAATTGTTTCTTTCCCCGCGCACGATCGACGCCCATTTGCGAGGAGTATTCGCAAAGCTGGCGATCACCTCACGGACCCAGTTGGCGCGCGAGCCGCTCGGCGAGGCGACTGCTCTCGACATGAGCTTCGCGCCTTGATACGCGGACTGGTCTTGGCCCCCGGGACCGCGAGGCGATCGCCTGGGCGAGGCTCCTGGATCCTCGCCACACCCTCGACACGTCGCAAAGGCGAACCGTGGTGCCGCACTGCCGACACCAGGGACAAGCCCGTTCAGATCGCCCAACGCCGTCGACCGCTGGCGCAGCCGAGGCCGACGACGCGCACCTGATCGCCACCGTGCGCATCTCGCGACGACCCTGCGGACAGCGTGCACGCTGCGTTCCGCACGGCGCTCAACAGAGCCTTGGCCGCCGCCCTGGCCGGCACCGAATCACAACGCACCCGACTGCTCGGCGACGTCTCGAGGCGCGGTCGATACGCAGATACCATCGACTACGGATGGGGCAAGTTCTAGCCTCATGGGCATGGCCGCCCGTGAGGGGCGCGGTAGTTTTGCTGGTGAGCGGAGCGGAACATGACCGGACCGTCGAAGGATGTCACGCCGCTGCCAGATCTCATGCACGCGCGGCGCGGTGCCGGTCCGGTACGGGAGCGCCGACCTGTCTACGTTGACCTGCTGCCTCCGTGCAACGCTGGCTGCCCTGCGGGGGAAAACATCCAAGCCTGGCTCGCGCACTCCATGGCGGGCAGGCACGAGCGGGCCTGGCGCCAGCTGGTCGCGGACAACCCGCTCCCGGCGATCCATGGACGGGTGTGCTATCACCCGTGTGAGAGCGTGTGCAACCGCGCCAATCTCGACAGCGCGGTCTCGATCCACTCGGTCGAGCGTTTCCTCGGAGACCTCGCGCGTGAGCGAGGCTGGATGTTCGACCAGCCGCCGATCCGGAGTGGCAAGCGGGTGCTTGTCATCGGCTCCGGGCCGAGCGGATTGTCGGCCGCCTACCATCTGGCCCGCCTCGGCCACGAGGTCGAGATCCGGGACGCCGGCGCCGAACCCGGCGGCATGATGCGCTATGGCATCCCGGCCTATCGGCTGCCGCGCGACGTCCTAGCCGCTGAGCTGGATCGGATTACGGCGCTCGGCGTACGGATGACTTGCGGCCACCGCGTCTCTGACCTCGCCGCCGAGCGCGAGGAGGGCGGCTTCGATGCGGTGTTCGTCGCAGTCGGGGCCCACTTGTCCAAGCGCGTCGACATCCCGGCCCGCGACGCCGGGCCGATTGTGGACGCAATCTCGTTCTTGCGCAGCGTCGCTTCGGGCGAGCGGCCGGTGATCGGGCGACGCGTGGCGGTCTATGGCGGCGGCAATACGGCGATGGATGCTGCCCGGGTGGCGCGGCGCCTTGGCGCGGACGAGCCG
>Ga0307504_10000062_pt1 | contig 22618 bp, 19 predicted proteins | sample 19_S_MG_FD_194516 | JGI IMG/M metagenome (GOLD analysis project Ga0307504, IMG submission 194516) | Soil microbial communities from Populus trichocarpa stands in riparian zone in the Pacific Northwest, United States - 19_S | ecosystem: Environmental > Terrestrial > Soil > Riparian zone > Trees... | reverse complement strand
CACCTGGCTCGACGTCACCGTCTCCACGGCTGCGGGTGGGCCCGGCGTGGCCGGCACGAGGATCACGGCGTCCTGGCCGTTGTGCTTGTTGCCGGGATAGGCGGCCGCCAGGTCCGGGTCGGCGTTGCTCACGCCCACCTGGGCTTCCGGCAGCGAGCGCAGGCCCTCGATCACCCCGTTGCCGATCTCCACGAAGGCGGAACGCTGGCGGGACGCACCGAGCGCCTTGAGCGCACTGAACTGCACCGTCGCAAGGGTCATCAGGGAGAAGCCCATGATCGTGAGGGCCACCACCATCTCGATGACCGTGAACCCGCCTTCACCGCGCCTGGCGTCCACACACTGCACAGGATCCACGCCGTGTCATCGGCGCCGGAGCGATGTTCCTTGAGGGACCTGCCCTCAGGCGGGAGGGACGATCAGGTCAGGCCGTAGGCGCGCAGCAACGGCCCGCCGGCCAGGATCACGAGCATCGCTCCCGCCGCGAGGAACGGGCCGAACGGCACGTGGTCCTTGCGCGTGCGGAGCTTCACGGCGATGAGCCCGACCCCTACGACCGAGGCCAGCAGGAAGGCGAGGAAGAGCCCGAGAAGCACCTCCGGCACACCGAGCCAGCCGAGGAACATGCCGATGACACCGGACAGGCGCACGTCTCCGAAGCCCATGCCTCTGGGGCTGATCAGGTGGATCACCAGGAAGAGCCCGAACGCCAGCAGCCCGCCGATGGCCGCTTCCCGGGCCGGCTTCCAGTCGCCATCCACGGCGGCGGACAGCAAGAGGATGGGCACCGACACGAACAGGGTGGGGTAGATGATGCGGTTCGGCACGATGAACAGCTCGAGGTCGATGGCGGTGATGGCCACCAGGGCGGCCACGAACACGAGGAAGGCGGCCAGCTCCGGGTGGGCACCGACGCGCACGGCGGTGGCGGCGAACAGGGCGGCGGTCCCCATCTCCACGAGTGGGTAGCGGATCGAGATCGCCTCGCCGCAAGAGCGGCACCGGGCCCGGAGCAGGAGCCACGAGACGACCGGGACATTGTCTCTCGGGGCGATCGGCGTCGAGCACCCCGGGCACCGGGAGCGGGGCTTGACGACCGACTCCTTCTTGGGCACCCGGGCGATGACGACGTTCAGGAACGACCCGACGACGAGCCCGAGGACGGCACAGGTGATGGCGAGGAAGGCGGTCATGGTCGGGGTGGAGCGTAGAACGCGAAAGCGGGGCCCCGGAGGGCCCCGCTCCGCGAGCCGTTAGGAGCTGCGGCCTACCACTCCGTCAGAGCCGGGTTGGCGGCCTTCGCGGCGGTGGCGTTGCAGCCCGCGCCGGCCACGCTGGCGGCCTTGGCGTAGGTGGTGCCCGCACCACCGGTCGCCGAGTCGTCCTTGATGAAGAAGCAGGTGCCGGCCTTGGAGAACCCGGCGGCGTAGAAGACGCTCGTGGTGTCACCGAGGACGGAGACCATCTTGGCGGTGGTGGAGTTGGTGCCGGCGGCGACGAACTGCAGGCTGGGCTCCTCGGCCGACAAGGTGGTGGTCGTGGCGACCGTGTAGTCCTGCTGGTCGGTGAAGAGGACCTTGGCGGCGGTGAGGGCGTTGCGGATCGACGACTGGGCGGCCCGGTCGTTGGCCCGGTTGCGGGCACCGAGGAAGGTCGGGATGGCGATGGCGAGCAGGATGGCGATGATCAGCACCACCACCATGAGCTCGATGAGGGTGAAGCCCTCTTCGTTCTCCTGGCGCTTGCGCAGCATGTCGAGCATTCGAACTTTCTCCTTGTGTCAGGTGGGATGTCAATGGATGTGCGAACCGACGCCTCATCGCCTCAACGGTCCGCACCGGCACTGATCACCGGTGACGATCCTCCAGGCAGCCCGGCTGGCCGTGTTCCACGTGGTCGTGGACTGGGCTCCGTAGCTTTGCGTCCCCGCCTCTCGGCGGGTTTGCCTTTGTCAGGAGACTGCTCGCACCTGGGATATCGCCACGGAGCGTGGCGACCTTGAGAGTCCTTTGGGGGTAGATGCGAAATTCCTCCGTCGCACGGCAGACGCGAAAGCGGGACCCCGAAGGGCCCCGCTCCCGATGCTGCCGGCTAGCCAGGAACTGCGGCCTACCACTCCGTCAGAGCCGGGTTGGCGGCCTTGGCGGCGGTGGCGTTGCAGCCCGCTCCGGCCACGCTGGCGACCTTGGCGTAGGTGGTGCCGGAACCGCCGGTGGCGGAGTTGTCCTTGATGAAGAAGCAGGTACCGGCCTTGGAGAACCCGGCGGCGTAGAAGACGCTCGTGGTGTCACCGAGGACGGAGACCATCTTGGCGGCGGTGGAGTTGGTGCCGGCGGCGACGAACTGCAGGCTGGGCTCCTCGGCCGACAAGGTGGTGGTCGTGGCGAGCGTGTAGTCCTGCTGGTCGGTGAAGAGGACCTTGGCGGCGGTGAGGGCGTTGCGGATCGACGACTGGGCGGCCCGGTCGTTGGCCCGGTTGCGGGCACCGAGGAAGGTCGGGATGGCGATGGCGAGCAGGATGGCGATGATCAGGACCACCACCATGAGCTCGATGAGGGTGAAACCCTCTTCGTTCTCCTGGCGCTTGCGCAGCATGTCGAGCATTCGAACTTTCTCCTTGTGTCAGATGGGATGTCAATGGATGTGCGAACCGACGCCTCATCGCCTCAACGGTCCGCACCGGCACTGATCACCGGTGACGGCCTCCAGGCAGCCCGGCTCGCCGTGCTCCACGCCATTGTGGAAATCCGGCCCCGTGGCTTTGCGTCCCCGCCTCTCGGCAGGTTTGCCTTTGTCAGGAGACTGCTCGCACATGAGATATCGCCCATCCGCAGCGCCGGCTTTAGCGTGAATCTCGGCCCAGACGTACCTTTTCGGTCATTCCGGAGCCGGCGCGCGAAAGCGGCGCCCTCGAGCGCCGCTGCCGCACCGTGGGATCGGGTCCGAGCCCGCCCGGCTACTTGATGAGCTTGATGATGTTGAACATCGGCATGTAGAGCGAGATCACCATTCCGCCCACCGTGCCGCCCAGGACGACGATGAGCAAGGGCTCGAGGAGCGACGTGAGGGCATCCACCGTCGCCTCCACCTCACGCTCGTAGAAGTCGCCGACCTTCTCGAGCATCGTGTCCACTGCGCCGGTCTCCTCACCCACTGCCAGCATCTGGACGACCATGGGCGGAAAGACGGCGTGGCTCTCGAGCCGCTTGGCGATGGGCTCGCCCTGCTTCACCCCTTCCTGCACGTCCTTCACCGCCCGGGCGACGACCGTGTTCCCCACTGTGTCCGACGTGATCTCCAGGGACTCCAGGATGGGCACGCCGCTACGGAGCAGGGCGGCCAGGGTCTTGGAGAAACGGGTCAGGGCGATGAGGCGCACGAGCTTGCCGAACACCGGCACACGCAGCTTGAGGCTGTCCCAGATGTCGCGGCCCTTCTCGCTCTGGATCCACCGCTTGAACGCCCAGACGGACCCGGACGTCGCCAGGATGAAGACCGGCAGCAGCTTCACCATGAGGGAGGAAACGAGGAGGAGGACCCTGGTCGGAAGGGGCAGCGTGCCACCGAGGTCGTCGTAGAGGCCCTTGAAGGTGGGCACGATGAAGATCAGCATGGCGATCAGGATGAGGACCACCAGGCAGAGGACGGCGACCGGGTAGGTCATGGCCGACTTGATCTTCTGGCGCAGCTCGACCTGCTTCTCGATCGTGTCGGCCAGCTGCACCAACACCTGGTCAAGGTTGCCGCCCGTCTCCCCCGAGCGCACCATGGCGACATAGAGGCGGTTGAACGTCCTCGGATGGCGGCCGAGGGACTGGGAGAGCGACGTCCCCTTCTCCACGTCCTGGCGGACCTCGCCCAGGATCTTGGCCAGGACCTCGTTCTCGGTCTGGTCCTCGAGGATGTAGAGGGCCCGCAGAAGCGACAGACCCGAGTCGATCATCACCGCGAACTGGCGGCTGAACACGGCGATGTCCTTGAGCTTGGGCTTGCCGGCGCCGGGCAGCTTGATCTCGGTCTTCATGCCGCCGGTCGACTTCTTGTCGATGGCGAGCGGTACGTAGCCCATCTGGCGGAGCTTGTTGGCGACCAGCGTCGTGCTGTCCGCGTCCAATGAGCCCTGCAGGATCTTGCCCTGCTTGTCCCGGACCTTGTACGTGTAGGTGTCGGCCATCGTTGGCTCCCCTCCGGCTATGACCCGCCGCCCATGAGGCGACGCAGGTCCGACTCGTTCGCGCAGCGCTCGAGCGCGATCTCCATGCTGATGGCACCCTTCTTCACAAGCCCCGCGAGCGACGTGTCCATCGTCTGCATCCCGAACTTCCCGCCGGCCTGCATGGCGGAGTAGATCTGGTGGGTCTTGCCCTCCCGGATGAGGTTGCGCACTGCGGGGGTGGCCACCAGCACCTCGGCGGCGACGGCCCGGCCGCGGCCGTCCGCGGTGGGAAGCAGCTGCTGGGTGACGATGCCCTGGAGAGCGGCCGCCAGCTGCGTGCGTACCTGCTGCTGCTGATGGGCGGGGAACACGTCGATGATGCGGTCGACCGACTGGGGGGCGTCCTGGGTGTGGAGGGTGGCGAACACGAGGTGGCCGGTCTCCGCCGCGGTGAGGGCGGTGGAGATCGTCTCGAGGTCGCGCATCTCACCGACCAGGATCACGTCGGGGTCCTGGCGCAGCACGTGCTTCAAGGCAGCGGCGAAGGAGTACGTGTCCTCGCCGACTTCTCGCTGGTTGACCACGGCCGACTTGTGGTGGTGCAGGAACTCGATGGGGTCCTCCACCGTCATGATGTGGCAGCGCTTGCTGGCGTTGACGATGTCGATCATCGACGCGAGGGTCGTCGACTTGCCTGACCCGGTCGGTCCGGTCACCAGGACCAGCCCACGGGGCAGGTGCGCGAATTGCAGCGCGGACGCCGGCAACCCGAGCTTGTCGAACGGCACGATGTCGAAGGGGATCACGCGCATGACCGAGCCGACCGCATCGCGCTGGAGGAAGACGTTCACACGGAAGCGGCCGAGGTTGGGGACCGAGTGCGAGGTGTCGAGCTCGAGGTCGTTCTCGAACCGCTCGCGCTGCTTCTGGGTGAGGATGGCGTAGATCATCCTGCGGATCTCGGACGCCGTCATGACCGGGAACTCGGTGAGCGAGGTGATGTCGCCGTGCACGCGCACGGCGGGCGGGATGCCGGCGGTCAGGTGGAGGTCCGAGCCTCCGAGGTCGACGACGCGCTCGAGCAGGTCGTTCACGTGCAGCTCGGACACCAGGCCCTCGACGCTCTCCATGCCGGCGCTGGCGTCGATGGGCACCGGGCCCCCGGTCCCGGTCGTCACCGGTGCGGCGGGCTCGTCGCCGCCGTACATCGAGGCCACCACGCGGGACAGCTCGCTGCGCACGGCGATGGCGGGGCGCACGGTCCACGCCGTCGCCCGTTCGATGGCGCTTACCGCCTCCTGATCACTGGGATCGACCATGGCGACGACCAGGTCACTGCCCTCGAAGTCGACGGCGACGGCGAGGTGGCGCCTGGCCAGCTCGACCGGTACCAGGCGGTCCAGGGCCGGGTTGACGGCCACATGGTCGAAGTCGACGAACGAGAAGCCGGCCTGGCCGGCGACCGCCGCCACCAGGTCCTTCTCGGCGACGATCCCCTCCCCGAGCAGCATCTTGGACAGCGAGACACCGTCATCGGCCTCGCGGGTGAGGAGCTCTTCGAGGACGTCCCTCGAGAGGACCTTCCGCTCGATCAGGAACTCACCGAGACGACGCGAGGCAGCCTGCATGTCTCCGTATCGGCTGCCTAGGCGACGACCCTGAGTATCTCCTCGATCGACGTCGTGCCCTTCGTGACGTGCACCAGCCCGGCCTGGCGGAGGGTGAGCATCCCCTGGGCAACGGCCGTTTTCTTGATGTCCTCGGAGTGCTCGCGGTCGACGATCAGGCGCTCGATCTCCTCGGTGACGGTGAGCACCTCGTGGATGGCGAAGCGGCCCCTGTAGCCCGTCTTGCCGCAATGGGAGCACCCCACGGGCCGGAACAGCTCCACGGTCTCCTCGTGCGTCCCGAGATCCCAGCCCAGGTGGAGCAGCTCCTCCGCGGAGGCCACATAGCCCTCGGCGCACTTCTCGCACAGCCGGCGGGCCAGGCGCTGGGCCACGATGCAGTCGAGGGCGCTGGCCACGAGGAATGGCTCGACACCCATCTCGATGAGGCGGGTCGGCGTAGTGGCGGCGTCGTTGGTGTGCAGGGTGGAGAGCACGAGGTGGCCGGTGAGGGCGGCCTCGATGGCGATCGTGGCGGTCTCCTTGTCGCGGATCTCGCCGACCAGCACGATGTCGGGGTCGGAGCGCAGGATGGAACGCAGGGCGGCGGCGAACGTCATGCCCGCCTTGTTGTTCGTCTGCACCTGGTTGATCCCGGCCAGCCGGTACTCGACGGGGTCCTCCACCGTGATGATGTTCTTGGTCTCCTCGTTGAGGATGTTCAAGGTGGCGTAGAGGGTGGTGGACTTGCCCGACCCGGTGGGCCCCGTGACGAGGATGGTGCCGTAGGGCTTGCGGTACGACCGCTCGTACGCCTCCATCGAGGCGGGCAGGAAGCCGAGGTCACTGAGCTTGAGCAGGGCGGTGGACTTGTCGAGGATGCGCAGCACGATCTTCTCGCCGTACACGGTGGGCAGGGTGGCAACACGCAGGTCAACCGGCTTGCCCCCGAGGTTCACGTTCACCCGGCCGTCCTGGGGGATCCGGCGCTCGGCGATGTTGATGTCGGCCATGATCTTCAGCCGGGAGATGACGCCCGACTGGATGCTCTTGGGCGGGCGCATCACCTCGTGGAGCACGCCGTCGATGCGGTAACGGACCCGGAGGTCCCGCTCGCTGGGCTCGATGTGGATGTCGGAGGCCCGGTCGGCGACTGCCTGGCTGATGAGCATGTTCACCAACTTGACGATCGGGGCGTCCTCGACGACCTCCCTGATGTTCGAGAGGTCCTCTTCGACGACCGTCTCACTGGCCGCCTGGGCGGAGATGCTCTCCGCCTCGCCGTCCATGCGGTGGTACTTCTCGATGGCGTCGACGATCGCCGCCCTGGTGCTCACCACCACCTTCAGTTCCCGCTTGGTGATGGTGCGGATGTCGTCGATGGCGAACACGTTCGACGGGTCCGCCATGGCGAGAACCAGGCGATCATCGTCCCAGCCGAGGGGAAGGGCCTGGTAGCGGCGCGCCAGCGAGGCGCTGATCAGACCGGCCGCGCTCGGGTCGATGGCGAGATCGGACAGGTCGACGAAGTCGAGACCGATCTGTCGCGACAGCATGGCCACCAGGTCGCCCTCGGTGACCAGGCCGTCGTCGATGAGGATCCGCCCGAGCGAGCGTTGCGTCTGGGACTGCTCGGCCAGGGCGCGGTCCAGCTGCGCCTGTGTCAGCAGGTTCGCCTGGACGAGGAGAGCGCCGAGACGGTTCCCGTCCGACCTCGCTGTCGTTCGTTCCATGGTCACGTGGCCACTGTCAAAGGAGAAGTCCGGCGACGTCTCCGGGCGGACGGCCCGCTGGCAATCCTAGGGTCGGACGGACGAGAGGAATTTGAGGAGCATTCCACGGTTGATCGGTTCGTCACCGTTGCACTCGTCGGTCCCCCCGTCGTCGCCCGCCGTCCCGCCCTTCTTCTCGCCGGCGGTGTCGGCCGCTGGCTCCTCCCGGGAGGGCGCCTTCGACTGGGACTGGCCGAGGGAGGCCAGCTGCTGGACCAGTTCCCCGGCCTCCTCGCGGTCGGGCACCGTTCGAGGTACCGGGCGAGGTGCAGCGCTCCTGCCGCCGTTGGCAGCGGCGGCAGGAGCGGCGGTCGTGGGAGCGCGCCCGGGGGCGGCGGGGGCGGCGGTCCTGGAAGCGACGGTCGCGGGAACGAAGCCCGCCGTGGGAGCCGGCCGGCTGGGAGCGGAACCGCTGCTCGAAGCGGCGGTGGGAGCGGAGGCGACCCTGGGCGGCTCGGTACGGGCAGCCGGAGGCGCAGGCCGCTGCTGCTCAGGGACGGACGGGGGCGCAACCGGCGCTTTTCCCACCTGGACCAGTCCGGCGTCGACCAGTTCCCTCACCGTGCGGCTGGCGTCGAACTCGCCGATGCCGAGGCTCTTCATGACCCCGTTCACATCGCCGCCGCCGGCCACTGCGACCAGTTCTTTCCACTGGCTCCGGGATACGGTCACCCGCTCGGGGCCGAGGTCCGGCGTGAGGCGAACCGTGCATGCCATCGACGGGACCACGGCCTCGATCGACTGCCAGACGGCCAGCCGCTGCTGCGCCTCGCCGAGGAGGGCGTCAACAGCGATCGGCCGACCAGGCGCCCCCGGAGGGGCACCGTCGCCGAAGGTGAACGAGCCCGCGGCGAGGCGGAGGAGCTCGAACACGGCGTCCACCGGCGTGGCTGCGCGTGGGACGTCAGCGGCCACCACCTGACCGGCATCCAGCCAGAGCCTGCCGTCGCCGCGTGCGCCCGTGATGCGCAGCTCGCCGGTCTTCTTCGTGGCGGCCAGCAGAGCCAGCACGTCCGGGAGTGGAATGGTCTCCAGCGTTCCCTGCAGCGACACCTCGACCTCCGACTCACATTTAGGTTGACCGGACCTGTATCGGCACCGGCCGTGCCCGACTTCAGTCGCCGTCTCGACGGCAGCCCGACCAGGCGGGTCCACCGGCGCCGGCGGACGGCCCGTCCGCTCTCAGCCCGCGCCGGAGAGGGCGGCCAGGGCAGCGGCCGCCATGGCGCCGCGAGGCGCCTCGTGGCCGGTCCAGAGCCGGAAGGCGGCCGCCGCCTGGTGCACGAGCATGCCGAGACCGTGGTCGGCCGAAGCCCCCCGCTCCCGTGCCGCCACCACGAAGGCCGTCAAGGGGTAAACGATGTCGATGACCAGCTGGCCCGGTCCCAACCGCGCGGGGTCGAAAGGGAGCTCTCCCGTCGCCGCGGCGGCCATGCCCAGGGTGGTGGCGTTCACCACCAGGTCGGCTCCGGCCGCCTCGCGCGCCGTGCCGACCCGCCCCGCTGCCCCGGCGAGGCCAGCCGCGACCTCGGCCTTCTCCACCGAACGGCCGGGCACCACGACGACCTCGGCGGCGCCGGCACGGGCCAGGGCCAATACGATCGCCCGCGCCGCGCCGCCGGAGCCCCGCACCACGCAGCGCCGGCCGGCCGGGTCGAAGCCGTGGTCGAGCCGCACGGCGTCGACGAAACCCTGGCCGTCGGTGCTCTCCCCCACCAGCGCGCCGTCCCGGCGCACCACCGTGTTCACCGCCCCGAGTCGCTCGGCAGTGGCCGAACGGCGGTCGACCAGGCGCGCGGCGGCGTCCTTGTGGGGCGTGGTGACCGAAAGGCCCTCGATCCCGAGCGAGCGCACGGCCTCGAAGGCACCGCCGACCGCTCCCGGTGCCACGTCGAAGGCCAGGTAGACCCAGTCCAGCCCCGTCGCGGCAAAGGCGGCGTTGTGCAGCACCGGGGACAGGGAGTGCCCGACGGGGTGGCCGATCACCGCCGCCACCCGTGTGCCGGCCGTCGGCCAGGGGCTCCTCACCAACAGACGCTCAGCGGACGCCGGCCGCCGTGGCGGCCGCGATGTTCCTGTTGTGCTCGGCCAGAGTGGTGGCGAAGGCGTGGCGCCCCTCGGCGTCGATCACCACGTAGTAGAGCCAGGGCCCATCGGTGGGCGCCACCGCGGCGCGAAGGGCGGCCTTGCCCGGCGAGGCGATGGGCGCCGGCGGCAGGCCGGGTTTCTTGTAGGTGTTGTAGGGCGAGTCCACCTCCAGGTCCCTGTCGAGGACGCGCAGACCCTTCTCGCCGGTGCGGCCGAGGGCGTAGATCACGGTGGCGTCGACCTGGAGGAGCATCTTCTTCTGCAGCCGGTTGTAGATGACCCGGGCGACCATCCCCCGGTCGTCGGGCACGCGGGCCTCCCGCTCCACCAACGACGCCACCACCACCGCCTGGTAGGGGTCGACCAGTCCACCCCCGGAGACGGCGTCGATACCTGCCTCGGACGCCGCCACGTCGAAGGCCGACACCATCCGCTGGAGGATGGCGTGCTCGTCGTCCTTGGCCTCGAAGTTGTAGGTGTCGGGGTACAGCAGGCCCTCGAGGTTGGTGCTGCCCGCCGGCTGGTACTTCGAGCGAACGGTGCCGTCGGTGGCGGCGGCCAGGAATTTCTCGGCCGACCGGTTTGGCATCTTCCCGACCAGCTGGGCCACCTGCTTGATGGTGAGGCCCTCGGGGACGGTGAGGCGCTGGAAGGTGAGCCTGGGGCCCCTGCCGAGCGCCGCGACGACGTCGTCGAAGGACGAATTCCTCCGGAGCGCGTACGAACCGGCCTGGAACGGTCCGGACCCCTTCACCCGCACGTACAGCCGGAAGTTACGGGCGTTCTTCACCACGCCCTTTTCCTCGAGGAGTGACGCGATGCGCTGGGTGGAGGAGCCGAGCGGGATGTCCACCTGGACCCGTGCCCCGGCCGGCCCGTTGGGGTCGACCTGACTCTTGAAGTAGAGGATGCCCAGGCCGCCGCCCACCACGCCCACGACCACCAGCAGCACGACGGCGACCACGATCCGCCGGCCCCATGGGCCGGGCCCCTTCGGCATGGCTTCGTAGTCGATGCTCACCGACCCCTCGCGTCGAGCCAGGACTGGAGCAGCACGGCGGCGGCCGCCTTGTCGATCACTGCCCGCTGCTTGCGGGTGTTCGTGCCGCCCGCCAGCAGTGCCTGCTGCGCGGACACGGTGGTGAGCCGCTCGTCGTAGGTTTCCACCGGCACGCCCACCACGCCGGCGAGGGCCTCGGCCTCCTCCAGAGCCGCCTCCGCCGCCGCGCCGGTGCGACCGTCGAGCGACAGTGGCAGCCCGACCACCACGCGCTCGGCGCCGAGCTCGGCCACGACCTCGGCCAGCCGGCGGTGGTCCGCTGCCACGTCACCGCTGCGCTCCAGCACCACGTGCGGGGACGCCAGTGTGCCAGTGAGGTCGCTGACCGCCACGCCGACGCGCCTGCTCCCGAGGTCGACGCCCACCACCCTCACGCGCTGAGCCGGGCCCGCAGAGCGTCGAGGGCGTCGTCGATGCGGGACGGGTCACGGCCACCCGCCATGGCCACGTCGCCCTTGCCGCCGCCGCCTCCACCCACCATGCGGGCCGCCTCGCCGACGAGAGCGGGCGCGTCGAGCCCCGAGCCGGGCGCCACCGCCACGACGAGGCCGACCTTGGCACCGTCGGGCGTGCCGGCCAGGGCCACCGCTTGCATGCCGGGTGCCTTGCGCACCGTGAGCGCCAGCTCCCGGAGCTGGTCACCCGTGAGCCCGTCCCGGCGGGCGATCACCACGCCGGCGACGGCTCCGGCCACCAGGGCGGTGGCCTCCCCGGCGGCGGCCTGGCGGTGCATCGCCTTCAGCTCGGCCTCCAGGGCGCGCTGGTGCTCGAGCACACGTTCCAGCGCACCCGGCACTTCGCCCGGCTCCGACCGCAGCAGCTCGGCGGCGCGGGCCAGCAGCCGTTCGTCCTCGCGGATGCGCTGCAGCGTGCCGGCGCCGGTGACGGCGGTGATGCGACGCAGGTTGGAGCCGATGGAGCTCTCGGAGAGGACCTTCACCGGTCCGATCATGCCCAGGGCACCCACATGCGTACCACCGCACAGCTCCATGGACCGCGTCCCGGCCTCCACCACCCGCACGTAGTCGCCGTACTTGTCACCGAAGAAGGCGATGGCGCCCAGTTGCTCGGCGTTGGCCTTCGACGTCTCGTACGTACGCACCGGGTCGTTGGCCAGGATCTGCTCGTTGACCATCCCCTCCACCTGGGCCAGCTTGGCCGCGTCGACGGGGCCAGGGTTGCTGAAGTCGAAGCGGAGGTAGTCGGGGCCGACCAGCGAGCCCTGCTGCTGCACGTGCAGGCCGAGCGCGTCGCGCAGCCCCCAGTGGAGGAGGTGGGTGCCCGTGTGGTTGCGGCGAATGGCGTCGCGGCGGACATGGTCGACGGTGGCCGCCGCTTCCTGACCGGCCTCCACCGTGCCCTCCACCACCTTGGCGGTGTGACGGTGCAGACCCGGTACGGGCGCCCTGGTGTCGAGCACCACCGCCTGCCCGCCGGTGGTGACGATGGTGCCGGTATCGCCGACCTGGCCACCGCTCTCGGCATAGAACGGCGTGCGGTCGAGGAAGATCTCGACCGTGCCGTCGTCGTTCGCCAGCACCGCCAGCACCCTGGCCCCGCTCTCGTAGGACGAGTAGCCCACGAAGTCGGTGGTGCCGAAGCGTTCGACCAGATCGCGGTAGACGGCGGCTGCACCGCCGTCCGTCACCGCCGCGCCCCGGCTCTCGCGGCCGCGGCGGCGCTGCTCGTCCATGGCGGCATGGAAACCGGCCTCGTCGACCACCGCTCGCCGCTCGGCCGCGATCTCGCGGGTGAGCTCGATGGGGAACCCGAACGTGTCGTGGAGCTGGAAGGCCACCGCGCCCGGGACTTCGTCGGACCCCTCGAGGGCGGTGTCGAGGGCGGCCATCCCGTTGCGCAGGGTCTGGCGGAACTTGGCCTCCTCGCGACCGACGGCCTCGGTGATGGTGGCCTCGTTGCGGACCAGGTCGGGCCAGGCGCCGCCCATCACCTCGACGGTTGCCGCCACCATCGCAGGGGCGACGGGCGTCTCCACGCCCAGCTGGAAGGCCTGGCGGACGGCCCGGCGGATGATGCGCCGGAGCACGTAGCCGCGGCCCTCGTTGGAGGGCTGGACGCCGTCGTTCACCAGGAACGTCATGGTGCGGGAATGGTCGGCCACGATGCGCAGCGCCACGTCGGTGCGCTCGTCGTCGCCGTAGGTGCGACCGGTGGTGCGGGCCGCTGCCTGCACCAGCGGGGCCAGCACGTCCGTGTCGAACACCGAGTCGACACCCTGCAGGATGCACAGCGTGCGCTCGAAGCCGAGGCCGGTGTCGATGCTGCGGCGGGGCAGGTCGAGAAGGGTGCCGTCGATCTGGCGGTCGTACTGCATGAACACCAGGTTCCAGAACTCGACGAAGCGCTCCTCGCCGCCTTCGGCCGGGCCGCCCGGCGCCCCGTACGCCTCGCCCTTGTCGTAGAAGATCTCGGAGCACGGCCCGCACGGCCCCGTCTCGCCCATCTCCCAGAAGTTGTCGGCGCCGAGGCGTTGGATGCGCTCGACCGGAAGCCCGACCACGTCGTGCCAGATCGTGGCCGCCTCGTCGTCGTCCACATGGACGGTGACCCACAGGCGGTCAGGATCGAGGCCGAATCCCCTGGTGACCAGCTCCCATGCGAAGGGGATGGCCTCGGCCTTGAAGTAGTCGCCGAAGCTGAAGTTGCCCAGCATCTCGAAGAACGTGACGTGGCGTGTGCTGATGCCGATGTTCTCGATGTCGTCGTGCTTGCCCATGATCCGCACGCACTTCTGCACCGACGTGGCCCTGGGGTACGGCGCCGGCTCCTCGCCGAGGAACACGGGCAGGAACTGGTTCATCCCTGCGTTGGTGAACAGCGGGGCGCGGGGGTGATGGGGCACCAGGCCGGACGAGCCCACGAGCGTGTGGCCCCGTTCGACGAAGTAGCCGGTGAAGGCCTTGCGCAGCGATTCGGCGTCCATGTCGGGAGGTCAGCCTAGGGCCTGCGCGTCATCGCGCCGGGGGCGATTCCACCACTTCGCGCAGCTCGGCCTCCCGGTCCCGCATGGCCGCCGCGCCCTCCGACACGGCCGCCCGCAGGTCCCTGCCGAGGTCGCGCACCGCCTTGGCCAGCTCGGCCGAGACGTTCTCCGGCGAGTACTTGGCCATCCGCCCACGGATGGCCTTGGAGACCCAGAAGCTCATGCCGAACCCGAAGCCGGCGCCCATGACCAGCCAGAAGAGGCGCTTGAGCACCGGCGCCTCAACCTCAGCCGTTCCGGCGGCGCAGGCGGCGGGCCGCGCGCGTGGTGCCCGCCGCCAGGGCCATGGCCTTGATGACCGGGTTCCCGAAGGCCAGGTAGGCGAGCCGGGAGGCGGAGTCGACGGTCGAGCCGATGCTCTCGGCCCGCTCGATGACGCCATCGACCCGCACAAGCTCGGCGTTGGCCTGGTCGACGGTGGCCCGCAGGTTGCCGAGCAGCGGCACCGTCTCCCGGCGCACCTCCTCGACCGCACCCCGTACCGACCGCAGCGTGCGGCTGAGCGAGGCCAGGGCGAACAGGAAGCCGATGGCCAGCACCAGCGCAGCCAGGGCGGCGATGAGGGCGGCGACCTCGCCGGTGCTCATTCGCTCCCCCCTTCGCTCCGCATCGCTCGCATGCGCTCCTCTATCCCTGGTTCGTCGCCGTGGGTGGACGGCTGGTAGTACACGCGGCCCGCAGTTTCCGGGGGCCGGTGCTCCTGGGGGGCCCAACCCCTCGGGTCGTCGTGAGGATAGTCGTAGCCGACCCCGTGGCCGATGGACCCGGCGCTCTTGTAGTGGGAGTCACGCAGGTGGGCGGGAACCGAGCCGGCCGGGCGATCCCGCACGTCGGCCTGGGCCGCGCCGAGGGCGACGATGACCCGGTTCGACTTGGGCGCGGTGGCCAGGTACACCACGGCGTGGGCCAGGTTCAACTGGGCCTCGGGCAGCCCGACGAACTCCACCGCCCGCGCCGCCGCGTCGGCCACCAGCAGGGCGTGGGAGTCGGCCATGCCGATGTCCTCGCTGGCCAGGATCACGAGACGGCGGGCGATGAAGCGGGCGTCCTCGCCGGCCGCCAGCATCCGGGCCAGCCAGTACAGGCCGGCATCGGGGTCCGAGCCTCGGATGGACTTGATGAAGGCTGAGACGTGGTCGTAGTGGTCGTCCCGCTCGTAGCGCAGGGCCCGGGCGCTGCGGGCCGCCTCCACGTGGGTGAGCTCGACCGCGCGGCCCTCGCCGCCGGCCAGGGCGAGGGCCACCTCCAGCGTGATGAGGGCGGCACGGGCGTCGCCTTCCACCACGTCCACCAAGTAGGCGATCGCCTCTTCGGTGGCGGCGCCGCCCTCGTGGTCGAGGGCCCGGTCGACCACCGTGCGCAGGTGGTCGGTGGTGAGCGGTTCGAGGCGGAACAGCGTGCTTCGGCTCAGCAGGGGAGCGTTGACCTCGAAGAACGGGTTCTCGGTGGTGGCGCCCACGAGGGTGACGGTGCCCTCCTCCACCGCCGGCAGCAGGGCGTCCTGCTGCGCCTTGTTGAAGCGGTGGACCTCGTCGAGTTCACTTCTCTTGTTCATCCAGTTGGTGCCATTCCTGCAGGTAGACCGCTCGTCGACTGTCACGGACATGTAGGAGACGTTGCCGGCGGATGCCGGATCCGACGCTCGGGTCCCGCTGACAGCCGATCTCCGATGTCGGTTCATCTGCCCGGAAACAAGCGAACCACGTCGGCCTTCTCGACCCGGACGGAGAAGTGGCCGCCGGGCGGCGCCGGAGGCTTCAACGTGTAGAACACCGACCAACCACGGTCATCGCTGCGAACGCTCGCCGGCTCGTAGTCGTCGAGCGCGTAGCCGGCTTCGAGTGCTTCCCTCTCCGCCGCAGAAATTGCTTCTTGTTCGGTCATTCGTCGAGCTCGACCTCGACGCGTGCCTCCCAGTGCAAGGGGCCGACCCATCGGGGGTCGATGCTCGACACCTCCTTCGGATCTCCCCGCAACAGTTCGCCGTCCACGCCGGGCCAATCCTCCTCGTCGCCAGCGGGTCCCGGCACCACCCAGAGTCGTCGGACCGTGCCGCTCGTCCTCCAGCTCTCGAAACCAGCTTCGTCCATGTAATCGAAGTGGTTGTCCTCGTAGAGCCGACCTTCACCCTCGAAGCCGTCGCCCTCTGGGGGATCGTGGACAACGACGTGAACCTGCCCACACTGCAGGATCGCCATGGCCTGACCGGAACCGACGAAGCGCTCGACGACCGGCCCGGCGAGACGCACGGCTCCCGACGCAAGCCTCTCGAGTTGCCGCGCAGCACTTGGAGCCAGCCCGCCGCTGAAGACCAGGACTGCGCTCCACCGCTCGCCTGGCGACGGAACGCTCCGGCAACAGCCGACCTCCCAGTCCTCAACCCAAGCGTCGATCGAGGTCACCGATCAAAGGCTACCCAGCCGAAGTCCGCACTCTTGGGGGACCGCGGCGGCCGCCTCAGCCGCCTCAGCGTGGACCGCCGGGTGATCGTCGAGGCGTGCAGAACATCCAGCACTCACGCGTTTGTCGGCGAGATCCCATGAACGCTGCCCACGTAGGCACACCCGCCGGCTATCGCTCATCGTGTCGCAACCGTTCGCCAATCTCGGCCTCGCGCCCATGCCCGGAGGGCTCGTAGTAGCGGGTGCCGGCCAGGTCCTCGGGCAGGTACTCCTGGTCGACCCACCCGCTCGGGTCGTCGTGCGGGTAGCGGTAGCCGACGCCGTGGCCGATGCGCTCGGCCGCCTTGTAGTGGCTGTCGCGCAGGTGCGGCGGCACCGGGCCGGCCGGCCGGGAGCGCACGTCGTCTATGGCTTTCCAGATGCCGAGGGCGCTGCGGTTGGACTTGGGGGCGGTGGCCAGGTGCACGACGGCCTGGGCCAGGTTGAGCTGGGCCTCGGGCAGGCCGACGTACTCGACGGCTTGCGCCGCCGCGGTGGCAACGAGCAGGGCGGTCGGGTCGGCCATCCCGACGTCCTCACTGGCCAGGACGACCAAGCGGCGGGCGATGTAGCGCGGGTCCTCCCCGGCCACGATCATGCGGGCCAGCCAGTGCAGACCGGCGTCGGCGTCGCCGCCGCGGATGGACTTGATGAAGGCGCTGATGACGTCGTAGTGGTCGTCACGGCCCCACGTCAGCGCCCGGGTGGTGCGGGCCCGCTCCACGTCGTCGAGGGTCACGGTCCGCCCGTCCCCGGCGATGGCCAGCGCCACCTCCAGGGTGGTCAGCAGGGCGCGCCCGTCCCCGTCGACGGAGTCGATGATGGCGTCGGCCGCCGGCTCCTCGATGGTGCCGCCCTCGGCTTCGAGACCCCGATCGAGCAGGGTCCGCAGCGCCGGGCGGTCCAGGGGCTCCAGGCGGAACAGGGTGGAGCGGCTGAGGAGGGGCCCGTTCACCTCGAAGAAGGGGTTCTCGGTGGTGGCGCCCACCAGGGTGAGGGTGCCGTCCTCCACGCTCGGGAGCAGGGCGTCCTGCTGGGACTTGGAGAACCGGTGGACCTCGTCGAGCAGCAGCACCGTCGAGACGCCGTTCTCGGCCAACCGTTGCCGCGCCTGCCCGGCCGCCTCCCGGACATCCTTCACCCCGGCGCTGACCGCGCTGAGCGACTCGAAGGCGGCCCCGACGGCCTCGGCCAGCAACCGGGCGATCGTCGTCTTGCCGGTGCCGGCCGGTCCCCACAGGATCACCGAGGTGAGCTTGCGGGCCTCCACCAGGGCCCGCAGCGCGCCTCGGGGCCCGAGCAGGTGGTCCTGGCCCACGACGTCGTCCAGGCTCAGCGGCCGCAACCGGGCGGCCAGCGGTCCCCGGGACCGGAGCCGCTCCTCCAGCCCGTCCTCGAACAGGTTCACCGGCCGGCCACCCTCACGGCCTCTTCCTTCCCGGGCCGTCCGGGAACAGCTCGGTGACACGGCGCTCGTTGAGACGCGAGACGTTGGCCCTCGCCCCGTCCAACCGTCGCGCCAGTTCGGTGCGCTCCCCCACGAGTTGGTTGCGCTCGGTGACCAGGACCTCGTTCTCCCGCCGGAGCTGGTCCCGGTCGTGTTCGAGCCAGGTGCCGTCGGGTTCCCGTAGCTGGCCCATCAGATCGCCGACCAGGCGGCGCTGGGTGGTGATCTCACGGCGGAGCCTCGACACCTCCTCCTCGGCGTTGAGGGCGCGTTCGCGCCACGAGGCCTCCTGCTCGGCCGTCAGCGTCTCGACCCGCACCTCGGCACGAGACTGGGTCCTGGCCTGGGCGGCGGCGATGACCGTGCGGGCCTGGTCGTTCTCGTAGGTGAACGACCGCGAGACCCCGGCGAGGTTCGACACCGCCGCCCGGGTGACAGGAGCGCCGGTGCGGCCAAGCAGCTTGACCGCCTTCTCCACCGCAGCCACCTTGGTCGTGGCGTCGCGTCTCCGGGCCTCGATGGCCCGCTCCGGCCTCGGCCGGGCCCCCGAGCGCGGCGGCGCAGTGGTGGTGCTCATGACGCCGCCCTGGCCTCGTCTTCATCGACAGTCTCCAGCGACGACGTAGCGCCCTGTGCTGCGGTGTCGCCGCCACCCATCTCCACCAGGTCGCCGGCCCGCCAGCCCTTGGTCCACACGGGATCGAAGAAGTCCTGGTGGGGACTGCGCAGGTCGAGGTCCCGGGCCTGGTCGAGAAGGCCCAGGGCGAGCAGCGCCTTCTCCAGGCCGGCCAGGGCCTGGGAACTGCGCTCGAAGGATCCGTAGATGTACTCGCGGGCGGCCTCGTCGGGAGCGCCCTCGGCCATCGCCGCCCACCGGGCTTCCTGGCGCTTCCAGTAGCCGTAGTCGGCGCCGGTGAGCACGAAGTGCTCGCAGGAGTCGCAGCGGCGCCCGAACGGGCACTCGAAGCCGCCGACGACGGGCTTGAAGGTGCACAGGCCGTGCTCGATGGGGATGGCGGCGAGGTCGACCAGCAACTTCTCGGCCGTGCTCCGCTCGGCATCGGTGGGCGTGAGGACGATCCGCCCGGGCGTGGCGTTGCCGGGACCGGTGACCCATACCTGCTGGAGGAAGGGCTCGACCTGGGAGCCGGCGATGAGGACGTAGGAGTCGCCCATCCGCTCCGACACGTGGCCGAGCACCCGCTTGACATGCGTCATGCTGGCGCCGGCGTTCACCAGCCGTGTGGCCAGGGTGTGGCGGGCCTGGTGGGTGGTGTGGCCGGGCAGGGCGATCTGCTCCAGGGCCAGCCAGGCCCTGAAGGCGACGCTGAAGCTCGAGATCGCCACGGACCGCTCGAAGCTCGGGTTGGTGATCCGGCTCGGGAACAGGGCGATGGCCCGTCGCTGGCGGGCCGTGGGTTCGTCACCGTGGCGGCGCCGGAAGCGTTCGACGGTCTTGGCCTGGCGGGCCCGGATCAGGTCGTAGACGTCGCGGGGGATCTGGGTGGCGTAATCGAGCTTGGCCACCTTGGTCATGTCGACCCACATCCACGTCCGCCCGAGGTGCTCGCCCACGCAGTCGAGGCGGAGCTTGACCACCTCGCCCATGCGCCGGCCGCAGCGGACCTGGATCGACCACATGTCGGCGAGGCCGTTGTCGTGGGGGTCCATCCCGTCGAGGAGGGCGATGTTGGCCGGGTCGCTCAGCTCCCGAAGGACCGGATCGGTGAACGGCCGCGGGTTCTTGAACGACACCGCGCCGCCGTAGGGGATGGCCACGATGAACTGGCGCCCGAGCCCGGCGGCCGTCGCCGCGCCCGAGTCCATCGCCCAGCGCATGACCCGGCGCAGGGCGTTCATGGTCATCGAGTATGTCGTCGCCGTTGCGATCGAGGGCTGGCCGTTGACGTTGAACACGCCGCGCACCGCCTGCGCGTCGGACACGCAGCGCCTCAGGTCGGCGGAGAATTCCTTCGCCGTCGACGCCGACAGCGAGCCGGGCTCGGCCCCGGCGTGCGGGTCGCAGTCCGACAGGTAGGAGCTGAAGCACACCATCGAGCGGCGGATCTGCTCGAAGGTCCCCTGCGTGCGCGGATGGCCGGGGCCGTCGAGCTGGCCGGCCAGGTAGTCCCACACCAGGTTGCGCAGCCAGGGCTGGGTGATGGCGCTGAGGTCGAAGGCGGAGCGACGGTCCGGGAAGCGAAAGCCCCAGTAGTTCGTGTCGAGGTAGCCGAGCTCGCGGGTGTCGGCCCGGGAGTGATGGACGGGGCGGACGTCCTTGAGCATCTCGCGCAGGATCCGGTTGACCGCCGCCGGCTGGGGGGTCCAGGTCGCGTCGTCCGGGTCGAGCTCGGTGAGCGAGGCCACGCCGGACTCCCGGCAGGAGCGGACCAGGCGCCGCAACCACATCGGGTGCCACCGGGCCGGCGAGGCGTTCTTGGTGTGGCTCCACAGGCCGTAGCGGATCTCGGCGTCCACCAGCGGGTGCAGGCCGGCGAGGACGACCATCCCGGCGACGGGACCGGCGTCGGCCGTGCGCAACCAATGCTCCATGGCACCGCCGCCGGGCCGGCCGGCGCCCACCCACGACGTGCGGTGGCGCGGGCACAGCGACGGCTCGGACTCCGCCCGCCGGAGGCAGTCCTCGACCCGGCAGTCACCGGCGCCCGCCAGGGCGACCTGGCGGGCAGCCCAGTTCTCCTCGGTGAAGCCGGGCACGTTTCGGCGGGCGTAGGAGCGCTTCGCCTCGTGGTTGCGGCACAGGTCGCGGGCGGCGGCATCGCGCTCGGGGCAGAACCGGCAGGCTGGTCGTCGGCCGTCGCTCGGCTTGCGGCGGGGCGGGAACACGACGGCGCCGGCCAACCACTCGGCTTCGCCGATGCCGCCGCGCAGGGCGTCGCGCCGGAGGGCCGCGTGCCGGGTGCACCACCACTCGGCCTGGGTGCTGTGCATGGTGCAGCCGGCCACGCCACACGAGACGCCGTAGATCGGGTGCGTCGGGTCGAACGTGACCGGCTCGGCCCGCAGGTAGGCGTCGACGTTCGGCCCGGCGATCAGGGCCTGGAAACGGGCGAGGGGTTCGAGGCGGAACAGCTCGTCGACCGAGGTGACCAGGCGTGGGGCAGCTGTCATCGGCTCTCGCCCCAGATCCGCCGGAGCGCCGCCTCCAGCGTCGGGTCGCCGGCCAGGTGGGCGTAGGTCTCCTCGACGGTGCGCGAGTTCGCCCAGCCGCCCTCGTCGGCCACGGCCTTGGTGTTGCCGCCGGTGGCCTCGGTGAGGGCGCTCGCCCACGTGTGACGGAAGGCGTGCGGCTTCACCAGGCCGAGCCCCGCCCGGCGACCGGCCCGCTCGATCATCTGGCGCGCCCCGTGAGTGCCGAGGCCGGTGCCGGCCGTCGGGCCGGCGAGGTGGACGAGGACCAGATCGCTGTGGGCGAGGGCGCGCACCCGGTGGTAATCCTCGGCCAGGTACTCGTGGTAGGTGTCGACCATGGCCGGGCTGGCCCGGCGCACGGTCCCGCCGGTGATGACGCCCTCGACGATCGTGGCCGGCGACGCCGTCTTGGCGCTGGCGTGGTTGGGGTTGTGCCGCCGCACGACGTGGACGTGGGGACCTTGGCGTTCGCCGCACGGGTGGTCCCGGCGGAGATGCAGGTCACAGAACGACAGGCCACACAGCTCACCGATCCGCATCCCCGAGTCACTCAGCCAGGTGACGATCATCCGGTCGCGGGCTGTGCGGACGGCGCCGAGCATGGCGGCGCGGGCCCCGTCGGGCAACAGGCGCGGGTGGCGCCTCGGCGGGGCCGCCCGCGCCAGCGGGTTGGCCGCGACCGAGATCGTCAGGTGGCCCAGAGCCGACCGGTCCCGGTCACGGCCGTTGGCCAGGCGCCGCTGCGACAGCGCGGCGCGGAGCGGGCCGTTGACGTCCTCCCTGGTGGTCAGATCGAGGTAGTAGCCCTTGAGGCAGGTGGCCCGCACGCCCTGGGCGGCAAGGCCCAGAGGACGCCGTCGCCAGGGGATGCCGAGCGGCCCGGCGTGCTCGGCACCGCACAGGGCCATGTAGCGCCTCAGATCCTCGATGGTGACGCTCTCCTCGGCATGGCCGGTCGCCGCCAGCCAACGAAGGTGATCGACCAGGTGGTAGGCGTAGGTACGTTGCGTCCCCTCGCCGAACGGCGCCAGGAACCGCTCAGCCCGGGCATGGACACAACCGGTTTCCATGTCGAGCACGACGTAGGAGCGACTCGCGTCCCGATGGCTCACGAGCTGCACCCGTAGATCTTCCGACCGCCCCGGCGGGCCGATGGCCCCGCTGGCGGTCATGGTCCGAGTGTGACGTACGCGGGGGCCGAGCCGGTGTATCCCACAGTGCTCCCGGGGCCCGGGATCGTGCGTGGCGCACACCTACGGGGTGAGAGGAAAGGTCGAGGAACAGGATCGTCCCCCGGCCGTGCTCGGCCAGGCGGCGGCGGGCCGCCTCGATGACCTCCCGCACGTCCTTCACGCCGGCCGTGACCGCCGACTTGGCCGTGAACTCCTTGCTGGTGGCGCCGGCGATGAGCCGGGCCAGGGTGGTCTTGCCCGTGCCTGGCGGGCCCCACAGGATCAGCGAGGAGATTCGATCGGTGTCGATGAGGGCCCGCAGCGGCGCGCCGGGCGCCAGCAGGTGCTCCTGGCCCACCACCTCGTCGAGGGAGCGCGGCCGCATGCGAGCGGCCAGCGGCGCCTGGCGGGCCAGCCGCTCCTCCAGGGCGGAGGTGAACAGGTCGTCTCCGGAACCGGCCACGGCCGGAGGCTAAGGGACCTGCCGACCCCCCACCGCCCCCGCCCCTCTCCCGACCGTTCTGGCGGCAGGATCGAGCGCCCTGGTGTCGGATCGTGCCGCCAGAAGGCGGGGCTGGGGCAGGACTACGCCTTCGGAGGGAGGACGCGGATGCCGAGCTCGGCCAGCTGGGCAGGGTCGAGCGGTGACGGAGCGCCGGTCAGGGGGTCGGCTCCCGACTGGGTCTTGGGGAAGGCGATGACCTCGCGGATGTTCTCC